>ERZ773050.1700-NODE-1700-length-12040-cov-9.378139_pt1 | contig 12040 bp, 7 predicted proteins | sample MGYA00580632_ERZ773050 | MGnify/ENA primary metagenome ERZ773050 (study PRJEB29015, sample SAMEA2738123) | human oral metagenome | biome: human oral; feature: human-associated habitat; material: saliva | place: China | collected 2166 ... | reverse complement strand
CGTCACGGCGCGCGATGGCGGCGACGAACTCCTGGACCTCGGTGTAGATCCGCTGGCGCAGGTCCGCGCTCCCCCAGGGCGCCGGGGTCGGCTCAGTCGGCTCAGCCGCCTCAGCGGGCTCGGCGGGCTCAACCGGCTCCTCCTCGGCGCTCGGCCGGTCCTCAGCGGCAGCCTCGGCCTGAGCGGTCTCAGTCTCCGCGGGCTCGAGCGGCCTGTCCGAGTTCTCCTGGCCCTGCGGATACTCGGCGGGGGCCTGCTCAGCCTGGACCTCCGGCACCGCGTGGTCCTCGGGCTCGCCCTCAGGCGTTGAGGCGGTCGGCGCGGAGGTGGCCTCAGCGCCGGAGGGCACCGGCACCTCGGGGGCCGCCGCGTCGGCCACATCGGTAGCCTCGGCGACGTCGGTGACGTCCACAGGGCCGGCGGCGCGCGCCGTCTCAGCGGTGTCCGCGACGGGCGGCACCGTCGTCTCGACGGGGGCAGCGGCCTCGGGGGCCTGCTTTGGTGCCGGCCCACCGGCCTCCTCGGAGAGGTCGAGGGTGACCTCATCGCCCTCGTGGCTGGCGGCGTCGGCCGGGGTCAGGGAGTGCTCGAGCTGGTCGGGGGCGACGGTCTCACCGGTGGGCGCGGCCACGGGCTCACCACCGGCATGCTCGACGGCGGGGATCGCCACCGGCTCATAGGCGGACTCGGCCGTGCCGGAGGACTGGGCCACCTCGGTCGGCAGAGCCAGCTCAGGCTCGGCGGGCACGGCCGCTTCAGCGCCGTCCTCGACGACGTGCTCCGGGGCGGCGTCGGCCGGGGTCTGAGCGGTGGCGGCGGCGTGCCGGGCCCGGCGCGCGTTGTCGGCGGGCTCCGTGACGGGAGCCGGGACGGCGAGCGCGTCGGCACCGGCCTCAGCGTCGACCTCCTGGCTGGCCTCTGAGGTGCTCAGCACGGGCTGCGCCTCGGACTGCTGCTCCTCCTCGGGAGCGGTCAGGCTCTGCGGCATCTCAACCATCGCGGGCGGCGCCGCGGCCGGGGCGCTCACCTCACCGTCCACGAGGCCCTGGTCCACGGGGAAGGGCTGGACAAGGAGGGTCTCCCCCGTCGGCGCGGCGACCGGTTCGGTCTCGGCCGGCGCGACCGGCTGCCCGAGGGCATCGGGGGCCTCAGGGGTCTCAGCGGCCTCGGCCGGCGTGTGAGCGGTCTCCGCCGCGTGCCGGGCCTGGTGAGCTGCGGCCGGATCCACCGCCTCCGGGGCAAGGGCCGGTGCGGGGATCTCGGAGTCCTCGGCCTCGGTGGAGCCGGACTCCTCGACCTGCGGGTCCTGCGCCTGGGCGGGAGCCTCCTCGATGAGGGGATCACCAGCGGGGGCCGACGGCTCCGGGGCCTGGGCGGGAGCGTCCTCAGGGGACTGGGAAGCGGCGGGCTGCTCGACGTCGGCACCGGACTGGGCCGGGGCCGGCTCGGTCTCCTGCTGCGCGGGTGCAGCGAAGACGGAGGGGGCAACGGCGGGCTCGGCGAGCGCGTCGGCCTCCGGTACCTCCGGCGCCTCAGAGGGCTCGGTCGCCTCGGGAACCTGGGGCTCCTCAAACGGCTCCGACGTCGTCGGGTCCTCGTCAGTGGCCTCAGCCGGGGACGGCTCCGAGACGACCGTGGGCAGCGGGTCGGAGTTGAGGTACTGGCGCCGTTCCACGCCCACGCGGGTGAGCTGGCCGGCGAGGATCTCGGGGCGGCCGAGGTAGTCCCAGACCTCCCCGGGGCCCGAGCGCAGGCTCAGGGAGGGGGCGTCGAGGATGGCGACCCCGCCGTCGGGCAGGAAGCACAGGAACAGCCCGGTCATCTCGCCGGTGGTGGCGTCCCACAGGCGCACGGTGCCGTCCTCGGAGCCGGTGAGGATCCGGGTGCCGTCGGGGCTCCACTGCGCGTCGGTGACGCCGAAACGGTGGCCGGCCAGGGACAGGACGATCTTGCCGGAGACCTCGTCCCACACGCGCACGACGCCGTCGTCGAAGCCGGCCAGCACCTTGGTGCCGTCGGGGCTCCAGGCGTAGGAGCGGACCATGGCGGCGGCGTCGCGCAGCGTCACGAGCTCGCCGGAGGTGATGACGTCCCAGACGTGGGCGGCGCCGTCGGCGCTGCCGGTGACGACGCGCGGGCCCCCTTGAGTCCACACGACGTCGCGCACCCAGTTGCCGGTGTAGGTGTGGATGACCTCGCCGGTGGCGGCGTCCCAGATGCGGGCCGTCCCGTCCTGGGAGCCGGTCAGGGCGCGCTGGCCGTTGGGGCTCCAGGCGACCGAGGTAATCATGTCACTGTGGCCCTCGAGGGTCAGGAGGCGCTCGCCGCGGGCGGCGTCCCAGATCGCGGCGCGGTCGTCCCCCAGTCCGGTGAGGATGCGCTCGCTGTCCGGGCTCCAGGCGATGTCGTTGACGTCGTCCTCCCCGGCGGTCAGGGCCTGGACGACGTCGCCGGTGGAGGCATCCAGGATGAGGACGCGGGGCGAGAGGTAGGAGGAGGTGGCCAGGCGGGTGCCGTCCGGGCTCCAGACGACCTCGCTCAGCTCCCGGGCACCGTTGTCGACGGTGAGGCGCGGCTGACCGGTGGCGGCGTCCCAGACGCGGTTGCCGCCGATCTTGGCGCCGATGCTGAGCCTGGTGCCATCGGGGCTCCAGGAGACGGTCTCCACGGAGTTACCGGCCCCCAGGACGAGCTGGGTCTGGCCGGTGGCGGCGTCCCAGACGCGCACGGTGTCATCGTGCGAGCCGGTGGCCACGCGGCTCGAGTCCGGGCTCCAGGCCAGGGCGCAGGCCCACTGGTTGTGGCCGCGCAGGCTGAGCAGCTCCTCGCCGGTGGCGGCGTCCCAGATGTGGGCAGTGGTGCCGGAGATGTCGTCGGTGATGATGCGGCTGCCGTCGGGGCTCCAGGAGACGACGCTGACCCAGCGGCGCTCGCGGCCGTGGAGGCTGAGGACCTCCTCGCCGGTGGCGGCGTCCCAGACCCGGGGCTCGGCCGAGTCGAAGGCGGTGATGATGCGGCGCGAGTCCGGGCTCCATGACAGGCCGGTCATCGGCTCGATCGGGCCGACGTGGGTCGGCCTGCCGTCGGGGCCCATGGTGGCGCCGCGCCCCACGAAGGCCATGGGGCCCACTCGCAGCAGCTCGGTGCCGGTGGTGACGTCCCAGACGCGGGCGGTGCCGTCGTCGGAGGCGGTGGCCACGCGGGTCCCGTCCGGGCTCCACGACACCGCGGTGAGGTGCTCGGTGTGCCCCGACAGAGTACGCACCACCTGACCGCTGGAGGCGTCCCAGATGCGGGCCGAGGCGTCGTCGAAGCTGGTGAGGATGCGGGTGGAGTCGGGGCTCCAGGCCACCGCCCCGCCCACGCCGGAGCCGCCGACCCCCAGGGTCAGCAGGTCGGCGCCGGTGGTCGCGTCCCAGACGCGCACGCTGTGGTCCTCCGCCGCAGTGAGCAGCCGCGTGCCATCGGGGCTCCAGGCCACCGCGCTGATGGACAGGCTGGGGCCGGCCAGCGCGAACAGCTCGGTGCCGCGGTTCGCGTCCCAGACGCGGGCCGTGCCGTCGTGCGATCCGGACAGGAGCCGCGTGCCGTCCGGGCTCCAGGCCACACCCCACAGCGCGTCGAAGTGGCCGGCATACAGTGACACCTCACGAGGGTCGATCGTCGCCGAGGTCTCTGAAGGCACAGTCATGGTTGAAGTCTAGAGATCTCTGCGAGGTATCTGCGGCATCTTGAGCCGATTGCGAGCAGTTACCTGAGTGATATCTGGCAAATCCGGGGCTGAGAGGGCGCCACGCCGGGTGCGCGACACGCTGAGACGCCGCCTTCCGCACCACCGCGCCCCGTTCGGGCGGGTGCGGGAGGGCGTTGCACTGCCTGCCTCGGCCGGCGCGCCCGCCGCTTCGATATCTTCCTGAGACTCCCGGGGAATTGGCGGGAGTTGTCTCCGGGGCGGCCTGGATGTCAATTCAGGCGCCGCGCGAGCCCAACACCGCCGCCTCACCGCAGCGTCGTCATCTGCCCATCGCGCCCAGGCCTCCGGGCCCTCTCCACCTCTCCGCCGAGCGCCGTCATCTGCCCATCGCGCCCAGACCTCCGGGCCCCCTCCACCTCTCCGCCGAGCGCCGTCACCTACCTGGCGAACCGCCGCCTTCCATCCGCCACGTCTCTCAGACCGTCGCCCCCTCTCCACCATCTCCGGGCCTGCCACCAACACTGACGGGGACATTCCACGCGGCCGGGTGCGTGTCCTTCCGGGCGGGGGCATCCTGCGCGTTTGGGGACAGGATTCCCGTCGGTGGGGTCAGGTGGTGTTTGCACCGTTGATGATGTCGTTGAGTTTCTCAGTTGGGGTCTGTCCGTTCAAGACGATGCGGGGTCGGCGGTTGAGGCGGTCCTGGATGGCTTGGACCTGGGTGTCGGTGACATCGGTGAAGCTGGTGCCTTTGGGGAGGTACTCGCGGATCAGGCGGTTGGTGTTCTCGTTGGTGGGGCGCTGCCAGGGGCTGTGGGGGTCGGCGAAGTAGACCGGGATGTCGGTGGTGGCGGTGAAGTCGGCGTGCCGGGCCATCTCGCTTCCCTGGTCCCAGGTGATCGAGGCCCTTACGGCTCGGGGCAGGTCAGCGACCATGGTCTGCAAGGCGGTGGTGACGGTCTGGGAGTCGTGGCCGGCGCCCAGGCGGTGTATGAGCACGAAGCGGCTGGTGCGCTCCACCAGGGTGATCAGGGCGCTGCGCCCGCCGGCGCCGATGACCAGGTCGCCCTCCCAGTGGCCCGGCACGGCCCGGTCGTCGGCCTCGGGCGGGCGCGCACTGATCCGGGCCCCCTCGATCCACGAGCGGTTCGACCTGCGGGGCAGGCCGGCCAGCGGTGAGCGGGGCAGGCGCCGGGTGCGCCCCGAGCGCAGGGCCTTGTCCACCTTCAGCTGCTGGCGCAGGGAACCGGCTCCCTGGACGTAGAGGGCCTGGTAGATCTGCTCATGGGATATGCGCATGGCCTCATTGTCGGGGTGGGCCCAGCGCAGGCGCGCACTGATCTGGCGGGGACTGGCCCCGTCCTCGAGCAGGGCCACCACCTCGGCGCGCAGGGCGGGGTCGGCATCCAGACGCCGCGTCTTGGGGCGGGCCAGACGCCCCCGGGCCGCCGTCGAGGCCTCCGGGGCCCGGTAGACCCCGTCAGGGCTGGTGTTACGGGCGATCTCCCGAGAGATGGTCTGACGGCACCTGCCCAGGGCGCGGGCGATGGCCGCGGCCGACTCGCCCCGGGCCCGGCCCTGAGCGATCAGGACCCGCTCGGCGTCGCTCAGGCGCCGCCCGCGCCCGACCCGCCCCGAGCAGGCGCTGCCCGACAGGCCGTGGCAGCACCGCCGCCCCGACGAGCGCGCCGATGACCGCGCCGATGCCGCTGTTGCCGTCTCCATGACCTGATCGTGCCAGTACCGGCTCGCCGACTGCCGACACACCCCGGCGACGGCCGCGGCCCCGGGCAGGCCCGCCCCGCCCAGGACGGCCAGGACAACCTGGGCGCGCCTGGCCCGGTCGGCCTCGAAAGACCCGCCCCGACGCCCCCTGACCAGGACCACCCCCGCCTCCCGGCACCACCGGCTCACCGTCTCGTGCCGGCACCCCACGTCCCGAGCCACCGCCGAGGCCGACTCACCAGCCGCCACCCGCGCCACCGCATCCCGACGAACACCCCGATCAAACCGAGTCCCAGACACAGAACACCCCTCCCACGGAATGGTGCATCCACCACCAGAACCCGCCTTCACTGTACGAGAAAAAGGGGCGTAGCAGAGGGTGAAAAGGCGTAGTAGAGGGAAAAGGGCGTAGCGGACGCAGAGCGAATCCGGCTGCGTCCCGACCGGATGCTCCGGCGCGCCCTCCCTCGAATCAACGAACCCATACAATCAGCGACGACAGTCCGCTAGGCTGCGTTCATGGGCCAGACGTGCAAGAAGGACGACGACGAAGACGCGGGTGGGACGCGCGAGGAGCTGACGGAGGCGCCCGGGCTCGAAGGCGTGCCCGGGCTCGAACGCTTGGTCGTCGTGGAGCGGACGGGGTCGACCAATGACGACTTGCGCTCGGCCCTGACGGGCGCCGACGGCCGCCTCGATCCTTGCGCCGCCACGGCCTGGCCCCATATCTCCGCCCTGTGGGCCCAGTACCAGGACGCCGGGCGCGGGCGCGCCGGGCGCCACTGGATCACGCCCCCGGGCTCCGCCCTGACGGTCTCCTTCGTTCTGCGCCCCCTCGTGCCCGCCGCGGCCCTGGCCTGGCTGCCGCTCCTGGCCGGCCTGGCCGTCCGCGACGTCGTGGACGCCATCCTCATCGCGGCGCGGGTTCCGTGGCGGGCCGGGACCAAGTGGCCCAACGACGTCGTCCTCGTGCCGGAGGGCCGAGCCGGGACAGTCGGGGCCGGGGCCGGGACGACCGCTGGGGCCGCCGGGGCCGGCACCGGGACCAGCCCCGCCCCGGAGCCGATCGAGATCCCCGGATGGGGGCGCGCCCGCAAGGTTGCCGGGATTCTGGCCGAGTTCATCCCGGCCGCCGAGGGGGCCGGTGCGCGGGCCTCTACGACCAGGGTCGGCGCTGCTGGTGCGGTAGGCGCGACCGGGGCCGGCGCGGTGAGCGCGGATAGGGGCGCCGCCTGCGCCGTCGTACTCGGCATAGGCGTCAACACGGGGCAGTCGGCATCGGAGCTGCCCGTGCCCTGGGCGACCTCGCTGCGTCTGGCCGGGGCGCGCGTGGAGCCGCGGGCGCTCCTGGACCCGCTGTGCGCGCGCCTGGACGAGCTCGTGACCGCCTGGGAGGCCGGGGGAGGAGACCCCGATGCGGCGGACGGCGCGCTCGGCGTCGCGCTGCGCCGGGCCTGCACGAGCCTGGGCCGGCGGGTCCGGGTCGATGCCCCCGACGGCGTGCTGCGCGGCACCGCCGTCGACATCGCACCGGGCCTCGTGCTGCGCGGCGCGGACGGGACGGTGCGCACCGTGGACGCCGGCGACGTGAGCCATGTGCGAACAGACGGCGCCGCCGATTGAACACCAGCGTGTGACCTGCGCTACTCTGACGCGGTGAGTAAGCAGTCCGAGTCAGCCGAGAGCACGGGGGCGGAGATCCTCCAGGAGTCGCAGCAGAGCACCGCGTCAGATGATGCGGTGTCCCGGCGGTCCGATCCCTGGGCGACCCTGACCGCCCACGAGCGGCTGCTCCTCGGCGGCGAACCCGCGTTCGACCTGCGCCGGCTCGCCCGGAGCGCGGGCACCGGCCTGGACCTGGCGCAGCGCTTCTGGCAGGCCATGGGCTTCGCCGACGTCGACCCCGACGCGGTGCGCTTCACCGAGCGCGACGTCGAGGCCCTGTGCGGCGTCGCCGACCTCATCGACGAGCACGACGACGGCGCGCCCTCGCCGTCGGCCCCCGGCGGCGGACTGGCCGCCAGCAGCGTCCTGGAGCTGCTGCGGGCCCAGTCCTACACGATGGACCGCCTCGTGCTGTGGCAGTTCGAGACGCTCGTCGCCGACATCTCCGACCGCTTCAACCTCGACGACACCTCGGCCCGTCTCGTGGCCCTCGACCACATCGACGAGATGGTCTCCTCCCTGGAGCGCCAGCTTTCCTACGTGTGGCGCCGCCACCTGGCCGCCCTCCTGGGGCGCACCGAGTCGGAGGTCGCCAAGCGGGGCCGCGAGGAGGCCGGCCCCGACCTGTTCCCGCTCAGCCGCTGCCTGGGCTTCGTCGACATCGTCTCCTTCACCCAGCGCGCCCAGACCATGGGGCGCATGGAGCTGTCGACCATGCTCGACGACTTCGAGACCACGGCCCGCAACGTGGTGACCTCGCGGGGCGCCCGCGTGGTCAAGACCATCGGCGACGCCGTCATGTACATCGCCGACGACCTGAGCACGGCGGCCGACGTCGTCACCGCCATGGTCGCCGAGCTCCAGGCGGGCCCCGATATGCTGCTCGTGCGCGCCAGCCTCGTCCAGGGACGGGTCGTCTCGCGCTCCGGCGACGTGTTCGGGCCGCCGGTCAATCTCGCCTCCCGGCTGGTGGGCACGGCCGAGCCGGGAGGCATCCGCATGGACGAGGCCACCGCCCAGGCGCTCATGCGCGGGCCCGACGCCGAGCGCTACCGGGTGCGCGCCTGCCACGAGGTCGTCGCCAAGGGGCTGGGCAATATCGTCCCCTGGTCCCTCGAGCGGGCCTGACGGATCCGGGAGACCGGAGTCACATATCCTCCTGCGGGCTGATGGCGGATCTCCCCGCCGTCGCCTACGATCCCCCGTATGACCACTGTGCTTCTCGTCGAGGACGACCCCGCCATTTCCGAGCCCCTCGCCCGCGCTTTCGGCCGCGAAGGCTACGCGGTCCGCGTCCACGGGACCGGCAAAGGGGCCCTGGAGGAGGTCGCCGGCGCCGACATCATCGTGCTGGACCTCGGCCTGCCCGACATGGATGGCCTCGACGTCGCCCGTCAGGTGCGCTCCCGGGGCCTGACCACCCCGATCCTCATGCTCACCGCCCGCTCCGAGGCCACGGACCTCGTCGTCGGGCTCGACGCCGGGGCCGACGATTACGTCACCAAGCCCTTCCGCCTGGCCGAGCTGCTCGCCCGCGTGCGCGCCCAGGTGCGCCGAGCCTCCGGCGAGGCCACCGAGGACGAGCTGACCGCGGGGCAGGTCCGCGTCGACGTCGCCGCCCACCGCGCCTTCGTCGGCTCGCGGGAGCTGCAGCTGACCACCCGCGAGTTCGAGCTGCTGCGCGTCCTGGTGCGCGGCGCCGGGGCCGTGGTGCGCAACGAGGACATTCTCAAGGAGGTCTGGGGCGAGGACCCCACCGGTACCCAGCAGACCCTGCAGATGCATGTGACCTGGCTGCGCCGCAAGCTCGGCGACGACGTCGACGCCCCGAGTCTCCTGCTCGCCGACGACGACGGCCACCGCATCGCCGTGTGACGGCGCCGCCCCCGCCGCGTCTGCTGCGCCCCGGCCGCCCGCCCGATGCGGGGCCGGGGCGCGCTCGTGGGGGTCCTGGCGCCGCGGCCGGTGCGCGCGTGAGCTCCGGGGAAGACTGCCGGGGATGAGACGATTCGGGGAAGGCGGGGGCGGACACGGCCCCGTCCGACCCACCGGCCCCGACAGGAAGGACGAGGATGCGACGCCGGGCCTTGCAGATGACAATGGGTGCGGTCGCGGTGGCCGTCGTGCTGCTGGGCATCCCCCTGGGCGGGGCCTGGATGGTCCTGGCCTTCCGCACCACCCTGGCCCCCGAGGACCGCGCCCAGGTGGTCCTCACCGTCGTCCTGACCGTCATTATCCTCACGCTGGTGGCGCTGGCGGCGGCCTACGCCGTCGCCGCGGCGGCCTCGCGGCGCATCTCTGCCCCGCTGATCTACCTCGCGGCCGAGGCCGAGCAGCTGGGCAGCGGCCAGGTCCGCCCCCGCCTGCGCCGCTCCGGCATTGAGGAGATCGACCTGGTCCAGGCCGAGCTCGTCCGCTCCGCCGAGCGCGTGGCCGGGCGCCTGGCCGCCGAGCGCCAGTTCGCCTCGGACGCCTCCCACCAGCTGCGCACGCCCCTGACCAGCCTGAGTCTGCGCCTGGAGGAGATCGAGCTGCTGGCCGACGACGAGGAGATGCGCAACGAGGCGCATGCCTGCATCGAGCAGGTGGAGCGCCTGACCGGCGTCGTGGAGGACCTGCTCAAGGTCTCGCGCCGCACCGGCGGGGGCACCACCGAGGCCCTGCACCTGGGCGAGGTCTTCGCCCAGCAGCGCGACGAGTGGGGGCCGGCCTTCGAGGCGGCCGGGCGCGCCCTCGTGCTGAGCGACGACGTGGACCGACCGGTGCTGGCCACGCCCGGCTCGCTCGCCCAGGAGCTGGCCACCGTCATTGAGAACTCGCTGCGCTACGGCGCGGGTACGACCACGGTCAGCGTGCGCAGCGCCAACGGCGGCCACGGCGTGTTCATCGACATCGCCGACGAGGGCGAGGGCGTCGACGACGACCTGGCCCCCACCATCTTCGAGCGCTCGGTCTCCGGGCACGGCTCGACGGGGGTGGGCCTGGCCCTGGCCAAGGACCTGGTGGAGGCCGACGGCGGCCGCATCGAACTGAGCCGACGGCGCCCGCCCGTGTTCTCGATCCTGCTCAACTCGGTGCCCAAGAGCCTGGACCCCAACAAGGTGCTGCCCCAGGGGGCGCTGGTGAGCGTGGGCCGGCGCCGGCGCTTCTGATCCGGGCGCCGCGCGGGCCGGCGGCTCAGGCCTCGGTGCTGGGGGTGCCGGTGGTCAGGGCGTCCTTGCGGCGCGCCGAGCGCGACGAGAGCCGCGAGCGCAGGGCCGAGATGATCATGGGCAGCAGCGAGATGAACACGATCACCAGGATCATCCGGTCGATGTTCTCCTGGATCCAGGTGATATTGCCCAGGAAGTAGCCGAGCCAGGTGATGGCGAAGGCCCAGAAGGTGGCGCCGAGCGCGTTGAACGCCAGGAAGTGGATGTAGTGCATCCGCCCGACGCCCGCCATGACGGGGGTGAAGGTGCGCACGATGGGGACGAACTGGGCCAGGGTGATGGCCTTGCCGCCGTGGCGGCTGAAGAAGTCGCTGGTCCGCTCCACGTACTCCTGCTTGAACAGGCGCGAGTCGGGCCGGTTGAAGATGGCCGGGCCCGCCTTGCGGCCGATGAGGTAGCCGGTCTGGTTGCCGGCGATCGCCGCCAGCCACACCAGCGGGGCCGCGACCCAGATGTGGACGGGCACGCCCTTGGTGGGGTCGGCCTCGCCCATGGCCACGAACATGCCCAGCGTGAACAGCAGGGAGTCCCCGGGCAGGAAGAAGCCCACCAGCAGGCCCGTCTCGGCGAAGATGACGAGCATGACGCCGAGGATCGCCCAGGGGCCGATCCAGCCGACGAAGGCGGTGATAATGGTGGAGGCGTCCATCCACTTCGGAAGGAACGCGGGCAGGGGCGCGGCGGGCGCGGACAGGGCCGTCACAGCGGCTGCGGAGGTCGCGAAGAGGGTCACGGGCCCAGGCTAGGGAGGAATGCGGTGACGCGCCGAGGAGCGGGGACACACCCCGCATGTGCGATCGGGCACGTCCGCCCGGCTCAGGCCCCGGCGTCGTTGGCGGACCGGGTGGTGGGGACCTCGCCCATAATGGCGCCCACCTCGGCGCCCTCGGAGCCCGGTTCGGTGGCGGTGCCGGTGAAGACGATGTAGTGGTAGAAGGTGAAGCGGAAGGCCGTGCCCAGGCCGAAGCCGACGACGTAGGCGGCGATGTTGTCCGCCAGCGCCGAGTGCTGCCCCAGGACCTCGTGGGTGAAGAACAGGCAGAACTGGGTGATGAGCACCCCGCCGATATTGGCGAAGGCGAACAGCAGCGCCTCACGGGCCGCGTTGTCCCGGGTGCGCCCCCGGTAGGTCCACAGGCGGTTGGCGATCCACGAGAAGGTCGTGGCGATGGCGGCGGACAGGACGTTGGCGGTGTTGGGGTGACCGGCGAGGAAGCCCAGCGGCCCGTGCTGGAAGAGGTTGAACAGGCCGGCGTCGATGACGAAGGCCAGGGCCCCGACCAGGCCGAATTGCACGAACTCGCGCACCCAGGCCACGAGGCGGGTCACCAGGGCGGCGGACGGTGTCTTCAGGGCAACGGTCTCCTCAGTCACGCCGACGATCCTAAGCCCGGCGCCGCGGACCTGGCGGGGGAGCCGGCGGGCCGGGGGAGTGCTCCCCGGGGCGCCGTCGGACCGCCCCGGTCGGTCCCGGCCCTGGGGCGCCTCGGCGTGGCCCGGGTGCGGGCGAGCCCCCCTGGGACCGGTCCGGGCGCCGGGTTTCTTCCCGGACGGCGCTCCCACGGGCCCGACGGGGTCGTCGAAGTGGTCACCGCGGTCGTCGGGGCGACCGCCCCGCCCGCCGCCCGGCCCGCGGACACCCTCCCCGGCCGGTCCGCGCCAGCAGATTGTCCAAATCTGCCACAAAGGCCCCGACCGAGCCGGAACGCCGGAAGAGAATCGTTGATATTCCGCGCTTCTGTTC
>ERZ773050.1693-NODE-1693-length-12072-cov-4.078223_pt1 | contig 12072 bp, 20 predicted proteins | sample MGYA00580632_ERZ773050 | MGnify/ENA primary metagenome ERZ773050 (study PRJEB29015, sample SAMEA2738123) | human oral metagenome | biome: human oral; feature: human-associated habitat; material: saliva | place: China | collected 2166 ... | reverse complement strand
ATTTCCTATCCCAGTTTTTATCAACGTTGTCGCCCAAGAATAGCTTTTACCAAAGAAAATACTAGCTTCCCTTCGTGTGTTAAAAAAATACTTTTTATCTTCCAGAACATCTACAATTACGCATGCCTTCTTTGTTTTGTCTGTCATAGCTTTCATATGTTCGTCGCTAGATATTTTGGCTAAACCTTTTTTAAAGGCTCTTGCTGTATTTTCTTTACCAGTTACCCACTCCAAATTCTCTACTCTATTATCTGTCTTGATACCATTTACATGGTCAACCTGAGGTAGATTGTTAGGGTTAGAGATAAACGCTTTAGCAACCAATCTATGAACTCTAAAACTTCTTCCTCTTCTCTCTCCTCTTGATCCAACTTGAAGATTTACTAACACGTATCCAAAACGTTTCACAATTCTTGTCTTTACGCTATTTTTGTTTTTTTTATTTCTAATTTTCCCAGTATTAGATACTTCGTAATCTGAAGCTTCTAAAATTGTCTTCCATTCTTCATTCAACTTCTTCCACCTCTATTCCTTCACAAGAAAATATCCATCCGAACCCAGCTTCTTCTAATTGTTTTCTAGTAAATCTTTCAAGATCGCCATACTCTTTTTCAAAATCAAGACGATCCTCACCCTGTCTGTATACAGTTTTCAACGACTGTCCATTGCACAATATCACTTCATACCGCTTCTATTTCTCGACCTCGTAGCCGTCAAGCCAAGCAAGGGCGAAAATCTCTTGATTTTTTCCATCACTAAAAAAATCTGTTAGTCTTGAAAGATCTTTTTGGTTTGCATAGTTGTAAAAATCCACTTCACCAACCAGTAGAGCTCTTGCTATAGAAACATTTGTATTTTTGCAATACTTGATCCAATCTGCAACAAACTGCGGTACTTTGACTACCTCTGGTTTATCTAGTTGTTTTAAATCTCCCAAAACTTCAGACGTATCAACCCTTCTGAAACAATCATGGTTCAAATACTCGTATTTTTCAATCAATTCTTGTTTATTCATTCCGTCACTTCCTTCAATTCAACCATCGGGTTATCCAGTAACCACTCGAGATTTTTCGCTTTTATTTCATCGATCGTAAAAGTTTGTTTAAACTCGACCGTGTAACGCGTTTCATCTTCAATCTCTATGATATACGTCCCCCGTGTCTTCTTTTTATTTTTCGTTGTAGCGATCAAGCTTCTTAACGTCCGAACTTTCGCCCCGGTCTGATCCGCGATTTCTTGCAAAGTCCCGACTGCTGCTAGCTGGTCTTTTCTGTAATATGCAAAAGTACGGACCTTCATCGGTGAGCCCAGCAATTCGACGTCTGTCACCTTAAAAAAATCGCAAAGATTTTCAATTCCGAATTGACTCGGCAAGCGATTGCCATTGAACCATGAAACAACTGTATTGTAAGCCCACCCGAGCTTTTCTGCCAATTCTTTTTTTTCGAGCCCTTGTTCCTCTGTGAATTTTTTCAGATTTTCCCGCAAGCGTTTTTTCTGCTCGTTGTCATATTTCACATATTCCATCTTTTTTTCCTTTCCATTCGGAAATGCAGATATCATATTCTTTGCCATTAAATCTGACTAAATGATTGACGGATATTATTTCGTTTCTGTTTTCCAATGATTTTATGGCGTTCAAACATTTTTCGCCGATTTCAATCCGCTTTTCATGTTCGCTATCTTTTTGCCCTTCCATTTCTTCCAAAATTTCAAAATAAGTTTTTTCTTTCATACTTTCATTCCTTCCGCTTGCGACTCAAGCCATTCAAACAAGAGCCCGAATTGCTGCACGACTAGATCGTTATCATTGTACTTTTTACAAATTTCAGCAATCGAGGACGCCACCCAATGCCAGTACCGGTCAGAACCGAAGCCGGCTAATTGTGCCATCTGGTTACTTTTTGCCATCCACTCCGGGACTTCCACGCTAAAGAAATGTATATAATTCATCGTTCCATTCCTCCACTTTGACATAGATTCCGACAATCTTCGCCCAGAACTTTTCAGAAATTTCGCTAGCCACTTGAGCGTCGTCGTTCCAATATCCGACTTTCGTCATGCAATCTTTAAATAGCTTTTGTAAATTATCCGTGTCTGGTTTCGTCGTTTTATATTGCCCGTCGTACGTTCCTTTTATCATCGGGAAGCACCACTTAACGGTCAGACGAACCGCGCCTTGTATTTTATCCGGGGGAACGTGACGCGCAAGCAAGCCTTCAAATTTCGCTCTAGCGTTTTGTAATTCCACCGGTTCATAAAATACCGGCTTGCCATTCCGGACGTTTACCTTTTTTTGCTGGTGAGTTGTTGTCGGAATTTTTTCCATCGGTAAAAAGAATTCAATCATGTTATTCGTCCTCGTAAAATACAAATACCAAAACGTCATTCCCTAAAATTTTAACTTCGGTATTCACCCAGACCTTTTTCTCTTTTTCTAGCCATGCTAAAAAAAGATTGACTTCCGTTTCAAATTGTGAAAAGAATCTCACGTTCGACTTAAAAAATTTTACTTGCATATTCCATCCTCTTTTCTATAATCAACTCCGGTCCATTTCCCGGTTATTGCGTCATAAGTAATATATCCCGCCGACTGTAATTGATTTTTTAACCAATCTAACAAAAGCGGTTGCTCTGCAATCCATTTCAAAACTTCTGAATCTGAATACCAAAAATCTTGTCCGGGTAAATTATGAAATAAAGGGGGCATTTTTTTGCCAATCTCAAGTTTTTTAGTTCTAACCTTTTTCTTTCTCATTTTTTATACCTTTTCTTTTTAGTTTTTTATTTTAGGTTTTCCATACGCGCTTTTGTCAAAGATAAGATAAAGGATAAAGGGGCGGAGCTTGAGCCCCTTTTCCTTTTCTCTTTGACTTCCACTTTGGAAAAGCTCCTATTTACCCCTGATAAGGGTATTACAGTTTTTTTCCGGAAAAATACTAGACTTTTTCCTATTTTTCCAATTTCGGAAAGAAAAGAAAAATACTGGACTTTTTCCAAAACTGGAAAAGAAAAATACTGTATTTTTCCTAAGAATTCTTCTAGTATTTTTCCTATTTTTCCTTTTCTTTTATAGGAAAAACGATACCTTTTTTAATATCAAATCCGTCATGTTCACGGATATAATTTTCGACTGATTTTGTCGATTTTAGCCCTAAATATTCTTTCAGTTCATTCACTGTGACTGGTGTTGATCCGTCAAAAAGTGCCGAGTAAGCTGTTTCTAATTTCTCATTTCGTTCTTTCTGATTCTGCTCTTTTGACTTTCTGCCCTCTTGTCCTTTTTGCCACATAGGCTTATCACCGTCTAACTGGATATCTGCAAGAATTCCCGAATCGTCTAAAAAATGCACGGGATAAGAGAACCACATATTCACCGGCTTAAACTTCGCGAATTCTCGAAGTGTGCCTTCCACGCGCCACGCCGTCGATATTTCAATCGCTCGACGTGTGTCATTGATTTTATCGACGTATGGAGCGCGGTCTAGCACGTCTTGAATTCCTTTTTCAAAGTGTGCTCTCATGCTGCTAGCGTTATATAAATCGTCAAGACTGACGTATTGTTGATAATATGTATTATTCTTTTCTTGTAAGGCTTCTTTGTAAATTCTGCAAGCCGTATGATTGATTCGTTGCGTGTATAGTTCTTCTGTGACTTCTAATTCCACTAAGTCAATAAGAGCGTCCGGATCTCGAGCAAACACTCCCGAACCACTAGCACGGTCCATTGACTTTTTACCACTCTGTGAACCTTTCGAGTGGTGATGGCAATAAATCACCGAGCACCCGAGCTCTGTCGCTACTTTGTCAAATTGATTGGTAAAGTGTGCCATCTGGTCTGCGCTGTTTTCGTCACCCGTCAAGACTTTATAAATTGGATCAATGATAACCGCGATATAATTCTTTTTAAGTGAACGACGAATCAATTTTGGCGCTAGCTTATCCATTGGTACTGTCTTACCGCGTAAGTTCCAGATATCGATATTTTGTAGGTTGTTCGGTTGTAAGCCCATCGCCTCGTAAACGTCGCGGAAGCGGTGTAAACATGAAGCGCGGTCTAACTCGAGATTGACGTATAGAACCTTCCCTTGCGTACAATTCCAATTAAGCCACTTTTGACCTTCAGCGATTGCGATTGACATTTCAATCAAGCTAAACGACTTCCCAGCTTTCGACGGTCCAGCTATCAGCATTTTATGGCCTTGTCTAAGAACGCCTTCAATCAATTCAGGGGCTAGCTCCGGAAGATTGTCCCAACTATCCCCCAATCCTTCCGGATCAGGCAAGTCGTCGTTTAAGTCTTCGATATACTGATACCATTCTTCCCAATTTCTTTTTCCGATATTGGTATCAACTAAAAATTGCTTTTGTCCGTTTCTCTCGAAGCCCGGCATACGGGACAAACGCGACGGGTTGCGGTTTTGTGTATCGACTGATATCCCGTTCTTTTGACATATCTTATATAAGTAGTCAACGCGCTTTCGGTATTCGTCATAGCTTCCAGCGTCCACTTTAACGATAGCGTGCAAGGACTTGTTCCCGCTATACACAAGAGCAGCGATAGGAAGTTCAAGTTCCTTATAAATAGCGTTTTGTTTATCAACGCTCATGCTGTCCGATTCAACAAGGGCATATCGGTAATCGGTCACGTTCTCGTTCTTCGCACCCTTACCGTCAAGCGGATTGAAACGAATCCACGCGCCGGCTTCTTGGTGATAATCTCCGAGGACTGCCCCGATATCGCCGTTACATTTACTAAGAGCTTCAATTAACTGTCCGGCTGTCCGGTCATACGCTCCCTTTGTCGGAAGCCATTTTTCAATTTCGCCCGTTTCGTCGTTTACTTTTGGATAGCTTTCCGTGACGTATCCGACATTTTCGGACGATTCAAACAAGGCCTCGAGATATCGGATAATTTCTTGGACTGGATTCCAGTTTGTAGGCTCATGAATCTCTTTACCTTCAATCCAGTTTTTATCGATAACGCGATAATCTCTATCGATGGTATCGTTCCAGTCTAATTCGTGAGCGCCTTCGCTATCGCTCGAGTACGGATTCACCCACCCGTGGTCTTTTGCAAGTTGGACGATTGTCCCACCGGTTACAATCGAGCCGGCTTGTTCGTTGAAAGTGTCCCACTTTTTGAAACATTCAAATTTACGATACCTTGCCGGATCTCGTAAGGACCAATTATCCCAATCCGACGCGGTATATCCTTCATGTTTTAGAGCCATCCCGACGTTTATCCATTCTTGATAGGATAAAATGGCCGGGTTGATATGCTCTAATAATGGCAATAAGTCAAATTCTCTTTCGTTGTTCATTTTACCCTTTCTTTTTTTCTTCCTTAATTCGGTACATATTCACTTGCAACGATTCGAGGCGGTAATCTCCACCCGTTCGCTGCGATTCTATCAATCATATTTCGAGCACTTTCAAACGACCACATACCGACATTTTTAAAACCTCGACTTTCAAGGAAGCGAATCTGTTTCGGCGTAGTCAGCCCCTCACTTTGACGTTTATTCAAACGGTCAAGTAATAAGTTAGCTTTCCCAGCGTTCCCAACTTCTTCGGTAAAAATACCGTACTTTTCGAGTGCTTGGAGTTGTTTTTCTGAAGGCGGGGACATTTCCCACCCAAAGCTAGGGACATAGCTCGATAGGTCTTCAGCGTGAATTGACATTTCAAATTGAAGTGGATCAACCAGTTTTCGCTTGCGTTTTCTCATTTCTGCAAGTTGTTTCGCAAGTGCTTCTTCGCGTTCCACAATCACGTCTTCGGCGCTTTTGGCTTCCATAGCTTCGAGATCGAGCACTACGCCCGTTTCTTCTTCCATGTTTTCGACCATCTTTTTAGTCACTTCAGGGCTTTCACAAATTAAATGAGCTGGTCTGCATAATTCGTGCCGTTCTGTGTGCCATAGGAAATCGAGTAATAAAAGCTCGTCTTTTCCGGGAAATAGGCGCGTTCCACGTCCAACCATTTGAGAATAGAGCGCTCGAACTTTCGTCGGTCTTAATACCACCACGCAATCAACCGAAGGGCAATCCCACCCTTCCGTTAATAGCATAGAGTTACATAGAACGTTATAACATCCCTTTTCAAAGTCCTCGAGCACTTCCGCCCGGTCTTTCGATTCGCCGTTTACTTCAGCAGCTTTAAACCCCCGCTCGTTTAAGATATCGCGGAATTTTTGACTTGTTTTGACAAGCGGAAGAAAGACGACTGTTTTCCTATCCTTGCAATATTCAGCCATTTCATCCGCAATTTGTACCAGATATGGATCGAGTGCCGTTCCGACGTCGCTAGCTTTAAAGTCACCAGCAGACATTGAAACACTCGACAAGTCAAGGTCAATCGGAATTGTTAAGGCTTTAATTTTGGATAGATACCCGTCTTTAATTGCTTGCACTAGAGAATATTCATAGGCTAGACTGTCAAAGTATGAACCGAGGTTCTTCATATCTCCCCGGTCTGGTGTAGCCGTCACTCCCAAAACTTCCGAATCTTTAAAATAACTTAAAACTTTCTGATATCCGTCTGATATTGCGTGGTGAGCTTCATCGACCACAATCACATCGAACCAGTCAGGCGGGAATTGATTTAAGCGTTTCTCCCGCTGCATAGTCTGAACTGAACCGACAACGACTCGATACCATGAACCAATCGAGGTGTTCTCCGCTTTTTCTAGTGCTGTGCCGAGGCCCGTTGCGGTCTTGAGTTTATCGCTTGCTTGGTCTAGTAATTCGGAGCGGTGAGCAAGGACAAGGACGCGTTTTCCTTCTCTAACTTGGTCTTCAATAATTTTTGAAAAGACGACCGTTTTCCCCGTTCCAGTCGGAAGGACTAGAAGGGTACGTTTTCGCCCTTCCGTCCATTCCTTCTGAACGGCTTCCCGCGCCTCTTGTTGATAAGGCCGTAATTCCATTTATACCCCCTTAAAATTGCCCGGGATTGAATCCTTGAGTTTGTTGTTGGAATCCTTGCTGCGGTTGTTGATATCCAGCCATTGCTGCTTGCCCCGGTTGTGCGTTCAAAACTTTTGTATAGTCCACATCTTCCGCGTAAATCATGCTTTTTACTTCATTGTATTTATTGCCGTTATATTCACGGATTCCCACCTTACATACTCCGACTTTACCGATGATAGCGTTCCAATCCATGCGAAGCGGTTCGCCTTTACGTTTTTGTCCGATTGAACCAAAGAAAGCAGATAACATTCCCTCGGTTGAGCTGTGCAAGAATAGGTTGTGCGTGAGTTCTTTTTCGCCCTCGTTTGCTTCAACTAAAACATGAATAGTTGCCTTGTTACAAGCTGGTAATTTCCCGGGATTTTGCGGGTTCGGTGTGTGACGTCCGCGATCATAGCTCTTAACTGTGAAATAGTATAACCCTTCTGGTAATAGGACGAATTCAGAATCCTTCTGGATAGTGTCGTTCCAGTCATATTCGCGGTCAAAGTTGTTAAATTGTTGTTGTGTCATTTTTGTTTCTCCTTTTGTTTCAAAAAATTATAAGTTGTTAGTGTTAAATGGCAATTCAGGGTTTGCGCGAACTTGGTTTTGAATAACCTCAAGTGTAGCGTCCCAATTCGCAACGATCATATCCCAATAATTGCTCGGGAAGTTCTCGATTGGCGTACCCATCGGGAAGTGTCCGCGGATATATGCGACGTCTTGCAATTCGCTTTCTGTCACGTTGTGCGGTGTCATTAAATCGATAAGCGCTTGTGGTAATAAGCCGGTTGCTTGCGGTTGCTCTTGTGCTTGTTTAGCATATTCGCGCTTTTGTTTAATATCGTCCGCGATTGCGTTTAGTGTTTCCGCAATTTCAGGTTGTTTTACTTCCGCTTGTACCGGTTCAGGTTGCGTTTGCGGTGTCACTTGTTGAGTTGCGAAGATATGAGCAATACTTCCAAAATCGAATGGTAATTGATCCGGTAAGCCGTGACGGTTCTTCGCGTCCCATGCGGGGCGATGGTTGGTATAAATAACACGCTCTCCGCCTTGCGCTTTTTTCTTGCCGTCGTCTGTCGTCATGATGAACGTCTTATAATTCGCGAATAGGACCATATCCGCCCATTCTTTGACAAGCGGGGCTGTTTTTGAGCTTGTCTTTTGTCCGAGTTTTAATTCGTATCGGTCATAAGCTCCCATTTCGTCCGGTTGCTCAAACTTCTTAATTTGAGCGTGAGCGGTTAAGACAACGTTGATTCCAATATCCACAAGTTCGGACAAGCTATTCAATAAGCGCCCGATTTCTTCTTGGACGTATGTATAACCCTTGCCCCACCCAAAATCTTCGATTCCGTTCTTTTGGTGCTGTGAGCATACATAAGATACAGCTAACTGCTCCGCCCAATCAATAGTGTCAATGACTAGCGTCTTGCAAGCGTCCGGATTCGCTTTAATGAACGCAATTTCATTCTTTAGCATAGTCCAGCTTGTAGGCTTGTCCATTCGTGCGACGTCCATATTATCAGTCGAGCCTTCCGTGTCAATGAATACCGGCTCCGGGAATTGTGCTGCAAAAGTTGATTTTCCGATTCCTTCCGGACCGTAGATGACGACTTTTTGAGCCCGTGCCTTCCTTCCTCTTGTAATCTGCATTTTTTATTCCTCCTCGTCGTCTGAAAAGAGTCCATGAAGAAGATTCACTAGATGTTTGCGTTTTGCTTTTTCAATCTTTTTGGTCAGATCTTCGGGCTCTTTACCGTCGAGGGTTTTGAGTTCATACGTCGCGGTAACTTCAATTAGTTCACCTTCGAACGCTTCAGCGACTTTATACATACGGTCACCCTGCTTTTCAATAGATTCTACGCTATTGTTTGCAGCGTCTCGCAAGTCGTCGGTCCAGTTTGCACTATATGCCAAAGCTCGATTGTTGCTTTCATACTCCTGTAAGAAATACCCATTTTCTTTGCTACGAATAACGATAAATTTTTCTGTTTTTTTCATGATTTTTCCTTCTTTCTTCGTGTGTTATTTGCTTGAGTCTTAGCGTCTACCCATCGACAATTCGAGGGCTCATAATTCCCGTTTACGTCGATTCTATCAATCGTACATTTTCCGCGTTTTGCTTTTGAGTCGTAACCGTGAGATAAGGCCCATTTTCTAAAATTCAGATAATCTTGCCACTCGTCACAAACTCTTATTCCTCGTCCGCCGTAATGTTTATATCTGTTATTTGTTTTTAAATAACAACGCTGACGCATACCCATCCAAACTTTATATAATCTTTCTTTGGTATAGCCGTGTGTTTTGTTTGGAATGTGTTTTTTGGCCCATTCTTTTTGCAAGCACCCACAACTTCTTGTCAAACCGGCGCGCAATGATGAACCTCTAGTTTCTATCATCTTTCCACAAGCACAACGGCAAAGCCATATAGCCTCTTGTTGGTTATTGCGTTTTATTCGTTTAATAACGGTCAATCTATCGTATTTTTTATTCGTTAGATCAATAAATTGTCCCAATTAAAAGCCTCCTTCCCAACCTTGTTTTTTTGTTTCTTTATGGTTCGGGTTAACCTCTGAATATCCATCGGTTATGATGACGGAACATTCCTCGCCCGTTGAAACGCGTGTCGCGATAGCTTGCAAGCCTTCTTGCTCTAACCACGCCCCAAATTCCGCGAGAGTGATCTGGTCCATTTGTTCCAGCTTGTCAATTAGGACGAACCCACAATCAGGCTTCAATTTACGAACGATAGCCGTAGCGACTTGTAATTGTTGCGAACCGCTCATATTGTCCCAACGTTGACCGAGGTATAATAATTCGCCATCGTCCACCGACAAGCCCGGAAGTGGTAAGTCCGCGTTAGTGAGTAAGTCTGTTTTTTGTTTGCGAATACCTTCAATAACAAGGTCTAATTCGCGATATTGCTCACGATATACTTTCGCGTCTTCTTCTGCCTTGTCTTTGTCGAAATTCGCCCGAACTTTCAAGTTAATTTGTTCGATATTCGCGATACTGTCTTCAATTTCTTGTGTGGATTCGTCCACTAAAACTGAAACGTCTTTTCGTGCAATATCAAGGTCTTGTGCTAGTGCTTGCTCTTTCGCTCTAGCTTCTTCAAGCTCTTTTTCCAATCGTTGGACGTTTGCAAGGGTGAAATTATAGTCATTTTCGATAACGTTTAAATTTTGACGTTTACGGGCATTTTCACCATTTCGTCCTAAAATTTCTTGTTGTTGCTGAATCAATTCCGCAATCGAAACAAGTTCTTTCGGAGCGTCGGGGTAGTATGGTTGTTCTTTAGCAAACTTTTCTTTTTGGTCTGCAATCACTCCGATAGCATGGCGTTCTTGATACTTGGTTTTTTCTTCCATTTCGAGCTGAACTAATTGATCGCCTACTCCGATAATTTGTAATAAGGTTGTAGCCTTCTCCTTGTCGTTCATTTCCATAAACTTCGGAAGGTCAAGCGCTAGTTCTTCCACAAAACTATCAAGCAATTTCTGACCGGCTTTATTTCCGCTCGGATCAATCACTTTTAAATCGCTATTCTTGCCCTTGCGTTCAACGATAAGGCCATTCGATAACGTGATTTTTAGACTTGGCGGAAGTGTCGAGCCTTCGCGTTGTGGTTGTGATGGCTTGTACTTGTTACCACCTAAAGCCCACGCTATCGCGTCTAATACGCTTGTTTTTCCTTGATTATTGTTACCACCGACGATTGTCAAGCCTTTTGCTGAAGGTTCAATTTTGACCGCTTTAACGCGCTTGACGTTTTCAATTTCAAGTTTATTGATTGTTACCATCTTTTAGTATCCTTTCTAGTCCAAACCAATAGGAGGTTCAACGTCATAAGTAAATTGTTTGTCAGATTTTTTTAGGTTCATTCGCGCGATTGCGTAAAAGTCCGTTGTGACTTCTTCTGTCACTTCAACTTTTTTACTTTCATGCTTCATTGTAAAGAGCATAAGAGCGGAAATTCCTAAAAGCATGATTGCAACTCCTAATAATTGCTCGGTTATGTTTGGTTCTACCATGTTAATTTTCCTTTTCTAATTGTGAAATCTTATTTAAAAGTTTTTCTAATTCTTCTTTACCGCTGATATAACCGATTACATCATCTGTAATTTTTGTATCATATGTAAGATTCCATTCTTCAGTTTCGTTGTTATGTTTTAATACTGCTAACTCTAAACCGTACGAGTAAGGATTGTGAATAACACTTGCGCCAAAACCGTTTTTAAAGTGGTATTCATGTCTTGGGTATGCATAAAATGATGTTGCAGTTTCTTCAAAACTTTCACATTCAATGTCAATTTTTGGTATAAAGTATTTCATGTTAAACTCCTAATAATTTTTCCAAGTCAGCAATGCGCTGATATAAGATTTTGTTTTCTTTTCGTGTTTCAATCAATTCACGGTTTAAATCCAACGCAACCACTCGCCAATCAAGATTTTTTTCTTCGATTTTTTGTGGTGCGAAAAAATATTTTGCTAGTTTATCTAATAGCTTCATATTAACTCCTACTTCATAAGTTGCTGTTGAAATCTTAATACATCATCTAAGTCGTATAAGTATTTACCGCCTTTTGCATTTTGTTGATAACTGAATTTCCCTTGATCTCTAAAATCTTCAATTCTTTTTCTTCCCCATCCTGTAGCGTCCATAACTTCTTTGATAGGAACCATATTGAATTGTTTTGAAATTCTTCTGTTTGCTTCTTTTATAGCTTCAATATTAAGTTTTACTAAATCTTCGAATAGTTCTTCTTTCCATTCGTTACCAAAGAGTTCTATTGCCACTAGTATTTCCTCCTTTTCTGTGGTATGATTAAGATAGATATTTTAAGTAAGCGTCGGATTTTTTCATCCGGCGTTTTTTGTTATCGAATTTTAAAATCTTCAATCACTCGGGCGACAAATCGATGTGCTTGAGGATTTTTTAGTTTTCCGTTTAAAATATTTGTCACATCTTGGCGTGTCATGCTGTACTGAACAGCTAGAGTAGCCATTGTTAGATCATTTTCTTTCAGGTAATCCAAAATTTTTTGACGACCGTTGTCCATATTTGGCATGTACTTTTTCTCCTTTCTTTGTAAGTTAAAAAAATGATTAT
>ERZ773050.1692-NODE-1692-length-12072-cov-13.481152_pt1 | contig 12072 bp, 15 predicted proteins | sample MGYA00580632_ERZ773050 | MGnify/ENA primary metagenome ERZ773050 (study PRJEB29015, sample SAMEA2738123) | human oral metagenome | biome: human oral; feature: human-associated habitat; material: saliva | place: China | collected 2166 ... | reverse complement strand
TCTGGGCAGCACGGAATTTCTTTTCTCCCTGAGCTTCCGCCCATTCAATCATTTCTTCTCGCGTTAAGCTATAAATCGATGGTTTCATGTTTCTCCTTTATTTCTGGCGAATGACAAAATGGCGCTGCGATTGACTAGATGCTGCTTGCTTTGCCTGTTTGCCTTGTTTCTGTTGTTTGTTCTTGTTTACCTTTGAACGATGTTTTTGCTGATCATCCTTCATTCTTTTAGAGCCACGTTCCCTAGAAATTTCTGGATGTTTTTTGCTGTCCGATTTTCTCTTATGATGGGATTTTTTGTCAAAGGCAGCCCGTCTTGGCTGAGCATTTTCTAAAACAAAATAGGCACAGTCGTAATTACAATACTCTAGCAGATAGTCTTGTAAACGGCTGATTTTCTCTGCATTTTCCTTGGCTTTCTCATCCCGATAAAAACCGCGCAACCGCAACTGTTCATTGCCCCAGTCGCCAACAATATAGTCAAACTTATTCAGAATTTCTGAAAAGCGTTGGTGAAAGGCCGTCAAGTCAAAGGCCTCTTTATAATTCTCCACCAATTCAAACTCAAATTTTTCTGCAATTATCTTGCTGCCCATTTGCTTAAATTCTGGGCCAGGGAATTTATTGTAATTATACAACTCAGGTGAAATCTCTTTACGCATACCTATCCTTTGTCATTCATCTATCTTACTTCATATTATTTTATCACAAAACAAGGGGAATTTATCTTTTTCCAGAAGAAAAAGATCTTTTTGTAAAAAGTCAGACGATTTAATAAAAACTGCTAATCATTTACCAAAGAATAAATCCTTAGTTCAGCTCTAAAAGTTAAAAATCTTAGCCGAAACTAAGATTTTTTGGTTTTTTCTAAATAATCAATCGCGTCCTGAAGGGTTTTGACTGGCACGATTTTCATATCCGTTTTGATTTCCTTGGCTGCTTCAAGCGCTGCTTCATAGTTGGTTTTGGCTTTAGGATTAGCCTTTTTTTCTTCCTCGCTGACAGGATTATCCGGAGCAAAGAAAATTGTCGCTCCGATCTTGGCAGCAGAGACGACTTTTTTGTCAATCCCACCAATATCACCAACCTTACCTTCTCTGTCAATGCTGCCCGTTCCCGCAATCACACGGCCATCTCGCAAGTCAGGATTGGCCAATTGAGTATAGATGGCTAGGCTAAACATGAGACCAGCACTGGGACCACCGATACCTTCGGTCGAAAATTCAATCGGAACACTACTGTTGACCTCCGTACGGTCAATCAAACTAATGCCAATTCCGTTTTTGCCATTTTCCAGCTTGATGATTTTTCCCATTGCCGTCTTGGTTTTTCCATCTTCCTCGTAGGTCACCTTGACACTATCGCCCAAGGCCTGAGAATTCACATATTTGACCAAATCTTCTGAGCTTTCAAAGGTCTTGTCATTGACTCCCGTAACCGTATCCGCAATATTCAAAATCCCTTTAAAGGTCGAATTCGGAGCTACTTTCAGAACATAGACACCCAGATAGTTCATCTTGATGTCTTTTCCTGCAGCTTTGAGACCTTGGTATTTGGCCATATTTTGCGACGTTTCCATATAAAATTGGTTAATGCGCATATACTCAGCATCACTTGAGCCACCTGTCATATCCTGAGCTGAATAAATATCCGTAAAAGGCGTCAGCCAAGCGTAGACCAGATGAGCAAAGGTCGCATGCTGGATCCCAACCGTTACAAAATTGTAGGAACCCGGTGCCTGATCTTCTTTTCCATCCACAGTCAGAACCTTCCGAATGTCTTCTGCGCCTCCAGGCACCTCAATGTAGTAAGGCAGGGGAACAATGAAAGAGAAAAGGAAGAGCACGACCACAATAATAGAGGCTAGTCCAGCACAACCAACTACTTTTAAACCACGTTTATCTTCCTTCGTCATCGTTTTCGGATTTGTCATGTCATTATTCATCTTTTTTCTCCAATTCCTCAATCACACTTGCTGGTACATAGGCAGAAAGATTCTGCTGAAAAGCAATCAATTCCCGCATCGCTGAAGAACTGATGTATCGGTAGGCCGGCTGACTCAGCAAAAAAACGGTCTCCAAGTCAGGTGCTAAGTCCTTATTGAAAAAATGTAGGCTAGCTTCATAGTCCAAGTCCTGACCGTTGCGTAGGCCGCGGACAAGAGTAGTCACATCTAGTCTTTTTGCCACATCGACCGCCAATTCATCATGGGAAGTGATGACTTCCACATTTTCCAAATGCGCCAAAGCCGCTAGAACCATTCTTTTTTTCGCATGGATGCTAAAAAATCCTTCTTTGTGAGGATTGTAGAAAATGCCCACATACAGGCGATCAAACATCCGACTGGCACGCTCAATCAAATCCACATGTCCATTGGTAATGGGATCAAATGACCCTGTAAAGAGTCCAATTTTATCTGACATAGACCGTCACCTTTGAAATTCCATATATTTTTTGCTTCCAGATACCTAAGTCTGCGATTTCTTCTGGCAAATCAACCGACTTGTCCGTCTCACAAACAACCATAATATCCTCGCTCAAGAGCTTGCGCTCCACCATTTTTTCAATATCCGCAATAATCTGCTCCTTGGCATAGGGCGGATCCAGCAGAACCAGATCAAACTGGCCGGTCAACTGCTCCAGCGCTCGACTCGACTCCATCTTGAGCAGCTCAAAGCGCGCTGCTTCCTTGGTCATAACAATATTTTCTGCCACGATAGCTTGCGCCCGCCGATCTTTTTCAACCAAAACAGCGGAATTCATGCCACGAGATACCGCCTCAATCCCCAGACTGCCGCTGCCTGCATACAGATCCAGCACCCGGCCACCATCAAAATATGGCCCAATCATATTAAAAATCGCACCCTTGACCTTATCTGTCGTAGGTCGCGTTGTCTTGCCATCTAATGTCTTGAGGGGTCTGCCCCCGTACTTCCCTGAAACAACTCTCATAAAAAACATTATAACAAAAATATTGAAAAGCTGATAGTAATTGCTAAGGATGGACTTTATTCTCTAGCAAAAAACGGAAACAAGGCTATTTCCGTTCGAAGTCTGTTTTAGAGTCATTCCGCCGAAGACTAAAATGGTCTGGCACTGGATCGTCCCCTTCCTCGGACCAGGGATGGCAGCGACCAATTCTGGCCAAGCCCATCAGCACCCCCTTGGCTCCATGCTTTTCGATGGCTTCAATCATGTAATTGGAACAGGTCGGTCGAAAACGGCAGGAAGGCGGAAAGGTAGGGGAAATAAAGCGCTGGTAAAAACGAACCGGCGCTATCAATATTTTCTTAATCATTTTTTCTTAGTCTTGGTCACAGCCAAGTTATGCAGCTGGCTGACTTCCTTTTTACTCAATCGCCGTGCCTCACCCGGCTTGAGACCAGTTAAATCCAGATGTCCAAACTGAGTCCGTGAGAGCTTGTCCACTGGCAGCCCCACCGCTTCAAACATCTTCTTGACCTGATGATTACGCCCTTCGTGGATGGTCAACTGAACAACCGAGCGATTCTTCACGGGATCGACCTTGAGAATCTCATAGACTGCTGGCTTGGTCTTCTTGCCCTCAATGACCAGACCGCGGGTCAGCGGACGCAGAACTTCCTTATTGGCCACACCCTTGACACGCGCCACATAGACCTTGTCAATTTCATTTCGTGGGTGAATCATTTCATCTGTGAAGTCACCGTCATTGGTCAAAATCAAGGCACCAGAAGTATCCCAGTCTAGTCGGCCAACGGGATAAATCCGCTCCTTGACCTGCGGCAGCAAATCAACGACTGTTTTACGCCCCTTGTCATCGGTCACGCTGGAAATCACCCCGCGCGGTTTATTGAGCAGGTAGTAGACCTTTTCTTCATTGTAGATAGGCTGGCCTTCTACTTCTACTCGGTCGCCCGACTTGATGGTCGTCGCTAGCTCACGCACCACCTGACCATTCACGGTCACTAGCCCCTGCTTGATCAGTTCCTCAGCCTTTCTCCGGCTAGCAATTCCCGCATGGGCAATGTATTTATTGATTCTCATCGATATTGTCCTTTCACAAGATACAAAGACCATTTTCACAACTTTAACAGCTGGAAAAATGGCAAATAGGGGAAGCAGTGCCTCCCTCAAGGCTTGGAATCGTTCAGAAAACGTCCTTTATAGAATGAGCTTGTCACTCTCCGAAAAGCTGACTTTCCTCAGCAATGAGCTCCGCTTCGTCCACAATCGGCAATTCGTCCAAATGGTTGATGCCCATGTAGTCCAAGAAATAATCCGTCGTCACATAGAGATTAGGACGGCCAATGACTTCCTTCTTGCCATCTTCCCGAATCAGCTCAAAGGCTAGTAACTTCGAAATCGCCCCGCTGGAATTGACCCCACGAATATCATCGATCTCCACCCTTGTTATGGGTTGCTTGTAAGCAATGATCGACAAGGTTTCCAGTGCAGCTCGGGATAAGCTCTGATTGATTGGCGCTCGCGAATACTCCCGTAAAATCTCAGCAAATTCAGGCTTGGTGACCAACTTATAGGTCTTTGAAGTTTCCAGCAAGGTCAAGCTGGAGTCAGGATTTGCTTGATAGTTCTCCGCCAATTTTTCCAAACTCTGGATAACACCAGTCGGCGGCAAGGAAAGGATTTCTGATAGCTGATGGACTTTCAGACCGTCTTCCCCCGCCACAAAAAGCAGGGCTTCAATCTCTGCTAATTTACTCATTCTTTCTTCCTACTAAATAAATATTTCCAAAGTTTTCCTCCTGAATGACCTGCACCTCCTGCACCTTGACCAACTCCAAAGTTGCCAAAAAGAGCGTAATCACTTCATTCATATCTTTGGTTTCTGCGAAAATATCATGCAGGGCAAGGCGTTTGTGAGCCTGACAGCGTTGGCGCACTACTTCCATCATGTCCTCGATCTTGTACTCATCTCGCACAATGGTCGTATGACTCTTGGAAAACTCCTCCTGCTTCTTGGTCATCACCTTGGAAAAAGCTAAAAAGAGATCAACAGTTGTCTTGTCGTGCAGGAGCTCAGCGTCTTCATAAACCAGTTCCAGCTTGGGCTTGGAGTAGTAAAGAGCTCGGTCCTCATGCTGGAGGGACATTTTCTGGCCTAGCAGCTTGAACTTCCGATATTCCTCAATCTGACTCAGCAAATCCTGCTCCAGATCATCTTCCAGATCCACCTGATCTACCACCTTGGGCAAGAGCTTGCGACTCTTGATCAGCATGAGCTGGCTGGCCATGACCATGTATTCTCCCGTCACTTCCAGCCGCATGGCCTGCAGAGTAGACACATAAGCCAGATATTGCTCGATGACCTCGGTAATGGGCACATCGTAAATATCGACCTGATACTTGGATACGAGGTGGAGCAACAAGTCCAGCGGCCCCTCAAAATCTTTTAACTTGATATCCATTCTTATCTATATTTTTCTAATGTAATCACTGTCTTCAAGCCCAGATCACGAGCAATGTCATAGATGCCGACACCTTTTTCCCGCTGACGCAGGATAAATTGCTCCCGCAGGCTTTGGGCTGATAAACTGGCCTGACCCTGCTCGATCAAGAAAGCTTCTAGCTGACGAAAACCCCACTGGCGTGAATAGGACTTGCCATTCTTTTCAAATAAATAAGTCCCTGTCAAATAATCGCCCAATTCGCTCGTCAGACTTTCAGGAATTTTAATAATCCGCTTCTGCCCAGCCTTCTCAATCCGTAAAACCTGAAAATCAAGATTGACATCTTCAACCTTGACCTGCAGGATTTCACTTGGCAAGAGACCCATTTCCAAAATCAAGAGCGCTATCAGCCGGCCTTGTGGTACCGTAGAAGCTTCCCAAAAGGCTGACAAGTCCATCAGCTCGCTTCCCAGTTCCTTGGAAATAGCAACTTTGGGCAGGGTCAAGCGGTGAAATTCCCCAATCATCTTGTTCTCATAAAGATAATAGAGAAATTGATTGACCGCTGAGAGCTTCCGCTTCTGGACAGCTGCCTTGAAATCCTTGATAGAGGCTTGATAAATCCGCAAATTGGTTTCCGTCACCTTGCTGTGGATTTCATTGACAAATTGCTCCAGATCGTAGGAATAGGCTAATTTTGAATTTTCTGAGATATTTTTTTGTTCTAAAAAAGGAGTGATATGTTCTTTCATTTTTTGGAAATCTCATACTGACTCGTGAAGGTATGCATCAACGAGTTAACAGCTTTTAAAATCGACTTTCTAGTAATGATGCCATAAAAATGTTGTTCTTTATCCACAACAGGCAGGAAAGACTCATCCACCAGCTTGTGTAAAACGTCCGCAATCTTGTAATCTGGCTCGACAGTCAAACCATCTTTTCGTGTCATATGGATAATGTCCATAGACATAAACTCTTCCTCTGCCAGCTCATGCTGCATCCGATAAGCCATAATATCCGTCAGAGAAATGGTACCAACGAACTTTTTCTCCGAAGTCACCACTGGAATGCGTGAATAAGTCATCTGGCTAAGCAAGAGAATAGCATGATCAACATTGTGCGTATCAATCATAACCGCTAGATTCTCCCCAGGTGTCAAAAAAGTGTCTTCATGCTGCAGCAGATAATCTTCAAATTCCTTAGCAATCATCGGGCAAACTCCTTGGACAAGCTTGGATAGAGCTCATGATTTCGCGTATAGAAATCAATTCTAAAGCGGTCATCATCAATCTCTACCTTAGCGTAGAGACGTTCGTTGATTGAGCCACGAGGTTGGCTAATGGAACCCGGATTGAGAAAGAGAGTTTTCCCTTGCATCCAAGCATCTGGAACGTGCAAATGACCATAGAGACAGATATCTGCCCCTACTTCCTGAGCCCAGAGATCCAGCTTTTGGAAGCTAAAGTTGATATTGAAAAGATGACCGTGGGTCTGGGCAATAATGATCCCATCCAAATCTGTCACCAGCCGCTCTGGATAGCCAGGATAAAAGTCCATATTGCCCGCCACGACATAAATCCCTTTCCAGACTTCATCCTCAAAAGGTAACTCTGAGTCTCCATCATGGAAAATAGCATCGACTTTTCCCAGATACTGATCTTTAATTTCTTCGACAATGGCACGGTCCCCATGGGAATCGCTCATTACGATGATTGTTTGCTTTGCCATGCTGGAAATACCTCCAATAATTTTTGCACTGCTTGTGCACGATGGGACTGGGCATTTTTCTCTTCGATTGTCAGCTCAGCTGATGTTTTTCCTGTTTCTCCGACCAAGAACAAAGGGTCATAGCCAAAGCCATTTTCACCTTTTGGCTCATGGGCAATGTAGCCTGGCCAATCCGCTTCGACCACCAAGGATTCCTTATCTGGACTTGCGACCACTAGAGTCGTATGGAAATGAGCAGAGCGGTCTTTAATATCAAAGACCATGGCCAGTTCATGCAAGAGTTTGATATTGTTTTCATCATCTGTTGCACCAACGCCAGCAAAGCGAGCGGACCAGACACCTGGTAGGCCGCCTAAGACATCCACTTGCAAGCCGGAATCATCTGCCAACACCATTTTGCCAGTCAACTGGCTAATCGTTTCAGCCTTGAGGCGGGCATTTTCTTCAAAGGTCATGCCTGTTTCAGCCACTTCTGGTAAATCAGGATAGTCATTCAGATTTTCCACCTCATAGCCCAACTTTCCAAAAAGCTTACGAAACTCTGCTGTCTTGCCTTCATTGCGAGTCGCAATCAAAAGAGTATCCTTGACATCTTTTGCTCCCAGAAAGGCTTGTAAATCCACACCCGTTTGGGGCAGGTGGACATAGAGCAGTTTCCCTTCTTCAACCAAGAGAAGAGCTCCCTGTCGCTGCAACAATTCTAACTTTCGGGCCGTTTCTTGGTTTAAAATATCCAGCAAGAAGGTCAAAAAGCGAAAGGCTGAACCATAGCGAATGACCGTGATATTTAAGGGCAGGCCTAGCTCTTCTTCCGCCAAAATACTCTCTAAGCGATCTAAAATCTCAGAAGCTTCAGCTGGCACCTGCTCGAACTCACTGTAAGAGGCACTTTGTCCCCATTCAGCTACATACCAGTCAGAGGCATCTTTGTATTCATAAATGTTTTTTGTCATAAGGTCACATGCTCCACATTGACTTTCAGATTCAGCCAGTTTTCAGCGATTTCCGCAAATCTCTTAGCATTGGCTGTAGTATAAAAACGATGGTTCAGTTCGTGCTTCTCACGGCTACGATTGATTTCAAAATAATTGAGCAGGACAGAAATATCCCGTACACACTCAGCCCCGCTGTCAATCAGCTTGACGCTCGGCCCCATCATATTTTGAATAATCGGCCGAAGCAAGGGATAATGGGTACAGCCCAAAACAAGCGTATCCACCTTGCCCGCCAGAGGATGGAGAGTCTCATAGACCACCTTTTTAGTCAGGCTGGACTGGAGCTCATTTGACTCCACCAGCGGGACAAACTTAGGACAAGCCAAGCTCTGCACCTCCATCTCGGGAGATAGAGCCTCAATCTTTTGTCGGTAAATATCGGACTGAACCGTCATAGGAGTCCCGATGACCCCAATCTTGCCACCCGTCGTAGACTTGATGGCAGCGCTAGCTCCGGGCAAAATCACACCTAGAACAGGAATGTCCAACTTAGCCTTGACTTCCTCCCAGACAACAGCTGTGGCAGTATTGCAGGCAATAACAATCATCTTGACATCCTTGGTCAAGAGAAAATTGACCAACTGCCAAGTATAGTCCCGAATCTGCTCCGCCGGCCTAGGACCATATGGAGCCCGAGCCGAATCACCTATATAAACCACTTCCTCGTGGGGGAGTTGCCGCATTAATTCACGGACAACAGTCAGACCGCCCACCCCAGAGTCTAAAAATCCAATCGGTCGGTTATCCATACAGTCTTCTTTCTAAAACAAGGGATTGGAAGCCTAGCCCAAATCCCCATTTTTTATATAGAAATCTCCGTCTGCCACCAAAGGGCAGCTAAGAGAAGCTTATTTTTTGTTTTTATTTTTAGCAACTGCTGCTTTTTGTTGGTTGATGATTTGACGGTAAACTTGTTGAACACGCGCTTCACTTGGTTTTTGACCATTGGCACTGAGCAACATCCGCACTGCTTCTACATTAAGACGTGGATTTTCCGCAAATTCCTTTTCGACCTGACGGCGAAGCAAGTACATACCAAGCAAAATCCCACCAAAGAAAGCCAGCATAATCAATAAAATTGCTAACAATGTATTCATAATAATCCGAACTCCTGTTTCATTTTTTACATTACTCTTTATTATACCAAATTATCTCTATTTTTCAAAATCAAAGCCATAGAGAGTCGCGAAATAATCTTCTGGCCTTTCGGCCCGGCGAATCATACGAGCCTGACCATTTTCCTCTAGGAGAATCTCGCTAGAGCGCAGCTTGGCATTGTATTGGTAGCCCATGGAGAAGCCGTGGGCACCAGTGTCGTGAATGACCAGCGTATCGCCAATCTGACTGACAGGCATCTCCCGCTGGATGGCAAATTTGTCGTTGTTTTCACAGAGGCTGCCGACCACATCGACAATCTCCGTCGATCCTTCTGGACGATCCATATTGGTAATATGGTGGTAAGCTCCATACATAGCGGGACGCAGGAGATTGACCGCAGAAGCATCCACTCCCAGATAGGTCCGATAAGTTTGCTTTTTGTGAGTCACCTTGGTCACCAAAAGACCGAAAGGCGCCAGCATAAAGCGCCCCAGCTCAGTGAAAATCTTAACCTGCCCCAGTCCAGCTGGAGTTAGGATTTCCTCATAGGCCTGACGAACTCCCTGACCGATAACCGCAATATCATTTTCCTCGCCATCAGGCTGATAGTTGACTCCGACACCGCCAGACAGATTGATAAAGTCTAGCTCAACTCCTGTCTCAGCCACTACTTCTACAGCCAGTTCAAAAAGCTGCCGCGCCAGTGCTGGATAGTAGTCATTGCTGGCAGTATTGGAGGCTAAGAGGGCATGGATGCCGAATGTCTCTGTTCCCAGTTCCTTGAGTTCTTTGAAGGCCTGAATCAGCTGGTCCTTAGTCATCCCAAACTTGGCTTCCTCTGGATGATCCATGATACTAGTCCCCAGCTCAAAGACACCGCCGGGATTGTAGCGACAGGAAATCACCTTGGGAATCCCAGCCACCTCCTTCAAGAAAGCCACGTCTTCGTAAGCATCTAGATTGATGGCAGCGCCTAGCTCCCGCGCCAGACGAAACTCCTCGGCTGGCGTATTATTGGACGAAAACATGATCTCATCCCCAGTAAAGCCCAGCTTTTGGCTCATGAGCAACTCCACATAGCTAGCACAGTCCACCCCGCAGCCCTCTTCCTTGAGGATTTTTAAAATAGCAGGATTTGGTGTCGCCTTGACAGCAAAATATTCTTTAAAGCCAGGATTCCAAGCAAAGGCCTCATGCAAAGCCCGCGCTCTCGCTCGAATCCCCTTCTCATCATAAAGATGGAAAGGCGTTGGAAACTGCGCGGTCAGCTCCGCCAAACGCTCACGACTGATAAATGGAGTTTTCATACATGCTCCTACTTTCTCTTTTACTGACAATATTATATCACAAGTGTAGGCTGGGGAGGGGAAAAAATAGGCTCCAGAGTTTCTACAATAGTTTTATCCATCGCAGAAACCCGAGAGCTTTTAAATGAATCCTATTTTTGCAAATTATATTCCTTTTTAGTTTTATCAATGTTATTTACTAAGTTTGGTTGTCGAAACTTCACTTCGCTGATATTACTCTCATTTAGTTTATTAATTTTCATATAATGATAAATATCATCTTTATAAGGAGATAGAAGTTTGTATTGAGGAAATCTTATCTGAATAGGATCTTTTTGTCTTGTTCTTACTATAGTCTTTCCTTTATCATCAATCAAAGCAATATCATAAGTTATTAAACTAGCTTTGTCGACTAAAATGTTTAATTTGAAATAATTTTTTCCTTCTACTAGGTTTTGATCAATAATAAAGTTATAATCCTGTTTATATGGCTCAACTAATTCAAGCACTGGGACAATAGGTTTATCGAGCGGTCCTCCATTTGATCCAAGATTTCTAATGAATTTCCCCTCTGAACTTAAATATGGTATGACTATCTGACTTTCTTCATGATCAGAGTATATAGTAATTTTAATATCTTGTTTATAATCAGGAATTGTATCATCAAAATGTTTTTTTATTTTAGAATCGGATAAGTCAATTTTAAATATTGATTCAATATCACCTCCCATTAATGGTTTACCATCTATTGATCCACTCTTAATGATACTGGTACTATTATCTATTGAATTATGGTATTTAATGTCAACTTTATATTCTTTTGAGTTACTCTGCTGAGTCCCATTATTAAATCTGTAAAAATCTACAATCTGAGTATCATTATTGAAACCATTCTGAATAACTAAATCAACATATTGATAAGGTTCGACAGTTACATTTTTCAAAATCAACTTATGAATTGTACTTTCAAATTTATTGTTTTCAATAACAAGTTTAGCTTGAACATAATTCTCCAAAACATTTGTATTATCATTTCGTAATTCTTCACCATTAACAGTTTTGGGAACATTTATAAAACTCTCATTTGTTATTTCAACCTTCCCAAAATATTTCATTATATTATTAAAAACAAAAGTAGTCAGAAAAAACAGTATTAGAGGAACAACTATCCAACCAAAAATTTTATCGTGTTGATTAATATATTCCTTCAATCTAGCAATAATATTAGAAATTGTATTCATATTTTCTTCATCTCATCAATCCGCGCTACTGTCGCATCATATTTAGCTTGGTAGTCGGCTTGTTTGTCGCGTTCTTTTTGGACGACTTCTGGTTTGGCATTGGCTACGAAGCGTTCGTTAGAGAGCTTCTTACCGACCATATCCAGTTCTTTTTGCCATTTAGCGAGTTCCTTGTCGAGACGAGCGAGTTCTTCTTCGACATTGAGGAGGTCTGCCAGTGGCAAGTAGATTTCTGCTCCTGTGATGACGCTTGACATAGCGAGTTCAGGTGCAGGGATGTTTGATGCGATTTCCAAGTGTTCTGGATTTGTGAAGCGTTTGATGTAGTTGACATT
>ERZ773050.1691-NODE-1691-length-12075-cov-5.690433_pt1 | contig 12075 bp, 7 predicted proteins | sample MGYA00580632_ERZ773050 | MGnify/ENA primary metagenome ERZ773050 (study PRJEB29015, sample SAMEA2738123) | human oral metagenome | biome: human oral; feature: human-associated habitat; material: saliva | place: China | collected 2166 ... | reverse complement strand
GGTCGAACTGGTCATGGCACGACGCTACCGGGCGGCGGGGGCGGCGCGCCCGCCGCTGGCTTGGGCATCCGCCCCGTCTCCCCCGGTGGGATCGTCCCCGCGCTTGGCCAGACGCCGGGCCGCCACGACCTGCCCGTCCGCATCGCGGATGAGGTCGTCCGGCCAGACGAGATCGGCGCGCTCGGGGAAGTGCTCGGCGACGACCCGGCTGGTCACGTAAACGGTGCCCGGCCGCGGATCGGGAAGGGGCGGGTCAATGCCGAGCCAGGCGGCGCCGACGGCGAGCGGCACGTCGCGGACGGCGGTCTCGTCGTCGGGCCGGGCGGGGTCGGCCACGCGCAGGTGCTCCTGCCGCCCCTCGGACAGCAGCAGCCGAGGCACGATGCCGGCGGCGGGGATCCGCAGCGTCTCGCCGCCGAGGTCGAGGACAACGTCGTGGGGGGTGAGGTTGACGAGGAGTCGGGGTTCGTTGATCTGCACGGTTCAAGCCCTCCCGCTTTGCTCGACCTCATCGAGCAGAGACTTGAATCTCTTGAACCAGTCCGAGTTCAGCGATATCGAGTTGAAACGAGGCGCGTCTTTCTCAATGCGTTCGATCAGCATATCCAGAAGTCCGCCGAAGGAGAAATCTTCTGCGGGAGGCTTCAGTTTGAAGTCATTCAAGACGGCGTCGAGCGCGTCGCCCACAGATTTATCGCCGTGAGTCACCGCAAGCCCGTTCCTGACCTCATAGGGGAGCCGCACCAAGTCGCCCCGCCCCAATTCGTCAACCTTGAGAAATTCGAGATTCCGGCCCTTATTATTTGACCGACAACGATCCGGAAGCTCTTGAAGCAACGAGTTGAGTTTTCCGTTCCCGCCCTTGTCGAGCGTCTCAGCCGCCACCACGACCAGGCGAGTCCTTGCGAGCCAGTCGTCATCATTTTTATACCAGAGCCATCGGATCGCGCGAATCACATCGACGACGACTCCGGCCTTCTCATCAAGATTCTTCCCCTTGACTGCCTTCTGGTACTCTTCCCGAAGGCGGTCGGCCTTGTCGGCCAGGACGTCCATATCGTGGTCACCGGCGCTGAGAACCCTCACCGCGCTCAGCATGTCGAGACTTCTGAGGGCGATGGAGGCGCACTTGCGCAGCGCGGTCTCGGCCTCGTCGGGCAACGCGATGCGATGGAATTGAGGTTCGGGGGTGTGAATACCGCGACCCGGATCGACGAAAGTCTGCAGGAAGAGCGGAACGGCGTGCTTCGCGCACCATCCCTGCGCCCTGCGAAGAGCTCCGTACACCGCTGCCTTCTGCCCGGTGCCGACGACGACGACGGCGGCCGGGCTCTTGTTCTCGAGCGCACGAAACACTTCGTCGCCAACCGCTTTCATCACATCGGTCGCCGAGACGATCTCATTGGGATCGCCCCCACCGTAGTCGATCATGTCAACGGAACAGAATTGAGACGGCTTCCACACCCCTGCCCTGGAGATCATCTGGATGGAATCGATGTTCTCGGCAGCGACCCTCTTCGAAGCATCCGCCGACGAGTGGAGGATGAGGAACTCGACGTCCAGAGGATCCGCACCCTCCAGGAGGGCTCCGGGAACGGCTCGCTTCAACTCTTGCTCCGGCCGATTCTGCAGTACGCGCTGCAGAATCGTGGGGTACCGGCGGCCCGTACCGCAGCCGTAAATGTACAGGACTCGCCCATCACCGGGCCACGGCATCCACGGCGGCGCCTCCGCTGCGAGCTCCGGGACATTCCTGATGTACACGATCTGTTTTGCGCTCGGAGCGGCGGATTCATGTACGGCAAAGTTCCCAACCTTATTGAACTCCCCTTGAGCCGAGAGCCACCGTGTTGATTCCGACTCGTTAAGAAGATCCGACTTACAAGCACGGCCAATAGCAGGACCAAGCCCGCTGTCACCCTCTTTGATCAATGACTCAAGTTCACCAAGGCCAGCCGCCTTGCGTTTTTTGTTCTCCACATCGAGTAGCACCCTGTAGTGTTTCTCGATCCAGGGCCTGACCAGCAGGCCCGCACCATTGCCTGCCCGCATCATATCGACTGCGACAATGGCGGCGAGATGCTCATCGGTCACTTTTTCCGGAGAGTTGTGGAACTCCTCCAGGGCACCGACCACTTCAATGAGCCTGCTGTCAGCGAGAGCCTTGCCGTGCCGATTGATCAATTCCTTCGCCTGCTCGACGAACCCGAGTGAACGCAGCCAGTAGAAGGTTGCGTCCTCGTGAGTCTCCCGGAAGATGAAGGATGCCGACTCTCCGCCGTCGGAGACGACCGCCAGACGCCAGTCGAAACTGCGCTGGTCAACCAGGCCGAGGGCGGACAAGACCATCATCGTGGCACCGGAGATGCCGTTGACAACTATGAGCTCGTCGTCGGCGACGTCTTCCATCCATTGTCCAAGCGCCTGGAAGCACTCCCTCTCGCACAGATTGCCGTGCTGAATGGATTCGACGGTCAAGTCGAATCCGTAACGTTCTTCCAGGAGATCCCGGACCGGTTTCATGTCGAAGGCCTTTTTAAGGATCAGAGACGTCTCATCAGATTTGCTGCCCTCCATGCCGGTTTCTGAGCCCAGGAGAAGTAACCGCACCGGACCTTCTATTCCGCCATCGTTCTTGAGCGCCTGCAGAATCAAGGAGATAGGGGTGTGACGGAAACGGGAGTCCGCAATTCCCCCCGGCGCGCTCGTCGTCAATAATGCGTCGGCGACGGTCTCCGCGCACCCCGCATCGATTAATTCGCCGAGGTGTTTTCTGCTCTCATCCCTGCGCCGTTCTTTTTCTTCCCCGGAGAGCGATAAAATATCGACTCCAAGATCCCCGTCGCCCACGGGATGGATGATGATCGTCATCTGCGCTGCTCCTCACTGGTCGCACTGCCGCGGCGGGCGTCCGCGCGGCGGGGACGGCACGGCGCCCGTCACCCCGTAGTGTGCTCCATCACTCCCAACGGCGCGTCAGACGTGACATACTGCACAGACCCCACCCCTTCCGAGAGGATCCCCATGCAGCTCGTCATGCTCGAGACCAACGGGAACCAGCGCTACATCTTCGCCGCGCCCCGTCTGCGGGACAGCATCGGCGCCTCCGCCCAGCTCGTCCGTCTCAAGGAGTGGACAGACGACGCCCTGCGGGCCACGGGGGCCGCGAAGAGGTGGGAGGGGAACCACCCGCAACCGCGGGGCGGCCCCGGACCCGCGGCCGGGCTCCCGTGCCGCAGGTTCAGCACCCAGTGGGTGTCCCGCGCCTCGGGCAAGGTCATCTTCATGGTGGACGAGAAGGAGGACGCGAAGGCCGTGATCGGCCGCGTCACCCGGACGGCGCTCGCCCAGGCCCCCGGCATGGACGTCTCGGGCGTGCACCTCGACATGGGCGGCAAGACTCACGTCGACGAGGATCTCCTCAAGCGGATCCACGCCCGGGCCGCCCGGTACGGCCTGCGGCGCCCGCCCGCCGAGGCCCGCTTCTCCCAGATGCCCTTCCTCGCCCGCGCCAAGGACTCCGTCCTGCCCGCCTCACCACCGCTGGGACGCCTCTTCGACCGTATTAACGACGAGGCCGGGGACGACCGAGGGACCCTGCTCTCCCTGCCCTCCCGGGTCAAGCGCTACCGGGCCTTCTACTCCCGCCGGGACCTCATCTCCCTCGCGTGCCGTACGAGCAAAGACCTGAACCAGGACCAGCTCGTCCGCGACCCCAAGAAGCTCACGAAGAAACTCCGGGAGGCCTTCGCCGTCGGCATTGAAGCCCCGGAGGAGAGTTCCGGGCCGCGCACCGGGGCCGTCGGGCGGGACCCCGACGGCGGGCAGGGCGCCGCCGACGGGCGCAAATCCGATGACCAGCGGCAACTCGACATCCTCGAGGAGCGGTTCCAGGACACCCCGGGCGGCACCGGCGAGGCGGCGTCCGCCCTGTCCAAGGTGGCCGTCATCCACATCGACGGCAACGGCGTCGGCGCCGTCATGCGCCGGCTCGGCAAAGCGATGAGCCACGTGGATGAGGACGACTTCTCACTGGCCGTCGGCTGTTCGCGCGGCGACGCCGACGCCCTGCGGCGCTTCGTCCTCACCGTCAACGACCGCCTCGACCGGGCCGTCACCGAGGCCTTCGCCAAGGCCTGGGCGGACGTCGCGAAGTGGGCGGAGGCCGACGCCGGCCCGACGGGGCAGAAGTTCACCGTCGTCCCGGTCGTCCCCGTCATCCTGGGGGGCGACGACGTCACCGTCTTCACCAGCGGCGACTACGCCCTCCCCTTCGCGGCCGCCTATCTCGAGCGCTACGAGAGGGCCACCGAGAGCGACGTGCTCCTCAGACACCTGGGTCGCGAAGAGGGCACCGGCCCCATGACCGCCGCCGCGGGCGTCGCCGTCGTCCGCCGCGACTTCCCCTTCCACGTCGCCTACAACCTGGCCGAGCGCCTCGTCGACGAGGCCAAGAAGGTCGGCAAGGCCCAGCAGCCCGTCCGGTCGACGCTGACCTACCACGCGCTCTTCGACTCCAGCGTCCTGGACCCGGAGAAGATCCTGCAGGCCTACTCCTCCTTCACCACCCGCCCCTTCCTGCTGAGGCGCGACGGCGCCCCGGCCTCCGATCCCCCGGGGCGGTACGAGCCCTGGCCCGACACATGCGAGCGAGTCCGCCAATTCAAGGGCCTCACCTCGGAGGACCCGAGCACGGGCGAGACCCGCTTCCCCAAGACGCGGGCCGCCCGGATCCGCAAGCTCCTGTCCGACGCCGCCCAGGCGCGGCTCGTGGACCGGGGCCTGAGTGACCGGCTCACCAACAAGGCCGAGCAGGAGTGGAATGACGCCAGGGCCGCACTGTCCAATTCGGTCGTCGAGGGCATGGGCACCAGAGCGCTCTTCGACCTCATGGAGCTGAGCGACCTCCTCCCCGACAGCTACCTGCACAGCCCGTCCCCCGCCCTCTCCCCCGCCGACGGCTCCGAGCCCGCAACCACCCAGGAGGTCCAGGAATGAGCACCGGCACCGCCGCGGAACCGGAGACCGGATCCCCGGACTCCCCCGCGCCCCTCGACGTCACCATCGTCTTCCGCTCCGACTGGGGCGTGTCCACGGGCACCGGCGTGGCCGGGGGCGTGGACGCCGCCGTCGAGAAGGATGAGCGCAACCTGCCCGTGGTGCGCGGCACCGTGCTCACCGGGGCCATCCGCGAGCAGGCCTTCGTCGTCGCCGAGGCGCTCGACGGCGATTCCGGGGACAAGAGCTGGCGCAGATTCGTCGGGGCGCTGTTCGGGTCGGTCGGGCGCGCCCGGCTCGTCTCCTTCTCCGACGCCAGCTTCGTCTCCTTCTCCGACGGCGCCGTCGGCAGTGAGTCGAAGCGGGAGGCGGTCCACGAGGTCGTCTCCCTGTCCATCGACGAGGAGACGGGCACGGCGAAGAAGGACCACCTGCGACTGCTGGAGCGGGCCCGCGCCTGCATTCTGCGCGGCACGGTGGAACTGCTGGATAAAACCCTGGACGGGCGTCCACTTCACTGGCGCGCGGGCCAGAGGAAGGCGGCCGAACTCGTTCTGAGCATCTCCGCCCTGCTCGTGCGCGCCCTCGGCTCCAACCGGTCCGACGGCGACGGCCTGTGCAGCGTTCTCATTGGCGAGACCGGCGAGATTGATGAAAAGAATGTGGATCAGAAGGTCCGGGAGCGGTGCCGCGGGCAGTTGGAGCAGTGGAGCGGACCGGCCCCGAAAGCCCCCGATGCCCCGGACTTCCCTATCGACTCGAAGGCGGACGGGTGCTCGGATATCCCCCTCATAGGGAAGAAGGATTCCGACCACTGGGGCGGCTCGAGCGGCACGACCTTCTACGAGACCGATCTTGATATCGATCTCACGTCGCCCGTGATCTCCTACGACGTGCCCTTCTCCAATGAGCTGCGCTCCCTGGATTTCCTGCGCGGAACGGCGCTGCTGCCCATTATCCACCACAGGCTCCAGGTCGCCTCCAAGAAGAACGCCGACGTCGGCGCAACCGCCCGTGAAATCATCCGCGACGCCGTCGTCAACGGCGATCTCCTGGTCTCCGACGCCACCGCCGTCGTCAACGGCGTGCGGGGAATGCCGATGCCGCTGGTGCTGTCCAGGCCCAAGACGGAGGGGAACGACGAGACGGAGGGCGTGCGCGTGCTCAACCGTCTGCTCGCCGAAGAGCCTGAGAACGAGATTCACAAGCCGCTGCGCACCGGATACGTCTTCCCCGTCCCGAAGAGCGCGAACCCTTCCGAAGTTCTCGGAGGGATGGGGGTGCCGGCGCTCCAGGGGCGCCAGTCCACCGCCCACAACCCGGTCACGGGCGCGGCCGGAACGGGGCAGTTGTTCCTGGCCCGCGCACTGCCCGCGGGAATGCGTCTGCGCGCCACCGTCACCATGAGCGAGAAGCTCTACGAATGCGTCAAGGACCGGCTCGACGGGGACTTCCGCCCTCAGCGGACCTTCTCGGAGCGACTGGGGCTGTGGCGCCTGAGCGGGACCTACGGCCGGGCCAGGTGCCGGCTCGGCGAATTCCGTCCGGTCGAAGTCCCCGGGCCCGGTTGGGATGAGAACGGGACCACGACCCTGTGGTTCACCTCCGACGTCGTGGCCCGCTCCCCCCGGCTGGGGCCGGGCGGAAGCCTCGACGACCTGTACAAAGCCTTCGAACGCGCCGGAGTCCCTCTGACCGAGGACGATTCGGATGAGAGGCGGTTCAGCGCGGGGATCCGCCACCGTCGCATCGACTCCTGGAGTGCGGCGGATCGGCGGCCGCGCGCCACCCGGACGGTGATCCAGGCGGGGTCCGTGCTGCGGGTCCGGCCCGCCGACGCGGGCAGCAGTCCGGAGGAGACGATGAGAAGACTCGCCCGCCTGTCGGTGACCGGGATCGGCGAGCTCACGGCCCAGGGATTCGGGCGATTCGTCGTCGACCATCCGCTGCTGCGCGAGAAGAAGTTCAGACTCATCTCTTTGAAGCATGAGGACTTCATCGCCGAGGGATGCGCAGCCGTGAAGTCGCAGGAGGAGCGATGAGCATCACCCGTTACGAGTTGACCGTCCATTTGGAAACCGCCTCGCCGCTGCACTCGGGCGGCATTGACGAAGTCGTGGACCGCACGCGCCCGTCGAAGAAGCGCGAGACCGTGCCCCGGCGCTTCGCCCGCGACGGTGCCGATCATCCGGTGCTGACCGGCCGCTCCGTCAAGGGGGCGGTGCAGGCGGCCTGCAAGAAGTACTTCGATGAAACACGTGACTCCCACCTGTGGGGAGGACTGTCGGCTCAGGGCGCCTGGGCCTCAGCCCTGACCTTCCACACCGTGGATCTTCACAATGCGGAGGTCTTTCCGGGGCGCGGGGACGGCCCGGGCGGGGCCAGCGGACTGCCCACTCGCATGGGCATCGCCATTGACCGTTACTGGGGGGCCGCCGGGGACACCGCGCTCTTCGAGCACGAGTACGTGCCGGCCGGAAGGCCCTTGACCCTGACGATCACCGCGCAGGCGGGATCGATGCCAGAAAACAGGCCCGGCGACCCGGGCGCTCCCTTCGGGGGCGTCTCCAAATGTCAACCGGTGACGGAGGACGATGTGGAGCGGCTCTTCTCCATTATCCTCGGAGTGCTGAAGTCAGAACGGGTCTCCTTCGGCGGGCGCAGGAACGCCGGCTGGGGACGGGTGCGACCCGATATGCGGCCCGGAAGCGATAAGTTCTGGGTCCTCACCAGGGCTCCATTGGGGACGCGCGACGACCTTCTGAGCTGGCTGGGCAACGGCTGCGGCGAGGATATGAGCGAGCAGATCGCACCGATCGAATGCGACGATCCCGATCGCGTGCGCATTGAAATCGGCTGGGACAGCCCCACCGGTATTCTCGTGGCCGATCCGCGACTCGGTCAGGCCGAGTCAGCGCGCAATGAATCCGATGAGGACGAGGCCCCCGAGGATAACACCAGGGCGACGAAGGAGGGTGGGAAGACGGCACGGGAGGCCGAACCGGGCGGTGAGCAGAATGGCCTCCGAGGCGAGGACGATCCCGATGAATTCATTCCCACCAGACACTTGCGCAGCGGCCCGGGGGAGAACGATCCGATTGTGCTGCCGGGAAGTTCGGTGCGCGGTGCGCTGCGCTCGCGCGCCTCACGGATCGCCCGCACGATCCTGGCCGCCCGCCGCGGGTCCGTCGATGACTGGTCGAACATCGGTGTGCACGATCAGCTCGCCCACGATCCCGACCTCGTACAGCGCCTGTTCGGCTCCACCGAGCGCCGGGGCGCACTGACGGTCCTGGACACCCTGGCAGCCTCCAACGGATCCACCCGGTTGATCACCCACAATGCGGGCGACCGGTGGACCGGCGGCGTCGCGGGCGGAACCCTGTACGGCGAGGAGGTCCACGACGCCACGTGGAAGAATATCGTTCTCGAGCTGGACCTGGAGGTACTGTTCAAGGACGATAATCGCCGCAGGGCGGCCTGGTGCCTGCTCGGGCTCGTCCTGGCCGAACTGGCCGCCGGCACACTGCCGCTGGGCAGCCGGGGCACGCGGGGGCTGGGGCAGGTGGAGGTCACCAGCATCAAGGTCGAGGGAGGCCGCAGCATCGGCATCGGGGACCAACTCTTCTCAGCGCCGTCGAAGGGCGCCGGAGAGTCCGTCGTCGAACAGATCCTCGGCCACCTCCGGACGGTGAACGAGGAGATCACCGCGGGCCCCGGAGCGAACGGATGGTCGAGTTATCTGATGGGCGACGAGGAGAAGAACCATGACTGAGACGCACCGATTCGGCAGGCGCCTGAGAAGGGGGCGTTGGACCGTCCGCGACGCCGGGGATTTGCAGCGGGTCATCGCCCGGGCGGCCGAGTCCGAGGCGCAATGGCAGGGCATCGCCTACACGACGACGGGGGCGCGCGCACTCCGATCGATCTCCGAAGGGGCGCTCCTCGGCACGGACGGCGAGCAGGTTCAGCACGACACCGTTTACGAGCTGCGGCTGTGGTCGGTGATCGCGAAGGGCGGCGAGGGCGACGACGTGCTGGCGCACGAGCTCCGGTGGCTCAACGGCACCGGATCGGCGGATGTCACTCTCCGCGGCATCGATGACGACGACCGAGCCGGCGCACCGGAGAAGGAGCGCTGCTGGTACCGCCCCAACGACTATCTGCAGCACAGCGGTGACGAGACCGACGCGCGCAATATGCCCATTATGACGAGCGTTGAGGTCTTCACCGAGGCCGAGTACGGCAATACGGTGTTCGTCGACGAACTCATGACCGGAAAGTGGAACTGACATGGATGATTTCGAACCCTTCCACTCCGCAGTCAACCGAATCCCGGTGCTGCGCAGGTCCGGCGAGCGGCTCGCCGATGCCGGCAGACTCCCTAAAAGCCTTTTCAAGGACCATGAGCCCCTCGGCCATGACCGCCTCCACGCCGACCGTTGGTCTGGCTCAATCGACCTGGAGATGATCGTGCGCACGCCGCTCGTCTTCGGAGAGCAAAAAGATGGCAATGTCGACCTCCCCCTGGACGGCGACGGCCATCCCATTGTACCTCCAACAATGGTCAAGGGCATGATCTCGCGCGCCTACGAGACGCTCACCTGCTCGCGCTTCCGGGTCTTCGGGGACGTCGAGAACCGCAGTGGGCGGCGCCGCACCAAGAACGACCACTCCGAACTTCTCACCTACCGGGCCGACCCGGCCGCCGCGAACGGTCTTCTCCCCGGACGCGTCTTCGAGCAGGAGAACGGCGAACTCGCCGTCGAGATCCTGGACGGTTTCGGGAAGAACGCTCGGGTCGCCCTGATCAGGGACGATCTTGATCATGGGTACGGCACCATTTTGTGCACCGATCACCCCGATATCAGGCCGGGCCCCGGTGGCCGCATCAATCAGAAACAGGTTCTCACCCGTTTCCGCCATCTCACCCGTCACGGCACAGAGGCGGAGGTTCAGCTCACTCGGTGGAAGGACCAAAAAGGCGGTCATCATCTCATGGTTACCGGGGTGTGGCAGGACGATCGTCTCGAAAAATTCTTCGACGTCGGCCATGGCCCCGATGTTAAAACCTTCAATGTTTGGGGCTACCCCTGCCGGACGACTCCCGAGGGGAAGACCGCCCGGGAACTGTTCGGAGACGATAAAGGGGGGAAGACCTACGAGCGCTTCTTCTTCAAGTCGGCTCGGGACGGTCGCAATCTCGACGGAACTATTCTGCCCCTCGATGCCGACCACGTGACCCGATACGCGACCGTGCTCCGGTCGTATTCGGCGCAGCAGCAGGAGCCCGGCGGGGACAAGCACCTGCTCAACCGGGCCGCCGCAACTCACCCCGCGCCCTCCGATAATGCCCTGTCCAACGGCGATCTCGTCTTCGTCCAGCTCGACAGGACCTACGCCTCCAGCGGCAATGACATTCCCGCCGACGCCCGAGTCGTGGACGTCCTCCCCACGATGGTCGGACGACGCCCCTACAGCAGGTCGCCCCGCGAGCTCGCCGCGGCGCAGAGGGTTCTTCCTCTCACGAAGTCCACCGAGGCCTCCGCCGCCGATCGGCTCTTCGGCTACGTCGTCCCCGACGCCGACGACGGCGCGAAGGGAGGAGACGTCGCCTGCCGGGGAAGACTGTCCTTCGGCTTCGTCAACACCTCGGAGGCGCATATCTGCCGCGAGAAGCAGAAGCTCTCACCGCTGCTGTCACCCAAGCCGTCGTCGGCGAGACGATTCCTCACCGACTCCTCCGGAGCCACCCCCACGAAGAAGAGTAAGGAGAAGGAGGAGGGGCTGCCGCTTTCGCGCGGCGAGTACTTCGCCCCCGAGCAGCTCCTCGGCGCCGCCGCCTACCCCGTGCACCGCGGACTCGTGCAGGGGAAGGGTCTGAACAGATCCGGGTTCCCCGAGCGGGCGACCAGGAAGGCGGTTCTGGACGGCCGCGAGCAGGACAATGATGCCGTTCGACTCATAGCACGATCCTGGATGAAGTCCGGCAGTATTTTGCGCTGCACCATTTCCTTCTCCAATTTGAGCGAGGCCGAGTTGGCGGCCCTCATCTGGGTGCTCACCCCCAGGAATCTGGTCCCGAGCAATGAGAAGAAGGACCCCGGCGCCGTCGGCTACCTGCGAATGGGACTGGGGAAACCGCTCGGACTGGGGACTCTCGAGGTGAGCATTGCAAAGAACGGTCTCCGCGCCGTTCGGGGAGCCGATCTGGCCGAGTCCTACGCGAACCTGGACGGATGCCTGGGCCTCGCCACTCCCGTCGTCGGCGTCGAGGACTTCCCCCTGCCGAACGAGAAGATCCTTCTCACGACGCCATGGGTGAGGGCCATGCAGCGCGCCGCCTTCGGCTACACCGATGGCCGGGAGGTCAGGCATATGAGCCTGGACGAGAACAAGGAGAACAACCAGACCAACGGCAAGACCGGTGAGCCGCATCCAGGCAAGGGCCTCTCCCCGCGCGACATGTTCGGCACCGACTCTGGAAAGCCGATTATCGTCACCGAGCGCCAGCGAGGTAGAGCTGAGCATCCACAAAGCGGGCGGCGACGTGGCGCTCGGCGGTAGCCGTGTCTTCGCGTAAGGGCAAATCGATGACAACCTGGCATCACGCATACAATGGCATTCCAACGGTCAAAGACTGGCACGCCGTTGGGCGGAACGGCTTCGTCGGCAACCGCCCGCCTTCCGGGCACGACTACCTCCGGCCGAATGATCTCTCGGGCGAGCTGCGCGTATCCCTCACAGTTGTGTCCCCGACCGTTCCCGGTCAGGACACCAAGGACGGGCGGGTCATCGTCGCCTCGCGCAGCGGAGCTACTGGCGGTACCACGAACTGGGATGATGTGTCCATCCCGATCAGCACCCTCAAGGGCGTCCTGTCCTCCGCCTACGAGGCGGTCACCGCCTCGCGCATGCGCGTCTTCGCGGGCCATGACCATGTGCTCACGCACCGCCGTACCACCCAGGAATCCGCGATTCTCTACCCCGTGTTCCTCGTCCCAGATCCAGGCGCTCGCAAGGGAACCGGCCTGCGAGCGCGCATCATGCTCGGAAAGAACCCAAGGCTCAAGCCGG
>ERZ773050.1688-NODE-1688-length-12088-cov-14.499792_pt1 | contig 12088 bp, 9 predicted proteins | sample MGYA00580632_ERZ773050 | MGnify/ENA primary metagenome ERZ773050 (study PRJEB29015, sample SAMEA2738123) | human oral metagenome | biome: human oral; feature: human-associated habitat; material: saliva | place: China | collected 2166 ... | reverse complement strand
AAAACCTCTACGCAGTTATCCCTTTTCCACTTGGCTTTCCGCATGACTGAAGGGCACTGGGCTCAACCGCATAGCACCGATGACCGGCGAAAACTTGAGGAATCTATCGAAACCAATAGCGGAGTACAGTACCTTCTCGACCACCCGCACGACAAACTGTCATAACCGGCAAACAGCACCCGCACTAGCAGGCAGTCGGGGCGGCGGGATTATATCTGTCGACTCCCTGCCCCCCCTTACTGTCTTCCCATACTTTTGTCATGGTTGTGGTCCTTTTCAAAGCACAACCATGACAAAAGTACGGGCTCAGCGTAGACTAGCTAGCTGCCGAGTCCTTCCACCGGCGACATCCGAGCCGACCGTGCCGCCGGCAGAGCGGATGCAACCAATGCTGATGCAAGACCCACCAGCAGTATCAGTGCCAGACCCAGATACGGCAGATCCGGCACGAACTCCACCTTTTGGTCTGTTGCAGCAAGCACCACCTTCGCGCTCACGCTACCAATAAAGACGCCCCCGAGGATACCCAACGCCACCGCGCCGAGGGTGATTAGTACCGCCTCCGCCGAAATCATGCGGCGCAGCTGCTTGCGGGAGAGCCCCAATGCACGCAGCATCGCATTCTCGCGGCGGCGTTCATTGACCGAGAGAGTCATCGTATTTGCCACGCCAATCACCGAGATCACTACGGCGAGGGCGAGAAGACCTAGGGTGATCCCCAGCATAACCGTCAGAACCTGATCGAGCTGACCGCGCTGTTGTAGACCGCCGGTGAATTCGTTGCCGTCATTAGCCTTATTAAGCTGATCCTGTAGCGTGGAATTCTCAGTAGCGGTCAGCGGGGATTTAGCGTGTACCAGCACCATAGTCTCCGCCCCGGCTGAGGGATTCATACCCCCTGGGACGGCAGATGCGCCCCGCTGCCCCTGCACGGCTGAGCCTTGGGGCTGTTCCCCAGCTTCTCCAGGCTGCTGCAGAGTCAAGGGTTGCGGGTTATCCGGGTTCTGCAGTTTAGCACCGGTGGCTGGGTTCACCACATACAGATTCGCGATCTTACTGGTCGACTTAATGGGCTTGAGTTCGATCTCTCCTAAGGGTCCGCGTGCCTTCAGGCGGGTGGAATCGTCAAAGCCTGCATCGTTATACAGAGATTCGGGCACGAGCACCGTGTTATCTTCAGTCGGGTACTTGCCCTCAGCCGGAATAACCTTGGCGAAGTCTTCCTGGCTGAGCGCCACCATACTCGCGGTGTTGCTCATTGACTGGCTGCCGTCTTTCGACGTGAGGGTGTACTCTAGGGCACCGGCGGCTGGAGCCACCGCAACGCTTTCGACATTCTTAATCCCCTGCACTTTATCGGCAACCGAGTGCGCCTTGGCAAGGCTCTCAGCCCCCGTGCCGCCACCGGTCCCGTAGGTTGCCGTCGCCGAGACGGGATAGGCACGTTCCATGGATTTCGCCGTAGATGCGGTCATAATGGAGTACCCGCTCAGTACTGCAGACACCACGAGCACACCCACCAATACGGCACGCCCGGTCGAAACCGTGCGCTTAGGCGAGCGCAGCGCGTTAGCGACTGCCAGATTCCCGGTCTGGGAGCGAATCACCGAACCAAACACGCGAATCAGCGGCGGCAACAGCCACGGCAGGAGTAAGAACACGGCAACACCCAAAAGCAACGCCGCAACCATGACCAACAGCACCGCAACGCTGCTTTGTTGCGCACCTGCATCCGGGGCACTGGTCAGACTCAGCGACTGCCACACTGCTGCTGCCCCTGCCGCGGCGGCGATCAGACCTAGAATTAGACCCGCAATGCCCGGCTTCTTCACGGCTTGGGCGGTACCCTCCCCCAAGGCGCTGATGGGCGAAATATTCAGGGCGCTACGTGCCGGGGCGAGCGATGCAACAACCGTTACGAGCGTGCAGACCACCACACCCACCACGAACGCCAGCGGGTTATACGAGACCATGAAATCTTTAAACAACACACCGGCGAGCGCCGCGACCGGATAGACGAGCGCAGCGCCGATAGCGGAGAAAATAACCCCCACCACGAGCGCCTCAACTAAGAGCATGCGCACCAGGGATTTCCCGTGCGCCCCCAGGGTGCGCAGTAGCGCCAACTCGCGGATGCGTTGACCGACCAGCACTGCGAACGTATTCGAGATAACGAAAGATGAGACCAGCAGGGCGAGCGCCGCGAACGCCCCTAGAATCACACCGATAAAGGCAAAGAATTGTGAGGTTTCTTCTTTGAGATCCTGCAGGTATTCCCCGCCTGACTTCACCACGGGTTCGGTATTCTGATCACCGGTAGCTAGCTTTTTCTGTAGCTCGGTGCGTGCGTGGGCGTCATCGTCACCTTTGAACTGGACGAACGTCATGCTGGGGTACGGTAGTTGTAACGCTTCCTTAGATTTCGGGTCAAGCTGTTTGAGCGCCTCATCTGCCGCGTTCTGATAGGAGGTACCACCAATATAAACGTTATCGTTTGAGAATGAGCCGGAGAACCCGGTGTCGAAAATGCCAGCAATGGTGTATTCCTTGGTGGCACCGGTGTTGGGGTCGGTAATAGCTGCCACAACATCCGGTGAGGTCACCGTTGAGCCAAGGTGCAGGTTGTGTTTTTCGGCGAATTCTTTTGAGATCAACAGCTCGGTGTCTGTGCCCGGCAGTTTGCCGTCAATGGGGAAGGGGAAGAGCTCAGTGTCGGTGGGGGCCGGTGTATACCGCACCTTTGCTGAGTTTTCTCCGGTGCCGAGTTTACCCTGCCCGTCATATATGACCCAGGTTCGCTGAACCGAAGGGTCGTTGGCGATCGTGTCGAGATTTTCGGGTGTGAGGTAATGGTTCGCCGTGTAATTATTTGGGTCGTTAGTTCCCGCCGAGAGAACCACATTATCGTCCTCTGAGAACATATCCCCTATAGCGGCATCCATAGTTCCCTGTAGCGAGCTGAGGAGCACAATAATGGCGGCAATAAAGAATGAGGCAACCGCTATGCCGATGCCGGTCAGAACGTACTTACCTTTAGAAGCACGCAAGTTAGAGCGCGCCACCGTATTCAGATTGGTGGATGTATTAGATCGTTTGGACATAGTAGACATGCGGCTATTTCCCCTCCTGTTAGATGTGCGGATGCTTTACCCTTCCAGCTGTCCCATCGCCTGCAGCACAGCATCATGCGTAGGATTCAGCATCTCCCCAGCAATCGCACCATCCTTTAAAAACACCACACGATCAGCATACGAAGCAGCATGCGCATCATGGGTGACCATCAGAATCGTCTGCTTCTGCTCAGTAGCGGCATCCCGCAATAGCCTGAGCACCTCAGCACCCGAATTTGAGTCGAGGTTACCGGTGGGCTCATCAGCAAACACCACCTCCGGACGCGACAACAGCGCACGCACAATAGCAACACGCTGCTGCTGACCACCTGAAAGCTGCTCGGGGCGATGATCCAACCGATCCGACAGACCAAGGGTTTTGACTAGGTATTCACGCCAAACCGGGTCTGGCTTCTTACCCGCCAGCCCCAGCGGCAAATCAATATTCTGCCCAGCGGTCAGGGTAGGCACTAGGTTAAACGCCTGGAAGATGAACCCCACGTGCTCACGCCGGAACTCAGTCAGCTGGTTATCCCTCTGCCCGTACAGTTCGGTGGTACCTATACGGATGCTGGTCTCTGGAATATGATCGGGAGTATCCAGCGTGGCGAGGGTTTGCATCAGCGTTGATTTACCCGAGCCCGAAGGACCCATAATCGCGGTGAACTTACCCCGCTCAAAATGAATAGTGACATTATTCAGGGCATGCACAGTTGCCTCACCCCGACCGTAGGTTTTGAACAAATTTTTGGTGGATACCGCTGGAGTTTCAGTGCTGGTTTCTGTCGTAGTCATATTCTTAATTGTTGCAGTTACCCACCGCAAAACTCTGTATTTATACCAGCGGGGAAAACCCCTACATATTTATAGTTTCCGCGGATACCATTAAAGAAAAACCCTCAGTGCTTACACCGATGGCGAGGTTGACTCCGTGGCAAAAATCCGTAAATACGCTCTCATAGCACTAGCGATTGTGGTGTTCTTGGCCCTGATGTTCCTGCTCTATAAAGGCACGCAGCGGAACGAGGCGACACCCGGCAGAACGGCGACGCCCAGCGTATCCACAAGTCCTGCGCCGGTATCAAGCGCCCCGGTACAGACCCCGCAGGTTTCTGAGCAGAGCGCGCAGGCGGCACCCGCACCGGAACAGCCGCAGCAGTCGCAGGGAGCGCAGGATTCACCCTCGGAATCTGCTTCGCCATCCGCAACAGATACCGCCAAACCGTCTCCGAGCACTTCATCTGACGCTGGGCAGGAACAGCATAAAGCCGATGCTACAAGCGCCGCCCCCAGTGCCAGTGGGTCTGCCAGCGCATCCCCGGGGAAAGAGCCTACATGCCCGGAGGACGTCTCCTACCAGCAGGTGGCAGATGGAGAGGCTGACTGCACGTTCGACTATTCCAAGGTACGCCTGAAGACCATGCAGGAGGCGGAGCAGTACGCGCGTAAATGGCTCTACCCCGAACCCGGCACCTATATTCAGGTGCGGGATTACCGCGAAGCTAAGGTCAAGATTCCGGGTATGGATAAGCCACAGAGCGTATTTGTTGTTCGCGCGGTCGCGCGTTCTTCGGAGGATCAAGGCGGCAGCGGAGCCGTCACCTGGAGCGTTATCTGGCCCAACGGCTACTATCTCACCAGCGATGACATCCCCGACGGTATTGAGGCTCGGTAGGTTCTGGTCTGTCGGTTCTTGCGGTGCGCATGCACTCTCGTGTTAAAATTTAAGCGGTAGCTAGAGGTGAGCGATTCTTCGCAAAAGTCTTCCGAGCGCCAACTCTTGAAGCCACACTCAGGTGTGGCTTCTCGTATTTAGTCTGAGGAGCGAAGCAACCATGTACCTTGCATATATTGATGAAATCGGGGAACCCGGACCATTCGCCTCATTCGAGGATAAACGTTTCAACACCAGCCCAGCTTTCGGATATGCGGGATTTGTTATCCCTGAATCCGAAGCTCGTTGGTTTGGTGCATTCTTCACTAGACTCAAACGTGGTATGTTCCCGGATCGTACTGAAGAGAACCCTTTATTCGAAGCAAAAGGTGCCGATGTTTTCTACAAGAATTCACCTCACGACCACCCATGGCGCATCGTAAAATACAACCTTTTGATGCGTGAACTTAAACGACGCGGTGGTCGGGTTTTCTTCTACGCCGACGAGAAGCCAAGAGGTACATATAAACAACGCAGAGCTATGCACGAGGGTGATGAATCCAAGGTGCAGCCAGAGTATGTAGAAGCAGCCGCTATGAGAGAAACCCTTAACCGCCTTGCCATGTACGCTGAAAAACAAGGCAGACATAATATTCTGGTCATGATTGATCAAGTCACCGAAAAGACTCGTAAAGAACGGTTGCATCGTATGTATGCGCATGTTTATGGTCGTTCCGATGAGTTCCCAGAGATGCGTAGAATCATCGAACCCCCTATGCATATCGATAGCGAGTTATCGGCAAATATACAATGTGCCGATTGGATTGCGGCATTCCTCAGCCGAGTTATTGCATACCAGCTTGTCAAAGAATCACATGCTTTCAAGTGGGAATCCGCTCTTGAAACAAACAATAATATTATTGGGGATCGCGATTTATACACCTGGGATTCTAAAGTCCACTTGTGGAATAAATCAGCCTCCGACTTGCATGGTCCGCAGGTAACTCATCGAGCACGCCCGCTCCATGACATATCCCCTGCCGGAGAAGCGCTCCAACAGATGGCTAAAAAAATGGGACTTTGTTAGTTCGGACTTAACCAAGGAGTTAAAAACAGAAAACTTGAAGCACCCAATGCTGCGCATCAAGATTTTCATCTAGAGAGCTATGTATACCTGTAATCTTGTGATATTCTATAACTGGTAGCTAGAGGTGAGCGATTCTTCGCAAAAGTCTTCCGAGCGCCAACTCTTGAAGCCACACTCAGGTGTGGCTTCTCGTATTTAACAGCTTCCCTCTGAATAAGCCGCAGTACGCCTATAAGCCATACATAATTCTGTACATCTAATTTTCGCCGAAATTATAGCTTTCCGATCCGTGAAAACCGCGCCAGTCAGGCTTACTGGGGTGCTAGGCTAGAGGAATGGCGAAGAAGAGCTCACTCAAGACCGCATCCGGCAAGAATATCTTCACGAAAGTGACCGCCGGGGCGCTGGCGCATTGGCAGATTATTGCCTCCGCGCTGCTCCTGGGTACGGGTGTGGTGGGGCTCGCCGCCACCTACGACGACTACTGTGGTATGACCGACTTGACCTACGCACCGGAGGAGGTGCACGAGGATCTTCGCAAGGCCGGGCAGACAGCGAATATCCGCCCGGGTGTGATCGCGGCGCAGCTTGAAACTGAGAGCCACTGGCGCATCAATGCTGCTTCGAGCGCGGGCGCCCGAGGCGTAGCCCAGTTCACCGATGAGGCTTGGAAGGATTGGGGCAACGGCGGCGATATTCTTGATCCGCACAATTCGATTGATGCGCAGGGCCGCTACCTGGAATCGCTCAAGAAACGGCTGGGCAAATACGCCCATAATGACGACGAAGTGCTCGACCTGGCGCTTGCCGGGTACAATGCTGGTCCCGGTGCGGTCGAGAAGTACAAGGGCATTCCGCCCTTCCCCGAGACCCAGAACTATGTGCAGAAGATCCGCGATCTTTCCGAGACAAAATATAAGCTGACCTGCACGCCGGACCACCGGTTTAAGCAGTCGCAGATTGTGCGCATTGAAGCTCAGGCTGCCAAGCAAGACTCCACCACTCCGGATGCTCTCGCCGCAGACTCCATACATGCCGTAGTGCCGTCTTCGCGCGCCGGGTCTAAGGAACGCTAAAACCGCAAGATTCTTATTCATAGATTTTGCGGAAGAATTCCGCCGCCCAGCAGGCTTAGGCTAAAGTACCTGCGGCGCGCGAAGGCAGGTTTTCTGGGACTCACAGACCCTATGGATAAGCCTTCTTATTTTTATAGCTTGAGAAGCTCTTCCTCGTTTGTGACCACCATGGCATACGTAAATTGATGCTTCGACAGGATAGCCTTCATGTCGGGGAGTTCTTTTTCTTTAATCAGCTTATTCTCATGCAGGCTGTATATGCGCAGAGTATCCTTATTGTCCGTTGAGTTTATGTTGTAGAGATATTTATCGGACCAATAAAAGAGACCCTGATCTTTTGACCTCTTATAGTCTTTAAGGGTGAAATGTCGGGTATTTTTCCCGGTTTCTACATCTGTAGAAATAATAGTCCCATCGCCCGACTGCCACCATATTTCGCGACCGATTGCATGGTAATGCCCCTCCTTCGACTGCCACATGTCATTGTTCACACGCACTGCATGGTCGCCGCTTATAGGAACTTCATGTGCCTGGCCGGTATCTGTATCGAATACTTCAAGAACCGATCCCGTAACATCTTTTGAGCTGCTCCTCTGTGGGTCGCTGCCGGGAGGATAGGTATCCCGTATGATAACGACTTTATTCCCAACACACGTGATGCCATCGATTCCTTCATTGGGAAGAGAAAACGTATGCTCGGTTACAGGATCATCGGAAAAGTTAGGGTATAGGCGAATCAGTTTAGTCGGTTCGTTTTTATCTTTTGTATCGCCTTGGTTCTCTTTCTGCTTCTGCCCAAGAGAATTGTGTGATTCATTATTGACAGTCCATACACTGCCATTAGCGCACCGTGCAGGGTTCTTAATACTACGATTCGAGGTGTGAACTTCGGTATTCTGCCCATCATGGGTGACTATTTTATAAATATAGGAGGTTTTATCTTCGGTATAGCCAATATTTTTGGTTGCGATAAATCCACCATTATCCAGTCCCCATACCTCCTCGTTATAAACAGACTCGTAGTTCCTGTCGTAACCTTGCAGTGAGTCTCCTAAAATATAGTCCTTCTTTTTATCCCCGAAATAAAGCTTGTTGTTATAGTAGTCAATTTCTGAGGTCTGAGATCCTTCGTTTGACAGCTTAGTCCACGAGTTGGTGTGCGGATCGTAGAAGCCCACACCTCCTCCAGGATCCTCACTTTCTCGATAGTCACCAGCAACGGAGACCGCTAGGGCGCTATTCTTCAACGATTCTTCCGGGCTCTTAGATTCTTGCGCCTTCGGCGTGCCACACGTCGTAAGACATAATGTGAGCAGCACTCCAAGGACGGTAAACCTTACACCCGGATAAGCTGCCATTATCTTTTCCCTAGTCCGCATATGAAGGCCTACTCCCTAGTTTCGTACTCATGAGCCATTGGAGAATCGGCGATATCTTTCGGGTATACGCCTGGTCCACCATCGGCATCAAGGTCTATGTTGGAGTCTGCGCTCTTATACGAAGCCCACACTAACTGCGAGCAGTTATAGTTGTCTGAGTTTACCGACTTATTGGCGAAAAACACCCAGTTGTATCCTTTACCAACCTGTTGCTCGGCAAAAGCAGCAGCTTTATCTTTCTCAGAACTGTCGTCGTCATCGCCCACATAATACTTATAAGCAGGAGCTGGCGCATCTTCAGACCCAGAGTCTACACGACGTACATTAGGTGTAGTAGCCTCTACGTATTCATTTTGAGAAACATAAATACCATTATGACCATGTTCAACGCCTATTGTGCTATTGGAAGAGTAAAAAACATCTCCCCTGTGCCGTGCTCGCCCCATAGAAACTTTGTGGCCGCCTCCATCGGAACTACTGCTCACAATCTGAGGTACCAAAGCACCACCACTATCACCCGAGCTGTCACCAGTCTGAACATGCTCTCGTGACTCTTGAGCCACCTGTGATACCGCAGCATCGTAGCTGATATTTCGTTCTTGCGCCGCCTTTTCAAGGCCCTGCTTGATCAAGGCACGGTCACGTTCCTGGGAGGAATCCAAACCGGCGCTAGAGACAATCTCGTCAAAATCTTGAGATTCTGTAGTTCCTGCGTACACGGGAGGTGTGACCCCCGATAGAACTAGAACGACAGCAGAAGAAAAAATTAAAGCATTATTACCATGTTTCATTTCTTTCCTTTCACATACTAGAGCAACCAAGCACTGAAAACAAAATGAAATTAATAATGTATTTATCACCTACACACTATATTTAAACATAAGTGAACTATATTCAAATTTTACTATGCTTCTTACACTAACATCTTCTACGAGCAACGTAAATTACCTATGAGATAACATTTTGATAAAGTTTTTCAGGGTAAACATTAAAAATAAATATTACAGAGGGTTACCTATTAGAGATATCCCTCCTCAAGCTACCCCTACCTAGCACGCATATAAAGACAATCAGCCACTGAATACACGTACAGACAATCTTTATAAACAGTCGATAAATGAACATATTTTATGCACAACAATGAACGTAAATGATGTACAAAGTTCTTGTTCTCTATAAATTTGAACAGTATAATGTTTTAGTGAGCGTATTCTATCAACATGTCATAACCCCTAGTCGGCAACCTATGAGAGGAGCGAACATGGTGCATAATGATCACCAAGATAAACAGCCAAAACGTAAAGAAATTTCGTCTTCGCTCTGGGTCTTTGCCCTAGCAACTTTCGTTTTAGCGCTACCCCGTATTGGTGACGGTCGTATATTACCGCTCGATCTCACAACTTCTTTTATACTCGGCGCGGTCCTTATCATCTGCGGGGTCTGGATAATGTACCGTGAACACAAGAAATCTTCCGCGCAGAAAAATAAACTCCACGACCACTAATTTTTCTACGAAAAGACACAACCCATGACTACTTTCTACGCCAAGTCAAAGATGGCATACCCCGAATACCGGTACAACATCCTCAACACTGATTTCAAACCAGTCTATGAAACCGATGGCAGGCTTCGTCTCGGTGGAAAAAGCGTTGTCTTCGCTAAGGCAGATACCGAAGAAAAAGTCATCACGGTCAGCCGTGTCCCAGACACCAAACACCACTACACCGCAGACTTCGCTGACGGAAGCAGCGCCTCTCTAGAAAGGCTAGAGTGGAAACCTTTCCACCCGAGCATCAGCATTAAAACAGCCGATGCAGAATTCCTCCTAGAAGGAAGCAGCGGATCCGGCAAATTCACGATAACCCAGGAAGATAGGATCATCGCCAAAATTACTCGCCCGGGTTTTGTTCTGAAATACAACTACACCCTCGAAATTCTCGATGATAATCTCCAAGAGCTTGTTCTGGCAGCCTTCATGGTGCTCTCCCACTACATCGGCGGCAGGCGCGGCTTTGTAGTAGCCACAGGATAGTCCAGCACGCCCCTTGCAGGACGTTCACACAAGAGGAGATGATGGGCAATCGCTTCCAGTTCTACCAGTGCCGTTAAAACACTCGCACAGAACCCCCGCGTGCACCGCGCATCCAACAGAGTCGTGAGCTACGAGGTGAACATTCCCAAACCGAAGCCGTGGCGAGAAACCTTCGTGGGAGGCCACTGCGCCCAAATGTACCCCGCCTGGCTGCTCTGCTCTTCTTGAGAATAAAGCTCCCGGTAACGTCCCTCAACCATCATCAGGTCATCGTGGCGTCCGCTCTGAATAATGCGCCCATCCTCCATGACCACGATATTCTCGGCATTGCGCACCGTTGAAAGCCTATGCGCCACCACGACCTTCGTGCACTGATACTGCGCAATCAGCTCCGTCACCTGCCGCTCGGTCGCGGTGTCAAGCGCGCTGGTCGCCTCATCCAACACCAAAATCCGTGGGTACCGCAACAGGGCCGTAACAATCGCGATGCGCTGGCGCTGACCACCCGAGAAGTTTTCGCCGCCGCTCGCCATAATCGTATCGAAGCCCATCGGCAGATCCTTCACAAAATCCAGGATGCCCATCGCGAGAATACTCTCCTCGATTTCTTCACGGCTACGCCCGTCATCCAGACCCGCCGTGAGGTTATCGTACAGACTTCCCGACCTGGTTTGCAGCTGCTGCGGCACATACCCAATATGGGAACGTAACTCGTCCAAAGAATAATCTTTAACATCGATTCCGCCCACACGAATCGTGCCAGAAACCGGGCTGTACAACGAACACAACAGCTTAGCCAAGGTACTCTTGCCCGAACCCGACGAACCCACGAGAGCAACATCGTGGCCCTCCGGCACGCGCAGCGAGATGTCCGTCAGCACGGGCTTATTACCACCCGGATACGTAAAATTCACGTTCTCAAGGTCAAGGTCGCCATCAGCAATATCGGTGACAGATCCCGTGCTCTTCTCCGGTTCATAACGCTGAATATCCACGATACGCGCAACCGCGCGATCCACCGCGATAATGCTCATAATGCCGAACATCGTCGAAGCGACCGACGAAAACAGCAGCGCAGAAATACCCTCGGTCGCAATAGCCTGACCGAGCGTGAGCGTTCCATCATTCACCAGCGGTATCGACGCCAACAACAGAATCAGAGGACCGCCCAACTGCACCACGGATGCGGCAGACCCGAGCACACCCTGCTGCAGCACCATGCGGCGGCGCATCGACGCCAGCGACTGCATATAGGCTTCGCGCCAGGTGTTATAGGTGGGCGTTGAAGAACCCGTCATCTTCATGGCTGCAATGGTGTTGATAGCGTCAAGCTCAACCACCTGCGCTTCAGAGGCGTGCGCATACTCGGCGTCGAGCGCCTGGGAGGTGGGGCGCGCCGTAACGAACCAGATCAGCATCAGCACGGCAAGAACCACGAAGGTGATTATCAAAACCTGGCTCGATTGCTGGGCGATAAAGATGAGAATCACAATCATCGTGCCGATGTTGATCACGAACTCGGTCAGGCTTGTAGACAGGAAGTTGCGCAGCGTGTTCACGCTTGAGAGACGGTAGAGAATATCGCCCGGGGAACGCAGCGCGAAATAGGTCAGCGGCAGCCTCAGCAGCCTGTCGAACATATTGCCCAAGAGCTTATATCCAATGGACGAGACGATACTCGCCAGCGTTGCGGCGCGCGCAATGGAAACCAGGTAGTAGCCAATAACACCGACTACCACACCGACCGTTG
>ERZ773050.1686-NODE-1686-length-12100-cov-16.763138_pt1 | contig 12100 bp, 10 predicted proteins | sample MGYA00580632_ERZ773050 | MGnify/ENA primary metagenome ERZ773050 (study PRJEB29015, sample SAMEA2738123) | human oral metagenome | biome: human oral; feature: human-associated habitat; material: saliva | place: China | collected 2166 ... | reverse complement strand
AAATGGTTGCTCGTAAGTGTTCTTTAGATACTTGAGATTGGTCTCGGCATCACGCACTGCCTTTTCCGTAAAGTTGATAGGCTTGCGGTAATGCTGAGTCGCAAAGAAGAAACGAAGCACTTGCCCATCGAGGGTTTTGAGGGCATCGTGCACTGTGATAAAGTTACCCAAGGACTTAGACATCTTGACATTGTCGATATTGACAAAGCCATTATGCATCCAATAGTTGGCGAAAGTCTTGCCTGTTTTGGCTTCTGACTGGGCAATTTCATTGGTATGATGAGGAAACTCCAGATCGGCTCCACCACCGTGGATATCAATGGTATCACCTAAAATCTCTGTCGACATGACTGAACACTCGATGTGCCAGCCTGGACGACCAGGTCCCCAAGGACTATCCCAAGAAATCTCACCTGGCTTTGCAGCTTTCCAAAGGGCAAAGTCCACAGGATTTTCCTTACGAGCCGTTTCTTCATCGGTACGACCTGAAGCACCCAGCTCCAAATCTTCCAAGGTTTTATTGGCCAACTTGGCATAGTTGTGGGATTTTTCCACACGGAAGTAAACATCCCCTTGACTCTCGTAAGCAAAGCCTTTTTCAATCAAATCTTCCACAAAGCGGATGATATCAGCCATAAACTCCACTACACGCGGATGGCGAGTCGCAGGTTTGACGCCCAAGGCCGTCACATCCTCACGAAAGGCAGCGATGTACTTGTCCGCAACCTCCTGAGGCGTGATGCCCTCTTCCTTGGCACGGTTGATAATCTTATCATCCACATCCGTAAAATTGGAAATATAGGCAACCTCATAACCACGATACTCAAAATAGCGACGAATGGTATCAAAAGCCACCGTTGAACGGGCATTCCCCACGTGGATATAGTTATACACGGTTGGCCCACAAACATACATCTTGACTTTGCCGTCCTCAATCGGGACAAATTCTCGCAAATCACGAGACATAGTGTCATAGATTTTAATCATAAATCATAGTCAGGAAATCCAAAATCCAAGAACAATTAGTTTCATCACTAAGAGTTCAATTGAATTTCAGTCCGAATGTCTCTACACTTCGGAATCCCTTGCTCCTTTCTCATTCAGATAAACCACCTGAGTCTGTTTGACAAAGCCAATTTTTTCATACAAACGTTTGGCACCTACATTGCTATCTTCCACTGCAATCTGAAATTCCTTATCATTTTGCTCAATTAGTTGGTTGACAAGGGATTTTGCTAAGTAACTTCCATAGCCTTTCCCACGTTCAGGTTCAGATATTGCTAAACCGTAGAAGTAATTCGTATTAGTCGATAAATCTACCGTGCAAGTTCCAATAACCTGACCGTCTTTTAACAAAATATATAAGCGACTTTCTGGATCCTTCAGAGCTTCAGCGACATATCTATCCACAATCTCTCTAGACTCATGTTCCTCTGAGAATGCCTGAAATTTTAACTGACTAATTTGATCCTGATACGAACTATCTGCTAACAAAACTTCAAGATTGGAAATATTTGCTAACGGATAAGGTTTTCTATCCTTACCTAACCAAGTTTCTGTCTCTTCATCCTCGACCAATCCCCAGTTGCTAACAAAATCAGGATGGCGGTCTAGAAAAACACGCTCTGTCTGAAAAGTAACTGAACGAATAGGGAAAGAAGCCGTTTCTTTCTCAAAACTCGTAAACAAAGCACGCGCAATTCCCTGACGGCGATGATCTGGATGAACCAGTATCGTCACTTCCACATCTTGGTCATCAGCATAGACAGTTAATAGACCAACAAGTTCGCCTTTTTCATAATAAAGGAAAAAGGCGGGCATGTTTGGGTCAAAATTAAGCATGTTAGAGAGATAGGGCTCCCGAAAAGTTCCGTCATAGTTCTGACAGGTAGCAATCAGGGCCTTGACTTCCAATAGTTGGTGGTCATTCAATGTATTGGTTGCTTGAATCATATAGGTAACCTCTACAACCCCGACGAACTGTGACTGGCTTCTCTAGCATGCTCAAGTTTATTGACGTAGTATTCACGTTTTTCTTCGACTTCATGAATAGTTAGCTCATCTTTTTGCCCATGAACGCGGACAATCTTGGCTGGAATACCGACGACTGTTACATCACTAGGTACGTCTGCCACAACAACCGCTGCAGCACCGACCTTGGCATTTTCACCGATTTCAACGGGTCCAATGACTTGGGCATGAGCAGAGATGAGAACACCTTTACGAATAGTTGGATGGCGTTTGCCACAATCCTTCCCAGTCCCACCAAGGGTTACCCCATGATAGAGGAGTACTCCCTTTTCAACGATAGCAGTCTCTCCAATCACGAGACCTCCCCCATGATCGATAAAAACACCTGAATCGATCTGAGCGCCCGGATGGATCTCAATCTGAGTCCAGAAGCGCCAAAACTGACTGTGCATCCGAGCCAAGAGTTTAAAGCCGTGCTTCCAGAGAAAATGAGAGAGACGGTGGGCAGCCAAGGCCTTAACTCCAGGGTAAGTCAGTAAGACTTCCAGGGTGTTACGAGCCGCTGGATCATTTTCTTTTACAATATCAATGGTTTCACGCCACCATCCCATACATTTTTCCTTTCTTATTCTGAGTCTTTTGGTGTTTCTGTAGTTTCTTTCTTAGGTTTGTGGTCCTTGTGGTGGTGACGAGGACGATCGCCATGACGATGACCTTTATCCCCTTTTTCTTCTGAACGTTCAGGTTTTGGCGGACGTGGCAAGAGTGCCTTCATAGAAGCATCTACACGACCTTTTTCATCGATCTTAATAACCTTCACATCTACAAAATCACCAATTTGAACTAAATCTTCTACATTGTTAGTACGAGTCCAAGCCATTTCAGAGATGTGTACAAGGGCATCTGTCTTATCAAAGAGGTTGACAAAGGCACCAAATTTCTCGATACGAACAACTTTGGCATGGAAAACTTCGTCCACTTTGGCTTCACGAACCAAACCGACAATGATTTCTTTGGCACGATTGATTGCATCTTGGTCGCTGGAGTAGATAGATACATTTCCTTCTTCGTCAATATCAATCTTAACGCCTGTTTCTGCGATGATCTTATCAATTGTTTCTCCACCCTTACCGATGACAATTTTAATCTTGTCCACGTCAATCTTGATGGTATCAATTTTCGGAGCTGTTGGAGCCAATTCTGGACGAACTTCTGGAATAGTAGCTTCAATCACATCAAGGATTTCAAAACGAGCTTTCTTGGCTTGAGCAAGAGCTTCCGTCAAGATTTCTGCAGTAATCCCTTGGATCTTGATATCCATTTGAAGGGCTGTAATCCCGTCACGAGTACCTGCAACCTTAAAGTCCATGTCTCCAAAGTGGTCTTCCAAACCTTGGATATCTGTCAAAACAGTGTAGTTGTTTCCATCTGAGATAAGACCCATGGCAATCCCTGCTACTGGCGCCTTGATTGGCACACCACCAGCCATAAGGGCAAGAGTTCCCGCACAGATAGAGGCTTGAGAAGAAGAACCATTTGATTCTAATACTTCTGCTACCAGACGGATAGCGTATGGAAATTCTTCCAGACTTGGCAAGACTTGAGCAAGGGCACGCTCACCGAGAGCACCGTGACCGATTTCACGACGACCTGGCGCACCGTAACGCCCCGTTTCCCCTACAGAGTATTGAGGGAAGTTATAGTGGTGCATAAAGCGTTTCTTGTACTCTGGATCCAAACCATCGATGATTTGAGTTTCACCCATTGGCGCCAAAGTCAAGATAGAAAGAGCCTGAGTTTGTCCACGAGTGAAGAGACCTGAACCGTGCACGCGAGGAAGGAAGTCAACAACCGCATCCAAAGGACGGATTTCATCGACCTTACGACCATCAGGACGCACCTTGTCTTCTGTGATCAAACGGCGCACTTCAGCGTGTTCCATTTGTTCCAAGATTTCAGCCACATCACGCATGATACGGTCAAATTCTTCGTGGTCCGCATATTTTTCTTGGTAAACTGCAGTTACTTGGTCTTTGACTGCTTGAGTTGCAGCTTCACGAGCCAATTTTTCTTCTACTTGAACCGCTTTTTGGAGGTCACTGTTGTGGGCTGCGATGATTTCAGCCTGTAATTCAGCATCTACGTGAAGCAATTCCACTTCTGCTTTTTCCTTACCAACTGACGCCACGATTTCTTCTTGGAAGGCAATCAATTCTTTAACTGCTTCGTGCCCTTTAAGAAGAGCTTCCAACATGATTTCTTCTGACAATTCTTTGGCACCAGACTCAACCATGTTGATGGCGTGCTTGGTACCAGCTACTGTCAATTCGAGAAGCGAGCGCTCTGCTTGTTCTTGACTAGGGTTGATGATAATTTCACCGTCTACATATCCCACTTGTACCCCAGCGATTGGTCCGTCAAATGGAATATCTGAAATAGAAAGTGCCAAGGATGAACCAAACATAGCGGCCATAGGTGCAGATGCATTTTCATCGTAAGAAAGAACCGTGTTGATCACTTGCACTTCATTACGGAAACCTTCCGCAAACATGGGACGGATTGGACGGTCAATCAAACGTGCTGTCAAGGTCGCATCTGTTGAAGGACGTCCTTCACGTTTCATAAAGCCACCAGGAAACTTCCCAGCTGCGTACATTTTTTCTTCGTAGTTGACTTGGAGTGGGAAGAAATCCCCAGTTGCCATTTTCTTAGACATAACGGCAGCAGTCAAGACAGTTGACTCACCGTAACGCACGACAACAGAGCCATTTGCTTGCTTAGCAACCTGACCAGTCTCTACGATCAACTCACGACCCGCAAAAGTCGTTTGAAACACTTGTTTTGTCATTTTAATCCCCTTTGGATTGATGAAATTATACGCCTTGCCTACAAAGATCAAGATACTAAGGACGTCAAAAGCAAAGTAAAAATAGGAAACTGGCGAAGTCTTCGATGAAGACAAGACAGTTTATCTTTTTTACACAGCTTTTCGGCCGGGTTCAATTACTCAAGATATTTTGGACGGTTCGGCTTGCCGAACATTTCTGTAGAAAAATAGGAAGGTGACGCCGCACTCGATGAGTGCTAGGAAGCTTATCTTTTTTCCTAAGAAATGAGGCCAAAATTCAATTCCCAAGATACTAAGCCGTTAAACAACTCAAAGGAAAATAGGAAATCCAACGACGGAGCGACCGCTCCTAGGAGGATTTATCTTTTTCCACAGAGTTGTAGGCGTATTCAATTACACATGATAGCATTGTTTTCAACAACCCATCTGTATGTTATATCCTCATCTTTGTATCCAAGCACGTATACCTTTTATTTTAACATATTCAAGCCCAAAAGAAAAAGGCTTTAAGGGCCTTTTTCTGCGAATCTTCCGTAAGTTCTATATAAAAATTTTAGAGCTAGGTATAGTCTCCATTTATTTTTACGATTTGACGAATTCAGTGCTGTCGACATAAAAGCGTGTTTTATGCGTTCCACCCTTATAGTCCTTATTGTTTCGTTTCAAGACAAAGCGTCTGTATGGTTCAGAAGTCCCTTGGATCGATGTGGTCACTTCAACCGAATCTTCATTAATCACCCATTCATCAGGTGAAGGAATCTCCATCGGTGGCATCGCTCCCCCACGACCACCAGGAACAATTTCGTAGAAGGCCTTGTCTTTTGTCGAATAGATCCAGCCGTCTTTCTTTTCTTTTGTTAGTTGGATCAGCTTGTCTTGTGAAAGACTGCGGATGGAGTCCGATGTTTCTTCTGCATTCAATTTATCAATGATATCTTGTAAATTATAGGTTCCCGGCGTGTAGGTATTGTAGTAATCAATGAACATGTCTTGCGGGTAGCCTTCAACTGCACTGTGGTCATTGTTCAACTCCAGCAAACGAGTCGGTTGCACCTGAAGTGAATAGGTCAAAGACGCACTGTTTTCAATGATCGAGTAGATATCTACTTGGTCCGCTTTAGACAAGGTCCCAATGGCTTCTTTGTCATTTTCATCTGACTTGGCTTCTTCCGACTGCTCTTTTTCTTTGGCTTTGTCAGATGACTGTTTGACTGATGAAGACTCTACCGGACTGTGCTTACGCTCATAGCGTTTCGGAGCACAGGCAGCTAGGGAAATCAATAGTATAGTAGCTAGTAAATAGGCTCCAATTTTTTTCATGTTTGTCTCCTTATTTTCTTAGTCCACACGGTAGTACAAGTCGTTGCCATTCGTCACATCACTCTTACTCCAGTATATGGATTCACTTCCACCTTCTCTTGAAGGAATGAAAAGAATAGGCGTTTCGTTCGTTGCGCCAGGCATCCGACTAACTCCGTGTAAATTGCCTTCCTTGAAGTAAAAACCAGAAAATTGAACACCATTGACAGCACTACCATTGACTTTCACAATTCCTTGCGCATCAAACTCAATACTAGTGCCATACTTATTTTCCCAAACTCCCGCTACACTTGAGAAATTTCCAGCTTTTATTTCATCTAGATTCATACCAGTCTTTGTTTTGGCAGGGGCAGGAGCTGATTCGGCATTTCCACTCACTCGCGTTGTATAGTCAAGAGCGATCCAGCCTTGTCCAGATTCCAATTTGCCCCAGGTGTGTCCATCTGCCTCTACTGTTTCCGTGATGGTGTAAGTTCCTTTTGCGATCATTCCTGCAGATGGGGCGGAGGTAGACGGTTCTTTTCGAATACGAAGATCAGCTACACTAACTTGTACTTGGAAGCTGGCGGATTTTTTCTCTTCTGCTTTAGCTGTTGATTTAGAATCCCCTGTACCGTCAAAATTTTTCCAATCGAGCTTAGTGAGGTCTAACTTCTTGGCTGACATCCCAAAAGCTTGCTCTGCTGTTTTATCCCCACCAATTTGAATGGTCGCTTTCTTTTCTTCTTTGGCTCCCCCTTTTCCTAGCGAATAAAGGGTCAATTCCCGGTCTGGGCTCACAGATTGCCAAGTGGCGTAGACAATTTGCCCATTATCAAAAAGGTCTAGGCTGGAGCGATAACCACCCACCGCAGCTGTATAAGCTGTATGGAGCAATTCAGGTTTTTGATCTTTGAGGTAATAGATAGCAGAAACATACTGCTTGTTTCCAGTGTATTGATTAGACACCAAGAGCTCATCCACACCATCTTGGTTCAAGTCTGTACAGGCATACTGGAAAGTTACGGGAGTTCCCAAGCGTTCCAAGGCATCCAGATAGATATTTTCTTCTGAACCCGATTGTAATTTGCCTAACTCCTCAAAGAGTCCTGTTTTATCCCCATTTTTAAGAGCTGTATCATACTTGGCATACCGCTCCAAAACCTCTTGATAATACTTCTGACCTGTATCCTTCTTTTCTTTTTTAACCGATGAAGAGCTTGCCGTTTTCGGTTTGCTTTGGCGCTCGTATCGTTTGGGTGCACAAGCCACCAAAGATAAAACGGACGCACCCGCCAGTAGTGAAATCATAACCTTTTTCATAAAAACCTCCTCATATCTATCCTAGTATATCAAAAATGGTTGTTTTTTCCAGCTCTTTTCAAGATTTTTACACAAGCATTTCCTCTCTCCCTCTATGTTTCTGCCCTTTTTTCTGCTATACTTAGTATAGTTATTTGATCAAAAAGGAGAACACTATGGAATTAAAAAAACGTTCTGAATTTCCTGAGAACGAACTCTGGGACCTCACAGCCCTCTATCAAGACCAGGAAGACTTCTTGCGTGCCATTGAAAAAACGCGCGAGGAAATTAATGAATTTGTCCGTAACTACAAGAGCAAGCTCCACACTTTTGAAGACTTTGAAGCTGCCTTTGCAGTCTTTGAACAAATTCAGATCCAACTCAGCCACATTGGTAACTACAGCTTTATGCCCCAAACGACGGACTTTGGCGATGAAGCTTTTGCAGAAATTGCCCAAGCAGGGATGGATTTCGAAACTTGGGCCAGCGTCGAACTCTCCTTCTTTGACGATGCTTTGGTAGAAGCGGATGAAGAAGTCCTTGAACGTCTCGGACAACTCCCTCACCTCACTTATGCCATTCGCCAGGCCAAGATCAAAAAAGCTCACTACTTGGGAGCTGATGTGGAAAAGACTTTGACCAACCTTGGTGAAGTCTTCTACGGACCGCAAGACATCTACACCAAAATGCGGGCCGGTGACTTTGAAATGGCTGATTTTGAAGTGGATGGAAAAGTTTACAAGAATAGCTTTGTCACCTATGAAAACTTCTACCAAAACCATGAGAATGCAGAAGTCCGTGAAAAAGCCTTTCGTTCCTTTTCAGAAGGTCTCCGCAAGCACCAAAACACTGCGGCTGCTACCTATCTAGCCCAAGTCAAATCCGAAAAGCTGATCGCAGATATGCGCGGCTACGACTCAGTCTTTGACTATCTCTTGGCTGAGCAGGAAGTGGATCGTGCCATGTTTGACCGTCAGATTGACCTGATCATGAAGGACTTCGCTCCGGTCGCTCAAAAATTCCTCAAACACGTGGCCAAGGTCAACGGCCTTGAGAAAATGACCTTTGCTGATTGGAAGTTGGACTTGGACAGTGCGCTCAACCCTGATGTTACCATTGATGATGCTTATGACTTGGTCATGAAATCTGTAGCACCTCTTGGGGAAGAATATTCTCGTGAAATTGCTCGCTACCAAACCGAACGATGGGTTGATTTTGCAGCCAATGAAGGCAAGGATTCTGGTGGTTATGCAGCTGACCCTTATCGCGTCCATCCTTATGTCCTCATGAGTTGGACAGGACGGATGAGCGATGTTTATACCCTGATCCATGAGATTGGACACTCTGGTCAATTCATCTTCTCAGACAACAACCAAAGTTACTTCAACGCCCACATGTCGACCTACTATGTGGAAGCTCCTTCTACCTTTAATGAGCTCCTCCTTAGCGACTACTTGGAACAGCAGTTTGATGATCCTCGTCAAAAACGCTTTGCCCTAGCTCACCGTTTGACAGATACCTACTTCCACAACTTCATCACCCACTTGCTGGAAGCAGCCTTCCAACGCAAGGTCTACACTCTGATCGAAGAAGGTGGCACCTTCGGCGCTAGCAAGCTCAACAGCATTATGAAGGAAGTCTTGACGGAATTCTGGGGCGACGCCGTTGAAATCGATGACGATGCAGCTTTGACATGGATGCGCCAAAGCCACTACTACATGGGACTTTACAGCTACACCTACTCAGCTGGCCTAGTTATCTCAACAGCAGGTTACCTGCACTTGAAGGACTCCGAAAACGGAGCAAAAGATTGGCTGGACCTCCTCAAATCAGGCGGTAGCAAGACCCCACTTGAGTCAGCTATGATTATCGGAGCAGATATTTCAACCGACAAACCACTTCGCGATACCATCCAATTCCTTTCAGACACTGTGGATCAAATCATTGCCTACAGTGCAGAATTGGGAGAATAAGTACAATTTTCAGACTTAGTTTATTCTAAGTCTGATTTTTTAATCAAATATTACCAGTTAGTGATTGAAAGCGCTCTTATATTTTGGTATGATTATTCTTGGATAAATATCCGAAGGGAGTAACATTATGAAAAAACGGTTGATTTTAACAATCTTAATTGCGTTATTATTTGGAGCTTGCTCAAATCAAAATGAAGCTTCTCAGAAAGAAACTGAAAAACAGGTAGGTTTCGTTCAAAAAGAAGAAAAAGCAAAAAAAGAACGCGACGAACAGGAGAAAGCAGAAAAAGAGAAAAAAGCAAAGGAGGAGCAAGAACGAAAAGAACAAGAAGAACGCGAGAAAAAGGCGAAAGAAGAACAGGAACGAAAAGAAAAAGAAGAACGTGAAAAGAAAGAGGCTGAAGCAAAACAACTTGCGGAGCAAGCTGAATCTTATGTACAACAACTAGAAAATAATCGAATTCAAGATAACGTTGCCCCGGCACAAGCAGCTGTCGAGCAAGTTGTTGATCCAACAGTAAAAGCTACGTTAACTGAACGCATTGGACGTGTACAAAATGAAATTAATGAAAAAGCTAAAGTAGAAGCACAACAAGCTGCTGCTGCTCAACAAGCTGCTGCCCAGGAACAACGTATCGTCTATGTTGCTCAATATGGAAAATCACCTGCCTATTGGTACAATATTAATAATATGCCATCAAATACTCGTAAGGACAAAGTTATCACAATGAGTGAAGCTGAAGCAATTAGAGCTGGAAAACATCATTCAAACAAGGAATAACAAAAAAGCTAAAGAAGGTTCATTCCTCTTTAGCTTTTTTGCTTTTTAACTCAACCCCGCCACAATAGCCTTGATTTGCGCTGCGGTGTGTACCCCTGCGACTTGTTTGACCACCTGTCCATCTTTTTTAAAGAGTAAGGTTGGAATGGACATAATGCCGAAAGCACGCGCTGTTTCAGGATTTTCATCCACATCCATTTTCAGGATTTTTAACTCATCTTCCGAAAGTTCTTCCGATAATTTTTCTAAGATAGGGGCTTGCATGCGACATGGACCACACCAAGTTGCCCAAAAGTCCACCAAGACCAATCCTTCTTTAGTTTCTGCTTCAAATGTTGCATCTGTAATTGCTTTTACCATTGTTTTTCTCCTTTAGTTTTTGTATTGATCGAGGTCTTGCTTCATCAAATAGAAGAAGACATCTCCGTAAGTTCCGTGGTAATCGAGTTCGTGCCCATTATAGGTCAATTTTTGTACTGGATAGTAATCCGCCACACCAATCAAGCAGGTCTGTTGGGAGCGTTCAAACTCTTCATAGGAATCAAAATGCATGACTCTTTCTTGTTTTGCACCATCTAGATATGTAATGTCAATCATATCAGTAACCTCTATTTCTTAAGATACACTCATTGTAACTCTGTTTATTACATCTGTCAAATGAAACGATTTGCTCAGTAGATGGAGCCCATTTCATAACGAAAGACAACAAAAACAGCCCTCTGAATCCAGAGAGCTGTTTTGAGCTCGGGCTAAAATCCTAGTGAAAATTAAAAATCTCCCCGATCAGAAAAGTCTCTATCGTGCCATTTTCATACATGATGTATAGTCCAAGTAGAATGAATACTAAGGGCACAATGATTCGCTCGTATTTTTCAATTGTCTCGAATATTAACGGAATAGAGGATAACACCCGACTAATCTCGCAAAAGATAATTATGCCGATTACAAACACAAGCAACGCCACGAGGGTCTGTGACCAATCTAACGAAGCAAAATAAGGTATATAGATACCTAAATTATCTCCGCCAGACGCAATTGTCAGCAATGTAACTGTCCAAAACAGTTGATTTGCCTTGCTTTGTTCTAATCTTTCAATAATTTCTTCCTCTTCTTCCTCACCTTCTCCAACAATTGCAAAGCGAATCCCTAAATAGATAGGGATTAAACCAAGCAATCCAACCATCCATTCTTCAGGCACGAAATTAACGACATAAGCAGCAACTAAACTCGCCCCTACAAGTAAGCCTGTGCCTAGATATTGCCCCGCATAAATATGCCATTTTTGTTTATTCTGTGATAGCTGTGCAAATAAAATAATTAAAATAATTAAATAATCGATACTGGTGGAAATATAAACACCAATAGCAGATATGATTGTCTGTCCCATAAAAAAACTCCTGTATTAGTCAGTAATAAATCAGCAGATTTTAGGAGAGCACAGACACATTAATTTAGCTATCGCTAGTGGGTAATGTCGAACGTAGGAAAGCATTTTACTCCTCCTCAAAACGTAGTTACAAAGTAATTTCTAACTGGAATTCGGTGACTACTTCCATGTAAAGTATAACATACTATACTTTACTTCGTAAAGTGTGGGCTCTCCGAGGGGGCTTGCAGACAGCTACTCGGCTTTTCAAGCCGAGTAGCTACGCACCTTTATGGTGTAATTAGCTGATACCATTTGAGGTTTTTGTAGTCTCCAAAATTGTGACCGATAAAACCTCAATAAAAAAGCCCTCTGAAAATCAGAGAGCTGATTTAAGCTCGGGCTAAAATCCTAGTGAAAAAGATGAAACTCCTTGTGTTCATCGAACACGGTGTCGTTTCCCTATTTTCATACGGATTTCTTACGCCCTTAGCATCATGATTAGCGACGAAGTCCTAGAGAGTTGATCAACTCACGGTAACGGTTAACGTCGTTTTTAC
>ERZ773050.1685-NODE-1685-length-12105-cov-5.561162_pt1 | contig 12105 bp, 6 predicted proteins | sample MGYA00580632_ERZ773050 | MGnify/ENA primary metagenome ERZ773050 (study PRJEB29015, sample SAMEA2738123) | human oral metagenome | biome: human oral; feature: human-associated habitat; material: saliva | place: China | collected 2166 ... | reverse complement strand
GTCAGTCAGCCTCGACCAGTGCGAGCCAATCAGCCAGCACGTCAGCTAGCCAGTCCGCATCGACCAGTGCGAGCCAATCAGCCAGCACGTCAGCTAGTCAGTCAGCCTCGACCAGTGCGAGCCAATCAGCCAGCACGTCAGCTAGCCAGTCCGCATCGACCAGTGCGAGCCAATCAGCCAGCACGTCAGCTAGTCAGTCAGCCTCGACCAGTGCGAGCCAATCAGCCAGCACGTCAGCTAGCCAGTCGGCCTCAACAAGTGCCAGCCAATCAGCCAGCACCTCAGCAAGTCAAAGTGCTTCAACAAGTGCAAGTCAATCAGCCAGCACGTCAGCTAGTCAGTCAGCCTCGACAAGTGCCAGCCAATCAGCCAGCACCAGCATGTCAGTCCCTAATAGTACTGATAAACCGAACTTTAGTTTGAGTGATAGTGCCTCACAGTCAACGAGTCTAAGTATGTCAACCTCAACATCGGTGTCTATGTCGACTTCAATAAGTACGTCACTTTCAGGTGTAGCTTCTGATAGTGCCTCAGCGTCAAGCTCGCTTGTAGAATCAAATGTTGATCATTCGACTTCACACGTTGGAAATGATGCCGGACCGACAACTAAGTCAAGACAGCAATTGCCAAATACAGGTACAGAAGTTTCCAAATCATCTGTCCTTCTAGGTGCTTTGGCTGCTGTAACGGGTCTAGGTCTGATTGCGAAACGTCGCAAACGTGATGATGAAGAAGAAATGTAAACAATTTTTCTGTAGCAGAGTTATCTGCGGATAGATGATTGAAAAGTGGATAGAACAGAAGTTTCGACCATAAGAAAAAGTGAACAAAACTAGTTTTCTGGAAATCAGAATTCAGTTTAGTTCACTTTTTTATTTTATGGAAAATTGAAACTACAACAGTACACAAAGGCTACTAAAACATTTCTATAAATTAATAATCCTTTCCTGATCGGTTTGTTCATATCTTTTTTTCATCCACAATAAATAAGAAATCCTACAATTCCAATAATGAAAATGGAATATCTTATCCTTGCTTTAAAGGTGACCTAAGGTTGCTATTTTTCAGCTATGTATGGTTCATCTATTCAATAAAAATATACAAACATCTTAGCGATAATGATATGAAATAAAATTAATTTTCCAGATTATGTATTTTCGAAAAAGAATTTGCACAAAATATAATATAATTAATATTATGTTGAAATCAACCTCAAACAAAATACTTATAAAATAAACTATTTTATAATAATCGTTAGGAAATCGCATCCAACACCTTGTAACAAAAATTTAATATTTCGGAATCTTGAAACATAAAAACGCTTAAAATTTGGACTTCACCCCTTTGGAAACGTTTAAAATTCTCATTTTTCTAATATTTATAAAAAGCGGCATATTCACCTATAATATCTATATAAAATACTTTTTTTTTTTTAGGTAAAAATGTTTTGAAACTTATTGAATTACTTGCATCTAAAGTGTATAATGTATATTGGTATTTTATTGCTAAATACACATAATTATAAGTGGAAAGGAATCTAAAAAATGTTTTTTAGACGCCAAGAAGGTGAATATAGAGAAACGGATCGTGTGACCCGTTTCAAGTTGATCAAGTCGGGTAAGCATTGGTTGCGTGCCTCGACCTCTCAATTTGGCCTCTTTAAAGTCTTGCGTGGTGGTGTAGATGCTGCTCAGGTAACAACTGAAGTTATCGAAGAGCAATCAGCAAATACACTGACTGGACTGGATATCCTGAAAGGGATAGCCGCAGCAGGGACGGTACTTGGAGGAGCAGTTGCAACACAAACAACTGTTTATGCCAACGACGCTCTTGAAAAGACAGTAGAGTCAAATCAAACACTTGCGAATACAGACACAGTAACTTTGGGAACAGTAAAAGATCAGGAGGGGGCTCAAGCCGACAGCCTATCAGTTTCTGTCAGCCAAAGCCAATCCTTGTCTGAGGAAGCTTCCAAGAATGCAAGTAAGCATCTTTCAGAAAGTGAAAGCCAATCAGTAAGTACTTCAACAAGTGTAAGTACATCGGCAAGCGCATCAGCCTCAACAAGTGCTGTAGCGTCTACATCGGCAAGTACATCGGCTGTAACAAGTGCTTCTCAATCACAAGCTGGAGCAACTTCTGAACTTGCAAAACCAGCAACATCAGAGACAGCTTCAAACAAAGAGACATCTGTTCGTAAGGAAGATGCAGCTAACGCAACAGCTGATGCAGCTCTTTCAAAAGTTATCACTGATAGCCTCGCATCTCTACAAGCAGTTGAAACTCGTTTGAGCCAAATCACATCAACGACTTCAAGTTTGGTGGATACAACGACAACAGCTGCCGTAGCGACTACTGTATCTGCTGAGAGCAACAAAAAAGCTGAAGAAGACCGCAAACGTCTGTCTAAAATCTCAGCTTCTATGGGTGAATACCTAGCTAAGTCTATTGGCTTGCCAAATACGGAATCAGCAGTTACTAAAGTTAACGCTGCCGTAACAGCTATCGAAGAAGCTTTGAAAAATCCAAACGCAGACCTTACAGCCGTTATCAAGCAAGCAAAAGCTGCAGAAGCTTCAATCGCCAATGCTGTGCTCCGCGCCCATAACGGAAAACGTAGTGTGCTAAATGGTAGACCGATGGAGAGAGGTTCACAACCTCGTGCCATTAATACACAGGTTGGTTCACGTGCGGTAGGAGAGGCTAATGAGAATCGTGCAAATGGCGAAAACTTAAAATCTTACGTATCTGGATATAATGCTTCTGCAGAGAATTATTTGCGAGATCACGTGGCTGTTTCATCGAAACCTGTATATGATGCAAATGGTAAAGTAACCTCTATCATTTGGACAGTTATTGCCAATCCGCTTGCTAATCGTGGCTATACTAATGTGATTAAGTGGATGCAGGTTCCAGACCAGCTAGAGATGCCTGATAATATTGTTACGACGGGTTATAAAAATCAAATAACAAGTACAACAGTAAAACCAAATGTGAATTTTGCTAACCTTCCTGTTGATCCGGCAAATCCGCTTAGCTTACCAGATAAATTTGGTGAGACTGTTGCAGGTGGTAGTGATGGATTTGCTAAACAGGGGACAGCAACATACGATAAAAATTCGTTTGGAGGTGGAAGTCAAGGCGTTGTTTCTCTTTACCATCCAGATGAATCTAAAAACTTGCTAAAAGCTTTATCTGATAATAATGACCAGTATAAACGCCCTATATGGAACGAAATTTCTCCAGCAATCGTTCCGCGTATTTCAGACCCACGTACTATTTGGCAAACGGTTAATATCGGTGGAACACAAAGTGAAGTAAACGTAACACGCTTTGAAACAAGAGTAAAACCAGGTGTTACTGGTGAACAACTAAAAAATATGAAACTGTTATTTGGTTTAGGTTCACCAGGTACGACCTTTGCAACAGTGGGGCTCCACACCAATCCTCTTGGGATTAGCTACGAACAAGCTTATCCACTAGCCGCAGCAGACAATGGGAAATATTTTGTTAAACAGGTGGAAGAACCGTATGTTACCAATGACTATGCTGCTGCAGGTTTGAAATGGTGGTATTCAAATAACGATACAAGCCAAGCCTTTACGGATCCGAACCAATATTTGGTAAGAAAAGGTACTAATGATTATGGTGGTAATAAGTTACCTAGTAACTCACAAATAGAGTGGAGAGATTCTAACGGTCAACCAATCGATAAGAAGAATGTTGGACGCACTCCAGGGGTCTTTAACAATAAGCTACATGTAACCTTCCCAGATAATACAACAAAAGATGTGGATACGCAGTTTATCGTTAAGCCTCACACTCCGAAAATTACCAATAAGTTAGTTAAAGGTAAGGAACAACAAGATATTCACGTTGAGAAAGCAGCTCCTAATCAGAAAGTTTACCTCTACGAAAATGGTGTCAAAATTCAAGAAGCAACGGCTGATAGTAACGGTCAAGTGACCTTCCGTAATGTTACCTTAAAAAACAATGCAGACTACAAGGCTCAAACGGTAATTGAAAATCAACCACGTTACACCGATCGAAATGGAGTAGAGAAGACATCTGTTGAATCTGATTATAGTAATACAGTTCGCGCAACTAATATTGATAAGACTGGACCTGTTGTTACAGCAGGAGACAACGGACAAATCAATTTGACTGTTGGACAACCAGCTAATGTCCGCTTGTCAGCTTCCGATGTGACGACTGGTAACTCAGGCATGAGGACCCTTACTTACGATGCAGGTCAGTCTAGAGGAACCACTCTTGATAACTCAAATACAAGCTTTAACGGTGTTTTGACACCAAGCAGAGCTGTTAGAAATAATGATAACTCTATGTCGACTACTTTGACAGGTACTCCTAACAAAGTGGGTCTTTATGAGAATGTGAAGGTGATCGCTACAGATACGCTTGGTAATACAACCGAGAAAATTGTTAAAGTTGCTGTTAAACCAGCTCCTCCAACAATTGAAACCAACCTTGATAGTAGAGTTGGACAACGAGTGGATGTTGTAGTGAATGTAGGAACAGGTATCCCAAATAACTCAACGGTTACCCTTCAGGGTCCAAATAATACCAGCTATACAGGTAGAGTTTTAAATGGGAAAGCAACAGTTACTGTACCATCTGTACAGGCTGGTTCGTATGTAGCTAAGACAACTGTAGCCTTACCAAATAACAAGGGAAATTTGGAGTCAGAATTTGGTGATCCTGCAGTCTCAACTCGTGATGCTATTCCTCCTGTTATTAAGGGAGTTCCAGCCAATAAACAAATTGAAATTGTTTCAGGAGATTCTGTCGATGTGCCTCTAACCGTTTCAGACAATGAGACAGGTAATTCGGGTATTAAATCTTTCAGGGGCTTGCTCATGGCAAACAGCTCTCCGCTAACTGATCCTAGTGTTGGTTCGCTTTCGCTAACTAATACTACAAATGCTGATAAGACGATTTCGAGTCGAGTTCGAGGAACTATTAATAAAGTTGGACTATTTCAATACTTCCTTTCTGCAGTAGATGGGTCAGGCAATGTTTCTCCAGAAACTTTGCAAGTGAGAGTTAATCCTAGTCGACCAACTGTAAGTAACAATCTAAGCGAAGAAGGTGGTATGCCATCGAATATCACGGTGACAGATATTGATCCGCAGGCAACGAGTGTAACAGTGACAGTAGGGACTAAAACGTTTACTAAGCCGATTACAGCTGGTACACCTAGTGTAACTTTTACACCAACCGAGCTTGGTTTTGAGAATGGCTTGTTGCCAAACAATGCAACAGTTACTGCCAAAGTTTCAGCGCCAGGTTTAAATGTTAGTGCTAGCACACCTTTTGAATCTGCAGCAAGTGAACCTGTAACCATCACACCTGAAACAGAAAAACCAGTTATTAACTATTCATTTGAAGTGTTAGATAAGACAACCAATACTTGGAAACCAGTCCCTTCTACAACTAACTCAGACGGTAACACGGATTATTCTATCTATTCAGGCGATGAACTTCGTGTCAAAACCACCGTTACAGATAACAGTGGAAAAGTTAAGACGGTCACATTTGGTGATAAAATAAGTTGGAAAAATGACTTGTTTGATTTTCCTGCTTGGGGAAGAAGTACAGGTGGTACCTTCAGAGATACGGTGACGACTGCATCGGAAACAGCTCCGTATACGGGAACATCTACTGTAACGATGGGAGAAAATGTTGTTTGGGCACCTAATAGGACTCTGACTCGTCAAGTTAATGCTGTCGATGGAGCAAATAACACATCTAGCACGGAGACATTTATTATCCGTCATGCAAGTCTTGCAGTTAAAAATGCAAATCTCAATCCAACTGAAAAGGCAACAGTCAATGACTTGAGCAGTCCAACAGAACCTGAAAAAGCAGCTCTGATAGCTAATATTAAGGCAGCTCATGGTGTTGATGGTCGTATCAAGAATGTTACGATAACTGGCGATACTGCAACTATCCAATATAAGGATGACACGACTCGTACACTCAAGGTGGCAGATATTGCTAAACCAAAAGCTCCAACGGTTACAAATGATTTGTCAAATCAAGGTGGTCTTGCCAAGAACATTACGATTACAAATATTGAACCAAAAGCAACGTCTGTTACGATTAAAATCGGAAATGAAACTTATACAGTCGATAAGCCAGCAGGTGCAACTGAACTGACAGTAACTCCTGCAGAACTTGGTTTGAATGTATTGCCAGCCAGAGGAAGTGTAACAGCTACTGCAAACATTACGGATTCTAATGGCGTTACAACCCCATCTGCTGAAAGTACAGGTGTCAATATTACCCCTGAGACGATTGCGCCAGTAGCGAATACAGTTGTAGAAATTTACAATAAAGCGACTGATCAATGGGTAGAAGCTCCTAAGACGACTTCTGGAACTCCAGTATATACTTTTTATACTGGTGACCAAATTAGATTTAAAACATCAGCCACTGACAATAGTAACTATATAAATAAAACGACAGTTAGACAAGGGCATGATAGAGCTACCGAGATTCAAACTGGAAAAGTTTTGGATAATCTTTTTAGAAAAGACCCTGTACTCAATCCCAATGAAGAAGAACCTGCATCCAATATTTCTTCTATTACAGATGCCTCAACTACAAATCCAGCTAGCCTAGTTGTAACGGAAAAGGTTAAAGACGATCTTCAATACAGCACTAGAAATACTGAGGGGCATCCACTCCGTCCCCTTTTTCCTATTTGGAGGCGAGTGAAGACTCAAAAGCACGCGAAAACAAGAAAACACTCTCTGTAGAAGCACAATCCCCTGATGTGAGCACCAAAACCAACCAGATACACTTACTTATTAGATTAGAATGCATTCTTGAGGATTACGGAGAATACTGCGGATTCGAGTTCACACTAAGCGCAATTCTCCTGGTGTAGTGTCCCGGCCACCATATACATTTACTTATGTAAAAAAAGAGTACAAAAATATCCTTACCGGATTCTATAGTCATCATCATAGCGACTAGTATTCGATGCGAATTACAGATGCTTAGAAATTTATTTCTTAGCATCTGTTTGAGGCTCGAAAGGGACAAGACCAAGGCTTGTCCCGTTACAGCTTTAATGATGACTATAGAGAATATCCGGAAGGATATTAGTACTCTTTTTAATTTTCTTTTTATTATTCTACAGATAATAAGTAAGTGTATACTGGTTGGTTTCCTTCATGGACTTCAACCTCTACATCAGGGTATTTCGCTTCTACAGCTTCAGTGATTTCTTCCACTTCGCTTGCTTCTGCGTCTTCACCATAGATGATTGTTAGGATCTCTGAATCGTCGTTGATCATTTTATCAATCGTCGCAAGAGTTGCTTCCTTACGGTCCGCAATACTTACTAAAATCTTGCCATCTACAATCCCCATGAAGTCGTCTTTCTTAATTTCAACGCCATCAATGTTTGTATCGCGAACAGCGTTAGTAATTTGACCACTTGATACAAGAGCCATTTGTTCGCTCATTGCAGCTTGGTTCTCTTCTAAGCTTGCTTCTGGATTGAAGGCTAATAATGAAGCTAACCCTTCTGAAATTGTACGAGTTGCAACAACGGCAACTGCAGCATCTTCTGATACTTCAGCCGCTTGGTTTGCAGCCATTTGAATGTTTTTGTTGTTTGGTAACACGATAACTTTTTCAGCATGTGCTTCTTTTACAGCTTGAAGAATATCTTCTGTACTTGGGTTCATTGTTTGACCACCGTTGATGATTGTCGTTACACCCATGCTCTTGAATAATTCTTGAACACCTTCACCTGCAGCAACCGCTACGATTCCGTATTCCGCTTTTTGTTTTTGCGCTGCTTCTTTAACTTTTGCAGTGTAGTCTGTTTTTAACACTTCTTCGTGTTGCAAGCGCATGTTGTCCACTTTCACTTTCATTAATGAACCGAAGCGTTGTCCGTAGTTCATGACTTCACCTGGACGTTCTGTATGCACGTGTACTTTGATGATTTCATCGTCAGCTACTACTAATAGAGAATCTCCAAGTTCGTTTAAATAGTTACGGAAAGTATCGTAGTCGAAAGTATCTACGACAGTTTCACCTTCACCGATTTTCACCATGATTTCAGTACAGTAACCGAATTTGATGTCGCCTGTTGATACGTGTTCGTAGTCAACGCCTGCTTCGTGGTGAGCCACTGAAGTTAAATCGATTTTATTGCTTTGTAATGATTGAACAGGAACTGCTTCCCCTGTTAATGCTTCGAAGAATCCGTTGTAAATGAATACAAGACCTTGACCACCTGAATCCACTACGCCAACTTCTTTTAATACTGGTAATAAATCTGGAGTTTTCGCTAATGCTTTTTCAGCGCCACGTAAAACAGATCCCATTACTTCGATGATGTCGTTTGAAGTTTCTAATTTGCGAACACCACGTTTTGCTGATTCACGAGCAACAGTAAGGATTGTACCTTCTACAGGTTTCATAACCGCTTTATAAGCAGTTTCCACACCGTTCGTAAATGCTTGCGCTAATTCTTCACCAGTGATTTCTTCTTTACCGACAACGGCTTTAGAGAAACCACGGAATAATTGAGATAAGATAACCCCTGAGTTCCCACGAGCACCCATTAATAATCCTTTTGCTAAATCTTGTGCTAAATCACCTACAGTTGTTGCTGTAGAGTTCGCAACACGTTCCGCACCAGATTTGAATGAGAGCATCATGTTTGTCCCTGTGTCTCCATCTGGTACTGGGAATACGTTTAATGAGTTTACGAATTCTGCATTTTCAGATAAACGCATTTCACCGATTTCCACCATTGCGCGGAAATCTTGAGCCGTAATAGTTTTCATAGTTGCCATATTATTCTTACTTCCTCCTGACTAGAATCAACAAGCATTACGCTTCGATGATTTTAACTCCTTGAACATAGACATTCACTGTTTTTGCAGCAAATCCTAACATTGTTTCTAAGTTATATTTCACTTGTTCTTGTACGTTTCTACAAATCGCAGAAATTTTTGTACCATAACCTACAATAATGTAGACATCCACTGCAACACCATCGTCTTCTTGACGAATCACAACTCCACGAGTGAAGTTTTCTTTCTTCAAGATTTCATTAAAGTTGTCGCGGATTTGATTGCGGCTTGCCATACCAACAACACCATAGTTATCCGTAGCGGCCCCACCAACAACCGTTGCAATCACTTCATTGCTAAGTTCAATTTGTCCATTTTCTGTTTGAATTTTTACTGTCATACAAATACCTCCCTTAAATGTATAAAGGTGTCTGTCTATTTTTTAGACAGATTGACACATTATTTCTATACTATAATATCATATTCCAAGCGGTTTACCTAGCCTTTTACCAATTTTTAACCCTCATAGAAACTCATTAACCAGTACGCTTGCATTCTAAGGTCAACTATGCTAAATTATTTAAGTATATGATTTAGTTCAAAATTATATCAGCTGATAATGAATTAAATAAAGGAGGAGAATAACAATGGCTAAAGTATGTTATTTCACTGGACGTCGTGCTGAAACAGGTAACACTCGTTCTCACGCTATGAACGCTAACCGTCGTACTTGGAAACCAAACTTACAAAAAGTTCGTGTTTTAATCGATGGCAAGCCTAAAAAAGTATGGGTTTCAACTCGTGCATTAAAATCAGGTAAAGTAGAACGCGTTTAATTTACACAAATAAAAAGACTGGACAATGTCCAGTCTTTTTTCTTTTATTTAATATAAGTAAAACTTTTTCCGATAATAACAGTTGTTGTCAAATTATGGAATACAGCTAATGTACTAGGCGTTAATAAATTAAACAAACCTAATCCCATTAGAGAAGTATTTACCCAGACAGTCGTATTCAAGTTTCTTCCTAATTGTTTTTGCAATCGTGCAGAAATATCATCTAAAACAAGAATTCCAGATAACGTTTCCTCTAAAAATACAATGTCACTAGCTTGTCTAGCAATATCTGATGAACTTGCCATCACTACTCCAACATTTGCTTTTGAGAGAGCTGCTGAATCATTTAGACCATCACCAATCATAAAGACACGATGTCCTTTATCTTGTAAATCTTGAATCACTTGGTGTTTTTGTTCTGGTTTCACTTCTGTATACACTTCGTCAAATTGAATCAGCGAACAAATGGATTCTGTTCGTTTCTTCGTATCCCCAGTTAATAAAATAATATTCTTTCCACGTTCTTTTAACGATTGTAAAACTTCAATCGTTTCCGGACGCAATGGAGTATCAATTAAGAAAATCGCAATTAATTCTCCTTTATAGCCTAAATATAATAGGTGATACCATTGAGTATACTCTTCAATAATTCTAGCTTGTTCTTCAGAAATTTCTACATGATGTTCTTTCAACAATTCTAAACTTCCAATAACAACTTTTTCACCATCGATTGAAGATAAAATTCCTTTAGAAGCAACATGCGTTAATTTACCATGCATTTCTTCATGTTCAACTCCATCATCTTCTGCTTTTTGCACTACTGCACTCGCAATTGGATGATAAATATGCTCTTCTAAACACGCTGCAATTCGTAATACTTCTTCCTCTGAATAACCACGATAAGGTAAAATCTTTTGAATTTTTGGAACCCCTGTTGTTAAAGTTCCAGTCTTATCAAACACATAGGTATCAATCATTGGATATTCATCTAGTGAACTTGAACCTTTTACAACAATTCCTCTTGTAGAAGCTGCTTTAATAGCTGTTAAATACGTAACTGGTGAAGATAATTTCAAGGCACATGAATAATCGACTAATAAGAAAGTTAATGCTTTTTGCACCGATCTTGTTAATAAATATGTCACTGCCATTCCTATGAAATTATATTTCACCAAGCCATCTGCTTTTTCTAACAATTGCTTTTGTTGTTTTGACTGATGTAATTCACTTGTTTTCATTAATTGAACAATTTGTTGTAAACGTGAATTTTGTTCAGCATTCGTAACTTTTACTAATAATTCACCTTGTTCTACAACCGTATTGGCAAAAACAGTATCTCCAATTTTTTTAGACACTGGGAAAGCTTCTCCAGTTAATGAACTTTCATTTAAAAATCCACGACCAGATACAACTGTTCCATCAAAATAAATCTCTTGTCCTTCAGTAGCAACGAATACATCGCCCACTTCTACTTGATGACTTAACTTTTTAAATCGTTCTCCGTCTTTTTCAATCCATAATTCATAAATATTATTTTTTAGATTTTTCTCTAAATCTTCAACGGATTTCTTTTGAGACCATTCATCTAAATCATCTCCAAGATTTAATAAGAACATAATCGTATCGGCTGTTTTACGATCACCCATTGCAATAGATGTTACAATCGCTACAAAATCCAAAATACTCATGGATAATTTCTTTTCTAAAACAGATTCAAATGCAGCTTTTCCGAATTTCTTCATTTTCCATAATAACCAGAAAATTTTTAATGGTTGTGGAATCAATACATTTGCGACTATTTTACGGTAAATATGGGAAGCTACAATATCCACAGGTGATACTTGATCATCCACTGTAAAATCTCTTTGTTTTTCATTTAAAGTAGTCACCTGTAAATGATCTAAGAAACGATAAACACTTGATTCATGTCCTGTTTCAAAAGTAAATGCCACATGCTTTCCATCTTTATAACAAATGATTTGCGTAATTTCTGGAAATAGTCTTTTTTCTTCTTCTAAATACAACTGAACAGCAGCTGTACATCTAAAAGGCACTTCCAAACGCACTCTATTTCTTGATTGAGATTTAATTGTAACTTTCATTATAGTTCACTTGTTTCTACTGTTGCTAAGTTAGCTGCTTTTTCTTCAACATATAAGTCATTTGCTTCAGCTAATACATCATCTGCATGTTGTTTCAATTGAGAAACTGTTGCATCTAATCCATCTTTTAATTTATAAGATTTTGCTACTGCTTTAGCAACAACGTGTTTAGTATCTTTGTTCGCTAAAACTTTAAGTCCTACAGAACCTACTACAACTCCACTCACAAAAACACTTGTTTTTTTAACGAATTTTCCTAATTCTAATACTTCTCTTAACATATAAAAGACCTCCGATATATAATTTTTTTGAATCTTCTTAGAC
>ERZ773050.1682-NODE-1682-length-12111-cov-16.214333_pt1 | contig 12111 bp, 9 predicted proteins | sample MGYA00580632_ERZ773050 | MGnify/ENA primary metagenome ERZ773050 (study PRJEB29015, sample SAMEA2738123) | human oral metagenome | biome: human oral; feature: human-associated habitat; material: saliva | place: China | collected 2166 ... | reverse complement strand
GGGAATTTTTCATTGTTATTCCGGTAGTTGGGAAATGGCTAAAGAGGCTATTAAAATGGGGTTTTATATCTCCTTTGCAGGCCCGGTGGTATTCCCAAAATCTACTAACCTAAAAGAAGTTGCTAAACAAGTACCATTGGATCGAATCCTTATAGAAACAGATTCTCCTTATTTGACGCCACCTCCGTATAGAGGTCGACGCAATGACCCTAGTAAGACTCAATTTGTAGCAGAAGAAATTGCTGCTTTAAAAGGTATGGATGTAGATGAGTTTGCCGCAATCGCTTATGAAAATGGTAAGCGCGTATTTGGTATTAAATAAAATAGAATAGCTATATTTGTAAATACTATCAAATTAAAGTTATTTAATATATAGTTACATAGTGAACGCGATTCTTTCATTGAAGGAATCGCGTTTTTCTATGGTATACTAACAATATATAGTCTATATATGTTTGGACTTGAAAAAGGATGATAAGATGGAACGCATAGCATTTATTGACTTAGGATCGAACTCAGTTCGATTCATTATTTATGAAATATCAGATACGGGTAGTTATCGTTTACTCTATCAAGAAAAAGACTCGATTCGGTTGAGTGAAAATATGTGGGGTGATCATAAGCTAACACAAGAAGCTATGAATCGTGCATTAGTATCATTACAATCGTATGTTCATATGGCCAAAGCTTTTGAGGTCGATACGATTAAGGCTGTTGCTACCGCTGCAGTCCGTTTAGCAAATAATGGTGATGAATTTATCAATCTTGTAAAACAAGATACAGGTCTTGAATTAGAATGTATTTCCGGTGTTGAAGAGGCTCGCTTAGGTTTCCTTGGTGTTATTAATACAATTGGCCTTAAGGATTTTGTTATCTTTGATTTAGGCGGCGCTAGTACAGAGGTGACTTTGGTAAGAAATAGACAAATTGAGAAATCTGTTAGCTTGCCAATAGGTGCTTTGACTTTAACAGGAACCTATCAGAAAGGCGAAGAATTTACAGACAAAGAATACAATAAAATGGTGAAGGCTATTAAGCAAGCCATAGAGGAACATCCATGGCTTAAAAATGTTAAAAAGCCTCTACTAGGTATTGGTGGTACAGCTCGTAATATTGCAAAAATGGATCAACGAAAATTATCATATCCTATTACTAAATTGCACAATTATGAAATACCCTATCACCGTTTTACAGAATTGTTAGATGAGGTTAAATCCAAACCATTAGCACAACGTAAAAAAATCAATGGCCTTTCATCAGAACGGGCGGATATTATTATTGCCGGTATGACAATTGTATATGAGTTGTTTAATTATATAAATTGCAAAACTCTTGTTGTAGGAGGCTCAGGTCTTCGTGAAGGGTTGTTTTATGACTATTATGGGCAAGCCCATTTAGGAGGAAATCCAATCATTCCAGATATCCTTATCCATTCTGCAGAAAATGTGCTGCTAGGAATGACTCGATACGAATTAATTCATGCTAAACATGTCTGTAAATTAGCCGATATCTTATATGACCAATGGCAACCATTACACAAAGGTGATACTGCATTGCACCGTTGTTTACAAGTTTCTTCTTTGTTACATGATATCGGAAAACGGGTGAACTATTATAGCCATGCTCGTCATGGGTGTTATATGTTAGTTAATAGTAATTTATACGGAATTACTCATATTGAACAGGCTTTTAGTGCTTTTCTTGTGATGAACTCTCATGGTTTAAGACCAAAAGAGTATAAAAACTTTTTGTATGGGCAATTGTTGGATGATGAGCAGAAAGCGATAGGGAAGAAATTATCTATAATTCTTGCTATTGCTGAGGCTCTTGATGAAAGTCATGAGCAGTTAATTACACATCTTGAAAGTCGCATTAGTCCTGAAGAGGTTCAGTTGATAGTGCACTATCCAGCTAGCCGTGATATTTCCATAATAAAAGGTTCTGTTGAACGATTGGCAAAAGCCTTTAAAAAGGAATATAAGCGTCAGTTACAAATTGAGTGGTCCCCTCAGTAGGAGGTAGTTATGACATTGGCTAAAGTGCTTCGATATGCGATTTTGCATGTTGGCTCTAGTAGCATGAGTATTACCATATTAGAATATAAAAGTATTGATGAAGTGCGTGTTATCGATTATGCTGCACGGGAAGTAACCTTTGGGGAGGAGTTATTTCAAACATCTCGCCTTAGTTTTAAAACAATTGAAGAAATCTGTGATATTTTAAAAGGCTATAAACAATTAATGGCAGATTATAATGTATCTAGATATCGTTTGTATGGTACAACTGTTATCCGTGAAGCCACTAATCGAAGGGCTATTTTAGATCAGATTTTTATTCAAACAGGTATGCGTGTAGAAGTTATAGACATGCCTAAAGAAGTTTATTTTAAATATGCCTTGTTATATTATGAAATGATGTATCATCATAAGGCTACGGATGACAGTACGGCTTGTCTATTTGCAGATATCACGTCCGGTGGGGTCGGTTTAACTGCTTGGAAAGGCAGATCACTATTGTTCCAACAAAATATGCATAGTGGTTCACTACGTGTTATGGAGTCTTTTAACCGTAACCAACGTGCTTCTATATCCTTTAGTACAGCCATTACTGAATACTTACATCGCATGATTAGTCCGTTACGAGAAGAATTGCAGAGGTTTAATATTAAAAATATTATTTTCTCTGGTGATGAGGCTCGCTTAGTGTTGCAGTTGATGGGATATAGTAATAGTGAGCAAATCATTTCTATTGATCCTCAACAGTTTAATGATCTTATGAATTCCTTTGATGGTATTACGGCTACAAAACTAGTCAATCGCTATAAGATTCCAGAGTTTAAGGCTAATATTTTAATGCCTACTATGATTTTTTTCTCTGAAATTATTAGTGCTATTAATCCTGAAGCCTTAATTTTTAGTAGTTATTCATTCTCTCAAGGTATTAGTTGGTTTTATGGTGTAGAATCGCAAAACCATCCTTATATGTATCAATTGCGTGAGCAAAATGCAGATTTGGCTCGTGCTATAGCGGCTCGTTATCATACGGATGCCGTACATGATAGAGAGGTTGAACGTTTTAGTTTGGAGTTCTGTAATGCACTCCATCATAAAGGTTTACCAGAACGATGGGGGTATTTGTGCCGTATAGCAGCGATTTTATGTTCTGTCGGTAAATTTATAAGCCTTAGAAATCATGGAGAGCATGCGTATCATATTGTAATGGGAACCGATATATTTGGTCTTTCAGAAGAAGAAAAACAAGTTGTAGCGAATGTAGTGTATTACCATTACAAGGGTACACCTTCAGATGATGATGAATATTTTAAAGTTCTTACAGAATTACAAAAAATACAGGTCACAAAGCTAGTAGCCATCGTACGCGTAGCTTGTGCATTAGATGCAGGAAGCAATCAAAAAATAGAAGCTATACGTATTGAGGAAAAAGATAAAGAGTTGGTTGTTCATGTTAGAACCAAGGAAAATATCTCTCTTGAATGGTGGACTTTTAATCGTGACTCCATCTATTTTAGTGAAATATTTGGTATGGAAATTTCCTTGACTATAGGGGGGATATAAGTTGTTTACGAGTCCAAAGTATTATTTTAACCGTGAATTATCTTGGTTGAAATTTAATCAACGCGTCGTATTAGAAGCTATGGATACGAGTAACCCCTTGATGGAGCGTCTTCGTTTTATCTCCATTGCCAGTTCAAATCTAGACGAGTTTTTCATGATTCGTGTTGCTGGTTTACGGCATCAAGCTATGAATGGAATTGTAAAATATGATGCGGCGCATATGGATGCTAAGGCGCAGTTGAAAGCAATTGATGAATCAGTACAGCGCGTAGTTTCTTTACAATATACATATTTACACCGCGTGTTAGATTCATTAGAAGAGGAAGGCTTGTATTTCTTGCATCCTGAAGAATTAGATGTAAAGACAAAAACCTGGCTTAGACATTATTTTGAAGAGCAAATTTATCCGGTGGTTACACCACTAGCAGTTGATTCAGGGCATCCATTCCCATTTTTTGCAAATCATACGATTAATACCATTGTTCGTATATTTCAAGTTCAATCTGATGGTACAAAGGATTATAAAATTGCTATTTTGCCAATTCCATCTGTATTGGATCGAATTATTGAAGTGCCTACACCGTCTAATAAGACGCATCATTTTGTGTATTTAGAAGATGTTATTAATTTCTATGCTATACAGTTTTTTCAAGGCTATGGTATAGAAGAGTCTATGACGTTCCGATTAACTCGCGATGCGGATTTAGAAATAGCGGAAGAGGATACAAAGGATTTACTTACAGAAGTTGAAGCCTCTTTACGACGTCGGCGCCGTGGTGATGCGGTTCGTTTAGAAGTAGTCGGTGAAGGTTCTCCGGAATTGTTATCTACCGTATTGAAAAGTGTAGAATTGGAGAAAAAGGATGTATATCATATAGATGGTCATTTAGATTGTCGTATGTATTTTGATTTCTCTAATTATCCAGGTTACGATTATTTGCGTTATAAACCGTTTGAGTCCAAAACACCAAGTGACTTGATTGGTTGTGAAGGTGAAAACTTACTCGATGTGATTCGAGAGCGCGATATATTTGTTCATCATCCTTTTGAATCCTTTAGTGTAGTTGAACAGTTTGTGGCACAAGCGGCTGTAGATCCCAATGTATTAGCCATCAAACAAACCTTATATCGCGTTAGTGGTGAATCACCTATTATTGCATCTCTCATAAAGGCTGCAGATAATGGTAAGCAGGTTACAGTATTAATGGAAGTAAAAGCTCGTTTTGATGAAGAGCATAATATCATTATGGCACGTCGATTAGAAAAAGCCGGATGTCATGTAATTTATGGTTTAAAAGGCTTAAAAACTCACTCCAAGATTACTATGGTTGTACGTCGTGAAGAAGATGGTATACGCCGCTATGTACATTTAGCAACAGGTAACTACAATGGCAAAACTGCACGTATATATACGGACTGTGGCATATTTACTTGTAATGATGAATATGGTGATGATGCATCACGTTTCTTTAATTTGATTTCTGGATATTCGGATCCCCCAATTTGGAATAAGTTTATCGTAGCACCACTTAATTTACGTGAGAAAATCATGGAGCTCATCGATGAGGAAATAGATTGTGCAAAACGTGGTGAGGATGCATATATTATTGCTAAAATGAATTCACTACTGGATAAACGTGTCATTGCTAAATTGTATGAGGCATCTGCAAATGGTGTGAAGATAGATCTCATCGTACGTGGTATTTGTACACTTCGTCCTGGTATTGCTGGTGTGAGTGACCATATTACTGTACGTTCTATAGTAGGACGTTTTTTAGAACATCACCGATTATTCTATTTCCGTAATGGTGGTAATGAAAAGCTCTTTCTTTCCAGTGCAGATTGGATGCCACGTAATTTAAATGAACGTGTTGAATTGATGATTCCTATTGAAGATAAACGTCATAAGTCACGCATTAAGGGGATACTAGATTTATATTTAGTGGATACATTAAAGACACATATAATGAGGGCTGATGGGTCTTATTATAAGGCTTCAAACGTAGAAGGTCCGCTATCGGCTCAAGAAGAGTTAATGGAGGCTGCTAATACACAAGATAATAAGGAGCAAATGACTGTTATTGAACGTTTTAAACCGATGTTTAAAATGAAAGAATAGTGAAGACCTGGGTTATGAACACTGTATAAATATAGAGTGATATATAATACTTTTATGAAGTCGAATATATCCCTATATATAGCATTATGAATAAGAAATAAATTTTAGAAAAATTTATATTTTAGGCGATAACAATAGCAAAAACATATAAAAATCCAAAGTGATGATTAATAATACATGGCATACAATATATTGTATTATTATCTTGTATACACCTACAATTTTGCTTATTTAGTATGTTATCGAAAAACATAGATATGTATTTGTACAGTGGACATTGATTAAAAATATCATATTAAATAAATTTAAAAATACATATACAATCTATGTTTATTTGCTATTGTCAACCTTGTGCGTTTGACAGGTTATATCTAACTGTAGTAGAATATGATTGTTACAGGAGGTATTTCGTAATGAGAATTCAAAAGACGCACAAGCGATATATATCGTCTGTGGTTGCTGGATTGATGGTAACAGCAATAACCTTAACTGGTTTTTCTTACAACGATAAAACTGTTACAGTCATGGCTGATGGTGCAGCTCATACTGTTAAAACACATTTAAATTCGAATGAAGGTATCGTGCGTAACGCAGGTATTAAATTAAATCCGAAAGATAAAGTAATTAGCGATTCTAATTCTGTACAAGAAGGGACAACACTTACAGTAGTAAGAGCATTCCCAGTATCTGTTACAGTAAATGGAAAAACTAGAACTGTTTATACTACACAAACTACAGCAGAGGACTTAGCAGAAGAATTAGGCTTTAAAGCTCCTAATTATACCACTGCAGCTAGTGGTGCTATTCAAGCTGGTAGTACTGTGGATATTGTACGTGTTACAAGCCGTGCAGTGAATACTGTGGATCAAGAAATCCCAGTTCAAGTTATCCGTCAAAAAGATGACACAATGGCTCAAGGTGAAGAAGAAGTTGTTCAAGTTGGTCAACCGGGCACTGAACGCGTTCAGGTTGAGACATTATATAATAATGGCACCGCTATTAGAACGAATGAATTGTCTAAGTCTGTAATGACAAATATGGTACCTACAATTATTAAAGAAGGTACTCGTGAAGTAACGACATCCCGTAATGTATCTGGCCGTGCATCTCGTTCTATCGTTATGGAAGCATCTGCTTATTTAGCAGGTGATGGCGACGGTGCTGGTATTACTGCTACAGGTATTCCTGCAGTACGCGGTGTAGTTGCTGTTGACCCTGATGTGATTCCATTAGGTACGCGCTTATTTATTCCAGGCTATGGTGAGGCCGTAGCAGCTGATACAGGCGGTGCTATCGTAGGGAATCGTATTGACCTTGTTATGGACTCCTATGGTGAAGCCATGGACTTTGGTCGACGTGATGTAACAGTTTACGTACTCGATTAATTCATATTAATAATAAAAGGAGATATCCAAGTGATATCTCCTTTTTGTATAATTAACCTAATGAGAAAAGGACGATAGTTTCCAACGAGGAAATATATCGTCCTTTTATTGTATAGATATTAGTCAATATAAGGAATTAGGTATTCATACTTTGTTCCTAATAATTCATTTTTAGGTATAAATTTGAGCGCAGATCCATTGATACAATACCGTAATGATCCATTAGGTCCATCTTCAAAAACATGACCTAAGTGGGCATTACCGATTCGACTACGCACTTCAATACGCTGCATACCGTGTGAGTTATCTTTGTAATATCGAATAACATCCTTTGCTATTGGTTTTGTAAAACTTGGCCAACCACAATGTGATTCGAATTTACGCGATGATCCGAATAGTGGTTCACCCGTTGTAATATCTACATAGAGTCCTGATTTAAACTCATCAGTCAATTTATGACTAAATGGTGCATCTGTAGCAGCATTCTGAGTTACTTCAAACTCTTGCGGTGATAAAGTTTGCAAGTCTTTTTCGGTCGGTTTGTTATAGGCGCTATCGTCTATAAGCGGCTCTTGGGATAGGCCGAGAGGAATGTGACAATAACCATTAGGGTTTTTGTCTAAATAATCTTGATGATATTCTTCTGCTGAGTAATAATTTTCTAATGGCAAGACTTCGATGGCGAAGGGGTTGCTTTCAAAGGATTGAGCACGAGCTAATGTAGTCTCGATAATTGCTTTATCAGCACTATCTGTATAGTATATACCTGTCCGATACTGGATTCCTTCATCCCCGCCTTGTTTATTGATGCTAAATGGATCGATAGCACGCAAGAAATACTGAATTAAATGATCTAATGATAATATATCGGTATCATAGATTACTTTTAGTGCTTCTACATGGCCACTGTCATGACATACATCTTCATAACTTGGGTTTGTAGTAGGGCCGTTGGCATAGCCCACCTCAGTCGATACTATGCCAGGAATTTGGCGAATATAACCTTGTAATCCCCAGAAACAACCACCACCTAAGTATATTGTGCGTTCTTTCATCTAATCACCCCATACTTCGTGTGCTATTTCTTTAACTAATGCTAATTTGGCCCATTGTTCTTCTTCGGTTAATTGATTGCCGATTTCGCAGGATGCAAATCCGCATTGAGGGGATAGGCAAAGTCTTTCGAGAGGAATGTATTTCGTAGCTTCCTTAATGCGAGCCTTAATCACTTCTTTATCTTCTAGTTGTGGATGTTTTGTTGTAATGAGGCCTAATACGACCTTTTTATTAGATGATACTTCACGCAATGGTTCAAAGCCACCGGACCGTTCATCGTCGAATTCTAAGTAATATGCATCTACGTTTTCTTTGGCAAATAGAATTGGTGCCACTGGTTCATAGCCACCACTAGCAGCCCAAGTAGAGTTGTAATTACCGCGACATACATGTGTTGTAAAAGCTAGATCCTGAGGACGACCTTCAAGAGCCAAGTTATTTACGCGTAAGTATTTTGCTGTTTCTCCTTCGATGGTTACACTTTTATCTTTTTGACGGCCAGTCCAATAGCCATGGTCGCAGCACATACCCCATGTACAATCATCAAATTGAATGTTGCGACAACCTGCATCATATAAATCTTTTATAACTTGACGATAGGCTGCTGCAATATCTTGGATTAACTCCTCTAAATCTGGGTAGAAGGAACGTGTTACAGTACCATTATCTTCTCGGAATAATTCTGCTAAGAATTGAGATGGGGCAGGGATGGTTTGACGAGCTATTGTATGTTCATCTTCGAATTGTTTTACGAATTTAAAATGTTCTACGAATGGGTGATTAGTACCTGTAATTTTACCTGTAAGTGCAAGAGAACCTGGTGCTGTTTCTTGGCCGTGGAATTTGTAGCCATGTTCAAGTTCAATTTCTTTTACACCATTGAATCCCCACATGAAATCCAAATGCCAATATGCGCGGCGGAACTCGCCATCTGTAATCACAGGTAGACCTGCTGCTTTTTGTTTTTTGATAAGGTCTGTAATAAGGCGATCTTCGACGGCTGTTAAATCTTCATGACTGATTTTGCCGTCTGTGAAAGCTTGACGTGCCTCTTTTAATTCTGCTGGGCGTAGGAATGAACCTACAATATCAAAATGAAATGGTGCTAAATGGTTAGACATAATAAAACCTCCTATAATAAACGGTATAACCGATAATTTCGATAGGTTTATTATAGCTAGGTCTAACCATATTTAAAAATATCTATATATTGCTGTTTGATATAGCTTAGAGTTATGGAGGCAACTATATAGTATGGTATTAGTTATAAAGAAAAAGTACATCCTTCTGTATAGAGGATGTACTGATTTAGTTTGTTAATTTTGATTTGTGGAATCGAAAGATTTATTTTTCGATAGGCAATTGAATATGTTTGCCATAATTGTTTACATATTGCTCTAAGGCGTTAATATATCCTTGTCCTAAACGACTGCGTTGCATTTTATTGTTAGTGATATAGCCTATATGCATGATGCCTTCTTCCGCTAGGGGTACTGAAATGATGCTTTCACCATTGAACTCCTTATCGATAACACCGCTTGATACGGTATAACCATTGAGTCCGATTAATAGACTAAAGAGGGAGGCCCTATCGCGAACGCGTATATGTTTTGGGCGCACAACAGTACTGAAAATCTCTTCTGAGAAGTAGAACGAATTATGGTCACCTTGTTCAAAGGATACATAAGGATATGGCTCTAATTCATCCATGGAGACCACTTTTTTAGAGGCTAATGGATGTTGTTTGCCGATAAAAATATGAGGGCTAGCCGTAAATAGTTCTGTAAATGTTAATTCATTGGTGTGAATCAATTTTTCCAATACAGGTCTATTAAACTCATTGTAATATAAAAGACCTATTTCGCTTTTCATATGCGCTACGTCATCAATGATTTCATAGGTTTGTGTTTCCCGTAACGAGAAATCATAAGAGTCTACATCGCTTTGATTGATAAGATCGATGAAAGCATTTACAGCAAAGGAGTAATGTTGTGTAGATACGGAAAATTGTTTTTTTCCGCCTTTATTACTCTTGTACTGTTCTTCTAGTAGTGTAGCCTGTTCTAATACTTGGCGCGCATACCCTAAAAAACGTTCACCCTCCTTAGATACGGTAATACCTTTATTGGTCCGATCAAAGATAGTGATGCCCATTTCCTTTTCTAATTCTTTTATGGCTTTCGTCAAGCTTGGCTGAGATACGAATAAACGTTTTGCAGCCTCGCTAATACTGCCAATATTGGCAATTGTCGTTACATATCGCAATTGTTGTAATGTCACAATTATCTCCTTATTTTAAAGTTTTATATAATATTATACTAAACTATTACACCTATTTAAGCAATGCTATATATGTTACAATAATATAATAGATATAAGGAGGTCCTATGTTAAAAGAGGTTATTGTAGTAGAAGGAAAATCGGATATACAACGTATACACCAAGCTATTGACGCTGATTGTATTGCTACGGAAGGATTTACCTTGCGCAAGGGCGTTATTGAACAGATTCGCGTAGCCTATGAGAAGCGGGGCATTATTATTCTTACCGATCCAGATACGGCTGGTGAACGTATACGCCGCGTATTAACGAAGAAATTTCCTAATGCACAACATGCCTTTGTTCCTCGTGATGAGGCCTTTGCTAATGATGATATTGGCATTGAACAAGCTTCACCAGAATCTATAATAAAGGCTTTATCTGTACTTCATACGGAATCGTTGGTATCCAGTGAGGAATTTACGATGGCAGATCTTGTACAACATGGCCTTTCTGGATTTTCTAATAGTGCTGATAAACGAGCTGTCGTTGGAGCTGCTTTGGGTATAGGATATGGAAATGGCAAACAGTTTTTATATCGACTCAATCATTATGGCATCAGTCGTGATGAATATGAACAAGCCGTTTCAAGATGTTAATATACTTTCAACAAACATAGTATTAAATTCGTAACAAAATTTAGAATAGGAGTATTCATGATTGAATCTATCATTGCGAGTCCAGAAGTAGTTCATTATATCTGTAAACGTTTTGATATTAAAATGAGCAAAAAGTTGGGCCAGAATTTTCTGATTAAGCGTGGTATTGTTGATGAAATTGTAAAGGCTGCAGATTTACAAGAAGGAGAACCTGTTTTAGAAATTGGTCCTGGTATTGGCACGCTTACACAAGGCTTAGCACAAAGTGGTGCTAATGTAACGGCTATTGAGCTCGATACGCGTTTATTAGAGGTTTTAGATACGACATTAGCTCAATATAGTAACGTGACTATTGTTCATGGGGATGTGTTGAAATTGGATGTGCCGTCCATTATGAATCATGAACCATTCAAGGTTGTTGCTAATTTGCCATATTACATTACAACGCCTATTATTATGTCTCTTTTAGAAAGTAGATTGCCTATAGAGCGCCTTGTTGTAATGGTACAAAAGGAAGTAGCTTTACGGATGGTGGCAAAACCAGGTACAAAGGACTATGGTGCATTATCGGTAGCTGTTCAGTATTATACTAAGTCTGATATCGTACTAGATGTTCCGCCAAAATCTTTCTTGCCAGCACCTGCCGTAACGAGTTCTGTCATTCGCTGTGTGTTGCGTGATAAACCTCCTGTGGATGTGGTTGATGAGAAATTATTCTTCCGCGTTGTGAAAGCCGGTTTTGCGCAACGACGTAAAACATTTGCTAATACAATGAAGACGACGGGGCTTTCTAAAGATCGAATTGAAGAGCTTTTAGTAAAAGCCAATATCGATGGTCAACGAAGAGGGGAGACATTTACCCTCCAAGAATTTGCCGATGTAGCCAATGCGTGGGCGGCCTTCATTAAATAATATAATTAAAAGGTCCTAAGGATTATCCTTAGGATTTTTTGGCATAAAAAAAGGACCCGAATGGGTCCTTTAGTGTTAGTATAAAATGCCAGCCATTGTTGTAATAATAAAGGCATTAGCAAAGTCGATTAAGAATGCACCTACCA
>ERZ773050.1677-NODE-1677-length-12121-cov-7.351484_pt1 | contig 12121 bp, 7 predicted proteins | sample MGYA00580632_ERZ773050 | MGnify/ENA primary metagenome ERZ773050 (study PRJEB29015, sample SAMEA2738123) | human oral metagenome | biome: human oral; feature: human-associated habitat; material: saliva | place: China | collected 2166 ... | reverse complement strand
AAATAGCCCTTCGTTATCCCCTGGATAATTAGGTAACTGAAAGGCCATTTCATCATGTTTTTAATCCTTTTGAGATGAGCCCGACGGAACCACTCGTTTGGCTATCTGTTTATATTATAGATATAATCATATATATCGTCAAATTACGATGAACAATACTATTGATTTCATTAAATTTGAATTAGTATAGGCAGTGACTAGTTCACTGCCTTTTTTATGTTCTAGTTTTATAACTCAAATATTAATATCTTAAATAACTTTAAATAAAAATAGAGAAATTCATTTACAATTCACAAAAAATAGTGTAATATTTTAAATATATTTTAAAAGTGTTAAATGTGAGTTCTTAATAAAGTGAGTATATATCTATCTTTTCATATAAATAACGACTGATAAATCAACTTATAGATATATTCGTTTATGGAGGAACTTTCACAAATGTGAGTGTAATTGTATTAATAGTTGAGGTGTAAAAGGATGAGAGGTAGAAATAAGGTTTTATTATCTGCTGTTATGATGACTTTATTGTCATCTACGATGGCCGTACCAAGTACATGGGCTGCAGCAGGTCTTAATTCTGATGGCCGTGTATTTGCCGTAGGCTCTGAAAGTAAATTTGAAAGTACAGGTAATACGACTGCCAATGGTGTGGTAGCGTCTAACGGTGGTCAAGTTACGATTGGCTCCTTGGATACTCCTAATACAGACCAATTGCCTAAACGCTATCGTCAACCAGCTTTCATTACAGGCATGCTAAATAACAGTTCCATTCAAGTGGATGGCGGGGTTATGGACGTGACTACTGCACCATGGCAGTCCCCATATCCAGTAGCTTTTGCTTATAATAGTAAAATTAATCTCGGCATTGATGATGCGGGTACTGTAAAACACAAAGTGTTTAATATGCAAGGTGATGTGCTGGTATCTGATAAAATGATGCCTCCTCATCAAGAACAGCAACCATCTGTGATTAATATCGGCCTAGGCCGCGCTCATAACAGTCCTAACCAATTTTCCGGTAAGGCTGTGAATACCTTAGAGGATAAAGGTGGCGAAATCAACATGACCTTTGATGGTGGCATGTGGAGTCATGATAGCATGGGCGGCTTGGAATCTTTCAAAATTGATGGTAAAACAGAACGTAGTAGTATTAACAACCTCACAGGTACTCGTACGCGCGAAGGTTTCAGCCGTATTGCGCAGGACTCCCGTAGCGACATTCATGTGAATAAATTGGACGGTCATATTAATGTTATTTATGACATGACTAGTGGTACTGGTTTGAATTTCAGTAAACCAGGTTCCCAAAAAACTGGTCTTGATGCAGCTGACATCGAAGGTGGTAACTTTATTGTAAAATCTGCTGTGGCTGGTTCAGGTGTGCATGGCTATGTAACAGGTGATCATCTTGATACTTCTTCTGAAAGCAATGTAAACAAGATTTTAGATAACTTGGCACATAAATTCTATTATGAAAACTATGTAAAAGGTGAAAGAAATCTTTCTGGTACAGTATCCATCGCCTCTAAAGGCATCGTGTCTAGCTTCCAAAAAGCATTGACTACAGACCAAAAAGAAGGGGATATTACTTGGAAAGACGGCAATGGCCAAGGCTCTTATGTAGTGCCAGAACCAAAACCTACACCGACTCCAGATCCTAAACCAGTTACACCAGTAACTCCAGATCCTAAAGCAGTTACACCAGTAAATCCAGATCCTAAACCAGTTACTCCTGTAACACCAGCACCTAAACCAGTAAATCCTAATCCTGTTATTCGTGGTGCTTATGATACACCTCATATGCGTGGTATTCGTTCTGCTGTATTAGGTAATATCAACGCTTGGCGTACAGTAGCTGACGATATGTATCGTCCTCGCGTATTGCAACAAGGTGAACCAACAGGTATTTGGGCTCGGATCGGTGGTGGTAAGTACAGCTACTCTGGCAGTGGTATTGATACAGCTACAGATTACACACGCATCCAAGGCGGTTATGATGCTAAAATCAGCCGTGGCTGGACCGTAGGTGGTCAAGTATCCTACCTTCGCGGTTCTGAAGACTATGTATTCGATGGTTCCGGCAAGGTGAAATCCTTCTCCGTTGGTGCCTATGGTTTGAGAGACCTTGGTAAAGATCAATATGTACATGTAGAAACTCAAGTTGGTCGCGTATCTAATGACTTTACAGTTCGTAATGAAATTGGTGAAGCCATGTCTGGCGATGCAAAATCCAATGCGTACAGCATCGGTGTTCGCTACGGCAAAACATTGAAATACGCTAATGGTTTCTATGTAGAACCGCAAGCACAATTGAACTTTACACACTTCGGTGGCCGTAACTTTACTGTAGATAATGTATCTGTTAACCAATCTGGTGTAAACAGCACTTCTGGTAAAATCGGCCTTGAATTGGGTAAACAGTTCGGCAATGGTAACCTTTATACAAGATTTGCTGCAGGTCATGCTTTCACAGGCAATGTAAAAACTGCATTTGCTAGCGGTAGCGTAATGAAATTAACAGAACAAGACCTCAAAGGTACTTGGACTGAATTGGCATTCGGCGGCCGTTATGGCTTTAATAGTAACAATAGCGTATTTGCTGACGTTGCTACAGGTTTGTCTGGTGATTACCAAGCAGACTGGGGCGTGAATGCAGGATTTACACATAAATTCTAAGTGTAGATTTATTAAATAATCTTTTTGTACAATAGCTAACATATATAGCCTCCTAATAATAGAGTCATGACTTTATTATTAGGAGGCTTTTATTGTATGGAGCATAGAACTAACTATATAGCCACCTATGCATTTTTTTTCTAACCTTAAGAAAAAACTATATAGACGAAATACGATATATTGTGTATACTAATGAAATTAGTAAGCATACTAGGATCATGATTGATGCTTACTGTATTAATATATTTACCATGCTTAGTATGGGGATCTCTAAGGGGGTAAAAGCTCCGAAAGAGATAATATCTAGTGTATGATAAATGAAGTAGCTCTGGGGAGGGCACTTCGAGAGAGGAGACTTATGAAATTAGTAAAATTATTACCAATTATGGCAATTGCTTCTGTATGTGTTGCTGGCCAAGTACATGCGGCACAAGATCCTTTGATGATGCCTGAACAACCTGCGGCTCCTTTGACTGTAGAACAACAAGAAATCTCTCTTGCTGTTCCTAGTGAAGAGGTAAAAGCTGTAGTATCTGAATTTGCAGCATTCCAATTGGGAATGAGCAATGCTTTAATCAAAGACGACAATCGCGTAATGTCTGGTCAACAACGTTATACTAATAACGTGTTGTACTACATGAATGTTCGTCGTGACTGGTACATTACAAGCCATCGCTATAAAAAAGATAGCTATGCTCGCGTAGCATTAGACCGCTTGTACTTAGATTACAAAGAATTCTTCACAAACCACACAACTGTGTCTGACATGAATCAAGCTGAATATGAAAACCAAATTTTGGCAATTCTTGAAAAGAATACAGCTAACATGTCTAATGATGAATTGCGTTTCTACATGAACGAAATGGTAATCTACAGCTTGAAAGAAGCTATGCGTGACGGTAATAACCGCGTTAAACGCATCCGCTAATCGGTATATATAACTATATATCTATGAAAGAGGTAACGGCATAGGCCGTTGCCTCTTTTGTTTTCAAAACAAATGCCCTCGTAGGAACAAATTCTACGGGGGTCTGTTTATTAATTAATTATATTATCTAATCTATTCTTTATGAATTATTATTTATGTTATTTACATATTTTTTCGATGGCAGTATAATCTACTTGTAGAATTATGAGGAAAGTATGAAGGAGAAGTGTTTTGTAGTGTAACAAGGGAGGCGTATGATTATGAATCACGCAAAGAAACTACAATTATTAGCAGTATTCGGAGTTTTGACTATATCTTCGGCAAGCTTGGTTCAAGCTGCAGATATTCCTGTTGTTTCTAGTGGTGGTGCCACCTATAACATTGGTTTACAAGGTTGGTCATCTTTCACTAACTCAGATAATGTACATCTTGGTGGTCAAACCGGGGCGGCTAATAGCGATCCCTATGCCCATGCAGGGGATCCAAATGCAAAGGGTAATAATATTGCCATCGGTCGTCTTGCCTTGAATGGTTCTCAAGGCGGTGGCAATGTAGCATTAGGTGCTAAGAGCTTTGTAGGTGGTAAAGGTGACTATAACTTCTTAGGTAACTTTGCAGCAGGCTTTAAATCAACTATTTCGGATACAATTGCGGTAGGTTATTTTGCAGGAGCTGGCTCTGAAGGTAATAAAAACGTATGGCTCGGCGCTTCTCAAGCTGGCGGTAGTAAGGGGAATAACACTGTATTAATCGGTTCTAACTCTACAGTAAATGGTAATTTTAACTATGGCATGGGTCATGGTGTTATCTTTAAAGGCGATAAGAACTCCGCTATTGGCGCATATAACAAAATTGAAGGTAACCAATCTGGCGCCTTTGGTGTAGGTACGTATAATGTGGATACTGTTAAGGGCGATAATTCCTACAGTGTTGGTAACAAGAACCAAGTGAGTGCTAATAATACATTCGTAGTTGGTAATAATGTGAAAACATCTCTAGACAATGCAGTTGTATTAGGTAATAATTCTACTGCTGAAAGTAGTGATGTAGTGAGCACTCCTAGTTATACCTACAATAATGGTGTTACTGAAAGCTTCGCCGGTACTGCGCCTGTGTCTACTGTATCTGTTGGTGCAGCAGGTCAAGAACGCACTATCACTCATGTTGCAGCAGGTCGTATTACAGCGGATTCTACAGATGCGGTTAACGGCTCCCAGTTATATGGTACAAACCAACAAATTGATGTATTGCATCGCGATGTACGCCACGTGGAAAAAGAATCCAACCGCGGTGATGCTCGCGCCGCAGCACTAGCTGCATTACATCCACTACAATTTGATCCTGACCACAAGGTTCAAGTTATGGGTGGCTATGGTCACTACAAGGGCGAAAATGCATTGGCTCTTGGCGTAGGTTACTATCCGAAAGAAAACCTACTCCTTACAGCGGGTACAACTGTAAGTGGTGATTTGATGACTAATGTAGGCGTATCCTATAAATTCGGTGAAAATAAAACATTGCCTAAGATTTCCCCTGCATCCTATAACGCATTGGAACAACGGGTAGATACATTAGAAGCACAAAACAAAAAACTACAAGAAACAGTAGATATGCTTGTGCAAAAACTTAATGAGAAATAGAATTTAATATTGATAGAGGTTATAAAAATGAGGTAATAACAGTGTTATTACCTCATTTTCATATACCTATATATAACATTAAAGTAATATGGTTTAGTGACCGCTAATCTTGACATAAATGTACATTATTCGCTACACTAATATATATTTCATTTGTTGTTCATGAATTTTAAATGTAGAGAGTAATGAAACGTATTGTGTGTATCGCCTTGAGCGCCCTATTGTGTTGTGTGGGTACAGCTGAGGCAGAAAAACAACAATTACATAATGATAAGGGCGTAGTGTCTGCAAAAACTGATGCTCAAACAGAGCGCATGAAGGCCGCATCAGAGGGCTTTCACATTACGCCTGCTGCTACACCAGATCATGTGATTGGCCAAGGTGGGCCGCTCATCATGGATCGGCAAGATACTAAGACCGTGCAGTATAGCAATGTGGATGCAGTGAACCGCGCCATTAATGCGGTGGCTATGTCCAATGTATCTAATGCTATGTATGGTGCCAAAGGTAAGCCGTGGATGCGACGCACTACGCTGAGCTTTCAGTTCCAAGAAGGGTGGAAGCCGCTGTATTCTGCGGAGACTATTCAGCCTCTAGGTCATTACGATACTACCTCTCGTGATGTGTGGTTTACGCAGCAGCGCATTTCTCGCGCCTCTGATACGGGTACTACCCTTAATGTAGGTGTTGGGTACCGTCGTATTTCCAAGGACGACCGTCGTCTCTATGGGGCTCATTTATTCTATGATCATCGCTTCTTAAATCGTCACGATCGACTCAGTGCTGGTCTTGAATATATGTCTGGTGAAAGCGAGTTTCGTTTTAACTGGTATGGTTCTGCTTCCGATGAGCGTATTTTGGATGCGAACCTGCATACCTTAGAGCGAGTATCTAATGGTTATACCTTAGAATATGGTAAAACCTTTAAAAATGCACGCTGGGCTAGAGTCTATGTTGAAGGCTATCACTGGAACCAGGATAGACAAGCCGATAAGAATGGTTTGCGCATAGGCTCTGAGATGCAACTTACGCCGCGTGTATCTGTAGATATGGGATACAATAAACCGGAACATAGCTCTGGCGGTGCATATGGTAAAATTACGTTCCGTTTAGCGGGAGCTCCGATGGCTTGGTATGGTGGCAAGCATCGTTTAGAACAATCTGCAACGGTTCGCGATAAGATGCTCAACCTCGTAAGACGAACTAATACGGTTTTTGTTGAACAATAATTTTGATAACTGAATAGACAAATTGAATGGTCATGCCATTTCCTGCACTCATTTTATTTTAATGAAAATTAAATGAAAAATAACCTACTATTGTTCCTATATAAGTGATATACTCTAGGTAAGGGAAACGTTAGTGTTCATATCAATTGTTCTTTAAGATAATGGCTTTTTATAAAAGCCATTATCTTATTATTGATGCCGTGTGATCGCCCGTTCATCTTAGTTACTCTCCAACTATTTAATAATCTTTGTGTTGTGTTTACTTCAAAATCTCTCTCTTAATAACAAACTTATATCATACGGCACCGGTAAGGGGTTCGCCTTCCTCTTACCAAAAAAAGGGTAGTTAATCCTCATCGATTAACTACCCTTTTTATATTCTCTTAATAGATATATAAATTACTGTTTACAAAATTCGTATACGTGCTACAATATTCATATAAGACTCATGAATAAAAAGTGAATTTTAATGCAAAGAGAGAATGATAGGTTTTGTAGTTTGTCAATGGAGGTTCTAAACTATGAACAAACGGAAACGCTTATTAACCTTGTTAATTAACGGTGTGCTGCTATCTAGTTTATGTATGGTAGCTAATGCTGCAGATAATGTAGCTGGGGCAGGTAGTGGCGTAGCTATTGGCACAGGGTCTAATGCTCAAAGAGATGGCGTAGTTGCTATTGGTAAAGGTGCACACACCAATTATGCTGGCGGGTCTGGCTATGCTAAAGTTAATGGTGATGTAGCTATTGGCGAAAATGCAACAACTCATAGTTATTATGATCAATCTGGCTCAGTAGCTATTGGTAAGAATGCGTATGTAGAAAATACGATTGGGCGACAAGAAAAGTTATTTGCGTTTAATCAAACAACTTTTAATACGTTTGGTATGGGAAGTCTTCCACAACAACCAGATAAAGTTGTTACTGGTGTAGCAATAGGTGATAATACGTATGTTCGTACTGGTGGTACCATGATTGGGTCTCATAACTATCGTGGGAAAATCGGTGATATTACTGTCAATACTGACACTTACGCAGAAAAGCGTAAAGCTGGACTAGGCTTATATTCAACAACATTAGGCTCAAACAGCTTTACCAATGGTACTGTTGCAACTACTACAGGTGCTTTAAATGTTATTTCCAGCAATTATGATGGCAATAATATTGCTAATGCAACTAGAAATTTTGGGGCTACTATTAATGGCTCTTTGAACTCCATTGAGTCCGCTACAGCTACTAATAACTATTCTGGATTAAGCAACACTGTTGTTGGTACTGCTAATAGAACCAATAATTCTAATGGTTCTTTGATTTTCGGTGCAGGTAACGAAATTACTAACTCTATTACTAATATAGATGCGGGTGCAATAACACCAGGTCTTTTTGGAGGTCCATCCTCTGTAACTAAATTATCAGAAGATGTGCGTAATTTAGTAAAAGATAATAAATCTGGTGGATCTACATTAGCTATTGGTGGCGGTAATAAAGCCGATTATACACAATTGACATCAATGACAGGTGTTAATAATACTGTTACAGGGACTGCTGGTAATGTTGCAAAATTGAATTACGTAACTGGGTACAATAATACAATTACTAATGCATCTAATAATATTGTAATGGGTAACGATCATACCATTACTGCTGATAATACAATTGCTATAGGCGGACTTTCTTCTGGCGAAACACGCTCTGTTGCCAATACAACAACTATTGGTTATGATGCAAAAGCTTCTGTTGAAGGCGGTGTAGCTCTTGGTAGTAAATCTAAGGCAACTGTAGCAGCTGGTGCAGCTGGTTATGATATCAGCACAAAAGCGGCATCTACTGATACAAGCTCCACATGGAAAGCCACAGCATCTGCTGTATCCGTTGGCGACGTAGCTAATGATGTAACACGTCAAATTACATCTGTTGCAGCTGGTACAAATGATACTGATGCGGTTAACGTAGCACAACTTAAAAAGGTAGAAACTAAAATCTCTACTGTTGAGGCAGATGCTAAAAAACATACTACTGTAGTAGCAGGCGATAATACAACTGTTACACCTGGTACAAATGCTAATGGTGGTGCTGAATATAAAGTAGCTGTTAATAAAGACTTAGTAGAAATGAGCTCTGCTAACTTTGGCAAAGCAACTGACGACGTTCGTGCTCGTATCGATAAAGACCGTGCTAGCTTCTTCAACGGTAGCGAAAATATTGGTATTTCACCTACTGGTGTTCAAATCGAAAACACAGATACCTTAGAACAAGCAAAATTTGATAAATACGGTATGTATGCTAGTGAAGGTAATACAACTGTTTACTACACTACAAATGGTATCAGCGCAGGCGATCAAATTATTAACAATGTGAAAGCTGGTGTAGCAGATACTGATGCGGTTAACGTATCTCAACTTAAACGCGTACAAGATCAAATCGCAGCATCTACTAGTGTTACAACTGTAACAGCTGGTGACCACATTAAGGTAACACCAACTGTAAATGGTAATACTCATGATTACAAGGTATCTCTTGCTGATGATATTGCTGATCAAATTACAAATAACACAACAAATATCAACAAAAATACAAATGATATCAAAAATATCAAAGGTAATTTATCTAAGATTGACAAACGTGTCAATAAATCCGTAGCAGGTGCAGCAGCGTTAGCAGCATTGCATCCACTTGATTTCGATCCAGATGCTAAATGGGACTTTGCTGCAGGCTATGGCCATTACCGCAGCGGTAATGCTGCCGCATTAGGCGCTTTCTACCGTCCTAATGAAGACGTACAACTTAGCGTAGGTTCTACTGTAGGCAGTGATGAAACAGTATTCAATGCTGGTTTATCTGTGAAAGTAGGCGCTCATAGCAATGTATCTCGTTCTCGTGTAGCAATTGGTAAAGAAGTATTAGCTCTTAAGAAAACAGTAGCTGAACAAAATGCTCAAATTCAAAAATTGACTACATTGTTGAATGGTGTTGCGGGTACTAAGATGAAAGCTGACCACACAACATTGTTCCCAGATATCCCTACAAACCATTGGGCATATGAAGCTGTAAGCGATTTATCTCGCCGTGGTTTAGTAGAAGGCTATCCAGATGGCACATTCGGTGGTGACCGTATGTTAACACGTTATGAATTTGCTCAAATCGTATACCGTGCTATTCAAGACGGCGTAACAGTTAATGATCGCCTTGTAACAGAATTCAGCCCTGAAATGGCATTGTTCCGTGTTGACACTGTAGCTAAAAATGCTAAAGGTGAACCAACAATCGAACGCGTTCGTGTTAATAAAAAATAAGGATACTATTAGTTTATAGTGTTCACACAACTTAATAAGTAGCTACTATGCCATACCTCAACTCCACCCCGAGGTCGCATAGTAGTGAATATAAAAAGGAGTAACTGATTATATCAGTTACTCCTTTTTGTTGTTATATTAGGCTCACTATTCTTTTTATTTGGCAAAATAACCTAGCGATTGAATGTGCGCGATGGACTCGTTTAAATATTGTTCAGAGGACACAATCTGTTTAGTGCCATCATCTTTTGTTCTTTCAACAGTCATGTTTTCGTTCATGGTATCAATCAATTCTTGTCGAGATATTGGTTTTGCCATCAATTTCATGACGTAGGATAAGCCTTCATCTACTGAAAAGTCTATTTGGTTATACATATTGCCGAGGCACATGTATTGATAACCACCTTTTTCAACAAGTGTGGATACATAGTTTATGAAATGCTCTGGAATATAGGTTTTGTTTTCCTCAAATGGTAATTGGTCATATTTTTTTGCATATGTGTTGATATGACCGACGATAGCAAGATGGAATAAACGTCTATACATAGCATCAGTATCGATTTCAGAATCAGGATGATGCTCTTCAATATGTTTCATGATGTCTGCTATATTGAATGGTCGCTTTGTATCCATCAATTCTTGGATGCTAATATGCATAATATTTGTCCACTCTGGAGGAACGCCAGGCTCTTCATCTAATGCATTGTTGAAGTATAGTGTATCTAGTACTTTCTTCTCAACCCTTTCGTCATGGGAAATTTTATCTTCGTTACTACACTTTGTTAATAGGGCCATGCGGAACTGAGTATCATACACATAATCGTAGTACTGCTCCTTATCAATGTAGCTATCTCTAGCTAATGTTCTAATATTATTTTCCACACTACTATCAAGCCATGTAATGAAGGAACGATTTAATGTTTCGTCACCGATGTAAGCGCAACCTTGCTCTTGTGCACGTTCAATAAATTCTGACACATATACAGGATCATTAATAGCTTCTAAGTATTCGTGCCCAACATAATAATCATTAGATTGTAATACACGATTGATATTTTTTATTTTATAATCAGAAATTTGTTGGGAACGTTCATCTAATTTCATTGTTTCTGCAATGAGTTTTAATACATTTTTTGTGTAGACCGTACGCTCTTGTAATGAGTCGTTAGGTGCATGTTTTTCAGAATATAACATAATATCCCGCAATTGCTCTAACCGTTTCCAACCAGGATATGTATTGTATGATACATATGCTACACCACGGTCGGATAGATTTCGGTTACAAATGCTGAGGATTTTATCTTTCACCACGTCAGGCACCCAAGACCAAATACCATGGACGATAATGTAATCGAAGGTACCAAATGAATCATCAATATCCATAATATCTTTTTCTAATAATGTAATATTTTTTAGCCCCATGGATTCAATTAATTCATTCCCATGTTTCACCTGTGTAGGGGATAGGTCGATACCTGTAAAGGTAGTCGTTGGATTATATAGGGCTTGGGGAATGATATTTCCACCGCAAGAAGAGCCCAACTCTAATACGCGCGCGTCTTCAACTGGTACTGGGTCTAAGCCATAAATAAGAGCTTTTGCCATTAAAGATGTAATACATGTATTGGAAAATGGTTTTGATACGTATAGAAAATCGTCGTAAGATTCCTTTAGGTCGTTAATTTTAGATTGATCTACACTAGTAATGTGTTGTTTACTCATTAGAATATATCCCCTCTATAACTAATACTCGTAAAATGGTCCTCATTATGATTTAGTATATCATAATTTTTATCAAAATCGGTCAAAAAAATTCATAGTTAATTCATTTATAAGTTAGTATATGAAAAAAATGTGAAAGTACCTTTAAAAGGTTGTTGGATTATTATAATTATATTTTTCTATGATCCATATTTTATAGATAATATATAAATAGATGCCAAAATCGAGAAAAATCAATGAGATTAAATCAATTAATCGTTTATTTATAACTATAGTTAATGTGGTTATCGATAAATACCGAACTGCATTGAAATAAATAGATTACATTTTATAAAATACGTATAAAACACAGAAAAAATGAGTAAAAAACCACCCATATATTAAAAATTGTTTAACAAAATAAAGGTTCCAACAATAAATTCTGTCGATTATGATAAAAACATGAAGAAAAGTATTTACAAGATTTTCGATATATGATATTCTGTTCATGACACAAAATGAAAGAAATATGAAAGATACTCAGAAAGGCGTAAAGGTATGGGAAATTTAGGCTTTTCCTTCTTTTGTATTTAAATGATTTAATTATAAGGATTGTAATTGTGTCTAGTTAAGAAAGGGGTTCATAGTAATATG
>ERZ773050.1675-NODE-1675-length-12133-cov-3.016062_pt1 | contig 12133 bp, 14 predicted proteins | sample MGYA00580632_ERZ773050 | MGnify/ENA primary metagenome ERZ773050 (study PRJEB29015, sample SAMEA2738123) | human oral metagenome | biome: human oral; feature: human-associated habitat; material: saliva | place: China | collected 2166 ... | reverse complement strand
AAAATGAACAAAATGTTAAACATTTTGTTTTTTTTGTGTTATAATTAATGAAGTTTATTTTATATTGACTTCTCTCTATATTTAAATATATTACAAAACGTGAATTAAAAAAAATGAATACTAATCAAAAAAAATAATCATTATGGCAACTAAAGAATGTTCTTGCTATCATTCGTATCCCGCTATTGAAGCTGTACTTCAAGCTGGAGCTGGGATGACCATCTCATCTCGAAATGGTAGAGGTTTATGCGAGGTCAGAATTGAGAAAGGAGAGAAAGTTTTGGTCTGTGTAGAGGGCTTTCGTGTTCAGGTTGCACTTCAACGGGCAAATCAAGAGCTTCTTGGTGGACCTTGGAATACTGGAGTCGCACCTAACCAAACGGTGGAAAGCTTCGTTGGTTTGGTAGACCTGAACGAAATCTCTAAGGATAGATTTGATTCTTATATCTTCCTTTGGAAGGTTACTCAGATTTTTTTTCATGAGGAAGTTGGATTCCTGTGTAGGGCAGGAGAAACCGAATCTTGGATATGGGGAAGTGGGAAAACCATGGCAGAGGCTATCATTGATTGCTGCCGTGCTACGAAGAATCCGACGAATGACTAGGATTAACAACAATTTAGAAAGCCCAGGATGGATCTATCCTGGGTTTCTTTACTAATTATTGCTTTTTTCAAGAGAGCAGGTTTTATTGGGAATTTAACTGCAGTTCTCTGTATTTTGATTCTGGCTTTTTTAGATGAAAATATCTCTTGGTTTTGCACCTTCTTGAGGACCAATCACTCCTCTTTCCTCCAAAATATCCATAATTCTTGCAGCCCTTGCAAAGCCGACATTGAGCTTTCTCTGGAGCAAGGTTGCAGAAGCTTTTCTAGTTTCAGCGATGACTTGGATGGCTTGATTGACGAGGTCTTCATCATCTCCAGAATCTCCTCCAGCAAAGGAACCTTTCGCGGTTTCCAGTCTGCTTTCTAATGCTGCAATAATTTCCTGATTATAAATATCATCTTCACTTAATCCTTGCATATATTTATTTCTCAGCTGAGCAACGACCTTTTCAATCTCCTCTGTTGCGATAAACGGAGCCTGAATTCTGATTGGGAATTTCGTGCTTGGATCCATATAGAGCATATCTCCTTTTCCAACGAGGTCTTCTGCTCCTTTACGACCAAGAATCGTTCTACTATCCACCTCAGAAACCACCCCAAAGGCAATTCTCGTCGGAATATTCGCTTTGATTAGACCGGTAATCACATTCACAGACGGTCTTTGTGTTGCGAGGATAAGATGGATTCCCACGGCTCTAGCTTTCGCTGCAAGACGGTTAATACAGTTCTCAACTTCTTTTCTATTGGCAGAGCTAGAAAGCATCATATCTGCCATTTCATCAATAATAAAGACAATACGATACATTTTCTCTTGTCCTTCGGCACTCATCTTTTCGTTGTATTCATCCAGATTTCTTACTCTTTGATCTTTGAGCGTCGTATACCTTTTCTCCATCTCCTCAACCGTTCGCTGAAGGAGTTTGATCGCTTTCCCACTATCATAGACGATTGGAGCGAGCAAATAAGGCAAACCTGAATACATCTCCAGTTCAACTTGCTTCGGATCAACCATAAGAAACTTGAGTTCAGCAGGCGTATTCTGAAACATCAGCGAAACGATAAAGTCATTGATTCCTACAGACTTTCCGCTTCCTGTTGCCCCAGCCACGAGTAAATGTGGCATCTTTTCAAGCGGTCTCACCTGCACACTTCCATCAATCCCTTTCCCGAGAGAAAGATTGGTCGCATTCTTTTTCATCTCCGTAGAAAATTCGCTGGTATTGATCACATCGCCGAGCCTCACCATATTTGGCTTTGGATTGGGGATTTGGATTCCCACGAGATCGGTTCATGGGATCGGAGCGATGATTCTAAGCGATTTAGATTTGAGAGAAAGCTTGATATCATTTGCTAGCCCTTCAATAGCAGAAATTCTGATCCCCTCATCAGGTTTAATCTTGATCTGCACGATAGACGGTCCAATATCAAAGCCCTCAATCGCAATCGGCACTCCAAATTCTCCAAGCTTGGTTTGCAAAGCTTTCGCCTTTTCTACGAGGAAATTTTCATCAATCGTTTGTTCCTGTCCGAGTGTGGATTCTAGCAGTGATGTCCCAAAAGTCGGTTTATCTCCTGAATAATGGATCACTGGTTTTGGCTTTTTTTCTTCAATCTTCTGCTCTACTTTGGCTTTAAACATTTCCTTAAGAAGAGAACCTGAACCAGAACCAGAGCTAGACTTGGCAATTTTACCGGTTGCCTGGGAAACCTTTTCCATAATCGCTTCAGTAGAGATTTCGGGTCTCGTGATCGTAATCGTAGGTCTTTCCTGTTCTTTGGAGTCAGCTTTTTTTTCTTTTTTAATAGGAGCTTCTGGAGTCTCGATATTGATTTTGGGAAGTTTTGGCAGGCGGACATTGAAAATATAAAGCAAATACCCAACCAACAGCACTAGAAGAACGATAACAATCGCCTTAATCGCGGTAATATAGCTTCCTGTCTCATTTTTAAGCCCTCTTTCTAAGAGCCGGATTAAGGGTCGTGAAAAATATCCTCAGTTTTCAAGCCACTTAATAGGGGTTGTGATATCTCGTAAGCGGATATTTAGCCAGGCAGAAGTCAGCATTAAGACTGAGAAAAAGTATTTTACTAGGAATTTAGTCAGATGTCCTTTAGCCAAAATGAGGAGTCCAATTACAATACACAATCAGAAAAAGAAAAGTAATCAGACTTCTCAAAAAGCGATTTTACTATATTTGGTAAAAAACTCGAACACTGGAGAACCTTGTGCCATCGCTCTGGAAAAAAAATAGAGCACTCCCAAGGAAATCATTCCAAATCAAATATGATTTTTATTCACCGTAAAGGATCTTGCTGTTCTCCTCTGAGTTTTTCTTCTTGCCAAAATACTGGAACTAAACAAATAAAAAAACTGAATCTATCGCACGTAAATGTAATGATTTTTGGCTTTCTTTCAAGTTAAACAAAAAGTTTTTGTAGCAAACACTTGTCTTTTTTCAAAAGTCTGTTATACTCTCAAAATGTGGCTACTAGGAGCAGCATTTCTGAATTTAAAAAAAGATAAACCATAGTCGCTATGCATCATTACAGCGATTTACATTTACCATAAAAGATGATAAAAAAAGGAAGGCTTAAAGCAAGGATAAAAAGGTATTATTCTTTATCTCACTACAGCCTCCCAAAAAAACGAAAGGTTTCATTCAGGTTTTTTAATATCTTACCCCAAATTTTCAGCAACGAAGTCCCAATTGATCACATGGAAAAAATTCTCCAAATATGCACCTCTATTATTTCTCGTATCAATATAATAGGCATGCTCTCGCACATCTACTCCGAGAAGGATTTTTACTGGCAAGTGAAGCGGATTTTGAGCGTTCGACATATTCAGAATTTCTAATTTTCCTTCTTGATTCAAGACTAGCCAAGTCCAACCAGAACCGAAATTTCCAACTGCTGAAGAAACAAACTGCTCTTTGAAACTAGCAAAAGATCAAAAATTCTGATCAATGAGTTCTGCCAATTTTCCACTAGGAACTTGATCATGTTTTGGACTCAAGCAATTCCAGAAAAAGTTATGATTCCAAAACTGGGCAGCATTATTATATAATGCTCAATTTGAGTTCTTCACGATATTTACTATATCTTGCCCAGAGAAATCGGTATTTTCAATCAATTGATTAAGTTTATCAGCATATGCCTGATGATGTTTTTCATAGTGATAGCTCATCGTTTCCTCAGAAATATAAGGAGCGAGTGCATCTTTTGGATAAGGAAGTGCTATTTTTTGAAAGGTCATTTACATTATGTATAAGCAAATAAAAGATTCAGAAGTCTGAATAGGATTTTGGAGAGTTATGCTTTTTTCCCTTGGTTTGCTACAGCTTCCATCAGTTTTTTCACCTCTTCCGGATCTCCAAGGAAATAATCCTTCGTAAGCTTCATTTCATCATCAAATTCAAATACATAGGGGACTGCTGTTGGGAGGTTGAGCTTTAGAATATCTTCGTCTGACATTCCTTTTAGCACCTTAATAATTCCTCTCAAACTATTTCCATGTGCAGCAACCAAAATCGTATCCTCTCTCTCTAGTGCTGGCAATATCGTTTCCTGCAAATAGGGTAATGCACGACCTACACAGTCTCTAAGGGATTCTGTTAATGGCAAGTCTTGAGGTGCTACCTTCGCATAACGAGGATCCTGAAAAGGAGAACGTGGATCGTCTTTTTCAAGTGGAGTTGGCGGAATATCGTAGCTCCTTCTCCAAAGTAGGACCTGTTCGTCTCCGTATTTTTGTGCGGTTTCGGCTTTATTGAGCCCCTGGAGCATTCCATAATGCTTTTCATTGAGTCTCCAAGACTTTTCTACAGGGATCCAATCCAAATCCATCGTATCTAACACGGTATTCAAGGTCTTGATAGCTCTTTTGAGGTAAGAGGTAAAAGCTCTCGAGAAGTGGAGATTTTCAGCCTTCAAAAGTGCACCTGCTTTTTTAGCTTCTTGGAGCCCTTTTTCGGTAAGATCAACATCCGTTCGTCCAGTAAATCTATTCTCTTGGTTTCGAGTACTTTCTCCATGACGGAGAAGAACTAGTTTTTTCATCAGTATTTTTCTAATAAAAGTAAAAGCAAAATCTCTTATAGTGAAAGCACTCAAAAGGTCAAGCTTTCCTCTGATTTTTATAGAACGCTTGCAATTATTGGGGAAAATACTAAACTTCCTCTGTTTATTTTGCTGTAAAAATGAAAAAAATCGGAATTGAACCACTGAAAAAGGAGTCAATTTCTTTTGGAAAGTTTGTTTTGCATACGGTTTTTCTCTCGCTTTTGGTGCTGAGTTTTACTGTTTTTTCTTTGTATTCAAAAATTACTGAACGATTTTTTTCAAATCATAAGATTGATATCTTCACTGAACTACCTCAGGTTGCTTCTTATTTTTGGGTTGTTGACCCGGAGGTAGCTCGTCAGATTTTGCAGCTTGATCTCATCATAAAAGATTACCTGTCTGGTGCTAACGTCCTGAAAACTAGAGAAGAGGAACTTACTGCACTTTGGAGCTATGCGAAAGAGAATAAAGACTACCTCACAAAGTTAGGATTTGGGAACTATAAGAGGATTTTGAAGATGCTTTCAGATGCACGACCACTGAGAGAAGAAATTTTCCAACTCCTCGGGAAAGATCAGCGTTTTAATTACCTTGTTCCTCTCCAAAACAGTAATGAATCTCGCCCTAATGGGGGATTTTTTGGGTCTTTTGCTTTTATTAGCCTTTCTGGAGGGCATATTGTCGATATGCAGATTATTGATTCTTATCTCCCTGATATGCTTGCTCCTAATACCCGTGTCCCTCTGCCTGAACGAACTCAAGGTTTTCTGACAGAGAAAGCTGCATGATTTATCGGAGGGAACAAATTCTGATTCACAGATAAAGACTGACGCAATCTGAAACAGCTCTATGAAAAGATCTTTCATACCGCGTTTGATCCGGAGAAAAGAGAGAAAATGTTTAATCAGGAGCAATGGAATCAGCTTTTTCAAAAGAATATCAAGGGAATTATCTTTCTCGACTCAGAATTAATTACCTATCTTCTGCCTGCCTTTCGCTCTAAAACGCGAGAATGGCAATTTGTCAATGCTAATGTCGATCTTATTAGAGGAGAGAATAGGAGTAATAAGAAGGAGTTTTATATCAAAGATCTTCAACGCTATCTGAAAGATAATGCTCTCACGCTTGCAAAGTCTACGATCAACAACATTCAAGAGCTCCTGCATAAGGGATTTATCAATATCTACCTCTCCAATGTCTCTGATGAAATGCGAACGTTCTTGAAAGACTATGATCTGACCAATGTGTATAATCCAGACTTTTTCTACTTTTTCCATATTAATAGCTCGTTTAACAAGTCTGATGGATTTGTTAAGAAGCAGGTAGAGGTGCTAGGACCTCAAGGAAATGTCCTTCTCTCCACAGAAGAAAGAAAGCTCGACATTCATACCCTTTCACCGGGAACCTATACCCTCCACATTAATTATACGCTTGATATTCCCAAAACCTATCAAGATGAGATCTTTGCACTAGAGAAGAGTTACTGAATCGAAATGACTGATAGAGAACGCCATATTCTTGCATTACAGCCCAAGAATCCTGATCCTACGATTCCTCTCAAATGGTGGGAAGCTAAAGCGATTTTCTATTTTCCAAAGAATGTTGAGATCCTTGGTATTCAAGGCGATGCTTTTAATGAAAAACAGTTTGAAGCAGATTTTGCCAAGGGGATTACCTATCAATCACGCATCTCTACCAACCAAACGACGAATACAATCAGTATCAAAATTCAGATTTTTTAACTTTTAGAACACATTATGCTAAAATTACTGCAAGGCTATTACCATTTTCTCTCGCTGGGGAAGTTTATGGAACAGGTTATTTTGACAAATGACCTTTCAAGTTTGGCTATGGATCTGCCTATCAGGACCGGGGCTTCTTCCTCGTTTGGACTCAAAGAATCCTTGATTAAGCAGCTGCTCAGCTCGCTTCACAAGCATCCTGACAAGAGGAATGTTTATGGCTATTTGATCGAAATTAGTGCGTTTAAGGGAATTTTCTCTGTGATGAGAGAAATTATAGAAAATGATGCCGTCCTGAGGAATTTTCTCAAAGATCAGCTCCAGGATCAGTATTTCCCTTTTGAACAGACGATTAGATTCTTGAGAAATGTGCTTAACCATTCTACTTCCTCTGGTCTAGCACTCAAACTTGAGGATTATGAAGTGCAAAGAGACTTTATCTTGTCTCCCAAAATTCAGAAAACGAACCATCTCAATTGAGCAAAGATTCACTTAGATTTTGTCTATGCCGAGCATATTCCAGAACGGAAAGGAAGCAAGCACTACGGAATCCATTTGTCCTTAGACTTCGCTGCATTTAAACCATGAACGCCGCTAGAACGCCTTGTGAAGTGGCACGACCTGTATCTTCTGTCAGAATTGTGCTTTAATCTCTCGCAACTGGCTGATGCAAAACTCAAAGCCTTAAAGAACACAAGAAAAAAAACAGAATCCCCCTTGAAATCACGCACGAAAACAATACACTCCTCTCGTGGTTAATTTTTCAGTGGCTCAGATTTACGGATATCTTTCTCTTCTTCCTTCGCTGTAATGAATCTTGAAAAACTTTTTGGTAGTAAAACGAAAGTAGACATCCTCAAATATCTGATTTTCAGAAGGCAGGGCGTTTCCATGAGGGCATTAGAAACAGAAATCTGATGGACTTTCCCAGCAATCAAAAAACAAGTGGACAGTCTAAATGAAGCAGGAGTCCTGGGCGTTGAAAAAGAGCATACCTGATGGGTCATTACGATTTATCCGCCGCTTTTGCCTCTTTTTAAGGAGCTTTTCTTTGAGGATCTCAAGCAAAACTTGGTGACGCTCTTTGAAAAGCAACAGCACCAGATCGTTCGCTATTTTTGGGGGGACAGGTTTGGGAAGCAGATCGGAATGGATCTCATCCTGATCTATGAGCAGCTCGACAAACAGCAGATCGACCAACTCAAGTTGGAAATCAGTGAAATCTTTAGACAGTTTTGGATCGAAAGTGCCTCTATTGTCTTTATGAGCCAAGAAGAACGAGAGAAGAGATACAGACTCGCTGATAGGTTCGTCCTTCAAGTGATGAGATTCTACAGCTCGGTCGTGAATTAGTAAACAAAAAGCTTTTTATTTTTTTTCTAACCTCAACGCTAACAATGAACTACGAACAACTCCTCGATGAAATCATGGTCAATACCCTTTCAGCAAAAGAACTGATAGGGACTCCTCAAAGAGATTTCCAATATGCAGTTTGTCCGTGGGATTTGGAGTTTCATACAATGATTTTTCTCTCAAGTATTCTCCTTACTTTCGATCAGAAGAAACCGATTATTGCCCTTATTCAAGTAGCGGAGTTGCCAGAACCGGTGATGCTCTATACTGGCGAAATTGGTCCGCACTTTGGAAGGCTACGAAACGTCGATAATCAGCCTTCTCAGCTCTTTGCTCAGCATGGCTTAGCACAAACGGAAGAAAACTTTTACCCGTATCTTGATAAACTCTTCTGCTACCTTGGCGTGATTAATCCTAACCAAGAACATCTCGTTATTTTCATCAGGCAGGGGGTTAAACAGATGGGATTGCTCGCACTCTTGAAAGAGCTTTTGGGGAAGGACTACTCACTTTTGGTCGTGAGCAACTGCTATGACGGTTTGCCTATGCAAGCGTGCAAAGCTCAATCTGAAACGCTCGTTGCACACCTGTTGGACAAGCAGATGAGTGAAGCAGAGCAAGAAGCATTCCCAGCATTCACGATTTTGAATCAGCTCTTGCCAAAAGAGCTTGGAGAATCCGCAGTGGGACAACTTGTGAATACAGGAGAACTTGGATTTAGTCAGGATTCTTCTACTTCTTTTTGGTTTATGCTAGGATAGTGAGTATTTCTGCGTTTTATTTTGGAGGCAGTGATGGAAAAATCAAAGATTTTGCTCGTGCTAAGTGCCTGTTTCCTCGGGATCGGAGGCGTTTTGCTTGCGTTCTGGTGAGCGGAAGGTAAACTCAAAGCAGCGCTCTGCGCACCTGCTTCAAAAGCAGCCCAGGTTAGAGCCTTGACGAGAATGGTTTGGAGGGAGCAGCTCGAGAACTTCTCCCCTGAAGAGCACTGGACTCAGCAAGAGGAGCAGCAAAGCTTTACGCTCCCGATTCTTATGTTTCATTATATCCAGGATATTCCCGCAACGACGAAAGATCAGCTCGGCTATAGGCTGTCTTATGCTCCGCAGAAGCTTGATCAGCTCCTTGACTTCTTTGAGGAGCATGCTATTACCCCGCTGACCTTCCGAGACCTCAAAGCTATCGTCGAGGGCAGACAAACCTCGCCCAAAAGAGCGGTAATTTTGAGCTTTGATGATGGGCATCTGGATCATTATACCAACGCTTTCCCCGTGCTGAGAAAGCATCACGCCAAGGCAGTCTTTTTTGTTATCGCGGGGAAACCTGATCAGGATCCGAGATTCGCAACTCGAGACCAGATCAGAGAGCTTGCAAGCGCAGGCTTTGAAATCGGCTCGCATTCGGTAAGCCATAGCAACCTCGCATCGCTGGGAAGCAAGCGTTTGAAGGAAGAAATCTTTGAGTCTAAGGCGCGCATTGAAAAAGAAATCGGACTTCCTGTTCTTAGTTTCTGTTATCCGGCAGGAAGGTATGATGCCAGGGTCTTGAAACTCGTAAAAGAGGGCTATCTTTTTGCTCGCACGACCCAGCCTTGAACGTTTTTGCAGATGAAGAGACGTTATCAGCTCCCGACGGTCCGTGTTTCGCCGACGCTGCAACCAGAACAGCTCAAACGCTACCGAAACCTTGACTAGTTTTATCCTCTCCCTGCTCCGATGCACCTTTTATTCTGCTGTGCAACCCCTTGAGAGCTGAAAGCTGTGAAACAGCAGATCAAACAGCTCCAACTCAAACAAAAGCTTTCCCTCCATTACCTCTGCACCGGGGTTGGCAACTATGCGACGATCCTTTCCTTGACGAAGTTCCTGACCGAACAGCAAGATTCAGACTTTTTTCTGATCAATCTTGGAATCTGTGGCTACCGATCCCCTGCAAACATCGCCAAAACGCCTTTCCAAGTCGCTAGAATCAAAAACTTGCACACGGGCAAGGAGCTCCTCCCTCCTCTCCCCTTCCAATTCGCCCGCGTCGCTAGCGTCCGATCCTCAGAAACTCCCCTCTTGGAACCGCTCGGCAGTGCAGGCTTCGTCGAGATGGAGGCTCGAGGCGTGGAAACGGTAGCTGATGCGTTTAGACTGCCACGCTTGTTCCTGAAGGTGCCGTTTGATAGGGTGGGAGAGGAAACCCGTGCCTTTGATAAGGAGGCAGCGTGCAAGCTCCTCGCTGAAGCGATCAATTATCGTACACTGCTTACCCAGCTCTCCGCACGAGAGCAAAGCTTGTAAAAGCCGTGAGCGAAACACTAGCAGAATGAAGCAGAATAAAAGAAAAAATCTGACTCCTTCCAGAATATCGCTTTCCGTCCGAAAGTCAAAGCATCTGCTTTCTTTTTGTGGAAAAAGAAAGGATTAGCTGAGAGGAAAGAAAGAGAAAAGAGCGTCTGTATATTTATCATTAGTAATATTCTCCATCTTCCTGATATGCTACTTTTACTACGACAGATGATGATAGAAAAAACACTTGCATTATAGATTTAAAAACTTATAGTCGTTACCACGAAAACAAAATCAAAACAAATTCACTAGGAAGGTTGTCTTATGCAGAGTAAGCCAAGCTTCTGCAGTCAGGAGATGACTTTGCTACTCATGATCTCCGAATGGGAGGAAGTGGACTCCTCTACAATAAACGACAGTTGCAAGTACTTCCACTTTGGTATTTGCGAAAACAAAAAATATCTAAATATATGAACAAATCGAGAGTTATTGCACTGTTTACAGTGCTGGTTGCTTTCGCGGTTGTAGCTTTTGTAAGCTCCTGCGATAGAAATGAAGATTCACTGGAAACCTCAAAAGTAAGCAAAGCTTATCTTCCTTCCAGTGAGAGAACAGTAGCAAGCACATTTTCTGCTAGTGCGGATTATGATGTGCAAGCTAGTCCTGCAGTTCCTTCGGTAGGTAAACTGGGGACATCATTCTACTTCAAATTTAGGGGGAAACCTGGTAGTGCCTTCTCTCAGTTTGATGTCAGGATAAGGTTCATTGCACCTAGTGGTCAAGAAGTCTATATTCCGATGATTGGACGAGGAGTTCAGTATGATGGCTATGCCACATTTGAATTGAACAGGAAGCTTGTGCAATCTGGCGAGTATAGATTTGAGTATGGCTACTGGTACAATAATAGGTTCACTGTCATCCCTGGCGTAACGCAACAGTCTCTCACAGTTACTCCTCCTCCATCCATTCCTTTGGGAGATGATTATCCGTGGAAGGGGAAAACCAAAGGGAATGATGATTGGAACTATACAAAGGGATGGTGTACTAGCTGGGTTGCCTGGAAAGTAAGTCAAATGTGGGGAAGTCCCTTTTACGAAAGTCTAGGGGATGCAAGGAAATGGAAATCTGCTCTAATAAAACTTGGATATTCCTGTGACCAGAATCCTCAGGTAGGGGATATTGTCTGGATAGAACCTGGCAAGCACTACGCTAATTCTGTGCATGGACATGTTGGGTTCGTGAATAGTGTGAATGGTAATGTTGTGGTTTATACCCAGTATAATGGGGATAAGCTTAATGCTTATAGTGAGAAAACGATCTATAAGAATAATCTTGGCTATCGATACTTTATCCATGTTCAGCAGAAAAAGTAACATTTTGTCTTGATATTTAAACTCCCTAGAGTATATTCTAGGGAGTTTTATTTTTCTATGAAAAACTCCTTATGAAACCATCTCCCCTCTTCTTGAGTATCGTTTGAGGGATACTCTTGACTGGATGCTCCCTTACTTCTCATCCAGAGCACTCCTCCCAGCAACCAGAAACCCCTATTTCGCAAGTAGCTCTCACAGGACAAGACGCTTCGACAGGAACTCACAAGGAACACGATCAAACTTCAACGGGAACTACTAAAGAGCCACAGCAGGTGACTTCAAATCCTTCAACTACCTCGGAAACTCCATTTCGCCCGAAGTCTTACACCAAGCTTTCGTGGACAGGATATGAAGATATCAGGAAGATAGCACTGAAGAACTTCTGGATTTTTGAGTGAGATGATACCTATACCAATGATCCTTCTCGAAATGTTGAGCTCCTCCCTCTCGAAATCGCGGAGAAAGATAAAGCAACCTATAAAGCCTACTCCTATCCACATTCAGATTCAACTCCTTACGCTCCAGACCCCATAGATTTTCATGGGGAGGATAAGGATAATCTTTTTCTTGACTATGGCTTGATCGCTACCAAGAAAAGTAGCCTGCCTGGATATATTCCTCTCCAGTATGCAGGGACGCAGGCAGTTATCGGACTGGTAGGATATGCTGATGGCTATCTTATTGTTACACCTTTCAAGTTTCCTGTTGATAAAAGCTCCTTCAA
>ERZ773050.1673-NODE-1673-length-12136-cov-5.884943_pt1 | contig 12136 bp, 10 predicted proteins | sample MGYA00580632_ERZ773050 | MGnify/ENA primary metagenome ERZ773050 (study PRJEB29015, sample SAMEA2738123) | human oral metagenome | biome: human oral; feature: human-associated habitat; material: saliva | place: China | collected 2166 ... | reverse complement strand
AAGGGCCGCATCGGCGAGACCTACCTGATCGGCGCGGACGGCGAGACGAACAACCGCGACGTCGTCGCCATCCTCAACGAGCTGATGGGCTACGCCCCCGACGACTTCGATCACGTCACTGACCGCCCGGGTCACGACCTGCGCTACGCGATCGACAACTCCAAGCTGGTCACCGAGCTCGGCTGGGAGCCCCAGTTCACGAACTTCCGCGACGGCCTGGCCGACACGATCGCCTGGTACACCGAGAACGAGGCGTGGTGGGCTCCCCTCAAGGAAGCCGTCGAGGCGAAGTACGCCGCCGAAGGACACTGAGTCCTTGGATCGCGTGACCCGAGACGAGGCCGTGCCTCGCCCCCGAGTCACCGTCCTCATGGCCACCTACAACGGGATGGCCGAGGGCGGGGCGTGGCTCGACGAACAGGTGGACTCCGTGCTCGCCCAGGTGGGCGTGGAGGTCCGCCTCGTCGTGTCCGACGACGCGTCGAGCGACGGAACGCGCGCGCACCTGGAGGCGCGTGCCGCGGCCGACCCTCGGATCACGGTCCTGCCCCAGCGCAACGGTCCCCCCGGCGTCACGGGCAACTTCCTGCACCTCTTCACGACGCACGCCCCCGATGGCTCCTACGTCGCCTTCACCGACCAGGATGACGTGTGGCACGAGGACAAGCTGAGTTCTCAGCTAGCCCTCATGGCTGCCCGTGGGGCCGACGTCGTGTCGTCGAACGTCACCTCATTCCAATCGCTGCCCGGCGGGGTGGTGGGGGAGCGCCGCCTCATTCGCAAGTCGCAACCCCAGCGCGCCTGGGACTTCATCTTCGAGGCCGCGGGGCCCGGCTCGACCTACGTCTTCAGCCCGAAGGCGCACGAGGCCCTCGTCGGCGTGCTGAGGGGACTCGACTACAGCGAGATCGGCGTGCACGACTGGTACATGTACGCGCTGGCCCGCTCAATCGGCCTCACGTGGGTGATCGGCGAGGAACCGACGCTCGAATATCGTCAACACGGCGGCAACGTGCAGGGCGCAAACTCCGGATCCGGGGCGCGCGACGCCCGCATGGCCAAGCTGCGCAACGGCTTCTATCGCAACCAGTTCATTCTGACTGCCCGCACCGCCCAGAAGGTCGGCACGTTCGACGAGCGCCGCGCGCGCCAGCTGCGCGCCATCCTGCGCGAGCTTGAGGGGCAGGGAATCGCCTCGAGGCTGCGCTTCGCCCTGCGCTGGACGCAGATCCGCCGCGACCGCGTGGAGGGCCTCAAGCTCGCCGCTGCGCGCGTCCTGGGCGTGTGGTGACCCTCTACCTCCGGTAGGTCACGAGGCCTCCGTCCACGTCCTCCGTGGCGAGAATGTGGGGGAGTTTATCCGGTGAGATGACGTGCGGGTCGATGATCACGACCGAGCGTTCCTGCATCCACTGATCCAGCACCTGTCCCGCGCCCGTGCGCGGCTCCCACAGCAGTGCGACGCGCCGACCCTGAACCGGTGCCGACGGGCGGGTCCCAGCCAGGGCCTCGTCACGGGCCTGGAGGAGCAGCGGGGGAGTGTCAACAACGAGGGCGTCCGGCTGGGTGGAGATCTCCGCCAGGCCGTCCATCGCGCCCTCCAGGGGACCGTTCCACGCGAAGGAGAGGTACTGAGCTGGCTGGGCGAGAACGTGCGCCCCGGCGTCCAATGCGTCGGATGCTTCGGAACCGAGAATATTGGTGACGAAAAGGTCTCCGGGAAGCGGGCGTCGTGTATCGAGTACCTCCCAGCCCATCGCCCGCGCAGCGATCTGCCAGAGGGTGTCCTGCCAGGGCTGAAGAGTCGTGTAGATGCGAGTTGGTGTCGCTTCGCCCGTGCCGAACAGATCGGCCGCAAGTTCGTTTGTCAGGTAGTTTGCGATCTTTGCTAACCACCGGCTGACCACGGGTCCTCCCAGTTCAACCCGCTCCTGGCCGTATTGGGTGAGTGCTGGACCTGACCATCCGTTAATTGCTGTGATACAGTGGGTGAGCCTGCTCATAGTTTCTAAGGACTTATTGTTCATGGTTTCAAGTATATCGAAGGTCCCAGGCGAACCAAGTACTTAGTAACTGTGAAGTCCTTGAAATATGGCATTGTTTTACCGTTGGGTCAAGTGCTACGGGAAAGGTCTCAATATCGCGAAACGGCTTGACTTCCGACAACGACACGCGTGTAATTCTCGTATTGATCGATTCGTTATAAGGAGCTCCCGCAATGTGGAACATCTTCGGTGACGGACCCCTGGAGTGGTCCGAGGACGCCGACGCGGCGCAGTATGCCCGCATTGACGGCCCCCTTGCGTGGCAGCAGCACGCTCTATGTGCACAGACGGATCCTGAGGCATTTTTCCCTGAAAAGGGTGGCTCTACTCGCGAGGCTAAGGCTGTTTGTCAGTCCTGCCAGGTGCGCGAAGAATGCCTGGAATACGCGCTGGCTAACGACGAGCGCTTTGGCATTTGGGGCGGCATGTCCGAGCGCGAGAGGCGGCGCCTGCGCCGTATGGCCGGTTGAGTCCGACGCAGCGCCCCGTCGGTGCGATCCTTGTCACAAGGGGAGAAGCGCCGCTCACTCAGTCCGTTTTGCGGGCCATCGAGAATCAATCGGTGGCCCCGCATTCGTTGACCATCATTGACGTCGCTGGGCGTCACGTGACACCCTTCCCGGCCGACCGAGTTCCCGAGGGAGCGCAGCTCGTGCGCGTCGGCCGTGCCCGCAACCTGGGTGACGCCATCAAGCGCGCACGTGCCCAGGGAGCCGCTTTTACCTCGGAACAGTGGTGGTGGATCCTGCACGAGGACAGTGCTCCTGAGCCCGAGTGTCTCGACGAGCTGATCCAAGCCGCCACCGTTGGCAGGACCGTCGGTGCCGTCGGCGTCAAACAGATGAGCTGGGACGGAAGCCGCCTCCTCGAACTGGGAATTTTCGCAACGGCGAGTGCCCGTCGTCTCGAGCGCGTCGGCGACGACGACATTGACCAGGGGCAGTACGACGGCACGAGTGACGTTCTCGCCGTCGGCACCGCCGGCCTGTTCATCAGCGCCGAGGCCTATGAGACCGTCGGAGGATTCGACACGGCGCTCGGGCCCTTCGGTGATGGGCTCGACCTGGGGCGTAGGCTCCACCTGGCCGGATACCGCGTGATCGTCGCCCCCAAGGCCCGCGTGCGTCACGCCCGCGTATCGCTCTACTCTGGCCTCGACGCCGCCCATGACACGCAGCACAGCGAGCCGACGGGTGATATTTCGGATGGCATCGCCGCCGGCGACGTCGCGACCGACGGCTCGTTCCGTAAGCGCCGCTATGCCCAGATGTACAACTGGTGCAAGGCTGTTCCTGCATTCCTTCTTCCCTTCCTGGCCCTGTGGCTGCTCGTGTGGAGCCCCGCTCGCGCGCTGGGACGGATCCTCACGGGGCGCGCCTCGCTGGCGCTGCCCGAAATGGGAGCGCTCGTCTCTCTCATTGGTGCGACACCGCGCCTCCTCGCCGGTCGTGCCCGCGCCGCCCAATCTCGGAGCGTTCCGCGCTCTGCCCTGCGCGCCCTCGAGACGGCTCCCGCCTCGCTGCGCAAGGAACCGGCCGGCGTCGACGAAGACGAGCACGGGGAGCGCATTGATCCGCTCATCGTCTCCTCGATGCGGCGCTACCGCGTCCGTTCCGCATCCGCCTGCCTCGGACTCGCTCTCGTTACCTCGTTGATCGCCACCGCCCAGTGGTGGGGGACCTCTGCCGGTCTCGTCGGTGGAGCGTGGGTGTCCATGCCCGCGACCTGGACCGAGCTGTGGAATGCCGCGTGGTCAGCGTGGGTGCCCGGTGGCGACGGATATGCGGGCGGCGCAGACCCCCTTGCGATCGTGCTGGCGCTCCTGAGCGCACCCCTCGCGCCGCTGGGAATCAGCCCCGGAGCGCTCGCGACATTCCTGCTCGTGGCCTCCAGTCCGCTCGCGGCGGTGGTCGCCTGGATCCCGAGCCGTAGCCTCAGTGCCTCGCTGCGCGTGCGTTTCCTTGCCTCGCTGGCCTGGGCTGTCGCGCCCGCACTGGTTCTGAGTGCGACCCACGGCGTCCTCGCCGGGACGCTCGCCCACATCGTGTTGCCCGTTTTCGCTGCGTTCTGCGTCGGCGCGCCCCAGCCCCTGCTCGTGGCGGGTGCCTCCGGCGTTGAGCCCGCGCCCCTGGCACCCCGCGGCATCAACGCAGGATGCGCCAGCCTTGCGCTGCTCACCCTGTCCTGCTGCGCACCGTGGACGCTGCCCGTCGCCGCGCTCGCGCTCGCGTGGCGCTCCCGGCGCAGCCTTCTCGTGGCCCTGCCCGCGCTGACGCTTCTCCTGCCCACCTATGCCTCGATCCTGGTGCGCCCCGCCGCGTGGCCGGCGCTCGCCTCTACGAGCGGAGGCATCCACGCCTACACCCGCGCCCCCTCGTGGATGGCGCTGATCGGTCTGCCCGCCGCTCCCTCGAGCCAGCTCGAGGCCCTCGCGCTGGGCGTCGTCGGTGGAGGCGCTGCGCTGCTGGCCACCGTTGCCCTGATTCGCTCGCGTTCGCGCGGCGCGATGCTCGCCTTCTGCTGCGCTGTTATCGCCTCAGCACTCGCCTGGGGTGCCTCCCACGTTGGCGTGGGTATGACCGGTGCGTCGGTGGCTTCCGCGTGGGCGTCGCCCGCACTGTCCCTCGCCTTTGGCTTGCTGGTGATCCTGTCGACGCGCGCGAAGCTCGCGCTGCCTGCCGACTCGGATAGTGAGAGGCAGGCATGGGATGCGTCCAGGCCGTTCGTGTTGCGTGCTTCGGGGGCCCTCGTTGCCATCGCCCTCCTCGGATCGGCATCCGCCGTGAGCGTGTCCGCCGTCGCGAGTCGCTCCAACGCCGACGAGATTCCGACCTTCACGATGTCCCAGCGCGAGACGGTGTCCGCCCTGTCATCGCCCATCGTCTCCGCCGTCGCATCCCAGGCGCAGCGTTCCACGCGCGCCGGACGTATCCTCGTTCTCGACGGCGACCCGACCAACGACACCGTCAACGCGATGCTGTGGCGTGGAAACGGCCCGTCGCTCACGGCGTCAAACCCGGCCATTCACGCCCTCACTCTCGCCCAGGCGCGCAACGGTGCAGCAACGGGGACGCTGAGTGACCCGGCCACTGCCTCGCTCGCGCAGGCCGCCTACACCCTGGTCGTCTACCCCGATGACGCAACCGTTCAGACTCTGGCCGCGCACGACATCGACACGATCCTCGTGCCCCTGGGTGCGAGCGGATCCGTCGCTTTGACCTCCGGTCTCGACCGAGCCGATGGGCTCGAAAAGGTGGGCGATACGAATTCCGGTACCGTCTGGCGGTTGCGTCCTGGCGGACTGACGCCGGCACGCGTGCGCGTTGAGTCCGCCAGCGGTGTCACCACCCCTGTCGGTTCCTCGCAGCTGCGTGTGGACGGGGACGTACAGGCTTCCGGCACCCTCATCCTCGCTGAACGCGCCGACTCCGGATGGCGCGCGTGGGTCGACGGAGTGGCGCTGACCCCCGTCGCAGCCGCCGACGGATGGTCGCAGGCATTCGACATGCCCACCGCGGGGCACCTGACCGTCACCTACAACGCATGGTGGGTTATCCCGTGGCGTATTGCCGCGGCCGCATGCCTGGTCGTTGCCATGGCCAGCGCCCTATCCGCGTGGAGGAAGAGATGACAAAGCCCCGCATGAGTTCGCTGACGACGCTCGCGGGCGCGGGGATCGCCGTGGCTGTTATGGCTGGAGGATCCACGTGGGTCGACGCAACGCCGAGCCGGGTCGAGGGGACAGTGCAGAGCGCTCACCCCTCGCAGGTACGCCTCGCGTGCCCCTCGGGTATCGTCGATCCTTTCGAGACGACCAACGTTGCAGCAGGGACCACCTGGTCCTCCCTCACATCCACCCCTACGAGCCCCGCGCCCGCGTCCGTGACGGGCACCGGGGGAGCCATCCCCACGGCGCTGACACTCGCCGGACAGGGCGGAGGCGAACTCGCCGGTCTGAGTGCCGTCGGATGCGCGGCCCCGCGTACCTCCCAGTGGATCGCCACCGGAGCGACGATTTCCGGTGCGGATATGGTGCTCATCCTGTCCAATCCTGGCCCAACGGCCTCGGTCGTGAGCATCGACGGATACGGGGCGTCCGGCCCCCTCAGCGCCTCATCGCGCCAGGTCACCGTCCCCGCTACCTCCTCGGTGTCGGTTCTTCTCGCGGGATGGTTCCCCGACGAAAACTCCCTCGCCGTACACGTGCGTGCAGACGGGGGAGGGGTCGCCGCCTGGGTGCAGGCTTCCCTCATGAATGGTGAGGTTCCCCAGGGTGCCACGCTCGCCTCCGCGGTCGTGCCCGCCACCTCGCAGACGATCCTCGGCGTCGACCCCAAGGGCACGTCGCTTCTGCGCCTGGTGTCGCCCTCGGGCGAGGCGCACGTGAGTGTCTCCGTCGCTGACTCCACCGGCGTGCACCCACTGCCTGGTGGCCAGGCGACCGTCGCCGAGGGAACCACCCTGGAAATGCCCCTTGACGGCGCATCGAGCGACTCCTCGCCGATCGCGCTGATCGTCACCTCTGACCGCGAGGTCGTGGCGCAGACGACGACGATCACCCTGGGCGCTCCGTGGGCCCAGCGTGCGAGCGCGTGGATCATGCGGTCCAACGCGAGCCCCGCGACGCCCCTCACCGAAGCCACTATCCCGGGTGCCAGCCAGCTCAGCGCGATGACCACCTCGGTGCTCTCCTCGACCCCCATTCGGGCGACGTCGCTCGCCACCGACTCCGGGGTGAGCGCCACGTCCGCGAGCCTCCTGCTATACGCGCCCGCAGATGCCGCCGCAGCTGCCGCAAGGCAGGAAGAAACGGCTCAATCCGCCCAGCCTGGACCGAGTGCAACGCCCGATATCTGGGCCTCGCCCTCACCGACCTCCCAGTCGGGCGCGTCCCAGTCCGGCGCCTTGCAGGACGCGCAGTCGAGCGGTACCTCAGCCTCGACCGCGGGAGCCGTCGCCGTGCGCGTGGGAGGGCGCACGATCTACGTCGCCCCCGGCGTTCCGACCCTGGTGAGCCTCCCCGATACAGCGAGCCAGATGAGTGCGGATACCCCCATTCAGGCTGCCCTGGTGATCTCCGCAGATACGGCGGTGGGACGCATGAGCACCACCTGGAACGTCGGCACCGAGGGCATCAGCGCCGTCACCGGTTCGATCCGCACCACCAACTAGGGCACGCCTCAGCGCATCGCGTCGTCGATCTCGTCGGGCGGGAGTGCCAGGATGTGGCTGATCCTCTCCACGAGGACCCTGCGCGTCATCACCGCGACCTCCTCGGGTGGGCATCGCAACGTGATTGGCAGGCGGTAGACCACGATTCGATCTCGCAGGCCCCTGCGCCGATCAGCGGGGAAAATGCGCGCGACAACGACGCTGTGCGACTCCCACGGCGCGGGATCCGACGGTGGAACGTCCTCGACCGCGAACTCGATCGTGGAAACCTGAGGCCAGCGACGAATGAGCTCGGTGACGAGTTCGCTCACCATCAAATCGAAGTCCTCGCGTCGCGTCCGCCATGCCGGAGTTCCCGGGAAGAAGAGGGGGCCACGAGGGCCGCGACCGTGGCGGTTGCGGCTCGAGATGTGGCGGCGCGTAGGAAACACCCCCTCAGGGTAGGCGCATGGCGCGCTGGAGTGGGCCATACGGGCACAGAGTGTCGTACTCTTAGGGACGTGATTGCCCAACGCCACTGCTCGAAGCCCGGCTGCTCAACGGCCGCCGTTGCCACCTTGACCTACGACTACCGCGATTCGACGGTTGTTGTCGGCCCACTGGCGACCGTCGCCGACCCCAATTCTTATGATTTGTGCGAGGAACACGCGCAGAACCTGACTGCACCGCTGGGCTGGCAGGTCGTTCGTCTGGCGACGAATTTTGAGCCGGCCCCGCCGTCCGGTGACGACCTCGCCGCGCTCGTCGACGCCGTGCGTCGTGTCGCTCAGGAAGCACAGGCCGAGCCTGCCCCTGCTCCCACAGCGCGCCGACCCCAGGCGGGCCCTTTCGGCCCCGCTCGCTCCGTCGGCACCCCCGACACCTCGAGCCCCCTGGATCCGTCGAGCCCGTACGCGCGTAGGCGCGCGCAGTTCACGGTTGTGGACGGTTCTGAGAAGGGTGACGAGGACTAGCAGCTACAGCCCGAAGCGAGCCTGCGTCGCTTCGTGGAAGCGTGCCTTGCCGCGCGCTCGGCGCTCACGCTCACGCTCCCATTCTCGATCACGGCGGGCCACGAGAATAGCCGCAATCACAATCTCCGGGTGCAATCCCGGTGGCAGAGGCGTCTGAACGCGCTTGATGAGCCGATCAGCGAGGGAAGAGGCGACCTCACCGCGCAGCTTCGGTGTGATGGCGCGATTCGTTCCCAGGAAAGCGCGTGCCTCGGCAGCCAGACCGTCGTCGAGGGGCAGGATTGTCGCTGTGCGCGCCCACTCTTCAAGCCCCGGGGGCATCACAAGGGGTGGGTAGAACACAGAGTCCCCCTGGGAGCAGACCATTGTTCCCGCGGCCAGGTCGCCCAGGCGCTTGCCCTTCTTGTTGAAGAGCTCGACGAAGAACGCCATTCCTCCCCACATCAGCCAATTCTCGAAGATCCCTACGCCGACGCGCACAGCGCTGTGTCGTGCCGTGATCGCGCCGCCGTCGTCGCGCACGACCCGCAGATTCATCGCCCACTTGCCGAGCGAACGGCCACCCGTGGCCACCTCGACAATAAAGGGAATGAAGAACATGATCGAAGAGATCAGACCGACGATGAACACGCGCACGAGGGACGCTGAATCGCCCGACCACGTACGCGCGGCAGAGAGCAGAATGACGAGTCCTGCCCCGAGATACGTGATGCCATCCATGATTGCGGCGGCGAAACGTAGGGGCGGCGAAGCCGGGGTCATGTCGAGGGTGACGGCTTCACCCGTCCGAACGTAGTCGTCTTGAATGACGCGTGATTGACTGCGTTGCGCGCTCATGTATGACACGCTAGTCCAATGGACATCGATGTGCTGCGGGTGAGCGGAAAAACGGAGTGGAAACGTCTCGAAGAGTTGACGCGTACCCGTTCTCTGACGGGGCAGGAGATCGACGAGCTCGATCGCCTCTACCGCTCTGCGGCAACAGACCTGGCGCGCGTTCGCACGAACGCTCCTGATCCCGACGTCATTGCGGAGCTTTCGCGTATCCTGTCCGCGGCGCGCGGGCGTCTGGCGGGAACGGGAGGGGTCAGTGGGACCGTGATCGCGCGCTTCTTCAAGGTGTCCCTACCGTACGCTCTCTACCAGATCCGATGGGTAACGGTTGGCGTCATGCTCGTCTTCATCGCCATCGGCGTGCTGGAGGCGCACTACCTGATCACCACACCGGAGGCGATGAATCAGCTGGGGACGCCGGAGCAGCTGCGTCGCTATGCCCACAGCGACTTCGTCGAGTACTACCACCAGGACACCAATGCGGAGTTCGGCTTGTCCGTGTGGGCGAACAACGCGTGGATCGCGCTCCAGGGTGTCGTCACGGGGATCACCGGTGTGTACCCGCTGAGAATCCTGTGGGGCAATGCGACGGGCGTTGGAATGGCTGGCGCAATCGTTTACGTGTACGCGGGCCCCTGGCACTTTTTCCGTTTTATTTTGCCGCATGGACTGCCTGAACTGACCGCAGTCTTCATCTCGGTCGCAGCGGGTCTGCGCGTGTTCTGGTCGCTCCTCGTTCCCGGTCCAGCGACGCGCTTCCAGGCCGTGGGCGTGGCCGCGCGTAGCGCCATGACGGTGGCTGTCGGCTGCGCGATCCTCCTCGCGGGATCCGGTGTCCTCGAAGGCTTCGTGACTCCCTCCGACCTGCCCGACGCCATCAAAATTACACTGGGAGCCCTCATGACGGCCGCTGTTTGGGCGTACACGCTGATCCTTGGCCGCAGGGCCCACCGTGCGGGCCAGAACGCCGACGTCGGCATCGACGCGGGCTACTACCAGCCCGTATCGGGCTGAGCGTCGCTGCCTGCGGTTACAGGCGTCCGCTCTTCTTCAATTCGATGTAGCGGTCGGCAGTACGCGCGGGAAGCAGCCCAGCCGATGCCTGGAGAGTCAGAGCACCGGCGAGACGCACGTCGGCTGCACCGGCGGCGTCGGAACGTTCGGCGAGCGAGGCCGAGGCAGCGAGGAACACGGACTCGGCATCCTCGCCTCCATTGCGGGCGCGGATCTCGTCGGGGTCAGTCGCCGAGGCCACGAGCACCGTGTGGCGTTTGCTGAGTCGCGCCACTGCGTCGGTGAACTCCGTTTCCAATCCGGCGGGCGGAATCTTGGTGGTGATGACGACGAACGCCGAGTGACGTACGGTCTGCTCGACCGCGTCCGCTGCCCGTGACCAGTCGGTGACGTCCAGGCGCGGGTTCAAGTCCATGAAGGTCTGCGCGAGAGTCTCGATGATCTTGGCGCCGCGCACGCCGGAAACGCGCGCGCGCACGTGCGAATCGACAGCTACGAGGTGGACCTTGTCGCCCGCTCGGTCAGCCAGCGCTGCCAGAAGCAGCGCGGTCTCGATCGAGGAATCCAAGCGCGGTGCGCGGCCCAGCGCGATCGAGTCGACCTCCTCGTGCTCGGGTGCTCCGAGAAGTGCGGAGGACGCGCGACCGCAGTCCACGACGATCACGACGTGACGGTCGCGTTCGGGGCGCCACTGGCGCACCATCAGCTCAGTTGAGCGGGCGGACGCGCGCCAGTCGATGTCGCGGGGGTCATCACCCACAACATAGGCACGCAGTGAGTCGAACTCGGTGCCGGCGCCGCGCAGCGTCGTTGGCGTGGTGCCCTCAAGCTCGTGCAAGCGAGCCAAACGCGAGGGCAGGAGCACCCGCGCCTTGAACTCGGGCAGCACCGACAGGCTCAGCGGCGCGGCGATGGACACCTGGCGGGCCCCCAGGTGCAGGGGCCCCCAGGACCGGATCGTCACGACGTCAGCGTGGCGGGTTCCTCGCCTGGTGGGGGATAGAAGCGTCGTGATTTTCTCAGTAGATTTCGGGTGCAGGCGCACGCGCTGGCGCGGCGGCGACTGGCGCAGCGAGGGGGGCCACGCGTCGCGCACGTCCAGGACCATCTGGCGCTTCGTCGTATTCGTCAGCCGCAGCGAGGCCTCGGTCGTCTGATCAGCGCGAATCGATCCGGTCACTTCGCGGCTCATGCGCAGGGTGCGCGGTGAGGGCGCAGCGAAGGCATCGAGCAGACACACGAGCACGACGATGCCACACCACATCCACGCGAAGCCGCGAGACGGGGCGAAGGCAAGCGGAATCAAGCCCACCAGGACGAGGAGCGCGCTGCGCGCCGAGATCGCCACGGGCAGCCTCAGCGGGGGACGGGAGTGGCCGCGAGGACACCCGTGATGACGTCGGTAGCGCTGACGCCCTCGAGGTTGGCCTCGGCGCGCAGACCCAGTCGGTGCGCGAGGGTCACGGGGGCCATCGTCTTGACGTCGTCAGGGGTGACGAAGCCGCGTCCCTGGAGGAACGCCCACACGCGCGAGGTGCGCAGCAGAGCGGTCGCACCACGGGGCGACACGCCCATGCGAACGGCGGCGGACGTGCGCGTCGCGCGGCACAGGTCCACGAGGTAGGCCATGACGGCGGGGGAAACTTCAATACGGGATGCGGCCTCGTGCGCGGCCTGGATGTCGGCGGCGCCAGCCACGGGCTGGATGCCGGCCTCGGCCAGGGACATCGGGTTAAAGCCAGCCTGGTGGCGGGCGATGATGTCGATCTCAGCCTCTCGCGAGGGCAGGGGCAGCTCGAGCTTGAGGAGGAAACGGTCCAGCTGGGCCTCGGGCAGCGGGTACGTGCCCTCGTATTCCACCGGGTTCTGGGTGGCAATCACCATGAAGGGATCCGGCAGGATGCGCGTCTCGCCGTCGATCGAGACGGTGTGTTCCTCCATGGACTCCAGCAGTGCGGACTGCGTCTTGGGGGGAGTGCGGTTGATTTCGTCGGCGAGCAGCAGGTTCGTGAAGACCGGGCCCTCACGGAACACGAACTCGGACTGGCCCGCGTCCCACACCATGGAGCCCGTGATGTCCGCGGGCATGAGGTCGGGGGTGAACTGGATGCGCGCCAT
>ERZ773050.1670-NODE-1670-length-12147-cov-9.299371_pt1 | contig 12147 bp, 10 predicted proteins | sample MGYA00580632_ERZ773050 | MGnify/ENA primary metagenome ERZ773050 (study PRJEB29015, sample SAMEA2738123) | human oral metagenome | biome: human oral; feature: human-associated habitat; material: saliva | place: China | collected 2166 ... | reverse complement strand
ACCTCTACCCGCAACCCCCGACCAACACCCACTCACCCACACTCAACTCGGAAGACTCTCTTTGACTGCAGATGCATTTCCACGGGTCCTTATGAACTTGTATGTGCTTGAAAAAACGATGTGAAGATGATAGATATGTGACTATGTAAAGTAAACTCAGGAGCAGTCTAAGGCTGGAGAGATGAGAAAGTACAAGGGTGTGACAGTCTTGCAGGTCTATGCGGAGCGAGAGCTGCATAAGGTGCTGGGTCAGTCTTGTTTGGACAATGACATGAAAAATACAACCGAAGTGAGGATGTTGTTAACCAGCTTTTCAGAGTAACAGGGATATAGTGGCAAGAGAGGTAAGGAATAGTGGAACGTATCGAGATAATTGACGCAGTAGGACGTGAATACCTCACGTCCAATATTGAGAAAGGAGAGTTTAGCTATCCAAAAGCCTTTAGGCAGAAAAGTCTTGAGTTTGAGCCTATCAAGAAGAAGAGCGGCAAAGGCTCATGGCAGTTTCTCGATATTCGCTTCGAGTTGGATGGCGTGTCTCTGCTTATTGAGACAAAGAATGATGCTGACAAGTGGCCGACGGTTGAGGAGCAGATAGCCGCTTACGTCGAGTATGAAAAGCGTCTTACTGGAAACAAGATTATTGCGATAGTTGCAAATACGACCAACGATCATATTACGGTATGGAAGTCCGGGGTCGAGGATGACCGTAAGCTCGTGAGCGAAGAGGCCATCCGCACGATGCAGGAATACGTGACGATGTTTGGAGTGAAGCATACGAACGACAAGGAAGAGGTGATGCGTAATACGTATCAGCTCAACGAGTTGCTGCATCGTCACGGTGTCGGCGAGAAGTTGCGCTCACAGTTTGTCGGTACATGCCTTTTGGCAATTAAGAAGGAGCTTGTTTACAATAGGACGATGAAGACCGCCCAGATTATCGGAGGGATTCGGACTATCTTGGAAGATCTGCTCGAAGGTTCTTTGAAGAAGGCCGAAAAGCTGACTCTGATTGATAAGCGCGTTCTTAAAGACCAGGATGTCCGCGATATGGATAGTGAAAGTCTCTGCGCGATTCTCGATTTCATCAAAATGCGGATTTTCCCGTTCATCAATGACAAAAGCACGGCGGGCCAGGACCTACTCAACCTATTCTTCATTACGTTCAATAAGTACGTCGGCAAATCTGATAAGAATCAGGCGTTCACGCCGGACCATATCACGGACTTTATGGCCAAGATTTGCAACGTGAACAAGAACTCGGTCGTGCTCGATATGGCATGCGGTAGTGGATCATTCCTTGTTCGGGCGATGACGCAGGCGCTTGCTGATTGTCATACCAAGGTCGAAGAGGATCAGGTCAAAAAGTATCACATTTATGGTGTCGAGTATGACGAACTTGTTTATGGTCTTGCGACGACAAACATGCTGATTCACGGCGATGGCAACTCAAACGTTGTTCAAGGTAGCTGCTTCGATGAGGTGCCGCGTTTTATCGCCGATGGAGTGAGGTTCAATGTTGTGTTGATGAACCCGCCTTATAATGCAATGGCAAAGCAGGTTCCGAAGGACTATGCCCAAGTGTGGGGCAAGAGTAAGCAAGACCCGTCGAAGGGATTGTATTTCGTGAAGTTCATTCTCGATCAGATGAATGAGCATGACATGCAGGGCAAGCTCGCCGTTCTGCTCCCCATGGCTTGCGCTATCGGCAACACTACGCTGATGAAGCAGATGAAGGTCGCGATTCTCAAAAACAATGCACTGGATGCGGTCTTCTCGCTGCCGGACGATATGTTCTATCCGGGCGCGAGTGCATGCGCGTGCTGCATGGTCTTTGATGTGGGCACGCCGCACAAGGCGGCTAATCGCGAGACGTTTTTCGCATACTGCAAGGATGACGGTTTTAAGAAGCGCAAGAACCTAGGGCGTGTCGAGCTGATGGACGAGAACGGCATTAGCCTGTGGTCGTCCATTCAGAAGAAGTGGGTCAATACATTCAAGAATCGTGATGTTATTCCGGGCTTCAGTGCGCGTCAGATGGTCACCGGTGATGACGAGTGGCTGTGTGAGGCATATATGGAGACCGATTACACGATGCTCACGCAGGACGATTTCCAGCAGACGGTCAATGACTACCTCGCGTATTTGGTAAAAACGGGAGTAGTGTATGAAGATTGATATGACAAATTGGAAGCTGTTTCAAGTTGGCGACATATTTCATATTATCAATGGCAAAGGTGTGACGGCTGAGGAGATTGAGATCTATCCAGGTGATATCGAAGCTGTTCAAAGCGGCGAAGGCAATAATGGTGTCATGGGGTACATTGATAGGGCTTATTGCGACAGCAAGGGTTATTTGTATTGTGAAGAGCCCTGTCTGACAGTGGCGCGTAGTGGGTCGTCTGGCTTTGTCTCATTTCATCAGAATGGTTGCGTCGCTGGCGATTCAGCAAAGATTCTCTTGTTGAAGGATTCCTGGGCGAGGACGTTTCAGGTGTACCTGTTCATGCAGACATTGCTTTCGGCAAACCGTTTTAAGTATACGTATGGTAGAAAAGTTACCGAATCGTTGTACAAGGCAATGGTTGTTAAGCTTCCGGTATCGTCTGCTGGTACGCCTGATTGGCAGTGGATGGAAGCGTATATTGACTCGCTGCACAGTGAGCCATTGAGGACGAGCAATGCTCGCAAAGCCGCGCTGACTGATGTATGCGAGTGGCGCGAGTTCCGCGTTGAGGAATTATTTGACTCAATTTATAAGGTTGCGTCATACGACTACAGTGAACTTGAGCGGGTTGATGTGTGGAACGAGGAAGCAATTCCGTATGTGACCAGAACGGACTCGGATAATAGTGTTAAGTCGTTGGTATCCAGTGCAGGTCTTGCCAACATTGAAGCGGGAAATGCAATTGTTGTAGGCGATACGACATCCACAATTTCCTATCAGTGCAGGCCTTTTGTGGCGGGTGAACACATCATTGCTGCGCGCGCTGATTGGATGAACAAGTACACAGGTCTGTTTATCACGTGTCTGCTGCGGCAGGAGCGGTACAGATACTCCTACGGAAGGGCCTATAAGCTTGCTTCAATTTGTAATACAGAGATCAGGCTCCCCGTGACGAGTGATGGAGCGCCTGATTGGCAGTGGATGGAGAACTACATCAAGTTGCTGCCATATGGTGATCGGCTGTGATAAGGCGTGAAAGCCTGGTATCATATCTTATGACATACTTTCAATCAAAGATGTGTTCGCACAGCAATCAATCAGATCAGAATTATGAAACTGTCTAAACAGAAGTTGTGGAGCGCGGTGGGTATTAGTCACGGAATAGCATGTTCAAGCGGAACGACAATACAGGGTAATCCACACTTAACCGGGAATAGTGGTCTAATTCGCTCTGTTAGGTCTAAAGATTCACCACTGGTAGTATCGCCATCGAAGTAAAAGATTCAAACTATGAGTGCGCGCCCTCTTTTCTGAGCAAGTAAGCTAATGAATCCGGCTCTTCATAATTGGGGGTGTAGTTGGGGTCTGAATCCGCCGGTTTCGAGGAGGCAGCGGGTGATGTAGTGGGTGAGGTTACGGAACCCGAGGGCGGAGCCGCGTAGGTGTTCGAGGCGTCCGTTGATGGCTTCGGTAGGGCCATTGGAGGTGTGGGGGTGGTCGAAGTAGGCCAGGATGTCCCCGGCTCGGCGTTTGAGTGTCCTGCCCAGCGTGATGAGCTCGGTCAGACCCCTCGGTACACGCGTGGAGGTCAGGGTGTTGATTTCGGCTTCCATCAGGGCCTTACCCGCGTCCGTGTCGGGCGCGCGGTAGGCGTCGATGATGTTCTGGTAGGCGCTCCAAGTGACCTCGAGCGCGACGTGCTCCTCACCGGAAAACAGGTTGAGTAGTTGGTGCTGCTGGCGTGGCGTGAGCAGGCATGAGCGGGTGTGTAACATCCTGCGGGCCTTGTACAGGGGGTCGGTGGCACGCCCGCGCCGGTGGTGGAGTTCTTGCTGAATGCGTCTGCGACACTCATCCAAGGCGTTGCCAGCCAGGTGCACGACGTGGAAGGGGTCCATGACCGCCCTCGCGCCGGGGAGTTCTTCAGTGGCTGCGCTTTTGAACCCGGTGAATCCATCCATCGCGACGATCTCGATGCGGCTTCGCCACGTGTCGGGGCGGGAGGCCAGCCAGGTTTTGAAGACCTGCTTGGAGCGACCCGGGACCATGTCCAAGAGTCGGGAGGGGCCGCTGCGTTCTCGGATGGGTGTCAAGTCCAAGATAACGGTGACGTATTTGTCTCCGTAGGGGGTGTGGCGCCACACGTGTTCATCCACCCCGATGACACGCACGCCATCGAACCGAGTTGGATCATTGATCAGTAGACGCTGGCCTTCACCCAGGACAGCGGTGTTGGCGGTATTCCAGGACACACCGAGGGCCTGGGAGATACGCGCCACCGTCAAATGATGAACGACCAGCCCAGTGAGCGCCCAGCGCACCGCCGCACGCGAGAGCTTGGCGCGCGGATCGGCCGCTTGGCTCATATCTTGACGCCACACATGGGCGCACTCCTGGCACCGGTAGCGGCGCACGCTCACGTGCAAGATCGTGGGGCGCCACCCGTAAGGCTCGTGCGCCAAGCGCCTGATCACCGTGTCACGCGACTCGCCCTGGCATCCGCAGCGTCGACACCACCGGTCCTCACCAGCAATCCGGCAAGCCAACACTGCATGGTCTGGCCACATGCGCTGGCCCGTCACTTCCAGGCCCAGGTCATCCAGGCGCGTGAACGCGCTCAGGTCGGGGCGATCAAAGGTAGTATTGGGCATGTCGAGGTCTTTCAGGTGGACGGTGTAGGAATCTCCATCATCGAAAGACCTCGACCCCTACCCGGCCACGACACGCCCAACGCCGCCCACAACACCTACACCCTCAAATGCGAAGAGCCATTTAACTGCGTCTTTGCGTGATTCACACGCTCATGAGCAAGCCTCGCCCCTGACGTTCCCTTCGCCTCCACGAGCGCATATGGATCCCCTTGATCATCGATTGCAACATAGTCAGACCGTTTACCACTAGACTGCTTACCCGCACCACAAGATGGCGTAAGAATGAAGTGTTTACTATCTCCCGCATGAAGCAATTGATAGTTAGGCTTGTCCCCTCCCAAGAACTTATCAAACACAAGGCGCGCACCAATCATGCCCAAATAGAATGACACTGCCCCTTTATAGCTAGCTTCGGCATGACGATAGTCAGCGGTCATCCAAAAGTGCGTCCGCGCCATATCCGTAGCGAGAGCAAATAAAGGAATTGAGCGATAGAATAATTGTCCCCGCGATGAGGTAACGACATGCCCTTCAAAATGACCGTTATCGAGTGAATATCTCACGAGATCCGCAACAGAGCAATTGACAGACACATAACTACCCCCAATACTCCTCTGCTTTTTATAGTCTTCAACCGAAGCGTATCGATAAACTGGAACGGTAGGCACATTCCCCCCTCTATCTTGACTGAACGACCAGAGCCACCTGAACACCCTCATCACACCTGCGATAACGAGAGCTAACACAGAGCATAGGCAACACTTGTTCACTTGCAATGCCTGACGAACCATTCCACGCACATACAAACCCGTTCGCGGCAAGCACTTTCACGCGCCCAACCATCCACTTGGCCCGCAACACCGCGACCGCGCGACGACCGCTGTCGCCGCGCTCACGCGCAGACGAGACGCTAGGAGCATTCACCCACCAACAGAAACCAAGATCTTTACAGGAGAAGGACTGCTATATTCGATTCCAATCAACTAGGATCGACAAGGGAGTCTCCGCGTGTCCAAAATACTCAGGGTCGCTCTGCCCATCGCATTCATCGTCGTGGTCTACACCGGCGAACCCATGGGCACCCTGTTCGGCCATAATGCCTACACCCTAATTCCGCCGCTGGCGTGGTTTCTTCTACTGGTCGCCCTCGGCGGCGCGAATGCAGTCAGCGCATTCAGGCTTGTGCGTACGGAGAGCGCGCGCCACCTATCTTTTTGGGGTCTCACCCTCAAGGTGTGCTTCCTGCCAATATTCCTGGTGAACCTCTTTGTTGTTGTAATGACGGGACAACAGCTGTCTTTCACCCCTGAGGCGTTAGTGCTCAGATTAGCCCTCATCATCCCCTACGCCGCCCTGTCATTCACCCTCATGGCCATCTCCTCGTGCTACGGGTTCGCGGCGATTATCCGCGCGCGCAACGAGCATCTCCTCTCCCCTGAAACGGCGAAGAAATACGTGCGCGGGCACGCCATTCCCATCGCCGACCTGGTCTCCTCGATCAGGCTCTACCTGTTGCTGCGCCGACTCGATGGTGCCGTTCCGACCAACACGCAGGACACCAACCATCCCTCACGCTCACTCAGCGTTGCTCAACCAGTTCCCCTCATCGACAACACCATCACCACGAAGGGCCGCAGAGCCTCACGAATCCACTGGCCCACAGTCGCGTCCCTCGCGGCCTCATTCTGTTTTGTCGTGACGGCATACGCGGGCGGGCCTTTTAGCATGGTGTTCCCCTCTCCCTTCCCGATGCTCCGGATCGACGTCTGGCCACTCGTAATGATTGTCTTCGCCACGGCGACTGTCGCCTGCACACACTTCTCTCGCAACACGCGCACGCCCCGCGAACTGGCGTTCTGGGGCATCCTCATCAAACTCAGCTTCCTCCCTTTCTTCCTGACGACATCCTTGATAATCCTTTACCTGGGACCGTATGTGCTTGCCCCAGGTGGCCCCGCGCCCCAGGTACTCATACTCCTCCCTGTACTCCTGGGGAGCTACATCATCATGATCGTCACCTCGTCCCACGGGTTCGCGGCAATCGTCCGTGCGCGCGACGAACAACTGATCTCCCACGAAACGGCGAAACAGTACAAGCGAGGGCACGCCATTCCCATCGCCGACCTGGTCTCCTCGACCAGGCTCTACCTACTCCTACGTCGACTGGACAGCGCCGCTCCGACCAACGCGTAGGATGCCTATCCCTCCATGTTCGCTGCGGTCACCCCGTCCATCAGAGTTCCGTATACGGTGACGCAGTGCCCGAAGAACATGTCGTCGTCATCGAAGTAGGCGGAAAATGAGCCGTCGGCGTCCATCGCGATGCTGCGCAGCTCGATCCGGCGAGCAAAGCTCTCTTCCGTAATTTCCGGAACCTCCTCGTCGGCGGATTCGCGCCATTCGCACGCGAGTTCGGTGAGCTCACGTGCGGCGCTCGCGCGCATGTCGCGATCCCAGCGATCCTGCTCCGCCAACATCGCCTTCATCGCCCGCCTGGCGTCAGCCCAGGTGCCCTCGTTCGCGGCGTCAACCTCGAGCGACACGCAGATCTGCTCGCCGCGCCACGGGACCTCCCCTTCGAACATGTCGAGATCCTTGTCGAGAGTGAGCTCTCCGAGTACCTCGTCGACCACCACGACCGGCCTACGATAGTCGGCCATCACCTCCTCCAGGGCCGGGCACGGGGCATCCTCTTCCAGGACCTCGACGACCAGGAACTGATTCTGCGAGGAGGCGGTCACGCCCTCGGGGACCTCGTGCGGTATCTTCTTGCGCGCCTTGAGGCGGTACACCGCCTCCCGACGGAAGCGATCAAGGATGCCTCCGGCATCGTGTTCCTCGTCGCTGACGGGATAGACGATCCGGCCGTCACCCGTGTGCAGTGCGCCGGTCTGGCAGTCCACATACGCAATGAAGTAGTGCGAGACGTCCCAGAATCCGTTCCTCTTGCCGGCTCCACTGCCGCCGGCGAGCAGGACGAGGATCTCCCTGGCCTCGTCCTCAAACATGCGCTCCCACTCGGCCTGCGTCATATTGTTTTGCGAACGCATGTACTCGAGCAGATCCACGTGTCATCCTCCTTGATTCGGGGTTGCCGCTTCGTTACGACGAACCCTACTCCACCACAAGCATCGCGACGGCCGGATCGACAAGACGCCCCGGCCTCGTCCCACGAATCAGGGACGAGGCCGGGGACACCGACAGCAAATCAGCCCATCTAAGCTCATATAGAACCCAAACCGTACCCGGTTCGGGCCTATAATAGAGGTATCGAAAGGAGCGACCATGCCGACGATGCCCCGCACAGCTGAGGTGAAGACCCGCACGACCGCACAGATTAAGGCCGATGCCGCAGCCGTCTATGCACGCTGGGGAATTAGCCTCTCGGACGCAATCAACATCTTCCTCGCGAAGTCGATCGAAGTCGGAGGCCTCCCCTTCGACATGCGCCCCGAGACTCCTACGTTCGACGGACTCGAGCGCTACGCCTATCGCCCCACGATGGACTCAAACGGCGTCGCACAGCTCCCGGGAGACTGGGATGACGACGAATGAGGGAGCACCCGCACCTCGAACAAGCTCTCGCTTCCGCTCGACACTCCCCTCAAGGACTGGCGTACAGCGGGGCTGACGAAAGCGGCTCTTCAGAGGGGTAGAAGACCGCTCACCATCAAGGACCTCGACCTCTACCCGCAACCCCGACCAACACCCGGTCACCCACACTCAACTCGGAAGAGCCGGTAGTAGGAGGGACCTTCGGATGCTCGGCCGCGCGCCGTCGCGCACCGGCTTTCCCGCATCTTTGTGTGATGTGAGGGATCGTTGGACTACTGGGACAGTTTGTCCCAGTTGCATTGACCTGCGGTTGAGTTCGGAAGCTACTGTTCCGCGCAATCTTCCTTGAGCAGTTTCAGCATGTCCGCGCCGTGCCGTTGGCTGATGGCAAGCCACTCGGAATTCCCCGTTGTCAACCTGCTCATCTCCCTGAGCTTGAGGCTGCCTTTCGCAATCATATCCTCGAAGGTCGTTCGCTTTGCCATCGGAGCCATGTTGGAGAACCTCGAGTTAACGTTTCGCGTAACGATGCAGAGGTTGCCGAACGAATCGAGATCGTCCTGCTTCCATTTCTCGAATGTGTCCTCGGAAGGATTTTGCGGGTACCAATGCTCGACAGAGTTGCGGAACTCGAAGGTAAAAGGAACCCTGTCATTGCGCTCCCACAGGAGGTAATCAAGATAGTTGAATACGACACGTGGGGTTTCCACGCCCATGTGGTCACGATTCTCAACGTTGAGGTAGTCACGGCTAATCGCACTTCTGACGAAGTTCTTGGTCACTTCGCAGTACATGTCGAGCCGCTGTTGATTCTTGCCCTCATACAGCCAAGCAAGCAGATAAGTGATCCAGTGCATGACCTTCGGGGATGTGTAAGAGATCCTGAGCGCTGATTGGAGCATCAAGTTTTTCTTGTTCCTGGCATCCGACGTCGTATCCCATTCGCCCTTGACGGCGATTCTGGTATTTCGGTAGTAGGCTTTCTTGTACCGTCCCCGCCCGCTGGCCCTCAGCTCCTTCAGGCTCCACTCACCATCGCTGGTCTCGTTCGCATATTCGCGCTTAACGATGTATTTGTCGAACAGGTACCGGCATTTCAGCAGACATGATGCGAAATCCTCCGAGAAGCGTTCGAGGTTTTCTCCGATGGCTGCGCCGTCGATACTGCCGTGCGCCATGACCTTCTTGAACTCGTCGGTCAGATGCTTGTCGTCAATCAAGCTGCGGAGCTCGAAGCCCTCGTCGAACTGCACATTTTTGACCTGAATGAATACCTTCAGAACATGGAGGAGGAAGTACGGGAATTCGATGATGCTCTCGAAGCGCACACTGTCGTATTTGTCGGTCTGACCATCAGAGATGTCGCATGTGAAGCCAGGTGCAAAAATCTGCTCGAGGGATGGAGCGTCTTTCGATGTTGCCTTTCCCTCTTCCAGATTGATGTCTCTCGTCATTGATTGCCATTCGTCGCCGAAGAACCTCTCCCTGGTTTTTACATCGAAGTGCATCTGGACGTAGCCGCTCATATCGCTGCACGCTTCCCAGATTTTTGCGAACGCGGCTTTCCTCTCATTTCCGATGATGGAGCTCATGAGAGAGGCCTTGAGTACATCATGCTGCTCAAGCTGTTCACCGCGAGTGTTCATGATCTCGAAGTAACGGTTCAGGTCTGTTTTCGCAGGAACGGGAATACGGAAGATTCGCACCTTCGATAGGTGTTCCATGAAAAGATTGATGTCGATTGACCTGAACTTGTTTTCGATGATCGCATAACCATTGAGCAGTGCCTTGTCACACTCCTCGTCTGGAACGTTTTTGCCATCAACCAGCCTGCTGAAGGTCTTGGTCGCTCTCTGCCTGCAGTCATACGAAAGCGTGTTCTGCAACGTGATCTTCATGTCCTTTGCGCTATCACGCAGATACGCCAAGAGCAGCATTAGAGTAGTCAGACGCTGCTGACCATCGATGACTTCGTAGCAGTTGCCCCGTTCGAACACGATCAATGAGCCGATGTAGTATTTGTCGCTGCCCTCTTCAGCATCGTAAACGTCGTCGATCAGCTGCTCAATCTCGGCATCGGACCATGAATAGGCTCTCTGGTAAAGAGGAATGGTATACCGGGTATCAGGATCGCTGAATATGGACAGGCCGCTTTCCGGGTCTAGGACTGCTAGTTCTTCGATTTCCACTGCCATTATTCGACCTCCAATCCATTGAGCTTCTTGAGCGCGGCATACAGTTCCGGCCATTTCGTCTGACGGGCTTGCTCGCCCCTCTCGATCCTCACAGGAAGATTGGAGATCTCGCTGGCTGTACGGGCTCTTTTGATAATCGAGAAGACCGGGATGTTGTTCGTGTATCTGTTGTTCCAGGTGTCGAGCGCCTCGTCGGCTATGGAGTACCTGTTCACGCTGTCGAAGCCGAGGTTTTCCAAGTCGACCCTTAGCATGAATGCCCAGGAAAAGAGCTTGGTAACAGCGCGGTCGTCAAAGGTGCCGAACTTGTCGTAATAGGCAAGCAGCGCAGTCTCGAACAGGATCCGCGCATGCTTGAAGCCGACGTTGTCCTTCCCTTCGACCATATCCAGGATTTCGGAAAAGCGATCCATTGCACGCACTTCGTCAAGAAGGCAGCTAGAAAGCGTCAAATAGTGGTCGACCATTGCGAAGAAATCCGACCCGGAGACGAAGGGCTCGGTGATCTGAAACTCCGGCATTGCTTTCTTCGTCCTGAAAGCAAACGGATACGTGGACGCCTCTGGCACGCCCTTGAACGCAGCGATCTCGCTTGTGGTGAACGAACGAGTGCTCTCCTTGTTGGACCAGTTGCAAATTGAGAAGAGGTACTTTCCGAAGAGCCTCTTGATCTCAGCCGGCTCAACGGTTTCCCACGTATTGACAGCTTCCTGCATTGCGGTGGTATCGCCGCCCATCTCACGCAGGTGATACGCCTTCAGCAGGTCATGCGGATCGAGCTCCTTGCCCCTTGAGTTTTGAGAGTCGAACAGCTGAAAAGCTTCGGACTCTCTTTTAACAACGATAGTGACAACCTCAAACAGTGTCTCGAAGCTATCAATACATTTCTGAAGGCGACTGCGATCAGACGCATGAGGTGCGAACCAATCCTGAACAAAGGCGTAATTGTCATGGAGGTTCGATTGCGTGATCTTGTTGGCGATGCCGTCCTTCAGATCTATGAAGGAGCATTCTCTCCCAAGTTTCTCGCAAAGATACCTGCGAATCAAAAGCAAGGAGATGACGCGCTGCTGGCCGTCGACGATGTTGAATGTGCCGTCTGCATCGTGGAGAATGATGGTGCCGAAGCGATACTTGAAACTAACCCCCCTCTGAGGAGGGAACTCGGACTGGCGGTGCATGGCTGTTTCCATGTCATCGAGCAGGTCCGCCATGTTATTTCGCGTCCACTTGTAGGGACGCTGGTACTCAGGAACGTTAAGGTTACGGCTGAGCAGTTCTTCAAGCGATTCGATCGTCGCAGCTTTATGAGATTCCATTCTCGAGCGCTCCTCGCGGTAATCTTCAGTTTTCGCATGTCCGCATTATACCGCTAATGCCCAAAAGTCCCGACGCCTATGCGACAAGCGGTAGCCCGTTCGGAGTGAGATAATTTGTCCCAGTTGGACTGACCCGCGGTTTTATTCGAAAAGTCCTCAAAACCGACACGTTTATGGCCTGGTCTGGTTTTGTGGACCAGGTGTGTTGAGGGTTGTTGGTTGTTATTGGTGGTGTTGTGCCCATTGGCGTGCGTATTGGT
>ERZ773050.1669-NODE-1669-length-12155-cov-12.823058_pt1 | contig 12155 bp, 10 predicted proteins | sample MGYA00580632_ERZ773050 | MGnify/ENA primary metagenome ERZ773050 (study PRJEB29015, sample SAMEA2738123) | human oral metagenome | biome: human oral; feature: human-associated habitat; material: saliva | place: China | collected 2166 ... | reverse complement strand
AGCGACGAGCGAGAATCCACGGAATCTCCTTCAAACGATGCCGAATGTGACTGCCTGATCACAAGCATAACAGGGCGCGTGTCGGCTCTGTGTCGCTGATGGACCGCTCGCTGTCTAGGCTGACAGGGTGGACCAGACCGGCATGAATGAGGACCGCGTGAACGACGACCTGCGTGCGTGTATGAGCGAGGCCGACGCTGCCCAGTGGGACGAAATCCAGCAGTGGAAAGCCTCCCAGCTGAGCGACAAACGCCCCCGCGCTATCACGCAGAAGATGAAGTCGGCAGCCCTCGCACCGGTGGGCAAAGCTGTGTCCATTGCGCGCAAGGTTCCCGGCGGGGAAGCGCTGAGGCGAACCATGTCATCCGCAGCCCTCGGACTGGTCGAGCTGGCTGCCTCCGCATCCGAGGCCTCGGTGCGCCGCACGCGCATCCTCAAGGCTTATCGCGCGGCCGGACACGACGTGACAAGCCTGCGAGACATCCGCTCTCTGCCTCTCGACCAGGTGCTCGCGGTCAAGCCTCGCCTGAGCCTCGCATACTCGGGTACGGCAGCCGCGGAGGGGGCGGTCAGCGGCGTGTTCGCCTCCGGTGGCTCCCTCGCCGCTGTGCTCGGCATGGGCGTCGCGTCGGCGCCCGGCGTGGGCGTCACCGCCTCGGCGATGGCCGTCGATATTACGACCTTCCTGGCAGCAGCCACGCGTCTCGTCGCCCACACCGCTGCCTACTACGGCTACGACTCCGAGGATCCCTCAGAACGCCTCTTTTCCACGATGGTGCTCTCCCAGGCGATCGACCCGGCCGGCAGCGGGCGTGACTTCGTCGTCGAAAAGCAGGCGACGATGCTCGCCTTCAACCAGGTGATGCGCGACCTCGCGCGCAAGGGATCCCTCGAATCGCTCGGCGGAAGCGCGATCGTGAGCGCCATGAAATCACTCTTCTCAGCGATGGGCGTTCGTCTGGCCAGCCGCAAGCTCGCCCAGATCGTTCCCGTCGCCGGAATCGTCGTGAGCGCAGGGCTCAACGCGGCGCTCATGCGCACCATTGGGGAGACGGCGGATCACCTCTACCGGGAACGTTTCCTCGCCGAGCGTTACGGGCGGGTGGCCGACAGCGGAGAGGCCTCAAGCGCCCTCGTGGTTTCCCCACAGGGCACGGATATCAACGCGGACGTCGCTCGCTACCTCGAACTGACCGAGGCTGAGAGTCGTGCGTAGTAAGGTGGCGTCCCTCTTTCAGGCGAAGGGCTTCGGCGTTGGTGGCGGATGCGAAAACGCTACTGCCTGATGGTGCGCAGAGGACGGTCATGAGCGAAAGCACGGAGGAGATGAACGACGCGATCGACGAGATGCGTGCGCGCATGAGCACTGACGACCTCGCCCAGTGGGACGCGATCCAGGAATGGAAAGCCGCGCAGATTCGCCCCATCAGGCCTCGTGTCATCTCGCAGCGTATTCGCTCGTATCTGCTCGCGCCCCTCGCGAAGGCCGTTTCTCTTGCCCGAAAGGTGCCCGGCGGGGCGGCTGTCACTGGTGCGGTGGCCTCTGGGATCCTCAAGCTCGTCGAACTCGGGACATCAGCCGCCGAGTCTTCGATCAGCTGCGAGCGAATCGTGAGGGCTTTCCGTCGGGCTGGGTGTGATATCGAGTGCCTCGAGGACATCCGACACTTGAGCCTGGCGCAGATTCGCTCAGTGAAGCCGCACCTGAAGGTGGGCTATTGCGGGGTTGCGGCCGCCGAGGGAGCGATCAGCAGCATCGTCGCGTCGGGAGGATCGGTCGCTGTGCTTGCCGGACTAGGTGTTGCCTCGGCCCCCGGTGTCGGCGTGGTGGCGGCCGCGATCGGACTCGACATTATGACGTTCCTAGCATCCGCGACGCGCCTGGTTTCTCACACGGCTGCCTACTACGGGTACGACACCGAGGACCCCGCGGAAGACCTTTTCGCCGCGATGGTTTTGTCCCAGGCGATATCTCCGGAGAACGAGGGCAGCGCCTTCGTCGTCGAGAAAGAGACCTCGATGCTCCTTCTCAACAAGGTGATGCGTAAGCTCGCCAGGCGCGGATCGATGGAGACCATCGGGAACAATGCACTCACCGCGTCGGTCAACTCCCTGTTCGTGGCTCTCGGAGCGCGTCTCGTCGGCATGAAGATCGCCCAAATTGTGCCGATCATCGGCATTATCGTGGGCGTGAGCCTCAACGCGTCCCTCATCCGCACCATTGGCGTGACGGCGGATCACCTCTACCGCGAACGTCTTTTGATGGAGCGTTACGCGCAGGGGGAGGATGAGGATTCCCCCGCAGCGGGTGCTACGGGGGAATCCAACGAAGATGATCTGGATGCGCAGATCACGCGCTACGTCGAGCTAGCCGAGGCCGAGGGACGCCGATAGCGCGCCCGCACGATCAGCTCCTCGAGTTCCAGTTCTGCCAGTCGTTCCAGTCGTCGTCCTGAGCGTCGATCGAGATCATCGGCATGCGCGCGGACGAGGCCTGGTCCTCGTTCTCCGCCTCAATGGCGTCGTTGTGGTCCTCGCGCTGCTTGCGGCGCTTGCCCCAACCCCAGTGCTTGCGGCGCTTCGACTCGCCCTCCTGTTCGCGGCGCGCCTCCTCATTCCATGAGAATTCGGAGTTCCAGTCTTCCTGGAATTGGGCGGGTACCGCCGGCGCCTGGGGCGTGACGGACGGCTGCGGGGCGACGGATGCCTGGGGGGCCTGGGGGGCCTGGGGCATGGTCGGCGTCTGCGGTACGAACGGAGCCGGGGGCACGGCCGTCTGAGGCGCCTGTGTATGCGTGACCTGAGGCGTTGTCGGCACGTACGGCGCGGCCGGGGCAGCGGGAGCGGCTGCCTGTTCGGGGGCAACAGGTGCGGTCTCGGCGCTTGTCGTCGCAGACCAATCGAAGGAATTCACCCGGCGGACACGAGGAATCTGGGCCGTCGGGAGCTCACCAGCATCGATCACGGGATCAAACGAGGCCTGCTGCGTAGGCTCAGGTTCGGGTGCGGGTGCGACGATGGGTTCCGGCTCGGGAATGACGACCGGCTCCGGCTCGGGTTCCGGCTCGGGTGCGACGATGGGTTCCGGCTCGGGAACCGTAATCGGCTCCGGTTCCGGCTCGGGCTGAGGGATGATGATCGGTTCGGGCTCGGGCTCGGGTATGACGACGGGTTCGGGCTCGGGCTCGGGTACGGGGACGGGTTCCGGCTCCGGTTCCGGTTCGGGCTGAGGGATGATGATCGGTTCGGGCTCGGGTACGACGACGGGTTCGGGCTCAGGTTCCGGCTCAGGGACGACAAGGGGTTCCGGCTCGGGCTGGGGGATGACGATCGGCTCTGGTTCGGGCTGAGGAACAACGATGGGTTCTGGCTCAGGTGCGACTCCATGCCGAACCTTCGGGATCAGCATTGTTGCAGGAGCATCATCTTGGTCTGCGGGCGGCGCCGGCACAGGGGCCGAGACGCGCGACTCGCTATGTGCCAGCTCAGTTGTCGGGTGCTCGTGGTAGACCTCGGCCTCGTGCGTGAGGGCCGTGGTCGTCGAGACCTGCTCAGCGGGGATGCCCCGGGCGGGCGTCGGAATATCCGCAGGAGCAGGAGCAGGAGCAGGAGCAGGATCTGCTGGAGCTGAGGGCATATAGCGATCGGAGCGACGCTGGGGGGCACCGGCAAGCGCAGTGGCGTCCTGCCCCTGGGGGAAACCCGGAGCATAGTTCGCAGCAGGTACGTCCGACCCCTGAGCCATCGGCTGCATCGGCTGTGTCGGCTGCGCAGGGAAAACAGCGGGGCGGTGCCCGTCGCGCGAGCGCCTGCGCTTTGGAGGCTTCGCTTCCTGAACGGGAGCCTCGGGCGCGGGAGCAGCAGGTTTGGGACGCGACTTGTGCTGCCAGACAAAGCCGGTATCACGCGGCTTGGGCTGCGGGAGCGAGGCGAGATCGAGCGCAGATGAATCGGCTGCGGAGGGGCGTCGCGTTGCCTCGGGCGAAACCGTTGCTTCTCGGCCCTGATCCACTGCCGGGGCGGTGGCAGTCCGTAGCGACATGTCTGCGGATCGATCCGCAGCGGAAGGCCCCGAGGCCTGCGTCCCCTGAGGGGCGCTCGGGCGACGTGCGTGGGACGGAGATGCGCTCTGTCCTGCCCCCTGGTTGGACTCCTTCGAGCGCTTTGAACGAACCACGTAAATGACGATGACGACGACCAGCACGATGACGATGAGGCCGACGATTAAGGCGATCAGCAGCCCGAGAGAGGGGCCCGAAGAGGAATCGGAATCGGACGAGGCGGGGGCTGAGCTGGCGGAGGGTGCTTGACTGCCGGGAACAGGCGTTGCGCCCCACAGATCCTTCAGTGCGTTCGCACCGACCGCCGCGGACGGATTCCCGCCGGCAGCAAATGTTCCGTTCACCGTGATGACCTGCGGGACAGTGCTCGTCCACGTCGACACGGAGAGTGCTCGTCCCTCGTAGGTCGTTGCAGAGGTCGCTGCGCCCGATGTTGCGGACTGTACTTCGCCTTCGACGCTGAGAGACACGGAGGCGAAAGTGAGGGAAGTGCCGAACGTTTTCCGATACGCGGCAAGGGTCTGGTCGGTGCGAGCGGAGAGCACGAATGTCCCCGAGTTCTGGAGGGTGAACTCGGATTCATCCTGGGCGCGTGTGTACATCAGCTGCATGTGGCAGATAGTGGCGTCGTCGCGCGTCACGAACTCGACGCGCTGGTCCGTGGAACTACCCGCGTATGGTGTGCATGTGGATTCACTCATCGTCCGAGAGGGATCGACGATGGTCAAGGTGTCGACGAGCTGGCCGTCCTTGGTGAGGACGTATGCCTCCGATAGGGTCGGGGCGTCCGCTGCGTGAGCGCCGAATACGACCGTCGACGTGATGAGCAAAGCCCCGAGCGTGGCGCACAGGGCGCGAAAGAATCGCATGCAGTCCTCCTGATATGAGCCACTCGATTATCGTCTGTTCGTGGATGCAAAGCAACGAGGGGCGCGAGTAGTGATCTCGCCTGACCGGTCGGCAAATAAAAGTGTGGAGGCTGTCAAAGGTGCGCGTCCTGTATTGACAAGGTGTGATCGTGTCCTGTCACGTCGTATGACAGGTATCTACCTAAGGTCAGGTTTTCGATGACTGGTTGGGTGAAAAACTGATGAACTGAGGAGGGGCCCTCTGAAGTGTTGACCTGCCACGCGTGCCGATATTCCCGAGATGACACGAATTATCACCGAGGGATTCCTTGACTATCCTTTGCGCATCATGCTCAAGCCCTACCTCTACCGTGCGGAGCATTACCCGGAATGTGTCACTGTAATCAATCGCATGCTTGCGGATTCTTACCAGCAGGTCCGTCATGCCCTCGTCGTTGAGCATGAAGGGCGGGTTGTGGGCACGGCACTCCTGCACGATCGCACGGTTGGATTTGTCCGGAGCTTCCTCAGTGGCGGGTATGAGCTCTTTCGCTATGCATCGCCCTTGCTCGTGAAAGAGCGCTCGGACGCTGTGGGTTCAGGGGACCAAGTGACGGCTGAGAAAGGTGACTTCGGCTGGTATCTGGAGGCGCTCTCCGTCGATAAGCAGATGCGAGGGCGCGGTGTCGGTCGTTGGCTCGTCTCGCAGGTTCTTCCGGACTATGTGGCCAAACGTGGCGGGCGCGTATGGATTTGTGACGTCCACCGAAGAGAATGCACGCTTTTACCTCAATGGCGGGTGTGAGTTTCTGGATCGATTCGACATACATCTGCGCGATGAAACATGTCCGATTTGGTCCTTTCAGAGGCGCGCAGAGCTTCTTCGATGAGCGATCCAACGGGCCAATTGCTTTGCGCTCCGGCTTTTCGCGCGGAAACTTGCTTTTTTGCAGGTCATGGCGCGTGATGCACGTCCCGCAGTTCCGCTTGACTTCAAGGGCTTGAGGTCTTTTAGGGTGAAGCTATGGCAGGAAATGGCTCCGGGCGCACGTACTCCATTAAGGAGGTAGCGGCGCTCGTTGGCTTGCCCCCGTCCACCCTGCGCTATTACGAGGATGTCAGCGTTATTCCTGCCATCGCTCGCGATGCCTCGAGCGGGCATCGCATATACACCGAGGATGATCTCGAGCTACTGACCTGGGTGTCGTGCCTGTCTGCTTCCGGGATGTCGATCGCGGACATGCGCGAATATGTCCGCTCCGGCCTGGGTGGGGAGAGGGACATCTCCGAGTTTGTGACCCTGCTGGAACAGCAGGATGCCCGCCTCCAGGAGGAGGGGCAGATTATTGAGCTTCGTCGTGAGTTTTTGCGCACAAAGATTGCCTACTGGCGCGCGATTAAACACGAGGATGCCTCAGAAGCTGAGCGCTTGGATATCGATGCGCGCGCGCTCGCGGAGCGCCTCAAGAAGTGGTCAATGCGTTCGTGAAAGCCTAGTGGGGCGGTCTTCATGCCTGCTCCGAACTCCGCCCCGCTAGGGGGCACGGGGCCGCGTATCCGGGTTGGATGCGCGGCCCTCATTCATGGTCGCCCCGGAGTCCAGTAGGGGATGTGTCGTCTCAGGTAGGCCATCTCCCGCTCGATCGTTGGAGCAAGGTGCTCCCAGGTGAGCGCGTCGTCCCCGTGCCATGCGATTTCTCCGATGACGAGGAGTCTGGGGAGGAGGTGGTAAAAGAGCAGGTCTGGGGTCGTTACCGAAGTGGACCAGGCGACGGCCTCGACGCCTTTGAGTCGCTTGCTGTGGAGCATTGGCGGGAGCTGATCAGCGAGCTGGCGCGCGGTGAGTGGGGACTGGGGTGACGAGGGGTCAGCTGCGGGGTGGTTGAGGGTTAGCAAGTCGGAGTCTGCGAGTACCCATGAGGCGCCCGACGTGGCTGCATCCTCGTTCTCGGTTCCGCTGTGGCGTGAGGAGAGGAGGATTGTCCCAGGTGGTGGGCCGCCGTAGGCGTGGATTGCCGTGTCCCATGCGGCCGCGCGCCGGCCATGGAAGTGGAGGACGCGCATGGCTCTGTCGATGAAGAGGCGCTCAATGTCTTGTCCCGAGCCGAGACCAGCCCGTGCGAGCCGTCGATCGCGTTCCCACTGGCTCCAGTCGGTCCAGGGGATACCGATATGGATGATGGGGGAGGGGAATAGGTCGCACGCGTGGTGGAAGGCTGCCTCGATGAATTGGAGGGATGAGGCGAGGGACCACAGCGTTGAGTTGTCCTCTTGGGGGGAGACGAGGTCGGGGTTGCCCAAGTGCGGATATGCGCGGATTGTGGCGCCGGCTGCGGATGGGATTGAGATTTCCGGAATGATGCTCACGTCCCGCTGCGCGGCGAAGCGAACGAGGTGTCGAATGTTTGCGTCGGAATAGAAGCCCTGCGTTGTGTGCGCGGGCGATGTGCGCCATGTGCCCGATCGTTGAGGCGCGCACGTGCGGTCGTACCAATGTGCGGGATCTCGTGGAATCTGTGCTCCGACAGATGTGAGCGCCGGGTAGCCGGGTACTGGGAGACGCCAGCCTGCATTGTCTGTTAGATGCCAGTGCAGGATATTCAGGCGGTAACGCGCCATGACGGTGATGATGAGCTCCATGACGGGGACTGGCCAGAACGTGCGTGCGGAGTCGATGAGGAGGCCGCGCCATGAGCATGCCGGTGGCCTGGTGGGATCGTGAGGGAAATGGCGAATATCTTCCGACTGTCGGGTTTGTCATTTAGGGATACAATATCTCTGATAATGTGAACCTAGTCATACTCAAAGAGGAGTGTTTCATGCTGTCGACTGACACAGTGTCTCTGAACCCCAACCCGCTCGTGCAGGCCCTCGGAAAGCCCGCGAAGGAGTTTACGAAAGCCGACATCATCGGCTATATCGAGGACAACGGCATCCAGATGCTCAATCTCCGCTACGTCGGAGGGGACGGACGCCTGAAGACCCTGAACTTCGCGATCCAATCCAAGGCCCACCTCGATCGGGTGCTGACTCTAGGAGAGCGCGTCGACGGTTCCTCCCTGTTCACATTCGTCGAGGCGACCTCCTCGGACCTGTATGTCGTGCCGCGCGTGGCTACCGCATTCCTCAATCCCTTCTCGCACATCCCGACCCTCGATATCCTCTGTGGCTTCTACGATGTTGACGGCCGCCCCCTGGCCTCGGCGCCCCAGGAAATCCTGCGGAAGGCTCAGCGAGCGCTCAAGGAGGAGACGGGCTGCGAGCTGCAGGCCCTCGGTGAACTCGAGTACTACCTCTTCTCGGAGGAAGAGGAGCTGTTCCCCGTCGAGCCTCAGCGCGGCTACCACGAATCCGGGCCCTTCTCTAAGTGGGAGGACGTGCGCACGGCGACTCTCGCGCACCTCGTTGCCATCGGTTGCTCGGTGAAGTACGCCCATTCCGAGGTCGGTAACTTCGTCGCCGACGGGCGTCAGATGGTTCAACAAGAGATCGAGTTCCTACCCGTCGATGCGCTGGATGCTGCCGACCAGATGGTGCTCGCCAAGTGGGTGCTGCGCGAAGTTGCCCATTCCTATGGCATTCATGTCTCCTTCTCGCCGAAGATTGCCGTGGGGCAAGCCGGATCGGGCATGCACTTCCATACCCGCATCGTCAAGGACGGCGTCAACCAGTTCTCGACAGGATCTGGCCTGACGGACACAGCGCTCAAGGTGATCGGAGGCTACCTGTCGCACGCAGCATCGCTGACAGCGTTTGGTAACACCGTCCCCACCTCATTCCTGCGTCTTGTTCCCCATCAGGAGGCGCCAACCTCGATCTGCTGGGGCGACCGCAACCGCTCCGTTCTGGTGCGCGTACCTCTCGGCTGGCAGAACATCGACGATTCGATGTTCCGTGATGCCAACCCCATCGAGCCGCCGATCGCCGACCTGCCCAATGACTCTCAGACGGTGGAGCTGCGCAGCCCCGACGGGTCCGCAGCGGTCCACCTGCTCCTCGCCGGCATCGCCGTCGCCGCGCGTATTGGCCTGACCGAGCCGGGCATGGAAGAGTACGCGCGTGAGCGCAAGGTCGACGGCGACGCATCGCAGACCCCCGGCCTCGACCAGCTGCCGCCCTCCTGCTTCGAGGCCGCCGGCAGGCTTCTCGCCCAACGCGAGGACTACGAAGCGAAGGACGTCTTCCCGTCGGGCCTCATCGACTCGTGGGCGTCCCGCCTCATCGACCTGGGTGACGAACACCTGCGTGATGACCTGGCGGACTCGCGTGTCTCTGTCGAGGAGCTTGTGGAGCGCTACTTCCACATCGGCTGATCCATCGACAAGTGGCCCCGACCTCGTCCCCGAGGCCGGGGCCACTGTGGTCTATGGCCGACTAGGAGTGGTCGGGTGGGGAAAAGCGTTCAGCGCCCGACTGCGCGTCAGAACGGTCGCGGGCCTGCGCGCTCGCGGGTGCATTCTCCTCGGACGTTGACGAGGGCGGCGCGAGAGACCGCCTCCCGTAGGGGGTGGCAGCACTGTTTCGTGCGGAAGCGGAACGTCGCTGTGCCTCGCGCAGCGTAGCATCACGGTCGAACTGCGCGTCGGCAGCCGCCCGGCGCGAACGCGCCCGTCGCGCGAGACCGGTGATAACGGCCAGCGCAAGGACACCAGCCGTGATCGCCATAATCGGAGTCAGTGACCGTGCGGTGGAGGTGTGCTCGCGTTCCCGCGGGGATGAAGAAGACGCTGAAACGGGTGCCGACGGTGATGGGCCGGTGGAGGAGGCCGCGGTGGGCGCGTCGGCGTCAACGGTGCCCGTCGCGCTCACGTTGCCGGTGACGCCACGCCAGGTGACCGTGCTCGCGTCCGTCTTCGTCGATGCCCCGGGGGTGGTGATCTGCCCGTCGTTCGAGGCCTCGACGATGACGGAGCTATGCGCGATCAGAGTGACGGACTCGATGGAAGCAGAAGCATCGGGGGAGGCGAAGCCCTCCAGGAGACGCGTTGACGTTGATTCGAAGTGGAACACCCCGCCGTCGTCGACGGAGACAACCTCGGCGCCGCCGTCCTCAAGGTCCCACGTGAAACAGCACCCGTCCACGCCGTCGACCGTCACGAGGAGAGAAGACGTCGCCTTGGCGGCCGTGCCCATCGACTGACACTGCTCGCCAATGAGTGCCTGATCCGTCACCAGCGTGACCTGATGGGTTGCGCTCACGCCGGGTGTCATTTCGTAGACCTCGGTCAGGCGGATCTGCGTCGGGTTGTCGGCGAGCGTTGCACTCCCACCCGCGGTCAAGGCGAGAGCCCCTGCGGTACCGAGCAACGCTCGCACACACCTCATGCGGCCTCGTCCTCCGCGCGCAGGCGAGGAACCGACGTCTTCTCCGGGCGAATGCCCGCCTTATCCGCGTAAAACGCGCGGATAACCTCCATGTCGGCGCGCACGTCACCCGTCAGCTGGTATGTCGGACCCCAGCCGAACGTGTGGGTATTGCGGTCGATGAAGCCGAGCTGAACCGGCACGCCCGCCTCCATCGCGATGCGGTAGAACCCGGACTTCCAAAAGTCGCGGCGCGAGCGCGTGCCCTTTGGAGTGATGCACAGCGTGAACGAGTCCGCCTCGCGAATGCGTGAAGCGACCTGGTCGACGAGGCCGTGCGCGGCGCTGCGCTCCACCGGGACGGCGCCGATCTTCTTGACGAACCAGCCGAGCACCGGTGCCTTGACAACGGAATCCTTCACCAGGAAGGAGAACGTGCGCCCGGACTTCCACATGGAGATCGCCATGAAAACGCCGTCCCAGTTCGAGGTGTGCGGAGCGCCAATGACGATGACCTTGTCCGGCAGAGGCTGCGTGGAGAGCTTCCACCGGGAAATGGACAGGTACGCGGACGCGATCGCGGAAGTGAGAGCCATGAGGGCCTTTCTGGTCGTAGCTGGGGCTAATCCTACCCGTGGGTCGGTCAGTCCAGTGACTCCACGGCGAGCGTCTGCGTCATGATGTGGGGATGTCCCGGCCATAGCGTGAGTGCCCGCTCGCGCACGGCCGCCGTCTCGACGCACACGAAGTTCTGCCACTCGCCCTCACCGATGTCGCTCAAGGTGGCCGCGCCCTGCGACCAGGGGTTCCACACGATCGTCGAACCTGAGCCGTTTTTGTCCACGATGATGCGTCGGCCCAGCTCCGGGTCGACGACCTGGACCTGCTGGGTGGACGTGTAGACGCGGTCGGTGGGGCCAATGAAGGTGATGTCGCCGCCCTGGGTGGCATAGCGCTCGTGGACCTTGTCGTAGTAGCGTTCGCCGTCTAATCCCTCCACCGTCACGTCCTCGACGTCACCGACGTGCAGGTAGGTGTGTAGGGCCGCCTCGATCGCGAAGGGGTGGTCCTCCTCGTTCGTGAGGGTCAGGGTTGCGTTCAGTTCGTACCCCGCGGATATGTCAAGGCGTGCGCAGAACGAATGGGGATAGAGCAAGGAGGTTTCGCCCGTGTGGTGGAGCTCGAAGGAAAACGAGGCTGGGGCGTCGTCCGCGGGCCGGGTGCTCGAGCGCAGCGTCCAGAGCGACGTGCGGGCAAAGCCGTGCGCACCTGCGCCGTCCCCCGGCATCGTCGGGGAATCGGCGGGGCTGCCGAACCAGGGGAGGCACAGGGGGATGCCGCCGCGGATCGCCTTCGTGCCGTCAAACACCGCGCGGGAGGAAAGCCACAGGACATCGGAATGGCCGGTGGGGCGCCATGACAAGAGGTGTGCACCGAAGGGGGTGACAAGGGTCGAGGCCGCGGAAACGTCTGCGCTGAGCGTCGCGATGTCAGTCATAGTATTCAGTAAACGCCATCGCTTGTTATCGAGCAAATAGACCGGCCGGAGGTCGCTGAGATGGCCACCTGATGACCGTGACGTGGTGGAATTCGCAGGGTGGGGATCGCATTGCCCGTCGTTGAGCCGATATTCTTGAAGACATATGTGCGTGAAATCGGTTCGAGCCGCTCGTCCTCGCGACGTGCTCACCCCCAACACGCATAAATCTGTATCCACATTTGAGGAGTCCACATATGTCCACGCGTCCCGACCTGCGAAATGTCGCCATCGTCGCACACGTCGATCATGGCAAGACCACGCTGGTTGACGCAATGCTCTGGCAGTCCGGAGCATTCTCCGAGCGCGACACGGTCGAAAAGACCGGCGAGCGCGTCATGGACTCCGGCGACCTCGAGCGCGAGAAGGGCATCACCATTCTCGCCAAGAACACCGCCGTCCACT
>ERZ773050.1668-NODE-1668-length-12158-cov-13.449062_pt1 | contig 12158 bp, 8 predicted proteins | sample MGYA00580632_ERZ773050 | MGnify/ENA primary metagenome ERZ773050 (study PRJEB29015, sample SAMEA2738123) | human oral metagenome | biome: human oral; feature: human-associated habitat; material: saliva | place: China | collected 2166 ... | reverse complement strand
CATACTTTGGAAACCAATCGGTAGGCGGGTAGTATTGAGGGAGAAATCACATACGTATTGGGAGACAATGATGACTGCTCAACCCCCGTTTGATCCGGGTACCTACCGCTCTGACGCGGTTCCCTCGGACACTCAAGCTATTTATATTCAGGAAGGCGGCGCTGAGCCGCGCGGAATTCTGTTCCATTCGCCGACCAAGCACCCGAAGATTCTGCGTCTGCAGGAGATTATGATTGTCTCCGCGCTGCTCTGCTTGATTCACGGTGTTATTTCCTCGTTTGCGCCGGATAACCTGTCCCCGCTGAAGGGTCTGCCGGAGGTCGGTATTGCAGGCGGTATCGGCCTGCTGGTCGTTTCTGCGGTTGTGTACATCTGGGTGTACTTCACGATTCAGAAGGGTAAACGTCAGGGCCTGACCGTTGGTCTGATTTTTGCAATTCTGGGTGCGTTCGTGGCGATTCTGTCTCTGATTGGTAATGTCATTGACGCTCAGCGCTACGGCTTCGTGCCCCTGTACGCGGCATGGTTCATTGCGAACGTGCTGTGGATTCGTGCTTCTTTTGACCCGGCTGTGAAGCAGGCTCTGAAGTAGAAGCGCCCTCTTCAACCCTGTTGTTGAAAAGATATACTCTAGAACGCCCGGATGGATTATCCGGGCGTTCTGCTGTTTGCGCTTCCTTCTCTGGTCTAAAATGGATAGGATATGCGCCCGTCGCCTTCCTCCTGTCCCGCACCCTGTGCAGGTAGCCGGGGGAGAGCTGACGGTGCTGCCTAAGGTGTATAACGAGCCAGCCGGTATAGTGCCGGTGGTATGCAGAGAAGAGTGACAATGACCGATTCCGTGCAGGAACACGAGGGTCTTAACGGCCCGGCTCAGGTTCTCGCCCGCATTGCGCAGGTTCTGGAGGAGAACCCCGAGAACGGTTTGGACGTTATCCGTGAGGCTTTTGAGGCTGAGCGTGAGCGTGCCAAGCAGGAGATTCGCGAGAAGGCTAAGGACTTTGACAGCCTCAAGGAGGTGCGCCTGAGCTTCTTCGGTGAGAAGGGCATCATGAGCATCGCTAACCGCCAGATGCGTGATCTTCAGAACCAGCACAAGGGCCCGGTGGGTAAGCTGATGGGTCAGGCTCGTGCAGCCCTGACTGAGGCTATTGAGGCTCGTACCGCTGAGCTGGAGGCTGAGCGTGAGGCTCGCATCCTGGCTGAGGAAGCTGTGGACGTTTCTGCTGCTTCGCCTCGCCGTTCCCTGGGCGGCCGCCACCCGATTGCTCTGATGCAGGAGCGCCTGACCGACATTTTCGTCGGTATGGGTTGGGAAGTTGCTGACGGCCCGGAGCTGGAGTCTGAGTGGTACAACTTTGACGCTCTGAACATTAAGCCCGATCACCCGGCACGCGAAATGCAGGATACTTTCTACGTTGAGCCGAAGGACGCTCACCTGCTGCTGCGCACTCACACTTCGCCGGTGCAGATGCGTTCGTTGCTTTCGCGTGATCTGCCGCTGTACATTGTGTGCCCGGGTCAGGTGTACCGCACCGATGAGCTGGATGCGACCCACACCCCGGTCTTCCACCAGATTGAGGGCCTTGCCGTGGATAAGGGCCTGACGATGGCTGATCTGAAGGGCACCCTGGAGTATATGGCACGCGCCATGTTCGGTGAGGACGCTAAGATTCGCCTGCGCCCGAACTTCTTCCCGTTCACTGAGCCTTCCGCTGAGCTGGATTTGTGGCACCCGAATGCTAAGGGCGGCCCGCAGTGGATTGAGTGGGGCGGCTGCGGCATGGTGAACCCGAATGTTCTGCGTGCTGCGGGTATTGATCCTGAGGAGTACTCGGGCTTCGCTTTTGGTATGGGTATTGAACGTACCCTCATGTTCCGTAACAACGTCGCTGACATGCATGACATGGTTGAAGGCGACATCCGTTTCTCTGAGCAGTTCGGGATGGAGATCTAAATTATGCGTGTACCCCTGTCATGGCTGCGCGAGTTCGTGCCTGTAGCCGAGGATGCTTCGGCTGAAGATTTGATGGCAACCCTGGTGAAGGTTGGCCTGGAAGAAGAAGACGTTCACCGCCCCTCTGATGAGCTGTCCGGCCCGATTGTGGTTGGTCAGGTGCTCTCTATGGAGCCGGAGACCCACTCGAACGGCAAGACCGTGAACTGGTGCCAGGTGCGTGTGGTTCCGGAGGGTCAGGAGCAGACTCTGACCGGTAAGGGCATTGAGCCTTCCGGCGTTCAGGGCATTATTTGTGGTGCCCACAATTTCGTACCCGGCGACAAGGTTGTTGTGACCCTGCCCGGCGCTGTTCTGCCCGGTGGTTTCGCGATTACCGCTCGTAAGACTTACGGCCACAAGTCGGCTGGCATGATTGCTTCGACTCGTGAGCTGGGTATTGGCGATGATCACGGTGGCATTCTGGTGCTTTCGACCCTGGGCCTGGACCCGGAGATTGGCACCGATGCGATGGAGCTGCTGGGCCTGTACGATCAGGCTGCTGAGGTGAACGTGACCCCGGATCGCGGTTACGCGTTCTCTCTGCGCGGTATTGCTCGCGAGTGGTGCCACGCTACCGGTTCTTCCTTTGAGGATTTTGTGCTGGCGTACGGCGAGCGCGCCCCGGAGGCGAACGAGTCCGGTCACCCGGTTTCTCTGCGTGATGACGCCCCGATTCACGGTAACCCCGCATGCACTCGTTTCGTGATGCGTGAGGTGTCGGGCGTGAAGGCGGATGCGCCGGTTCCGACCTGGATGTCTTCGCGTCTGCGTCTGGCGGGTGTACGCTCGCTGTCGCTGCCGGTGGATATTTCGAACTACGTGATGTTGGAGACCGGTCAGCCTCTGCACTTCTACGATGCTGACAAGGTTCAGGGTGAGATTGTGGTGCGTCGCGCCGCTGCTGGCGAGAAGCTGGTGACCCTGGATGGTGTTGAGCGTACTCTGCACCCGGAGGATATTGTCATTGCTGATGATTCCGGCGTGATTGGTCTTGCCGGTGTGATGGGCGGCGCTTCGACTGAGGTGACCGATTCGACCACCCGCATTCTGGTGGAGTCTGCTCGTTTTGATGAGGTGTCGGTGGCTCGTACTGCTCGCCGTCACAAGCTGATTTCTGAGTCCTCGAAGCGTTTTGAGCGTGGCGTGGATCCGCAGATTCAGGCTGCGGCTGCTCAGCGTGCGGTTGAGCTGCTGGTTGAGCTGGCTGGTGCCCAGGTTGAGCCGGGCGTTACTGATGTGTCGCTCGGCTACGAGCCGGTCGTGATTGACCTGCCTGCTGATTACACTGCCGGTCGTATTGGCGTGGATTACTCGCCGGAGCAGATTGAGTCCTGCCTGCGTGAGATTGGTTGCTCGGTGGAGCGTACCGAGTCTGGCTACGCGGTGACTGTCCCGTCGTGGCGTACTGACCTGCGCGCGAAGGAAGATCTGACTGAGGAAATCGCACGTATTGACGGTTACGAGAACATCCCCTCGACTCTGCCGGTGGCTCCTGCGGGTCGCGGTTACACTCCGGAGCAGGCGGGTAAGCGTCGTGCGCTGAACGCGCTGGCGGCTTCCGGTCTGACTGAGGTTTTCGCGTACCCCTTCGTGTCGGCTGACGCGAACAACCTGTGGTCGGCTCCGTGGGTGAGCACCCCTGAGAACCCGGTAACTGAGGTTCCTTCGGTTCGCCTGGAGAACCCGATTTCTTCGGCTGAGGGCTGGATGCGCCGTTCGCTGCTGCCGGGCCTGGTTGAGGTTCTGAAGCGTAACCTGTCTCGCGGTTTCAAGAACCTGGCTATTTTTGAGGCGGGCCACGTGTTCATTCCGGGTGAGCAGCTGGGTTCGGAGTCCATTCCGCCGCTGGGTGCTCGTCCTTCGGATGAGGTTCTGGCTGATTTGAATGCTGGTATTCCGCAGCAGCCCACGTTCGTTGCTGGCCTGTTTGCAGGTACTGAGCATGAGGTGATGCCGGGTGCTGCTCCGCGCGCTTACGATTGGCGTGATGCTTTGGACGCTGTGCGTCTGGTGGCTGACGCTGTTTCGGCTGAGGTTCAGTTCCGTAACGGTGTGCATACTGCGTTCCACCCGGGCCGTGTGGCTGAGGTTCTGAACGCTGCCGGTGAGCGTGTTGGTTTTGCTGGTGAGCTGCACCCGAAGCTTCTGCAGGAGCTGAACCTGCCTGAGCGTACCTGCGCGTTTGAGCTGGATTTCTCGGCACTGTTTGCTGGTCGTGTTGAGGCGCGTCAGGCTACCCCGGTGCTGACTTTCCCGGCTGCTACTCAGGATGTGGCGCTTCTGGTGGACCGCGATCTGCCTGCTTCTGAGGTGGAGCGTGTTCTGCGTGAGGGCGCTGGTGAGCTGCTGGAGGATATCCGCGTCTTTGACGATTACCGCGGTGTCGGTATTGATGAGTCGAAGAAGTCTTTGGCGTTTGCTCTGCGTTTCCGCGCGCCGGATCGTACGCTGACTGCTGATGAGGCGTCGGCTGCTCGTGAGGCTGCCGTGGCTGCGGCTGTTGAGCAGCTGGGTGCGGAACCGCGTGTCTAACCGGGTCTGACCCTATGGCGTAATGCCTTGTGCTGACGGGGTGGGAGTTGTTGGCTCCCACCCCGTAGCTTTTGGTGTTGTGTAGCGGGTTTACCGGTGGGGTTGGTTTATGAAGCGTTGATAAGCGCTTTCATTGGTGAACTCATGTGGTTATGGGTACCCTAGAAGATAGATGAAGTGAGGGAGAGAGTAATGGCTAATCGAGAGAACTCGCGCGAACAGGATGAGCTGTCGCAGTCTGAGGTCGAAGAAACCTACTTTGAAGATTCTGAATATGAGGATTCTGAGTACGGTGATTCTCAGTACGAGGAGTACGACGAATACGAGGATTACGACGACGAGGAAGAGAACTCCTCTCTTTTCGCGATGAGTGAGGAAGAGCTGGATGACCGTCCGGGCGTGAACTGGCTGTCGGTTCTTTCTGCTGCTGTTGCGGTTATTCTTTCCATTGTTTTGGCTGTTGTAGGTGTTCGTGCTTTTGCGTCGGTGAATAATAACGCCGAGTATGCCGGTAAGAGCTGGGTTATTCAGGGCACTTATCAGGATTTGACTCCTGACCTGATTACGAAGGGTAATGTGGCTCGTTATAAGGGCAACCTGCCGGCTGATGACGCTCTGAATGGTAAGACGTATGTGTCGAACCTGAAGGATAAGTATCAGGTGACTTCGGGGGCTCCGATTGAGTTCCGTGGTTCGCAGACTGGTGATGTTCCTTCCGAGTTCCCGCGTGAGGTGGATGGCCTGCTGGTGGAGAAGAACGGTAGCCTTGAGGTCGTCTACACCGCTGAGAAGGGCACGTTGAAGCCTGTGACTGAGGACAGCGTGAATGCTGAGCGTTTTGCCGGTATCGCAAGTATTGTTGGTGCGGTGCTGGTGCTTCTGCTGGGTCTGGGTTTTGCTGTGTGGCTGAACCGCCGTTCGCGCGATGTTGAGTATGAGGATTTGGACGGTCTGGTGGAGGATGAGCGCTAGGCGTTCTGAATCCTAAGGACTCACCCGGTTGACGTTTTGTTGAGGGAGCCTGTTTTTGGCGCACGTGGTGTGCTGGAGGCGGGCTCCTTTTTCGTGCTCGCGTACCGGGGGTTTCTTGGCCAGCGCGGCGCACCAGCCCACCATGTTCTTGCACGCTATGCATTCATTGCGAGGTTATGCGCCCGAATGTGTAGATACACGTTACATTCGCGGCGTTTTGCGTGACAGCTGGTGAGATAAACCCTGAAATTTCCCCCATATCTTGGAATAATCCGTATTTGGTGCGCATATTTATGTGCATATGTATTATCTTGGGTAGTAAAGAATGTTGCGCTGCGCCACCGTTGGGCAGCTCCGTTCTGAATTCGTGATTGGCACCGTAGGAAGAAGAGATATTATGCCTTTCCCCTCGACCAAGATCGCGCGTCAGGCACGCATCGTTGAATTGCTGCAGACCCGACGTGTCCGCTCCCAGGCTGAACTGGCGCAGTACCTGACCGATGATGGTATGAAGGTTACGCAGGCGACCCTTTCCCGTGATCTTGTTGAAATTGGCGCTGAGCGCATCCGTGATGAAGGTGCCGGCCTGATTTATGCTGTGCCGAATTACCCTGCTCGTCGTGGCGGCGGTACTGCACCTGACGCCCGTATGATTTCCCTGTTTAAGGAGCTGCTGATTACCGCTGAGGGTTCGGCAAATATTACGGTTCTGCGTACTCCTCCGGGTGCTGCGCAGTTCTTGGCGTCGTCGATTGATCAGGGCGGTCTTGAAGCAATCATGGGTACTATTGCCGGTGACGATACGGTCATTGTGGTTACTCGTGACCCCAATGGTGGGGCTGCGCTTGCCGAGAGCTTCTTGGATTGGTCTGCCGCTCAGTAGTAGCTGGGGCGTATCTTGCGCTGTTCTTCTGATGTTTTGGGGGAGCGGTTGAGGGTACGCCCTTCTGCTGTCTTCGGGCTCTTTGCCGGGCTTCTAGCTCGGCTTCTCCTTTTAGATATACCGATTTTTCTGTGGTGAGAGTTTTCTATCATGTCTGAAATGCACGATTCAGCGAACAATATTGCCTACCTTTTGGCGGAGGCTGCTTCTGGTTCTGATTCTGCGGCTAAGGCGGCTTTGGCGATTCCGGCTTCTGACTCTGCTGATGTGCAGGTGGTGAGCTACGCGCAGTTGGCGTCTGCGGCCGCGCAGGTTCAGCGTCATGTGGCGGCGCTCGGTGTTGAGCGTGGTGACCGGGTGGCGTTGTCTATGCCGAATGTGGCGTTGATGCCGGCGTTGTATTACGGCATTGTGGCTGCGGGCGCGATTTGTGTTCCGTTGAATCCGCTGTTGTCGGGTGCTGAGCTGGAGTATCATCTGCGCGATAGCGGAGCGAAGGTGCTTTTTGCTTTTGCGGGTACTCGTCTGGCGTCGGAGGCTTCCTCGACGGTGCCGGTGAAGAACGGTTCGGTTCGTTGTGAGATTTTCACCGGGGGAGAGGGTTCGCCGGTGGCTCCTTTTGATGGGCTGTCCGATGCGGTGCTGGAGCCTGTCCCGGTGGCGGCGAGTGACCCGGCGATTATTCTCTACACGTCGGGTACGACGGGCCGTCCGAAGGGTGCGACGCTAACTCACGCGAATATCCTCTCGAATGCTCGTAGTTGCGTGAGCGTTTTTGGTTTCACCGCTGAGGACGTCATTTTTGGCGGTCTTCCGCTGTTCCATGCGTTCGGCCAGACGGTGTCGATGAATGCGGCGTTTGCGGCGTCGGCTACGGTGGCTTTGCTGCCGCGTTTTACCCCTGATGGTGCACTGAATCTGATGGAGCGTGCGGGGGTGTCGGTGTTGGCTGCGGTCCCGAGCATGTATGTGTCGTTAGCGGCGGCGCTGGAGGCTGAGCCTGAGCGTGCGCGCTCGCTGCGTGGTCGCATCCGTTTCGGCATTTCGGGCGGTTCGCCGCTGCCTGCGCCGGTGCATTCTGCGTTGAAAACGCTGATTGAGTGCCCGGTGTATGAGGGCTACGGTTTGAGTGAGACGTCGCCGGTGGTTTCGTTTAATCAGGCGGAGTTTGGCATGGTGCTCGGTTCGGTGGGTCGTGTGCTGCCGGACGTGCAGGTGCAGGTCCGTTGCCCGCAAGGTTCCGAGTGCGCACCGGATGTGAGCGGTCAGCTGTGGGTGCGCGGTGAGAACGTGATGGCTGGCTACTGGAATAATCCGGCGGCTACTGCTGAGGTTTTTGACGGCGAGTGGTTTGCGACCGGCGATGTTGCTCGTGTTGATGAGCAGGGCAATATTTTTATTGTGGATCGTATTAAGGACATGGTTCTGCGTAACGGCTATTCGGTATATCCGCGTGAGATTGAGGATGTTCTCTATACCCATGAGCAGGTGCAGTCGGTAGCGGTGTTGGGCGTGCCGGATGAGCGGGTGGGCGAGGAGGTTGTCGCTGTGGTGATGCCGCGTCCGGGTGCTGATGAGGGTGTGTTGCAGGCGGAGTTGAATGCGTTGGCGCGTACTCGTTTGGCGGCGTATAAGTATCCTCGCCGCTACGTGATGGTGGAGAGCATGCCGCTGGGCCCGACCGGCAAGATTCTTAAGCGTGACTTGCGGGTTTTGATTCAGCGGGGCTAATTCCGGCAGGCGGTTCTTGGCGTTTATCTGAGGACAACCGCGGGTGAAGGGGGTAGAATCTTGTAGGTGGCTTCTACCGCGTTATTGTTCCCGGGTGTTTTTTCCGGGGCTATCCCCTTCACGAAAGAGAGAGCATGAGCGTTCCCGCTTCTGAGGCTTCGCGAACCCCTATTGAGCAGTTGATTCCGGCTGCTTGCGCTACGATTCCGAATTACCCGCACGAGGGTATCCTCTTTTACGATGTGACCACTCTCTTCGCTAATGCTGAAGTGTTCAAGGCGTGCATTGATGAGCTGGCTGCTCGTTTTGAGGGTCAGTTTGATGTGGTGGCTGGTGTTGAGGCTCGCGGTTTCTTGCTGGCTTCTGCGCTCGCGTATGCTACCGGCACTGGCGTTATGACGGTTCGTAAGGCGGGTAAGCTTCCGCGTGAGACGTACCGTGAGGAGTATGCGCTGGAGTACGGTAGCGCGGCGATTGAGATTCACTGTAATGATTTTGCGCCGGGCACTCGTGTTCTTCTGCTGGATGATCTGCTGGCGACTGGCGGTACCCTGGTGGCTGCCGCAAAGCTGGTGGAGCGCGCGAACCTGAAGGTCGCCGGCGTTGGCGCTCTTCTGGAGCTGGAGGGCCTGGGCGGTCGTGAGGCGCTGGATGGTTACCGTCTTGAGACGCTGAGCTTGGTGTCTGAGTACCCGCTGCCGTCGAAGTAGTTTTATAGAGTTTGAGGCTGACCGCCCTTTGGGTGTGCGCAGCTGATATTGATGAGGGGTGCCCCGCCGGTTGAGCCGGTGGGGCACTTTGCTGTGTATGCCTGTGGGGGTTTTCTGTGGGGGTAATATTTCTGCCCTTCGGAGCCTGTCCTGTAAAATAGTGACCCGTATTTTTGGGTGTCTGTCGCACCCTGTCTTTGAGGCACCATAGGTTTAAGGAGCTTACGTGTCATCTGAATCTCTACCCCAGCAGTCTGCTGATTCTTCGGCGGCTGAGAAGCTGTTTGCTGAGCAGATGGCTGCGGAGCGTGAGTATGTTGCTCGCGTGTATGCTCGCCTGGATGAGCTCCGTGAGGAGACGGCTGAGAAGCTGGCTGCTGTGCGTAAGAATCAGGCGGTGGGCGGTCATCAGAACCGTTCGGAGCGTGACTCTTTTGCTACTCACTATGAGGATCGTTTGGCGCAGCTGAATGCTGTGGATTCTCGTCTGACGTTTGGCCGACTGGATATGGACCGTGAGGGCACTGATGCGGTGCGCTATATCGGTCGTATTGGTATTACGGATAGCAATCAGCAGCGTCTGCTGATGGACTGGCGTGCCCCGGAGGCGGGTACGTTCTATCAGGCGACTGCTTTCCACCCCATGGGTGTGCGCCGCCGCCGTCATCTGATGCTTGAGGGCCGCACTGTCGTAAATATTGAGGATGAGGTCTTTGATACTCAGATGCTGCAGGATGAGGACACCCTCCACGGTGAGGGTGCTCTGTTGGCGGCGTTGAATAAGAAGCGTACCGGCCGCATGGGCGATATTGTGGCGACGATTCAGGCTGAGCAGGATGCGATTATCCGCTCGGAGCTGCCGGGTGTGCGTGTTGTGCAGGGTGGTCCGGGTACCGGTAAGACTGCTGTGGCGCTGCATCGTGCGGCGTACCTGCTGTACACGAACCGTGAGCGCCTGTCGAAGGCTGGCGTGCTGGTGGTTGGTCCGTCGAATTCGTTCATGTGGTACATCGAGCGTGTGCTTCCTTCGCTGGGCGAGACCGGCGTGGTGATGGCTTCGTTGGCGACCCTGTACCCGGGTCTGCGTGCTGTGCCTGAGAAGGACCGCGCGGTTGCCGCGTTGAAGGGCGATTTGCGCATGGTGAAGGTTATCAAGCGTGCGGTGGCGGATCGTCAGAAGGTACCGGCTCAGGTTCAGCGTCTGAACGTTGAGGGTACCGATGTTGAGCTGACTCCGGAGATGGTTCGTTCGGCTCGTTCTCGTGCTCGTTCGACTGGCAAGCCGCATAATGAGGCTCGTGAGACGTTCGTGAAGATTCTGTTGAAGGAGCTGACCGCGAAGCTGGATGATCAGCTGAACCGTGCGGCGGGTCGCGTGGTGGAGCGTCCGTATCTGCAGGATGACGTGCGTGCCTCGATGGATGTGCGCCGTGCCTTGAACCTGGCGTGGATGCCGCTGTCGCCTGAGACTCTGTTGCGCTCGCTGTTCTCGAAGCCGCACTATCTGGAGTCTGCTACTCGTGAGTTGTCGAAGGCGGAGCGTGAGTTGCTGGCTCGCCCGGCGGATGCCCCTTTCACGGAGGCTGATGTTCCTCTGCTGGATGAGGCTGCTGAGCTTTTGGGTGATTTTTCGAAGGTGACCGGTGCGGCTGCTGCGGCTCGTGCTGTGGCGGAGCATCGCGCGAACCTTGAGAATGCGGCGAAGGCTTTGGAGAATGTTCACCAGTCGCTGGAGGATATTGGCGCTGATGGCGTGATTACTCCTGAGCAGATTGCGATGATGAATGAGGTTCGTGGCGAGCGTATGACTGCTGCGGCTGCGGCGTCGGCTGATCGTACGTGGGCGTATGGCCATATTGTGGTGGATGAGGCTCAGGAGCTCTCGCCCATGCAGTGGCGTCTGCTGATGCGTCGTTGCCCGATGAAGTCGTTCACGATTGTGGGCGATATTGCTCAGGCTTCTTCTGCTGCGGCTGCTTCCTCGTGGTCGCAGGCGTTGGAGCCGTTTGTGGGTGAGCGCTTCACTCTGGAGGAGCTGACGATTAATTACCGTACTCCGGCGCAGATTGCTGAGGCGGCGGTGTCGGTTGCGCAGGCTGCTGGCTATGAGGTGTCTGCGCCTCGTGCGGTGCGTGAGGGTCGTTGGGCTCCGCTGGTTCATGAGGTTGCTTCCGAGTCTGTCGTAGAGCAGACCGTGGCTGTGGTCAGTGAGGAGGTCGCTCATTCGGGTGGCGCTCTGATTGGTGTGGTGTGCCCGCCGAGCCTGTATGTTCAGACGGCTCAGGCTGTGGCTCGTGCTCATGCTGATCGTACGGGTACCGCGCAGACTGCGTTGGAGAATCAGGTGCTGGTTCTGACTCCGTGGGAGGCGAAGGGCCTGGAGTTTGATGTTGTGGTGATTGTTGAGCCGCAGCAGCTGATTGATGATGCTGATGGTGCTGTGGGTGACCTGTACGTGTCGATGACTCGTCCGACTCAGCGCCTGCACATGGTGGGTTCGCGGATGCCCGCGGGTCTGTAGCCAGGCGGCTCGTGTAGCCTCTATCTGTTATTTCTGTGAGCCGGTGCCGCACCGGTTTGGGCGCTCGCTTAGGTTTTTCTGAGCGTTTGGGCTGGTGCGGTGCTAGGCTTGTTACATATTTTGTTCGAGCGCCTTTGGGCGTTGTTACCTTGTGAATGGGAGAAGCATGTCTGCCGAGATCCTCAACGCGCAGCATAATGACGATACCTTCGAGAATATTTGGCAGGAGCTGAAGTGGCGCGGCCTGGTGCACGTGAGCACTGATGAGGCTGCTCTGGAGAAGGCGCTGAGCGAGGAGAGCCTGACTTTCTATACGGGTTATGATCCGACTGCGGCTTCTTTGCACCTGGGTCACCTGGTGCAGCTGCTGGTGATGCGTCGTCTGCAGCTGGCTGGTCACAAGCCGCTGGGTCTGGTGGGTGGTTTCACCGGTTTGATTGGTGATCCGCGTCAGACTTCTGAGCGTGTGCTGAACTCTCCTGAGGTTGTTGCTGAGTGGGTTAAGTCTCTGCGTGCTCAGATTGAGCGTTTCCTGTCTTTCGAGGGTGAGAACGCTGCTCGTATGGTGAATAACCTGGACTGGAGCGGTCAGATGTCTGCTCTGCAGCTGCTGCGCGATGTTGGTAAGCATTTCCGCGTGGGCACCATGGTGAAGAAGGAGATTGTTGCGAAGCGTCTGAACTCTGATGAGGGCATTTCGTACACCGAGTTCTCGTACCAGATTCTGCAGGGCCTGGACTTTTTGGAGCTGAACCGTCGTTTCGGTTGTACTCTGCAGACCGGTGGTTCTGATCAGTGGGGTAACCTGAC
>ERZ773050.1661-NODE-1661-length-12181-cov-12.637473_pt1 | contig 12181 bp, 11 predicted proteins | sample MGYA00580632_ERZ773050 | MGnify/ENA primary metagenome ERZ773050 (study PRJEB29015, sample SAMEA2738123) | human oral metagenome | biome: human oral; feature: human-associated habitat; material: saliva | place: China | collected 2166 ... | reverse complement strand
AGGGCTAAAGCTCTAGCACTCTACTTGTATGAGTGCCAAGTATGAGTTATAATCATATCATGACTGAACGTCAACGGGCGATTCTTGTCGCGATTATTGAGCAATATGCGGAAATTGCCGCGCCAGTTGGTAGCGTCACGTTAGCCAAATTATTCGGCGTGTCCAGTGCTACTATCCGTAGCGAAATGGCCAAGCTGGAGGAGATGGGTCTCATCGAGGCGCCGCACACCAGCGCTGGCCGGATTCCTACAGATAAAGGATACCGTGTGTATGTTAATGGTATCACTGACGCTCAGATGACAGAATTACCAAGCGGCATTGATCGCAGTGCGAGAGCGATTGAAGCGCATGTTAACTCTCACATCGACAAGTCTGACCGAGCGATTCGCAGTGCGGTTGATAGTCTGGTGGAGCTAACGGGCAATTTCGGCTTTGCGTCGTTTGGTGAACATTTGTATATGAATGGTATGACGCAGTTATTTAGTCAACCGGAATTTATCGAGGGCGGACACGTGCAAGCGATTGCTCGGCTGATTGATAATATCGAGCCGTGGCTACGTGAAGCGGCGCCAAATGAGCCGTTGAATGTATTTATCGGCAGCGAAAACCCGATTGGTAAAAGTTCTGGTGCGACGTTAATTATCAGTAAATTCCGTTCACAGTTTAGTGACGATAGCTATATCGGCGTGATCGGTCCGACGCGGCAGAATTACCGTCGAACGATGGAGTTGGTGCGCCGAACCGGTGCTATGCTGGAGGGAATGTTGTAGGAGGAAAAAATGACGAAAAGTAAGACTAGGAAAACTGAAGATTTAGAGCAGCAATTGGGTGAACTTACACTAGATTTGCAACGGACGCGGGCGGATTTTGAGAATTATCGCAAGCGTGTGGAGGCGGAGAAGCAATCGGCGCATCAAATGGGCCAAGCGAAGTCGGCGATGAAACTATTGCCAGTGATTGATACTATTGAGCGGGCGATTACCAATGTACCGGAGGAGCTAGCGGATAACGCCTGGGCAAAAGGCGTGGCTGGTCTAAGTAAGCAGCTTGACAAACAGCTCAAAGAAATCGGCCTCGAGAAAATTAACGCTAAACCTGGTACGCCGTTTAATCCTGAGTTGCATCAGGCTATTCAGTTCGATGAAGAAGCTGAGGGTGAAAAAGAAGTGATTGCTGAGGAGTTGCGAGCTGGCTATATGCTGAATGGCTCCGTTATTCGTGATTCGATGGTTAAAGTTACGCGCCAATAAATATCTTTAGAAATCTAATATATTAGCACTCTTGACATGGGAGTGCTAATTATTTATACTGGAATAGTTGGCACTCGACATAAAAGAGTGCTAAAATGGATATAATTAGAAAACCAGATGTGATCATAACAGAAAGGGGAATCATATGGGTAAAATTATCGGAATCGACCTCGGTACAACTAACAGCGCCTTTGCGTACATGCTGGCAGGCAAGTCAGAAGTTATCGCTAACGCTGAAGGTAACCGTACCACGCCATCAGTGGTGGCAATTAATAAAAAGGGCGAGCGCTTGGTTGGGCAAGTGGCTCAGCGCCAGCGCGTGACCAATCCAAAGAACACCATTTACGGCGTCAAGCGGTTGATTGGTCGTAAGTTTACTGACAAGGAAGTCCAAAAAGACCTCGATATCATGCCATACCAGATTGTTAAAAAAGGTACTGGCGTAGCCGTGGCAATGGGCGACAAAGAATACACGCCAGAAGAAGTTTCAGCCATGATCCTCAGCAAAATCAAAGCTGATGCTGAGGCATTCTTAGGCGAAAAAGTTACTGAAGCGGTCATCACTGTGCCGGCCTACTTTGACGATTCGCAGCGCCAGGCCACCAAAGACGCTGGTAAAATCGCTGGCCTGGAAGTCAAGCGCATCATCAATGAGCCAACGGCAGCTGCTCTGGCGTACGGCCTGGAAAAAGGCAAAAATGACGAAACCATCGTGGTGTTTGACCTTGGCGGCGGCACCTTCGACGTTTCTATTTTGGAACTCGGCGACGGTGTGTTTGAGGTGAAAGCCACCAATGGTGATACCCACCTGGGTGGTGAGGACTTTGACAATGTCATCGTTAACTATTTCCTGGATGACTTCAAGTCTAAAGAAGGCATCGACCTACGCAAAGACAATGCGGCCATGCAGCGTCTAAAGGACGAAGCCGAAAAGGCCAAAAAGGAATTGTCGACAGTCACTGAATACGAAGTCAACATTCCATTTATCACCGCTGACGCTGACGGGCCAAAGCACTTTGAGTTGAGCCTGACACGGGCGAAGTTGGAAGATTTGGTGAAGGATCTGCTAGCGCGCCTCGACGGCCCAGTTGAAAAAGCACTCAAAGACGCTAAATTATCAAAATCTGACGTCAATGAGATCGTCATGGTTGGCGGTATGACCCGCATGCCAGCGGTGGTTGAGCGGGTGAAGAAGTTGTTTGGCAAAGACCCAATGCAAGGTGTTAACCCGGACGAAGTGGTGGCAGTTGGTGCGGCTATTCAGGGCGGCGTACTGGCTGGCGACGTCAAGGACGTGCTGCTGCTGGATGTGACACCACTGAGTCTTGGTATCGAGACGATGGGCGGCGTGTCGACTAAGCTAATTGAACGCAATACCACCGTACCGACCAGCAAGAGCGAAGTGTTCTCGACGGCTGCCGACAATCAGCCGCAGGTAGAGATCCATGTCTTGCAGGGTGAGCGTGAATTCGCCAATGACAACAAGAGCTTGGGGCGTTTTGTGCTTGATGGTATCGCGCCAGCACCGCGCGGCGTGCCGCAGATTGAAGTGACGTTTAATATTGACGCGAATGGCATCCTCAACGTCACCGCCAAAGATAAAGGCACCGGCAAGGAGCAATCGATTACCATCCAAAACTCTGGCAACATGAGTAAGGAAGACATCGAAAAGGCGCAGAAAGAAGCCGAACTCCACGCTGACGAGGACAAGAAAAAGCGCGAAACCGTTGACGCCAAAAACCAGCTAGAAAACGCCATCTATCAGGCAAAGAAAATGCCAGACGAGTTTAAGGATAAGATTTCTGACGACGACAAGAAAGCGATTGACGAAGCGGTCAAAGAAGCGGAAAAGCACAAAGACGCTGACGACAAAGATGAGCTAGAAGCGGCAGCCAAAGCACTGCAGGACGCCATCATGCCAATCGGCGCCAAAATGTACCAACAAGCCGCTGAAGACAAAAAGGCTGATGAGTCTAAGGACGACAAAAAATCTGACAAGGATGAACCAGTTGAGGGTGAGGTGGTTGACGAGAAGTAACAGAGTCTAATGCAGGCTGATATAATACCCCAAGTCTCCGGGGTATTATATTTTTCGCTGGACGATACAGTTGAGCGGTGGAATTTCGGTAGTCGGCGGCACGCGATAGACTAAGGTGAGGCTCTGAAAGGCGAGCAAAAACGTTATTACTACGATAGTTCGGTGTCTCTTTCGAAAATTCCTCCATGAAAAAGCCCTCCCGTGCTATACTGAAATTAGCATGAGGGGAATTAAGTATGGAATTGATTTTTCTGTTAGTGATTGTCATCTTAACAATCAAGTTAGTACAGAGAGACGGTAAGCGGCTGTCTCGTCAGCCTGAGGATTACCAGCGCGGTTATTGGGACGGTGTGCGTGATGCGCAGAATGGACGTGCAAAAATTGAAGACAGCGATGGTCAAGTTAGGCTTGTTATCAATAGCCAAGCTGCATCTTCACAATCTACCAGCTCTTTGCTAATTAGCAACGAAGAGGAAAAGTCTGCCGTTTCATCGTCTACTACTGCTGCGTCTTCTACTGATGCCGCGCCAATTGAAGAAGGGGTGAGTGTTCCTGTCAAAGAGGCGCAAATTACTAAGTGGGCATCGTCAGCTAGCGATAAAGAAAAAGAGAAAAATCGTCAAACTACCATCAATGTGGCGCTCTATACAGCGTCATTATTATTGACCGCTGGCATACTGCTGCTGGCACAAACGATTGAACTTTCGGCGCAGCTCAGGTTTAGTTTGGTGTGGCTGTTTATTTTTGTCTATTATGCCATTGGCCAGGTGTTGTACGCCCGATTGCCGATCTTAAAGCCGGCCTCAACGGCGTTTATTGGTACGGCGCTGGCTGCTGTGCCGATTGGCGGGTGGAGTATGCATTTACTCTTGGGGATTGATCCGGCATTGTGCTGGCTTATCACCTCCTTCATCGGCACTTTCTTATGCGTGGATGCTACAGTCAGGCTCAATAGTCAGCCGCTCGCCTATATTTCGCTGCTGTCGATGTTTACGATGACCACCAGCTTGCCAGCTGTTATGCACGCTCAGTTGGTGTGGTATTATGCTGCGGTGCTATTGTTCGGATGTCTGATGACCTTGGCTGCGTATTTTTCTAGTCGTTTTCCACGCCAATTCACCGAGCCGTTGACGCTGGTTAATCCGTTTATCGTCCCGTCCACTTTGCTTCTCGCTATCGGTTCGTCGGTGCATATGGGAACGCTTGACGTCAGTATGCTGCTGCTCATCAGCGTTATATATTATTTTACTGTTGCCCTCGTCGAGAAATCAAAGGATATGCGCACGTATGAACTAACGACGGCGCGCGTGTTGTTGATGGCGATGACTGCTAGTTTTGCGCTGTACTTATCGAATAGTGACAGGCTGGTTATGGGTGTAGTGCTTGGGGTGGTGGCACTTGGTAATATGATTTGGTCTATCGGGTCTATACGTGTCCAAAAGCAGCCCGACAAGCAGCACGAAATAGTATTGTGGGTTAGTTTTGTTGTGTCGCTGGCCGCTTTCTTGGTTATAGCTGGCGTCGAAAGTCCGCTAAGAGATATGGTCATATTTATCCTGCTGAGTACGATGTCGGCAGTAAGTTTTATGGCGCTTTCATTGCTGCGCCGCGCCCGTTTTGGCGGTATGGTAGTAATGTCTGGAATTTTGTTGGTGCCGGCTGGCGTTAGGCTATTTGGCCTTGACCCCATAACAGCTCTGCACGTACACTACTCTATCTTTGTGCTTATGACTTTCTTGCCGATTGTCTACCGATTACTGGTTTTGAAACGTCCAAATATTATCAAAAGTCAAGCAATACTAGTGTACGGTGCTGCGGCCGCTTGGTGGTTAATGACGGTGTTTATAGCCTTAGCTTTTTTGACTGCTTATCCAGCAGGAGAAGGCATGCTGTATCTGTCAGATTCGGTGGCGGTTGCCGCTATCATCATGGGTATCGCTGCGTGGCGTGAGAAAGCTTACGGTTTAGTGATTGGTATTCATGCTTCTTTTCTGGCGATAGCGTTGCTGCTGGCTTCTTATTTCAAGATGGCTGGCGAAAATATTGCTATCTTGATGGCGTGGCTGAACGGTTTGTCGTTGATGTTGTTAGTGGAGTGGCTGCATAATTACCGTAGCGAGGCGGCGGTTAAGTGCCGCGAATTGTTGTTATATTCTGCTATTGGCGCGGCTGGACTGATTGTCTTTTCGTCTATTCATCCGGCGGTTTGGCTGCCGTTAGTAGCGCTGCTGTACTATGCGTTTTATCGGCGGCGTGAGGATGGTTATATGGGCGGAGCATACTTGGCGACGATTACTTTGGTGCTGTTATTCTTGCATTGGTTGAGCGTACCGCTAAGCGACAATTTCACCATCACTGCTTGGGTGGCGCTCGTTGGCTTCGGGGTAGTATATTGGTCATTAGCGATGAATAAGCGAGCGTCAATCGCTAGCGATATGACTCTATTGGCTGCTACGGTACCAGCGGTGATATTACCGATGATAAATCTATCGACGACATACGAATTGCCGTTCAAAATCTTGGGCTGGCTGGCAGCTGTCGCGGCACTTTATATGGTAGTGTATGCCAAGCGGGATTGGCGGCCGATGGCGATATTGGCGCATCCAAGTTTGGTATTGTTATTCTACCTAACTGCACAATGGCTCGGCGTTAAGCTTGAGTTTATGTCGATCGTTTCGCTGATTATCTTTGCGGTGTTTTATGGCGCCGCCGTGGCTATGCGAACTAAGAAATTATCAGTTTATTGGTATTATGCGTCATTTTGGAGCGCTATCGGCTGGTCGATGACTTTACTGCTGATGGCCATGCCAGCCAGTGTCACAACCGAGGCGGTGCTGCTAGTAACACTGACGTGGGCGGTCAATGGCAGCGCCCTAATAGCCGAGGGGCTGCCGAAGAAGAATATTCTATATTTCGACTCAGGCGTCCTTTTAGTATTATGCGGTATTTTATTTGCTATTCATATGCTAATTGCGCCTGTTCATGACATAGTGGTGCCATATCTGTGTTCAGCAGCAATTCTTTCAGGGGCGGTGATGTCGTGGCGCTGGCTAGGGTATGCTCATATATACACCATTGCACATTTGGTGCTGGCGCTCGCTGTGTTCAGCTTATCGACCCTTGTTCTAGCGCTAAGGGGGGATAATGCTATGGAAACATTGTTCCTGGTCGAGCATTCGCTGATGGTTATCATCGGCTTGGCGCTTGGCAGGCGGCTGATTACTATCTGGGGTGCTGTCGGCGTGACGCTGGCTTTAATTTATCTGCTGTCAGGCTATGCTTATGCGCTGGCTATTTTGGCCGGACTATCGATTATCACGGCAGTGGTGGTTGTAGTGGCCAGAGGACAGAGGAATAAGCAGAAAAAAGTTGCAAAGAAATAGAGCCCGACTCTGACAGTGAGGTAATAATCTATACACAGAGACGTTGTTGGTCAGGTTTGATGGGGAAGCATAAAGTCCGAAAAGATAGCGTCTTTCTTTTAGATTAAAGTATATTTTCTAGCTTCAACAATTTAATTTTCTTTTCGATTCCGCTAGCATACCCCGTCAGTTTACCATTACTGCCGACAACCCGATGGCACGGTACGAAAATTGAAATTGGATTGCGCCCGACTGCTCCGCCGACGGCTCGTGCTGACATTTTGGCGATACCGCGTTTCTTGGCGATATTTTTAGCAATTTCTCCGTAGGTAGTGCGCTCGCCGTACGGTATGGTTTGCAAGATACGCCAGACTTCCAACTGAAAAGGCGTTCCATCAAGCTGTATTGGCGGGATTTCTCCAGGATTTTTGCCAGCGAAATACGCGTCAAGCCAGCGCATTGCCTTAGTGAAAATCGGTAAATCAGAATTTGCGTTATTCTCGCCTAGCTCAGCGTCAAAATGTTTTTGCTTAGCGAACCACAGGCCAGTGATAGCGCTGCCGTTGCTTGCTATGGTAATTTCGTCCAGCGGCGATTGGTACTTACAAAAGAAATTACTCATAATAAACGTATTTTAACACAGTAACTCTGTCCGATATTGTATAATAAATATATGATATTAGAGGTGAGCTTGCAGACGGCGGATGATTTGGTACAGTTTGGCGCGAAGCTTGGCGGCTTATTGCATGGCGGCGAGACGCTCGAACTTGTCGGCGATATTGGCGCTGGCAAAACTACACTGACCAAGGGATTGGCGCGCGGCTTGCAGATTGACGACGAGGTTCAGAGTCCGACGTTTACGATCAGCCGCAATTACGAGGCTGCGGACGGCTTGCGGTTGGCTCATTATGATTTTTACCGCTTACCAGATGCTGGTATTATGAAAATGGAACTTGATGAAGCGATTCACGATTCGCATACAATTACTGTGATTGAGTGGAGCGATGTAGTAAATAACGTATTGCCAACGGACGTATTGCAGATCGTCATCCAGGTGCAGCCTGATGATAGTCGCAAGCTAACTTTGAAGAGCAGCGGTGAAAAATCGCATCGAATTGTGGAGAAATTACGATGATTGTATTGTGGAATAGCGCTGAAATGACGGTGCAATTAACGCTAGTTGACGGTGACAAACGAACCGACTACGAATGGGCGGCTGAACGCAATCTCGCGCGCGACATGCTAGCTTATTTGCGCGACCGCTTAGCAGAGAATGGGGCCAGTTTTGCTGATATTTCGGGCATTGGTGTATTTCGCGGTCCGGGGAGTTTCACTGGTTTGAGGATTGGTCTGGCAGTGTTGAATACTATAGCGCACGAACAACGTATTCCGATCGTTGGAGTTACCGGCGATGTTTGGCGTGAAGAATGCTTGGCTCGGCTGCAGAATGGCCGCAATGATGAAATAGTTTTGCCTGAGTATGGCGCCGAGGCTCGTATCACCAAACCGCGTAAATAGTTGCTTATTTTGTTATAAACGCGGTACAATGGTAATGTCTACGAATGTGACATTGATAAGTTTAAATTTTGATAATTTTGCGGTTTTTTGACTTGATGTGTTGACTAATTGCCGCGAAAGAAAGGAAAAATATGGTTGAGGGAATTATTGCCGCGATTGTTGGTATTATTGCTGGCGTGGGCGGTAAAGTGGTATATGATCGCCAACAAGAGACCAAGAGCAAAAATACGGCTGAACAGGTCATAGCGCAAGCTGAGCGCAAAGCTAGCGATATCGTACTTAAAGCCAAAGATGAAGCGCTGCGAATCGAGAAAGAGCGCCGCAAAGAGCTTCAAAAAACCGAGAATCGTCTGGCGGATCGCGAGGAGTCGCTTGACAAAAAGCTTGACCAGCTTGATAAACGCAGTGAAAAATTACGCAAGCAAGAAGACGAAGTTGAAGAATTGAAGAATGAGATCCGCGATATTCGTACGCGTCAGCAGGAAAAGCTTGAGAAAATTGCTGGCCTCAAGAAGAAAGATGCCGCTGATAAGTTGATGAAGATGACTGAACGCGACATCAAGGGTGATTTACTAAATCTGGTTGCCAAAATGCAGCAAGACGTCGAAGCTGACGCCGAGGAGCGGGCGCAAACTATCCTCGTCGAAACGATGGAACGCATGGCTAGCGAGGTAACTGCTGAGCGCACGGTCACTGCGGTTAAGCTGCCAGACGACGATATGAAGGGTCGGATTATCGGCAAAGAAGGCCGTAATATTCAAGCGATGCAGCGCGTTACTGGCGTAGACTTCTTGGTTGATGACACGCCAGGCATGGTAGTTCTATCGAGCTTTGACCCAATTCGCCGCCAGGTAGCGCGTCTCGGTCTCGAGATGTTAATGAAAGACGGCCGTATTCACCCAGGGCGTATCGAAGAAGTCTTTGCGAAAGCTGAAAAGCAAATCGACAAGGAAACCCAGCGTGCTGGCGAAGATGCGGCGCGCGAAGTTGGCGTTACCGGTATCCCGCGCGATTTGTTAAAGCTACTTGGCGAGCTGAAGTTTCGAACTAGCTATGGTCAAAATGTTCTTAAGCATTCGACCGAAATGGCGCATATGGCTGGTATGATTGCTAGCGAGATTGGCGCTGATGTCCGCACCTCCAAAATAGCGACGTTGCTGCATGATATGGGCAAGGCAGTTACCCACAAAATTGAAGGCAAACATCACCATATCGGTGCCGAGCTGGCCCGCAAAGCTGGCCTGAGCGAGGGTATCTGTCATGCGATTGAGGCTCATCACGACGACATTGAAGCGACTACGCCAGAGGCCATCGTCGTTCGTATTTGCGATGCTATTAGTGCCGCTCGGCCGGGTGCGCGTAATATCTCTGCTGAGAATTTCGCTGAGCGCATGCGTGATCTCGAAAATGTTGCGACTAGTTTCCAAGGAATCGAGAAAGCATACGCCATAAGCGCCGGCCGCGAGATTCGCGTGATTGTCACGCCAGAGAAAATCGACGACCTTAGTGCTATCAAGCTAGCCCGTGATATTGCGACTAAGATTGAGTCAACTATGCAGTATCCTGGAACTATCAAGGTGAATGTTATCCGTGAAACGCGTGCGGTTGAGTTCGCCAAATAACTACCTTTTTATCTGCCTGCAATTTATAAATCAAAATACTCTACTGTATGACAACTGGTAGAGTATTTTATTGTTCGACTTGACCGAGCAGTTTGCCTGTGATGACGATACGTCCGGCATCAGAGCCGCCAAATTCACAACTGTATAGGGTCAGCTTTGCTTCTTGGGATGGAGCTTCGATTTCAGTCTGGTCTGGTTTGACATCAAATATTTTAGTGATTTCGTACGCATAGCGAGCACCTTCGTAATCGACTACAATGTTATCGCCTAGTTTCATCTTATCAATGTTATAAAAAGGCGATTTCTCAACAGTACCCTGCGGTGTTGGCTGGATACTGAAGCGGTGGGCAGCAATAATGAAATTACCGCCATCTTTGGGATTGCCATGGTTTGGTTGCCGCCATTCAGCACCGCGATCGAGTGCGGTACGGCCTTTGTCGTAGTGAATATTGACGCCGATGCGCGGTATAACAATGCGATTCTCGCCGATTTTGGCTTTTGGCAGCGATTTAGTATCAATCGGCTTGGTAAAAATCAGAGGCGCTACCGACGGCGATAAGGTCAGCATCATAAAATACACGCCAGTGCTAATCAGGCATATCGCCACTGCAAAAATAGCATATGGACGGCGGTGCTTTTTTTGTTTGATCGAGAGCAACTAACCTCCTAAAACGATTATTCGTTAGTAGTATAACATAATTAGTTTGATACGAAAAACACCTCTTGACAAAGAAAAGGCGTTTTTCGCTTTGTTAGAAGTAAAACCTACAGATTTATTCGCTAAATGGCTGCGCTAGCGTCAATGATTGGTCAGCTTCGGCGATACGTAATAACTCGTTATATTTAGCGACACGATCGGTTCGCGATAGCGATCCAGTTTTAATCTGGCCGCAACCCAGGCCAACGGCCAAGTGGCTGATTGTCGTGTCTTCGGTTTCGCCAGAGCGATGGCTCATGACGGTGCGCCAACTAGCATTTTGCGCCATTTTGACAGCTTGAATAGTTTCAGTGAGCGAGCCGATTTGATTTGGTTTAACTAGCAGCGCGTTGGCAGTTTGTTCAGCGATAGCCCGTTCAATCAGCGAGGTGTTCGTGACAAGCAAATCGTCGCCGACTAGCTGGATGCGGTCGCCGAGCCGTTCGCGCAGCAGCTTCCAACCATCCCAATCATTTTCGGCTAGACCATCCTCGATTGAGACAATTGGAAATTCATTTGTCAAGGCTTCTAGCCAATCAACCATTTCGCTGCTTGCTAGCGACTTGCCTTCGCATTTAAGCTCGTAGCGTCCTTCTTGATAGAATTCGCTTGACGCAGCATCCATCGCAAAGACAACGTCGCGGCCGAGCTCATAGCCGGCGTTTTGAATGGCTTCGGACAATAAGGCCAGCGCTTCGCGATTGCCGTTGCGGACGCGCGGTGCGTAGCCGCCTTCATCGCCGACAGTAGTTGGATAATCATAATTTTTTAGCACTTTGGCTAGCGCATGAAAGATCTCGGTACCCATTTTGAGTGTGTCTGCAAAAGTTTGCGCACCTTTACAAATGATCATAAATTCCTGAATATCGGTAGCGAAAGCTGCGTGAGCGCCGCCATTGAGCACGTTCATCATTGGTAATGGCAGGACAGGTGTGCTGTCGGTCATCTCTGCGACGTAGCGCCACAGCGGCTGATTCTTAGCGCTGGCGGCAGCTTTAGCGGCGGCTAGGCTGACGCTGAGAATGGCGTTAGCGCCAAGCTTGGACTTATTATCGGTACCGTCTAAATCGAGCATTATTTGGTCGAGAGCAGCTTGGTCGCTGGCATCGTGTCCAGCTAGTGCTGGCGCGATTATCTCGTTAACATTGCGGACTGCTTGGTAAACAGCCTTACCCGACCAGTCAATGCCGCCATCGCGCAATTCAAGCGCCTCAGCCGAGCCAGTGCTAGCGCCGCTCGGTACGGCAGCACGGCCAAGCGTGCCGTTACTTAAAATAACGTCTGCTTCAACGGTTGGGTTGCCGCGGCTGTCGAGGATTTGTCTTGCTTTGATTGATTGAATTGTGAAATCGTTCATAGTTATATTATAGCATTTAATGCAGAAGACTAGACTGTTTGAAATCTCACGGATAAAATATTTCAGACAACTTGATTTTCGCGGTATAATGAATTTATGGAAGTGCAAAAACAGGGAATTTTAGTTATTAGCCGCCACGCAGAAAGCGAGTGGAATTTATTAGGTAAGTGGACCGGCTGGACAGATGTCAATTTGACAGAAAAAGGCATGCGCGAAGCCGAGCAGCTTGGTGAAATTATTCGCGATATTCACTTTGATGCCGCTTATACTAGCGAGCTCAAACGTACGCAGCAGACTTGCGATGGAATTCTGCGCGGCAAGGGCGACCAGGCGGATC
>ERZ773050.1660-NODE-1660-length-12184-cov-5.889521_pt1 | contig 12184 bp, 9 predicted proteins | sample MGYA00580632_ERZ773050 | MGnify/ENA primary metagenome ERZ773050 (study PRJEB29015, sample SAMEA2738123) | human oral metagenome | biome: human oral; feature: human-associated habitat; material: saliva | place: China | collected 2166 ... | reverse complement strand
CCGCACGGCGGGCGGCGGGCATCGGTGCGCGCACCGCGTGCACGAACCTGTCCCACCTGCACGGGTTCTACCGGTGGGCGGGAAACCTGCGCGCTCGCGGAGGCCGGGGCCCGGCGGGGTTCAACGAGGCCGGCTGCGGCGTCGGCGGCCGCCGAGCATGGCGCGGACCGGGTCCCGCGCCCGCCCTATCATGGTTGTCATGACAGAAAGGTCCCCGCGCGGCGCCCCGAGGCCCGAACCCGAACCCGAGCGCGACCGCGCCCTCGGCGCCCTGACCGGCCTGGCCCTGGGCGACGCCCTGGGAATGCCCACCCAGTCCATGAGTCCGGCGCTGATCACGAGGCACTACGGGCGGATCGCCGGCCTGCGCGACGCCGTCGGCGCCCAGCCCATTGCGCCCGGGGCGCCCGCGGGCTCCGTCACCGACGACACCGAGCAGGCCCTCCTGATCGCCGAGCTCCTCATCGCCGGCCGCGGCCGCATCGACCCCTTCCGCTTCGCCGACGCACTCCTCGCCTGGGAGGATCGCATGCGGGCGCGCGGCTCCCTTGACCTGCTGGGCCCGTCCACCAAGCTCGCCCTGGAGAGGGTCCGCGCCGGCGCCGACCCCCGCACCACCGGCCGTGCGGGCACCACCAACGGCGCCGCCATGCGGGTGGCCCCGGTCGGCATCGCCTTCCCCCTCACGCGGCCGGAGCTCCTGGCCGACGCCGTCCACGCCTCCTGCATGGTCACCCATGACACCCGTCAGGGCTTCGAGTCGGCCGCGCTGATCGCCGTCGCCGTCTCCGCCGCGGTGGGCGGGGCCGACGCCGACCGGGCGGTGGACACGGCCCTGGACCTCGTCGCCGCGCTGGCGCCCCGCGGGCACTGGTCCCCCGGGGCCTCGGTGGTCGCCCGCGCCCGGGCCGCCCTCGATGCCGCCGAGGGCCTGTCCGACGCGGCGCTCGCCGTCCTCCTGCACGAGCAGGTGGGCACCTCCGTGGAGTCCGCCGAATCCGTGCCCTGCGCGCTCGTCATCGCCCGCGAGTTCGCCGCCCGCCCCTTCGAGGGCCTGTGCTTCGCGGCGTCCCTCGGGGGCGACACCGACACCATCGCCGCCATGGCCGGCGCCGTCCTCGGGGCCGCCGACCCGCGGGCCCTGCCCGCCGACGCCGTCGGCCGGGTCCTGGCCGTCTCCGGCCTGGATCCCGCTCCGGCGTGCGACGGCCTGCTGGAGCTCCGCCGTGCGTCCCCGGCGCGGAGTGCGACCCCGGCCGGAGGCGGGGCGACGGCCGGCGCGCCCGGGGAGGGAGCCGGGCGATGACGGGCCGGGTCATCCACACGGGCCAGGTGGTCATCGACCTGACCCTGCGCATCGAGGCGCTGCCCGAGCCGGGCGGGGACGTCTTCGCCGACGAGGCGGGGATGGGGCTCGGCGGGGGCTACAACGTCCTCGTGGCCGCGCGCCGCCTGGGAGTGGAGACGCTCTTCGCCGGGACCCTGGGCCGCGGCCCGTTCTCGCAGGCCGCCGATGCCGGACTCGCCGCCATCGGGGCGGTCCACGTGGGCGCGAGGGTCGACGGCGACCTCGGCTACTGCGTCGCCATGACGGACGCGCGGGCCGAGCGCACGTTCGTGTCCGCCGCCGGGGCCGAGACCCGGGACCCGCTCGACGCCTTCGACCGCCTGGAGGTGGGCGCCGAGGACGTCGTCTACGTCTCCGGCTACTCGCTCGCGCACGCGGCCAATACGGCGGCGCTGGAGCGTCTGGTGCGCCGATTGGTCGGATCCGCCGGGCGAACCGGCGACGGCGGCGGGGGCCGCAGCGGCGGCGGGAATGGGGGTCGCAGCAGCGGCGGGGCCAGGGGCGGCGGGGGCGCTACGGGCGGCCGCCCCGGCGCGGTGCTCTTCGACGTCTCGCCCATGGTCGGGACGGCGTCCATGGAGTCGCTGGAGATGGTCGGGGCGCTCGACCCGATCTGGTCCCTCAACGAGCGCGAGGCGGGGATTCTCGCCGCCCGGCTGGGCCTGGACGCGCCCGACGGCGACCGCGCCGCCACGGCCGAGGCGCTGGCCCGCCGGCTCGGCCCGGTCCTGGTGCGGGCCGGGGCGTCGGGCTCCTGGTTCGCGTCCGACGACGGGCTGATCCGCACGCCGAGCGTGCCGGTGAAGCCGGTGGACACCAATGGCGCCGGCGACGCTCACTCGGGGGTCCTGGCGGCGGCCCTGGCCCGCGGCGTCGCCCTTCCAGTGGCGTTGCGCTGGGCGAACGTGGCGGGCGCGCTGTCCACCACGAGGCGGGGCCCGGCGACCTGCCCCACCGAGAAGGAGATCATGGTGCTGGCCTGAACGGGTCCGCGGCCCGACCAGGGGCCGGCAAAGCCGGTCGGGCGCAGTGAGCGGGACGATTCAAGTGAGCGGGACGATTCAAAGGGGCGCGTCGCCCGGGAAGGTTATTCTGGGTGTGTCCTGGGTCATTTCCGGGAGGCGATATGATGATGGCCCACCCCCGTGGGGTATCATGGGCGTGAAAGAAACATCCCCATGACCCCGGAAGGAGTGGGCCATCATGATGGAGTGTACCACAGGTCTGACTGACGACGAGTTCGACGAGCTGCTCGCCTGGCTGCGCGAGGAGGGGGTCGAGGGGTATCCGCCGATCCTGGGCCTGTCCGGGTCTTTGCGGGCGGCTTTGATGTACATACGCCAGAACATTGTGCAGGCGGTGATCGGAGAGATCCTGGGCGTGTCCCAGCCCACCGTTTCGCGGGCCATCAAGGCGATCACGGCGGCGATCGCCCGGACTCTGACGGTCCTTCTGCTCACCGCGGAGGAGGTGCCCGAGGACTGCGACTACGTGGTGGACGGCACCCTCTTCCCCTGCCTGGACTGGCACGGTCACCGCGATCTGTGGTCGGTCAAGCACAAGCGCGCGGGGATGAACGTCCAGATCCTGGTCCGGCCCGACGGAAGGTTCGTGTGGGCCTCGGACCCCTACCCGGGGTCCATGCACGACGTGGCCGCACTGGACGCCTCCGGATTGCTGGAGGGAATGGATCCCTCCGGGTGGATCGGCGACAAGGGCTATGTGGGAAGGGGGATGATCACGCCTCATAAGAAGCCCCCCAATGGCGAACTGAGCGAAACCGCGAAGGAGGAGAACAGGAGCGTCAACAGGATCCGCCAGGTGGTCGAGCGCACCATCGCCCACATCAAGTCCTGGAGAATCCTCCACACGCCCTACCGCCGACCCCTGGAAACATTCGAGCAGACCATCACCGCGGCACTCGCACTTTATGCCTTCAAGACCACCCCCTGAATAACCTTCCATGATGCAACAGTAAGCCTTTCTTGTCGGAAACGGCGGTGCGGGGCTGGGACCAACGTGGTGGTGTGGGAGGACGCAGGCAACGCAGGACGTATCGTGTAGCCAGACCGTCAGATAACCACTCTCAATAATTATCTTGATAATTATCTTGGTAGGGTGTAAGCGGCGATCGGATGTGGTGTCGGGTCCAGGGGCCGGTGAATAAGGTCACCGTTCGCGCTGCTCTCCGCCGGTGCGGGCCCTGTAGACGGCCACCGAGGCGTCCATGAAGTCCTCGGTCGGGGCCCACCGGCCGTCGGGCCGCCTGACCCACGGCCACGGATCCGGCTGCTCGATGACCTGCCCGGCAAGGACGGGCAGCCCGCCGCACATGCCGGCGACGTCGCGGACGACATCGACCCACATGTCGTACTGCTGCTCGCGGGGCACCATGCAGGTTGTCAGCACCACCGGCTGCCACTGGGCGGGCGGGGTGACCCCGTACATCCGGGTGACCTCGCGGGCGTCGAAGACCATGAACGGCCGGGCGACCTCCAGGGCCAGCCGCCCCGGAGTCTCCTCGGAGACGATGCCGAAGGTGGCGTCGTCAGGCCGCCTGTCGATCGTGAAACGGGGTGTGCGCGCCAGAGCGGAGCCGATGAAGAGGGTCGAGTCCGGCACGTCGTCGGAGATGATCGTGATGATGCGGGGCATGAGCTGCTCCTGGGATCGAGGCGGTTGACGGGGCGATGAGGGCGATGAAACTGGTGTCGGCTTTCAGGATCCGAGTGCGGTGAAGGCTGCGACCTGGCACAGGCGCGGCCTACGGCCGCGCCTGATGAACCAACCGCGTCCGGGCCGCAGGTGCTCGGGGCGCATCCCGAAGACCGTGCCCTCCGAGCGATCCCCGTCCATGAGCAGGCAGGTGCCGCCCGTGTCCCGCAGCGCTTGGATCGCGGGGTCGTACATGGCCCGGCTGCTTCCGGCGACGGGCCGGGACAGGACGACGCCCAGGCGCATGTCCCGCCCAGAGGGCAGGTAGGGGATGATCGGGCCGAGGATCGCGGTGCCGCCCGAGGACAGGATGTCGTAGTCGTCCACGACCAGGACGATGCGGGGGCCGACGACCTCCTGTCCGGCGGCGAGCGCCTCGGCGCGCTTGGACAGTTCCGAGGCGATCGCATTCGACAGTCCCACGCCGGTGGCCGGGGATGTGGCGTGCCCGCCCAGGTAGTCCTCGGGGCAGGCGCCGACGGCGCCCCGGCGCACGTCGTAGACGGCGATGACGAGCTCCTCGGGAGTGTGCCGCTCGATGAGGGTCTCTATGACGCCCCGCAGCACCGTGGTCTTCCCGCAGCCCGCGTCGCCGAGCACCAGCAGGTGCGGATCGAGCGTCACGGGGTCCACGGCGAGGGGCTCCATCGTGTCCTGGAACAGCCCCAGGGGCAGCAGGTCGGGCTCCTCCTCGCCGTCGGGCAGGGAGTCGGGGTCGATCGTTTCGGGCAGGATCCGCACCCGGGCCGGGGCGGCGCCTCGCCAGGTCTCGGCCGTGGCGCGCGCCAGCTCCTCCACGGCCGCGCCGACGCCGCCGGCCTCGTCGTCCAGGACGGGCAGGGCCACCTGCGCGAAGAGCTTGTCGGGGTGGAGGATGCGCCCGGGAGTGTCGCTGCGCAGCGTCTGGGAGAGCTTGCGGGCGATGATGGAGTCGGCGGGGTCGTTCAGGCGCAGTTCCAGGCGCGTGCCCACGAGGGGCTGCTGGGCCATGCGCAGGTCGTTGGTGCGCGAGAGGGTCATGACGACGTGCACGCCGAGACCGCCGCCGCGCCGCAGGATGTCGTCGACGAGATCCTCCAGCTCGGGGAAGTCCGAGCGCAGGAGCCCGAGGCCGTCGATCAGCAGGACGACGTCGGCGCTGGGGAGTTCGGGGATGCGGCCCTCGGAGTGCACCTCGCGGAGCATCTCCAGGGAGTCGATGTGGTGCGCGGCCAGGACGCGCTCGCGCTGGTCGAGCATGAGCGCGACCTCCTCCAGGACGCGACGCATGTGCTCGCGGTCCCCGCGCGTGGCGATGCCGCCGACGTTGGGCAGTTGCGCGAGTCTGCCCAGGCCGCCCCCGGTCGCGTCGACGCCGTAGAAGGCCAGTCTCACGGGGCTCAGGCACAGGGCGGCGCAGACCGTGAGCGTCCACAGGAAAGTGGTTCTGCCGGACTGGGGCGCTCCCCGCACCGAGACGTGCCCGCCGCCGACGGTCAGGTCGAGCACCCACTGGTCCTGGTACTGGTGGGCGGGGTCGTCGATGAGGCCGATCGGCACGCGCACCCCCTGCGCGAAGCGGTCCTGACCGGGGGCGGCCAGCGAGGTGGGCCCGCCGACGAGGTCCCCGCCGAGCATGGTCGGCAGACTCAACCGCGCCGGCAGCGGATCGAGCCACACCGGTCGCGGTCGGGGCGCGGCGTCGCGCAGTTGTGCGACGACGACGTCGATGACGGTGGTGCGCACCGAGTGCCCCTCGGGGATCTCCTCCTCGCCCGATGGCGCCTGCAGGTCCTCGCTCAGCCCGTTGTGGACGGGCAGGAGCAGGGGCTCCTTCTCAATGATGTCCTCGGGGACGGACTCGTCGTCCAGATCGTCGACCGGGCCGGAGACGTAGCCGGAGCGGAAGCGGGTGTAGATGCTCGTATCGACTTTGAGGTAGCCGTAGCCGGGGGAGGCGGGCAGGTGGAAGGCGTCGGGGGCGCCGATGACGGTGGAGGACTCGGCCTCGGTGAAGGTGCGCAGGCAGATCCGGTAGGACAGGTAGGTGTCGAGCCCGCGGAGTTTACCGCCCTCGATGCGCTGACTGGACAGCAGCAGGTGGACGCCGATGGATCGGCCGATGCGTCCGATGGTCAGGAGCAGGTCGACGAAATCGGGGCTGGCGGTGAGAAGCTCGCCGAACTCGTCGATGATGACGAACAGGTGCGGCATGGGCGGCATCTCGGGGCGGGTCCGGCGCAGGCGCCGGTAGTGGCCGATGTCCGGGGAGGAGCCGGCGTCGCGCAACTGCTTCTGGCGGCGGACGACCTCGCCGGCGATGGAGGCGCGGGCCCTCTCGACCAGTCCGGCGTCGTCGGCGAGGTTGTCCATGAGGCCGACGACGTGCGGCAGGTCGGAGAAGGGGGCGAAGGCCGCGCCGCCCTTGTAGTCGACGAGGATCATGGTCAGGTCCTCGGGACCGTGGGTGATGGCCAGCGCCGTGACGAGGGTGCGCAGCAGCTCGGACTTGCCCGAGCCGGTGGCGCCCACGCACAGGCCGTGGGGGCCGATGCCCAGCTGGGCCGACTCCTTGAGGTCGAGGAGGACCGGCGCGCCGTTGTCGTCCGACCCGATGGGCACGCGCAGGAAGTCGCGGGGCGCGCGCGGCGCCCACGCCCTGCCGATGTCGATGGCGCGGGGGTCGTCCACTCCCAGCAGGTCCTTCAGCGAGGTCTGGGTGGCGTCCTCGTCCTCGCGCTCCGCGCTCCGCCCCAGGCTGAAGGGGGCGAGGGACCGGCTGACGCCCTCGGCGAGGGCGGGCCCGACGACGTCGGGGGCGCAGACGATCGGATCGGCGATCCGCGTGCGGGGCGCCTCCCCGGGTCGGGCCGGCAGTGGGCGCAGGTCCTCGACGAGGACGGCGCCGTCCTTCTGGATGCTCAGGCGCACGGTGGGGTCGCTGGGCTCGTGAAGCCGGTCGGTGACCAGGTGGATCTCGGTGATTCCGAGGTCCTCGGCGCGCAGAGCCGCATCGGGGACCTCGAGTTCCCGGGCGTCGCCGTCGTCCTCGATGACGGCGAGCAGGCGGGGCCCGCTGTGGCGCGGACGGTCCCGGTTCGGCCCGACGCGGTTGTCGCGGGCCGCCGTCCGGGTCACCGCGACGATCTCGGGGTGCAGGATGCGGTCGAGCTCGGTGACGTCCGCGCCCACGCGGCGCAGGGCGACGGGGCCGTCGAACAGGCCGTGGACGCGCAGGTGGGGGAGTCTGGACAGGCAGTCCCATTCGGCCGCTGCCTCGGCGCTGTGGGCCAGGGCGATGTGGAGGTCCTCGGGGGCGTGGTGGACCGCCGCCCGGGTCACCAGGGTCCTGGCGATCGCGCGCGTGGCCTCGCGCGGGCCGATGAGCGAGATCGGCCCGGCGCCGTCAAGGTTCAGGGCGAGGGGCGCGCGGCGGAGCACCGCGTGGGTCGTGACGATGGATTCGGCCTGCCCGAGGAGGATCGGGTCGACCTCGGGAGGGGAGCCGGGCGCCATGGCCGCCAGCGGTGCGGGGAGGTCGGCGATCCCCAGCCGCAGTGCGAGGAAGTCCTCGTCCGAGCGGCGCCGCTCCCAGCGGCGTTCGGGAGCCACCGCCAGGCGCGCGAGGCCCAGAGGCGCGGGATGAGCGGCCAGCAGGCTGCGGCGGTGCTCCTCGCCGAGCGCGGCGGCCCGCTCATCGGCCTCGCGCAGGCGGTCCAGATAGTTCTCGCGGCGCCTGGCCCTTTGCCGGACCATGGAGGCGCGGCGGGACACGAGGGTCGCGAGCATGGCGACGGCGGTGATGACCATGGCGACGGCTCCGAGCAGCGCGAAGACGGGGTTGGAGCGCATGAGGGTCATCATGAGCATCGATGAGCCCGCGCCGACCAGCGGCATGAGCATCTGGAAGGGGAATCCCTGCCCGGAGCCGGTGTCGCTCAACGGCGGCGGCGGCGGGACGAGGACCGGGTCGGGCGTCTGGGCGGGGCGCACGACGCGGCCGGGCCGGTGCAGGACCTCGATCATGAGGCGGTCATCTCCTCGGCGGTGGCCGCCCCGACGACGTCGGCCGCCAATCGCGTCAGGGCGACGGCGGTGCGACGGCGCAGCAGTCCCGGGGGCGCGGTGACGCCGGGGGAGGTGAGCGCCAGCACGTCGTCGTAGGGGATGAGCCGCTCGTCCCGGTGCAGCGGGGGGATGAGGGGGCGTCGCGGCGACGACACCACGACGGCGTGGAGGAGGCGGGCCGGGCGGCGCGCCATCGGGCCCGTGGCGTCCGCCTCGATTCTGGTCCGCAGGGAGGCGAGGAGCCGACGGGTCCTCTCGACGTCGCGGCGGCGTGCGGGCGTGACCGCCACGACGGCGTGGTGGTGGCGGGATGCGTCGAGGACGTCGTCGGCGGGCAGCACCGCGGTCTCGGTGACAATGGTGTCGTAGAAGCGGAACAGCCGCGTGCGGGCGTCCTCCCAGGCGTCGGGGCGCCTGCCCGTCCAGGCCGGCAGCCGCAGGCACCCGAGGAGGCCGTCCTCGCCGGCTCCGACGGCCTCCCGGATCGACTCGGCGTCGAGCGGGGACTCCGCCGTCGCGGCCGGGGACCACGGGTTCGCCTGGGGCAGGTGGTCGGCCGCCGTGGCCTCGCCCGTTGAGGCGGAGAGCATCAGCCCTGGAAGCCGGCGGGCGCGGGTCAGGCTCGCCGCCAGGTGGAGCGCCACCGTCGTAGCGCCGCAGCCCGGCGCCGTGGGGACGACGAGCGCACGGCACGACAGCGGGACGGGCAGGCGCAGTCCGGCTTCGAGGGAGACCGTCTCGCCGCGGCGCACCGGGCCCCCCGTGAGCAGCAGGAGAGCGGCGTCGATCAGGCGGGCCGCCGCGCCCGCGTGCGAGCGCGGCGGGGCGCCCCGGTTCATTCGAACACCTCCAGCAGCCGGGAGAACATGCCGGTCATGCCGCAGATGAGCGGGAGCGTGCAGACCACGGCGAGCGACTCGAGGCGGTCGCCCCAGTGGCGCAGGCGCACGCGATTGTGCGCGGGCGGCCGGTACAGGCCGGCGGAGGCCAGGATGAGGACGGCGGCGGCGATGACCGCGGTCCGCACTCCCGGCCCGGGCAGCAGATCGGTCAGGGCGAGGGCCGGCGGGAGGGCCGCCGCCCACAGCGCCAGGACCTCCAGGCGCAGGGGGAAGGCGCGCGACCGCAGGAGGAGGGCCAGGACGAGCGCCGCAGCCAGGCCGCGCGCCCAGGGGTTGTCGGCCCGGGCGAGCTGCGTCGCGGACCAGCTGACGGCGGCCGCACAGGCCAGGGCCGCGGAGGCCAGGGCGTCGTGGGAGCGGCGGACGACGAGGTCGACTCGCCGGCGCGGGGGCAGGACGCCCGCCAGGGCCTCGTCGTCGAGCCTCGAGGCCCCCGAGACGAGCAGGGACAGCCATGGCAGCATGCCGAGGAGCACGAGGGAGCCCGCCCCGATGGCGCCGACGACGAGGAGGCCGTCATCCGTCACCCGGCTCAGGAGCGGGTGAAGACCCGCGAGCATCGCGGCCACGGCGGCCCCGAACAGGCAGCCCTCGTGGCGTCTTCCGACGGCGATGACGCCAATGGCGAGGAACATGATGATGAGGGCCGTCACGGCCCCGGCGGCGTCGTTCGAGACGCGTGCGAGGTGCACGAGGGCAGGCAGGAGCACTCCGGCTCCGCAGCACGTCAGAAGGGTCCCCGCCTCCCGCACAAGGGCCGCGCGCGGCCTGGAGTCGTCCGGGCCGGCGAATCGGAAGACGAGAGCGCCCGCGGCGACGACGGCCAGGCCCGGAAGCGGCCAGGACCAGTGCGGCAGGCCGCCCGACCCCTCCTGCAGCCACGTGCGCGCCAGAATGAGGCCGACGACGAGAAGGAGGGTTCCGGTGCCCAGGATGCGGTCGGAGGCCTTCCAGCGCCACGGGTGGGAGTCCGTGGCCTGGGTGAGGGCGCCCGCGACGTCGGAGATCTCCGCGGGCGGGGGGACCTCGTCGTCGGGTATCAGACGCAGGATCTCCCCGTCCCGGACCTTCTGCGCGACGAGGTCGAGCTCCGGGTCGACGAGGGTGCCGTCCGGGCGGACCAACTGGATCGAGGGCAGGTCGGCCCCCTCGGACAGGCCCAGGAGCGCCAGGAGGGCCGGGTACTGGACGCCCACCGCCTCGTCGGAGGGGATGACGACCTCGGCGCGTCGGTCGGGGGCCAGGAGGGTGACGCGGGTGTAGGGGATCACGGCTGCCCCTCGAAGGAGTCCTCGGCCATGGGCGTCTCATCGGGGTCGGGCTCTTCGAGCACGGTCGGCGGTGCCTGCGACGGCTCCACCGGGATCGGGCCCGGTACGGAGGATGATCCGTTGAGCCGCAGGGAGTCCAGGTGGGTGCTGATGTAGGAGAAACCCACGCAGCCGGCGCACACCAGCGCGGCGACGACGAGGGAGGCCAGGGCCCGCGGGCCGATCGGGCGGCTGCGTCCGGGTGTCGAGCCCCGTTCGAGCGCCAGGTTCAGGCGCGAGCGGTTGACCCTGGCCGAGTCGAGGATCGCGGCGTCGGTCTCACGGGGCATGGGGTCCTCGATCCTGCGTCCCGGACTCCAGAACCCGTGCGAGGCGCCCCGCGCCGCCGTCGAGACTCGCCAGCAGGGGCGCGAGCGCGCTCCAGTCCCCGGTGCGCCCCGTCTCCAGGGGGACGAGGAGTCCGCGGCGCCGGCCCCGGCCGACGGTGGTCCCGCCGTGGGCGGAGGCGATCTGGCCGGCGTTGACGCCGAGCTGTTTGATCCCCGGCGCGCCGATGAGGATCGCCAGCGGCGTGGGCGCCGTGCGGAGGGTGAGCGGCAGGCAGGCGTCGGGATGGCCCAGGGATCGGGTGGCCAGGGCGAACTGGGGCTTGAGGTTGGCGCCCAGGTCCTCGAAGAGGTCGCAGACGCGGGCGGCCCACGCCTCCCTCGGAAGGGACGGGGAGGGGACGACGCTCAACTCGACGTACTCCTCCAGGCCGTTGGCGGTGCGCGATGCGGTCAGGGTTCCCGTGGCAACGCCCCCGTCGTCGTCATGGGCGGCCACGACCATGTGCGCCTCGGGCATGTGCTCGCGGGCGAGCTCGGTGAGACGGTCGCGGTCCCACGGGGCGCCCGCCGGCTCGTAGCGGCCCCAGCCGAGCCCGGCCCCCGGCAGGAGACGGTCGCCGATGAGTTCGATGACCCTGCCGAGCACGGTGGTCGTGCGCGGGGGATGGTAGATGGAGATGGACAGGTCGAGGACATCGGTGAGCGGGGGCACTGCGAAGAACGCCTTGGACGTGAGGGTGGCGGCGACCGGGACGGAGAGGAAGTCGGTGATCCTCCGGCTCCAGCGTCCGGAGTGCAGGCCCCGCAGTCCCGCCTTCTCGCGGACCAGGACGACGCAGCCGGCGACCTCGGTCAGGCGGTCGAAGGCGGGCGTGATGCGGGCGCCGTCGGGGACGATGATGACGATGCTCTTGGATGTGGTCTCGCGCACCGTGACGATGAAGTCGGCCAGCCCCTCGCTCAGCCCGACGCACGGGCCGTCGAGGTTCGTGATGACGGCGGTGGAGCCGACGCGCTGATCGAAGAAGGGGTGTGGAAGGGATTGCGTGGTGGCCATGTCATCGTTCCGTGGTTACTGCGAGGTGGAGCCCGCCGAGGATCAGGGTGAAGGGCGGCGTCTGAGAGAGCGGCTCGCCGGAGCGGCAGGCGATCCTCTGCCCGCCGAGGGTGATGACGGAGGTTCCCGTCGCGGACCCGAGGTCGGTGATCTCGGCGCCGGCGGCGGTCGGCCGGATGACGGCGTGGTCCGGCGCGGCCGTGCGCGCCAGGTCGGGCAGCGCGATCGTGTCGAGGGCCCGCAGCTCCGGCTGCGGAGAGGGGTCCCGCCCGACGACGGTGGTCGTGGTGATGAGCGTGTTCCAGCCGCCAGGGCCCTCGAGCACAAGCCCGGGCAGGGCGTGCGCGCGCCGCGCCCTGGACTCGGGCGGCGAGGCCGTCCCGGAGGCGGGCGTCCAGGCGCCCTGACCGGGACGCGTATGCACCTTCTTCTGCCATCGCTCGGGGCGGATGGAGGGAGGCGGCGGTGGCGGCGGTGGTGCCTGGTAAACCGTAAACATGCAATTATAGGCTAAG
>ERZ773050.1659-NODE-1659-length-12201-cov-3.795324_pt1 | contig 12201 bp, 14 predicted proteins | sample MGYA00580632_ERZ773050 | MGnify/ENA primary metagenome ERZ773050 (study PRJEB29015, sample SAMEA2738123) | human oral metagenome | biome: human oral; feature: human-associated habitat; material: saliva | place: China | collected 2166 ... | reverse complement strand
TCAACGACCTCGGCATACATCGAGTCCCACACCGGGCAGCGCTTCATGTCGAAGTCGACGGACACCTTCGGGTTGGCGTCGTGAGGGATGAAGTCCTGGCGCTTGTCGCCAGCCGCCGTGAGCTCACGGTGTGAAGGGAAGACGGTGTGCGCGTTGTCGATCTTGCCGGTGCGTGACGCGGTCAGATCCCTGAACCACCGACGCTCAGCGAGCGACCCGCGCTCGACCCCCAACGGAGTCTTGAGCCCCGCCTTCGCGAGTACTCCGCCGTCGTTGAGAGCGACGTTCCCACGAGTGGTGAGGTTCAGCACAGCGTCCTGACGGTGCTTGACCTCCCACAGGGAGCGATCACCCGTCAAGGCTTCGCGCGAGTCACGGAAGACGTCCGCGAGCCCGAACGCTTCGAGAGACTCGATGTCCTCGACCTCGGAAATGAAACCGTCAGTGGTCACCGACAGCACCTCAACCTCGTTCGAGACTGCGAGCAAGAGAGCACGCACGAGCGAGGTGATCATGGAGGCGTGGTACGGGGAGGTGACCGACGAGCCGCCGATCTCCTCGGACTCCTGGTCCCAGGCGTTCCAACCAATCCGGCGCGAGATGTCCTGCGCGAGCTTGCCGTAGCAGGAGTTGGTCGCGACCTTGATGATGAGCTCTTCGAGAGACTTCTTGCCGAACGTCTGTTTGGCGATCCCACGGTCACGCACCATCTGACGGACGGCATGACGCAGCGACATCGACGGCGAGCCGTCGATCTCAAACACGCGGAGCCGGTACCCGATCTGGACATTGACCGTCGCGCCGAGCTTGAGTGCGAGGAGCAGCTCCGGTCCCATCACCCACGCGCCGTCACGACCTCGGAAGGTCTCGGGAACCTCGCCGAGCGTGTTGATGATGCCCTCGGAGGACATGGGGTACACGACCGAGCTCTCGACCTTGACCGGAATGCACGGCTGAGTCCCCTCGGGGAACTTCCAGCTCACGTAGGCGACCAGCGGCGTGGCGAAGCCCATCGGAAAGTCATCGACGGTGAGGTCACGGTCTTTGAGGACCTCCTCGATAGCACCGGTCTCGTAGTCAACGTCAACGATGACCCCCATCGCGGACGGGTACGCGGCGATGGTCACCTCGTACCCCACAGCCTCGCCGTCCTTGTACACGGTGGAGCCGCGCTCGGTGATCTGGCCCTCCGGGATCACGATCCGCTTGACGAGGCCACCCGTGAGGATCACCTCGAACACGAACACGCGTCGGGGCAGAATCTTGGAGTTGTGACGCACGTTGATCGGCTTGTCCGCGCCGCCCTGCTGCGTCACGTTCTCCTGCCCGAACACCTCACGCAGGACGTCAGGATCGAGCGCCTGCAGGAGCTTCGTCTTGAACGTCTCCTTGTACCCGGTCTGCTGCGTGAGGACGACGTCGCCACCAAACGCCTTCATGTCGCTGGACTCGGTCTCGATGGGATTCTCGAAGCCATCCTCCGAGAGGTAGCCCAGCTTCACGAACGCAGTGTTGAGCGCGGTCGTCGCGTCAGCGGGGATCGGGGTGCCCAGCGGAGCTGCGAAAAACGCTCCGCCCTTCTGCGGCTTAGCCGCAGTAACAAGCGCAGAATTATGATCTGCCATATGAATCTCCTGTCAAGAGTAAAAATCAAGTGAGCGCCAGGGAGGCGCTCACCGTCAGTTGAAAACGAGGAACCCGGGCATCTGGGTCCGGGAAGGCGTACACCGAACGAACGTCGGAGTACGCGACGATTGCGTCGCGCTGCCAGTCCAGGACCGCGACGGCGACCTCATCAGCAAGCGCCGATGCCTCAGCCTCCGTCGCAGCCCATGCCTGCACGGCGAACATTGGCGAATCCCACAGGTGCGTGCGTTGCCCGCCCGTGCGCTCGACCGTGATGAACTTCGAGGGCCGAGACGCCGGCACGCGGTTCGAGACCGCCGTGCCCGGGAGCGCCCTCTTCAAGTACGCGATGAGCTCGGCTGTCGACGACCTCATACGCGCCCCGCATTCAGTGCCTTAAGCAGCGTGTTATGCCTGGCGTTGTCGCGGCGAGCCTTGAACGTCGCAGTCTTGACGATGCCGTGCGGCCTCGTCTTGCCCTGCTGCACAGACGGCTCAAAGCCCGTGCCCGCCGCCGTCGCGATCCGCTCTGCAGCGGACTCAATCATCGGCGTTGACAAAGCCCGGAGGGCGTCATTTTCGATCTTGATCTTCACCTGCGTCACCCCTTCACCAGCCTTGCCTGCACAGGCCGATTCCACACGCCAGGCGTCGAATCCTTGGAGTACGGCTGCGGGTCGCCGATCACTTCCCACCATTGCCCTTTCCAGCCGATCAGACAGCCTTTCAAGCTCCCGATATAGGTCTTAGGGAAATGGAAAGTCAGGACCGTCGCGTCACCGTCTGGCCGCTCCGCCCCCAAATCCTGCGACGAGGACGGAGCGACCAGCACATTACTCACCGTCTGCGCACTGCCGTATTCGGCCCGATTATTGCCGAACTCGTCGACGGAGCCCAACCGCCGGTCCCGCAGGGCGATACGTTCTCCGAAGATCATGACCGCACCCCAATCGTCCGGACAGACGCAAACCGCCGCAGACGGATACCGAGCCTGCGCCGATGCACCCGCGTGAAGCTCATCGACCCCACCGGCGCGCTAAACGTCGAGGACTGAGAATACGGCCCGCCCGTGACCGTCGACTGCGTCGCACCATATGCGAAACCATCAGCCTGCTGACGGATCGCATACCGCACCATGTCACAGACGACGTCCTCATACGAGTCACGCCGGATCGACCCGTCCGCGAGCGCGGCGGCGAGGTCGATCCCGTCTGCGGCGAGCTCGTCGCGGACAATACGCGCAGCTCGGGAGAGGGCCGCTTCAACGGTCTGCTGGCCGACTTGGGATTCCTCGGAGGGGCCGTAGCGGATGCGGAAGGCTGTCATCTTGACTTCGAGCGGGTCGGCTGCTGGTGCCATGCTCAGCCTCCTAGCTGCTAGTCGGTGGGCGCGTCCTCCGCGTCAGCGGGTGCCTCGGGTGCCGGTTCGGGCTGCGGGTCGCCGTCCGCGCCGGTGATGCCGAAGTCGTCGCCGAGGACGTCGAGGATGATCTCGGCGTCAGCGGCCGGGACGGTCGCGATGCCGTCCTCGAACTGGACGTGCGGTGTCGTGATGAGCAGGGTCGGGATCGCGTCGCAGCGCAGCGTCACCATGCTGGTCTTCTTCTTTGCCATGCTGATCAGCCTGCCGCCACCGTCAGGACGCCGTGCGCCTTCTCGGCGCCGTACTTGAGGCCGATCTCGCCGTACAGCTGGACCTTCTCGGATGCGCCGGTCTTGGCGAGCGGCTCGGCGAAGAAGTGGCCCTTGCCGGGCACCTCGAGGAACGCGGGTGCGAGCTGCTCGAGGGAGACGACCGCGAGCTTGGTTGCCGGCATATAGCGGTTGAGCATGATGTTGAAAGCCCCGAAGTCAGTCTCCAGCATCTTGAGGTTGACGCCGCCGACGTTGCGGTCTTCCTGCTTGAAGCCGTCCCTGACGAACAGACGTGTGAGCGCGCGCTTGAGCGTCGAGTTGACGATGATCGTGCGGGTCTCGGTCTCCTGGACGCCGCCGCCGTCCCAGACCTTCTGAATCAGGTCGAGGACGTCGTCTGCGGTCAGCTCGCTGGCCTTGTGCGTGGTCGTCGCGACGTTGGTCGTGATGGCCTGCAGCAGGCCGCGCGTCTTGCGCGGCTGCGCGTTCGTGGTCGGCTTGGCGAAGGTGCCTGTGATGAACGTCTTTTCGACGTCGCGGGCAATCTGCTTGATCTGCGCCTGCAGTTGCTCGGCGAGCTCGTCGGCGGGCAGCGTGGTCGAGCCAAGCTGCACGGCGGTGCCGGTCGGGCCGTACTGGCGGCGCGCGCCCATCTTCGTGTACGACACGGAGACGGCCTCCTGGTGGATTTCCAGGACGTTCTCGACGTTGGTGCGCGTGCGGGTCTCGAACGCGGTAGCGTCCGCGCCCTCGACGCGCTGCCGGTTGTCGGCGGCGTCGCGCAGGTCAGTGACCTGCCAGCCGAAGGTTGTCGACTCGACAGACTCGCCGCCAGTCAGACCGCCAATCGAGGACAGCAGGGGCGTGTCCTCCGGCGAAGCAGAGTAAAGCTCGCCGACGTAATTCGGGCAATTGTACGTGGTTGCCATTTCATTAATGCCAGCCATGTGTAACTCCTGTCAAGAGAAGGGAATGTTGTCAGTTGGTGGATTCAGCGGTCAGGCTCGCGAGCTTGACCGCCTTGAGGCGCGCCGACAGCTTGAAGTCGCCAGCGCTCTGCGCCGCCACGATCTGCTCATCAAGAGACAGAGACGACGCGCGAGGCGGGAAAACACCAGCACCCGAGTCCGCGAGCGCGGGCACGGCCGGGGTGGCCGTGGTGCCTCGCCAGTCTGCGAGTCGCTGCGCGATCTGCTTAATCTCGTCCTCTGTGTCGCCGTGGATGAGGTCGGCGGGGACGCCGTACTCGGAGGCGGCGGCGGCGATCAGCTTTGCTCGGTGCGCCTGAGCTTCGAGGGCTGTGACCTGAGAGCGCAGCTCCTCGATGGTGGTGTCCTTTCCGTTGATCGCCTCTGTGAGCGCTTCGAGCTGCTTGTGGTCGGCCTTTGCTCGGCGTTCCCACGTGCGGGCGTGGGCCTTCCAGTCCTCAGCGGCCTCGTCCTGCGTGGCCTCCTGCGAGGTCTCTGCGGTGTCGGCGCGGTCGGTGTCCTGGACGGCCGCATCAGCGGCGGCGGGGGAGGTTTCGGTCGGTGCCTGCGCGCCGTCCGTGGCCTCCTGATCGGTGGTGTTTTCCATTGGTTTACCTTCCTTTGCGGAGAGCGTGGTTCCCGATGCCTTTGCGGAATCGGGCATAACAAAACCCCGCACCGCGTTCGGTACGGGGGAGATTGGTGATGGTGTTGGGTTAAGCTGCTGGGTCCTCTGTGGTGGAGATGCCCTCGCGTAGTTCTGCGAGTTCTTCATCAAAGAACCCCGCTGCTTTCTCGTTGATCGCTGCGAGCCGCTCAATCCATGTGGCCGTGACGGCTCCGTATTTGACGAGCGATGAGACTGCGCCGTCGACGTCGGGGCCGTCGCATTCAAGCATCATGCGCAGATAATCCACCTCGGTACGGGCACCCAGTGCGTCTAGCTCTGTGATAGCGTCACGTACAAACTGCTCTACAGCGTTAACCTCCATAGGCGCATTATAGACGTTTTCCAAGTGGAGTGATAGTTTTTATGCGACGTCCCTTCGCATCATTTCTATATGCGATGCGAATCTCTACCCCATTGACTTGACTAGTGGCAGACGCGACGCTGACGTCCTCTAGGATGCCCTGCTCTCGCAGCACTTGTGCGCCCGCCTGCAGGATGTCGTCGGCAGTCCAATCCGGCGGAAATTCGGTTCTCCCGAATCTCCACCCATAGCCCGCCAGGTGTCCTCCTGAGCCTTCTCGCCCATAAAGGGTGTGACGCCACTCCCTCGCACGAAGCGGGGGAAATTCATCTGGCCATGACTTTGGCGCTTGCGTCATCTCCCGGGGCGGGATTCTGTGCGCGGATCCCGGTGTGAGCCCACGTTCTCGAAGAGCCGTGCGGGCGCTGACCCGGTCCTGGTCGATCACATGACGTTGAAGAGTGCCGTCGTTGGAGACCCGTTTTGGAGTGTGCCCGTCTGTGAGCTGGTCGGGGAACAGCTCGCGCATACGCGCGGTGATCTTCTTGATGTCGTCTGTGCGCGTGCCTTCATCAGCGAGGTCATCGACCGCCTGCTGGTACATTCGTTCGTACTGTGTGTGATCGTATCCCCGGACGCGCGGATGAGCGTCCCACGAGGGGACGATTTGGCAGTCGCACTTGAAGTGTGAGCGCTTGAACTGCGCGGTTTCCTCGCTCTTATAGACGAAACCCCGAGAGGCCCAGAGCATGCACCAGGCGCACGTCTCCGCTCCGGTCGGCACTCGAGCGTATCGGGGCTTGTTCGGATCACGCTCGGCCGCGTGCTGCGTGGTCGCGCGGCCGGCGTCAGAGATCAGCTTGCGAGCACCGTCCGTGAGCCTCGCGAGCACTCTCGCGCGGCCGACGCCCTCGCCCAGATCCCTGATCGCCGCCCCGACGATCTTCGCCGCTTCGTTCTCATCGACGAGACCAGTCGGCATTGCGGGTGAGTATGCCTTCGCGACGCCCCCGGCCTCACGCTGCTTCTCGTACCACTCGAGCGCCGCCGACGACGCGACCTCAGCGGACTCTTCCACGAGGCGCGGATACAGCTGAAACAGAGCGTCCTCCAGCGTCCCGAGATCATCAAGAGGCAGACGCTTCCACAACGCCCGCAGCCTGCGCTCCGCGAGGTCGCCCGCGCGGTTCTGCGTCCTCGCGAGCTGCTGCACGTCGTGAATATGCACGCCGCCTCCTCACGATCTCTACTTCTCTTCGGTCGCAGCAGGCGCGTCTGCGGCATCGGCATCAGCCGCGGACAGTCGATCAAGGAGACCGGACGCTTCCGCGCGGCGCTTGTCCGACATCAGGCGCGCGATCTGCGAGCCCGAATAACCGAGCTCTTCGAGGACGACCGGGGATTCCGCGAGCCACGGCAGCGCGCTGATCTGCTTCACGATCGCGTCAGACTGGGAGACAATCGACGGATGCGCCGGATCGCCCCAGCGCGTCGCCAGAGACCGCAACTCAGGCGTCATCTCATCAAGCCCGTCACGCATCATCACCGCATGCGCATACACACGATTCAGAGCCGCGTCGAACACCCGCTGCGCGTTCTTCGCCTTGATGACCAGCTCTTCCTTCGCCGCATACAGAGCCTCCGCCGAGGACGGATTGTCCTGAATGACGCCGAGCGACGAGACCGGCAGCGACGACACGCCCGACAGCTCGGTCGCCAGCGCACGCATCTGCTCCGTGAACGGCTGCGCCGACTGCTGCGGCAGCAGCGTCACCTTCGGCCCCTCCGGCTCTTCACCGGACGAGATCGTCTTGATAGTGCCAAGCTTCCAATCCCAGGACCGCAGATCACTGATCAAATCAGGGTCAACGCCCGACAGTAGGATGCCCGGTGCTGTGAAAAGCTCCGTCGCCAGCTCTTCACGCAGCACTGTGCGCATCGCTCGCTGAGTGATGCTCATGACGTCACGGGAAATCCGCGAGCGCCCGAGCGGCCGGTCGAGAGACGGCTCGAAGGGCAATGCCTCCATCATGGGCGCGCCCAAGCCGTGCAGCTCGGCGTGGACGATCCGCCAGGCCGACGCTGCATTCAGCTCGACGACATACGTCGAGTCGACCGTGTACAGGGTGAAGCGGATCGGCCTGCCGGCGTCGTCGATGTCATCGATAGTCAGCCCGTAGGACAGGCGACGTCGCACGCGGTCCCAGAGACCAGCGGCCCAGTCCGCTGAGTGGCCCTGAATGATGACAGGCGGCTCTCCTGCGGTCTCGACACCTTTGCGCAGCGTCAGGAACGCGACCGAGTGCGTGAGAGATGAGGGGATGGTCTGCGCGATCTCCAGCTCAAAGCCGGTCGCCGCGAGCAGGTCATCAATCTCGAAGGGATTATCGCTGCCCGTCGACGATGTGACGCCGTCCCAGATCAACAGGTCCGACAGGCCGAAAACGACCTTCCTGGGCCATCCAATTACCGCTCCGAGCTGGTCGACCATTTCATCAGGCACCGAGATGTTGAGGTTGTCGGGGCGGACGACGCCGTCGAGGTACGCCTGCCGCAGCCGGTTTCTGGGCTGCTTGGTCCGCCAGAGCTCGACGAGCTGCGCGAGCGCCGCCTGCTCTGCGGGCGTCAACCCCGGCACGGCCGGAGCAGAGAACGACACCGGGGTCGCGAGCATGAATTTCTTGGCGCTCACAGGGCCCTCGCTTTCTTGCCCGGCCTGCGCCGGGTCGTCTTAGCCGCCAAAACAGCCGCAGACACGGCCTCCAGCGGAGTCTCATCCCCATCGGGAATGCTCGCTTCCCATCCCCACGCGCCGTCACGGGCGCGAATCTTCCTATCGCACACGGCCACCGCCGAGTTAAGCACATCCTCCGGGTCACCGGCCGGGTGCGTAATCCTGCCGTCGCGCAGGCCCTCGAAGAACAGCGAGCACGACTCTAGATACTCGCGCGTCGTCATGATGTGCACGATCCGAGCGGGCACGCCGCGGACCTGCAGAGCGTCCGCGAGCGCCGACGCGCCAGAGCCCCCAACGAGGTTGATCTGCGCGGTCCGGTCCTTTCGGGCTGCGAGCCAGTCGGCGACGGCCTTCACGCCGGCGTCCGTCGATCCGGTGAACGTGTCGATCGCGTTGACGTGGAAGCGCACGTCGGGGCCGGCGCCGGTTTTCAGCGCGCCCGCGAGCGCCTGCCGCTTGCCGTCCGCGCTGAAAGCGACGGCGAACGAACGGATGCCGTCAGGCGGCGCTTCTGCTGCTGTCGCGTCCCAGGTGGTCGGGTCGATGGCCCGCGAGGCGCCTGCGTTTGCCGGCCACATGCCGAGGCGCTCGCGCGCGAAGCCCTCATCCGAGAGCGTCTTGCGCTCCAGCTCGATGAACGCACGCTTCATTCGCCCGGCGAGCAGCGCGGGATTCGTGGCCTCCCAGGTCTTGACGTCGTCCATGCGCAGGGGCTTGTCCGGGTCTACAGACCACTCGTGCCAGCACATCGCACCGGGATGCTCAGACAGCGCCTGATCTCGTATCCGCTCAAACACCTGGCCGTTGGCGTTCGGGCCGGGCGGTGTGCCCGTGTACAGCACCTGGGAGTTGCCGAGGTGGCCGGCCGAGCCGGTTGAGGTGATCGCTTCGAGAGCGTCCTCGGTCAGCTCCTGCGCCTCATCGAGGACGATCAGGTCAGCGGTGAAGCCTCGACCCGAGGACTTCGAACGGGCGATGACGCGCAGGGAGCCGCCGTGCCAGCCGCGCGACGGATCATTCTTGAGGATGATCGCTTCCTGCCCGTTGACGTTGCGGACCTGCTCAACCATCGCGTTTAGCTCAGGGTATCGGGCGGCCTCATCGTCGGCCTTCTTCCCGAAAAACTCCTTGAACCGCCGGTAGTGCGCCTGAGCTGACTTCACCTCGTGCGCCGAATGAATCACAGTCTCGCCGAGCAGGACCATGCCGAAAAGCTCACGCATCTCTAGCAGTGCATTCTTGCCATTCTGGCGCGGGACGGACAGGCCGGCGACGGGGTGCTTCCACTCGTCCTTTGCCGATGCGGCGAGCCAGTCGTCAAGGACGAGCTGCTGCCAAGCGTCGGGCATCAGCCCGAACGACGCCGCGAACTCGCCCGCCAGATCGCCGAAGGACTTTGCGCGACGCTCAACGGCGACCCGTAGCCGGGGAGCCTGCTCGATGCTTCGCCAATCGCTGCTGGAAGTCGACAACTTGGCCCCCCTCTCCCTTCACCGACTCCGGGACCGCAGCCCCCGAGGTACCTGCAATCTCAGAAATCAACGCGCGAGCCTCACGAATCAGGGGCGCACGCTTATCGAACTCGGCGTACTCGAGGGACGCGAGGGTCAGATCAAGCAGCTTCTTCCTGGCATCCAGCTCATCGAACGCATCCGACTTCTTCGCGCCCGCCTTCTTCTTCGCCACCAAAACCACCCCCTAAACCGCTAAATACCAACGAATAACGCCTACCGCGAGCGCCAACACCCCACCAGAGGCCATCAGTGACCGCGTGCGAAACGAACACAGTCGGTCAGCGTTTTTCCAGCTCAACCCGCCTGAAAGCGGGGGGGTATGGCGCTATACCGCTGTGGGTACTCATGGTGGGGGAGGGAGGGGGTGGTGCCCCTATTTGCGTTGAAATCGCACCACAAATAGGGCGTTTTCACCAATCAACGTCCACTGAGGACGGCCGAGACTGCCGTTTTGGCACGTTCACTCGATCGCCGCGCGACTGATTGCAGCGACGACACAGGACGCGGCCGTTCTCGAGGACGTTCTTGCCGCCCCAGCGATGAGGAAGGATGTGATCAGGCTCGGCCGACGACGGCGTCCTCGTGTTCACGTAATCGAGAACGACGCCGCACGACGGACAGTGCGTGACGCCTGCTGCGCGGCCGGCCGCGAGGACTCGCTTTCGCCAGTTCTTGTACTGGCTCGTGCCCGTCCGGGAGGACACCATGCGCGCCACCCCCTCGCCGCAAACTCGAATGGCCCCCCACTTACGCGGAAGGCCACACTAGAAATATACACCGTTGCACGCACTGCGCAAGACCTGCCCCCTGGGTGTTTCACACCACCCCCCGGGGGTGGTTTCGGACGCCCCCTGGGTACAGAACACCCCCCGGGGTGTTTGCAAGCACCCCCGGGGGGTGGTTTCGAGGCCCCTCCGGATACGAGCCACCCCCAGGTGCGCGTGAGGTACTGCCCGGGGGTGGCGCGTTGTCAGGACGCGAGGGCGACGATGTCGGCAACCCTGTAGGTGCGGTGCCCGACCTCTAGCGAGACCGGCCGCAGCTTCCGACGCTGACACCACGACCGCACGGTCGCATCCTTGATCGCCTTGCCGACGATCAGCTCGGCGACCCTCGTCGCACGCGGACGCGGCAGCTCAAGACGCTTGGCCTCGGCCATCATGAGCACGACGGCCGTTCGGCAGTCGACCTGTTGCCAGCACTCGCGGCACTTCACCTCGTCGGCGCCCTCCCGCGCGAGCAGGTCAGCGCCGCATCTCGGGCACTTGCCGACGAACATGAGCCGCGCGTGCGCCGGGGCGGCGAGGCGTTCAAGGCGCTTGATCGAGTACAGCACTTCGTCGGCGCACTGCGCCGCCAGCGGCCACCGTCGAACGCGGTCCTCGTGAGCGGCGAACAGTCGCGCGACCATACGCCAATCCCGGGCAGGCACACTGTACTTCGGGCCCATGACGAGACGGATCAGCTCATCACCCCACGTCTGCAATGCCGAGGCCATCTCATCGACCTCAAGCATCAGCGCGAGGCGTAGTGGCGGCGAGGAGGCCGAATGCCCCGTCGACCCGCCACCCTCCGGAACCGACTTCTGAGACGTGATGTACGCAAGATCGGCCATGAGGCCGGGCAGGGACTGAGTCGCAACCCTCAGACGCGCTGCCCCGCCCCGAGACAGATACTCACCCGGCAGCAACGGCTCTCCCGTCACCGGGCACACCTCGCCAGTCATCGTCCTACTCATCGTCAGTCCACATCCTCGATGTCGCCCCGGTACTGATCACGGCACACCTCGATAAGGCCGCGCCGCGCCAGCATCGAGCCACGCCCGTCCGTCATCCAGGCCGTTACGTCCGGACGCGACGGGTCAATCGTCTCGATCATGATCTCCCACGCTCCAATCAGTCTCCCAGGGCCATGCTTCTGATTCACCAAGGCACCTATCGCATCCTCGATCCGATCCAGCACCTGTGATCGTTCGTCTGTCATCTTCTTCTCCTTCGCTTGCGCTTCTTCGAGCCTGCAGCAGGTAAGGCGCCCGCCTGCCCGACCTGCTCCCGGCCCTCTACCTGTTCCCTACTGCCTACCCGGACTCCCGACCCGTACCCGTACCCGTACCCGGGCATACACGAGTCCAGAGGCCCAGACGAGTCGAGTCCGACGCCAGTCGGGACGAATCCGCGCTCTCGCTTGTAGCCGGTTTCGTGGGTGGCGAGTGTGCGGGCAGCGCCGGGGTCACCGATGCCGGACTCGACAGCGAGCTGATCAGACTCACCGGAATCCGCGCCAGTCGGGATACCCACGGTCGCGCCGCCAGGCGCGCTCACAGTCACGGCGGCGTCCGCGCAGCCCGAGGTCACACCCGTCGTAGGTGCGCCCGAGGCCGGGTCGCCAGCCGTCGCGTGCGCGCTCGCACGCTCACCATCCTTTCCGCCGGCCGCGTCGCAGGTCGCGGCCTGTGCGCTGCGCAGTACGCCAGCGCGTTCGAGCATGCCGCGCGTGAACGTCCCGTACCGGGGCCGCTCGGGCGCGGGCAGCAGCTCGTGAGACTGATCCCATGAGCCTGTAGGGTCGTCCGCTCGGGACGAATTACACCGCGTACACGCCACAACGAGCGTGTCCACAGTGCCAGCCTCCCCGGGCTTCAAGTGATCAAGCGTCCCCTTGCGGGCCGACGTCTTGCCAGGCCAATACACTTCGACGCCGCACCAGCGGCACTGGTCGCCGTCGCGGGCGATCACAGCCTGCCGCAGCGCC
>ERZ773050.1653-NODE-1653-length-12214-cov-4.790361_pt1 | contig 12214 bp, 14 predicted proteins | sample MGYA00580632_ERZ773050 | MGnify/ENA primary metagenome ERZ773050 (study PRJEB29015, sample SAMEA2738123) | human oral metagenome | biome: human oral; feature: human-associated habitat; material: saliva | place: China | collected 2166 ... | reverse complement strand
GGCCCAGCAGTACGGCATGGAGCCCGGCCAGTTCATGCAGGGCGCCCAGAAGGCCGGCCAGATCCCGGCCTTCGTCTCCGAGATCAGCCGCAACAAGTCCCTGGCCGTGGCCCTGCGCCAGGTGACCGTCAGGGACTCCGACGGCCAGGTCGTCGACCTGACCGAGTTCATCGGCTCCGACGAGCTCGACGACGCCGCCGTGGTCTCGGAGGTCGAGGACGAGGATGTCGCCTCCCCGGCCGATGCCGAGACCGCCTCCGGGGGCTCCGCGGACTCCGCCTCCTCCCCGTCGGCCGCCTCCGCGCCGTCTGCTGCGAGCGCCGAGTGAGCCGGGCCCGCTGAGCGCCCGCGCGCCTCGGCCCCTCCCGCCTTCCGCTCATTCGGGCCCCGCACCGCCTTACCGGTGCGGGGCCCTCGTCTTGCGGGGGTCGCGGGCCGGCGCTACCGTATGACTCATCAGTCATATGACCGACGAGTCATACGGAGTGCCGTGCCCAGACAGACCTTCTTCAACCTCGCCGAGCCCAAGCGCGCCCGGCTCATGGACGCCCTCAAGGCCGAGTTCGCCGCCCGCCCCTACGCCCGGGCCTCGGTCGACCGCGTCATCGCCGCCGCCGGCGTGTCCAAGGGCAGCTTCTACCAGTACTTCGAGAACAAGGACGACGCCTACGCCCACCTGGTGCGCGAGCTCATGAGCGCGCGCGTCGGCCTGACGGGGGCGCCCGCGCCCGATGCCCCCTTCGAGGAGGTGCTCGCCGCCATCGTGCGGGGGAGCCACGACTTCCATCTGCGCGACCCGCTGGGCTGGGCGGTGCTCGCGCGCGCCCTGGCCGACGACGCCCCGCCGGTGCTCGGCTCCGACCAGTCGGTCTCCGGCGGCGTGCACCGGTGGGCGGTCGCCGCCATCGTCGCGGGGCAGGCGTCCGGCGAGCTGCGCGGGGACGTCGACGCCGAGACCGCCGCCTGGATGATCGAGCGCGTGCTGCTGGGAACGCCCCACTACGTCATGACCCGTTTCAACGTGGACCCCGAGCGCGCCGCCGCCGACGGCAGCGCCTTCGACCGACCCGAGATCGCCCGGGTGGCCGACGACGTCGTCGCCCTGCTGGCCGCCGCCCTCAAGACGCCGCGGGCCCGCGGGGGCGAGAACCGTGCCTGAGGCGATCGCGGCCCGCGGGCTCTCCTTCACCTACCGCGGCTCGGCCCGCCCCGCCCTGGACGACGTCGCCCTGAGCGTCGCCGCCGGCGAGATCATCGGCCTGCTGGGGCCCAGCGGCGCGGGCAAGTCCACCCTCCAGCGGGTCCTGACCGGCCTGCTCACCGGATACCGGGGCTCGGCGCAAGTGCTCGGCCACGAGATCGCCGACTGGGGACGCGGGGTCTACGAGCGCATCGGGGTCGCCTTCGAGACGCCCGTCTCCTTCGGGCGCCTCACCCTGCGCGAGAACCTCGTCTACACCGCCCGCCTGTACCGCGGCCCCGCCCGGGACCCGGAGGGGCTGCTGGCCGCCGTCGACCTCGCCGACGACGCGGATCTGCGCGCCGCGCACATGAGCAAGGGCATGGGGGTGCGCTTCAATGTGGCCCGCGCCCTCCTGCACGGACCCGAGCTGGTCTTCCTCGACGAGCCCACCTCCGGTCTTGACCCGGTGAGGGCACGGAGGATGGAGGATCTCATCGCCGCCGAGCGCGCCCGGGGGTGCACCATCGTCGTCACCACCCACGACATGACCCTCGCCCATCGCGCCTGCGACCGGGTCGGCTTCATCATCGACGGGCGCCTCGTCGAGTTCGGCGCGCCGGGCGAACTGTGCCAGCAGTACGGCAGGCGGGAGGTCCGCGTCACCTGGGACGGGGGCGGCGGTGTTTACCCGCTGGACGGTCTCGCCGACGACGCCTCCTTCCACGAGGCGCTGCGCACCCGGCACGTGCGCGCGCTGCACTCGCGCGAGGCCGACCTGGCCGAGGTCTTCGCCTCCGTCACCGGCCGGGAGCTGTCATGACCGGGGCCGGGGCGGGGCGCGCCGCCGTGAGGCGCACCGCCGCCACCCTCGTGCTCGACCTGCGGCGCCAGGCCGCGGAGGGGTACTGGTTCGCGGCCCTGCTCGCGGGCCTGATGGTCGGCGCCGTCCTCCTCGCGCTCGCCGGGGATCCGCGCCGCTGGTGGCCGGTCGTCGTCCTGGCCGAGCTGTCCATCACCTCCTTCTACTTCGCCGCCGTGCAGGTCCTGCGCGAGCGGGGCGAGGGCACCCTCGCCGCCCGGGCCCTCACCCCGCTGGGGCCGGGGGAGTACCTGGCCGCGCTCGCCGCCTCCCTGTGCCTGCTCGCCCTCGCCGAGGTCGGCGCGCTGGTCCTCGCGGCCCACGGCGCGGCGGTGCTCTGGCCGGTCCTGGCCCTCGGCGCGGCCCTCGTCTCCTGCCTCTACGTCCTCTACGGCGTCATCGCCGTCGCCGGCTACGAGACCATCGGGGCCTTCCTGCTGCCCTCGGGGCTGTGGACCCTCGCCCTGGGCGTCCCCCTGCTGCCCCTCCTCGGGGTCCCGGGCGGGTGGTGGTTGTGGTGCCACCCGCTCCAGCCCGCCGTCGTCCTCATCGAGGCCGCGTTCGGGGCCCGTCCGGTCGGGGCCGTCGCGCCCTGCGCGCTGCTCGGGGCCGCCTGGTGCGCGCTCCTGGCCCTCGTCGCCCGGGCGAGGCTGGTGCGCGCCGTCACTGCGAAGGGGGCGGTCTCATGAGGCCCCGCGCAATGCTGGGACTGCTGCCCGCGGACCTACGCCGCCTGGCCCGCGACGAGCTGCTGGTGTGGATGCCGGCCGTGCCCCTGGCCATGGTCCTGGCCGCGCGGCTGGGCGCGCCGGTGCTTCTGCGGGCCGTCGGCCCGGGCGGGGCGGGGGCCCGGGAATGGGCCGCCCGCATCGACATGGCCGCCTTCGCCATTGTCGTGCCGGTGCTGGTCGGGGTGGTCGTGGGCTTCATGCTGCTGGGGGAGAAGGAGGACGGGGTCTGGTCGGTCCTCGCCGTCACGCCGACGTCCCTGCGCGGCTACCTGATCTGGAGGGCCACCGGCGCGGTGATCGTCGCGGCCGCCGCCGGCGGGGTGTGCACGCGGCTCGCCGGCCTGGACGACCTGGGGGCGGCGCGCACCGCCGTCCTCGCCGCGGCCGGCGCGCCCCTGGCCGGCGCCGCCGCCCTGAGTCTGGCGGCCTGGGCGGCGAACACGGTCCAGGGATTCGCCGCCGTCAAGCTGTCCCTGATCGTCCTCGTCCTGCCCGCCGTCGCGCCCCGCGACGCCGGGGCGTGGCGCTGGCCGCTCGCCGCGATCCCGAGCTGGTGGCCGGTGCGCGCCTACTGGGACCTGACCGGCCCGGGATCCTGGTGGCCCGCCTGGTTGCTGGGGTCCGCGGCGGTCGGCCTGGCGATCATGGCTGTCGGACTGCGCCGGGCCGCACCATGAGCGGCGGCATGATGAGGCGGGTCTGGTGGGACTCGTGGGGTGCTTGGGGTCGGCTCGAGTGCGAAGCGGGTCCGAATCTGCCGCAAGGGCGTCCCGGGCCGGGATCGGCATAATGGCGCGGAGGGGCGGGGCGGGCGTCGCGGCCGGCGAGATCGCCGGGTAACCCTCGAGATCGCCACTTGACCCGCGAGATCGCCGGGTAACCCGCGAGAACGTCTGCCAGGGGTAAGTTCTCGCGGGTTACCCGGCGATCTCGCGGATCAGGGCGCCTCCGTACGGACCGGGCGGCTCCCGCGCGGCCGTTCCCCGGCCCGGTCACCGGGGCGGCCCGGGCGGCGGAGCGGTTCCGGCATCCTCGCCCCGCCGATCGTCCCGCATAATGGGACGGCGTCTCACATGTCGTGACGCCGCTGGCTCCACCACTACCCGCTGAATAGCCTTCCGGGGACCGGATGGCGGGTCGGTTCACCCGTCATGGCGCGTGTTGAGGGAGGTGGGCGATGGGCCGGGTCGAGGATCGCGACCAGGCGGCTGCGGGTGGTGTTGGCGGCGGCGGCACCGGCGATCATGGCGGTACCGGCAGCACCGGCGGTGCGGTCGGGGAGGCGGGAATGCCCGCCGAGGAGGTCCTCGCCGTCGTCGACTGGCTGGAGGCGCGCGGGGCCGTCCACGTCATCACCGGAGGGTGGGCCGTCGACGCGCTCGTCGGGCGCGCCACCCGCCCCCACCGGGACCTCGATGTCATTGTCGAGGCGGGGGCGTGCGACGGCCTGGCCCGGTGGCTGCGCGGGCGGGGCTACGAGGTGGTCGTGGACTGGCTGCCGATCCGCGTCGAACTCAGGCGGGGGCGGTGCGGCGTCGACCTGCACCCCATGGAGGTCGACGGGCGCGGCGACGGCGTGCAGGCGGGCTTCGGCACCCAGGTCTTCGAGCACCGCGCCGCCGACCGCACGCGGGGCCGCATCGGCGGTCGCCGGGTCGTGGTCGCCACCGCGGCCCGCCTCATGGAGCTCCACCGGGGCTACGAGCCGCGCCCCGAGGACCTCCACGACATCGCTCTGCTGCGCCGCCTCCTCCAGTCGGACGAGCCGACCGGGGGAGGCGGCGAGCCGGCGGGATGAGCGGGGCTCAGCCCTTCGCGTCGACGTCCACCATGACCAGCTGCATGCGGCAGGGGGTCACCGCGGTCAGGGCGTGGCGGTCGCCCGGGGCCAGGTAGATGACGTCGCCGGCCTTCATGCGCTCGCTGCGCTCGCCGATGGAGAAGTCCATCTCTCCCTCCAGGAGGGTGACGACGACGGCCTTGGTGGAGGCGTGCTCGGTGAGCATCTGCCCGGTGTCGAAGGTGAAGACGACGGTGCGCAGCACGTCATTGTTAACCACGACGCGCGAGGTCGTGGCCTCCTCGCTGACGGGCAGGGCATCGTTGAGCCCCAGGCGGAACAGCGACTCGGAGACGGGAGTGGTGGGCATGGTGGTTCCTTTCTCGGTTCTGGATGAGTCTGCCCCAGGAGAGGGCGGGCGGGGGAAGACGGTTCAGAGGGTGTATCGGGCGAGGCGGCGCCGCAAGGGGCGCAGCGCCCACAGCTCGAGGGCGAGCGTCAGCGCCGCCATGACGATCGACAGGGCGAAGACATCGGCGGTCTCCAGATTGGTGCGGGCCTGCTGGACCTCGGCCCCCAGGCCCGTGGTCGTGGACAGCAGCTCGCCCATGACGGTCAGGCGCACCGATTGGCCCGTGGCCACCGTGAACGCGGAAAGCACCGGCGGGGCGATAGCAGGTGCGACAACGCGCCGGAGCGTCCACGCCCGGGACCTGTCGAAGACCCGCGCCATGTCGAGCAGGTCGGGATCGACGCGCATGACGGCGTCGCGCACGGTTGTCACCAGCAGGGGGAGGGGGACGACGGCGGTGAGCAGGATGACCACGCCCGCCGTCGGCCCCAGCCAGATCATGCCGACCACGACGATGACGATCGGGGGCACGGCCATGAGCAGCTGCATCCAGGAGTCCAGCAGCTCGCGCGCCCACCACCACGTGCCCATCGCCCAGCCGACCGGCAGCCCGATGGCGCAGGCGATCCCCAGGCCGGTGGCCGAGCGCGCCACCGTGAGCCACAGAGCCTCCCCCAGGTCCTCATCACGGATGAGCCCGAGGAAGGCGCGCCACGTGGCCTCCGGGCCCGGCAGGACGTACTCGGGCTGGCTCAGCGACAGGCGCCACCAGGCGACGCCGATGAGCACCAGCCCCGCCCACCACAGGCCGCGGGCGCGCCAGCGCTCAGCCGCCGTCGACGCCTGGGGGCTCACGCGGCGCTCGCGCTCGGCGTCGCGCCGTGGGACGCGCGCGGGTCGGCCAGGTAGAAGTCGTCGGCCGGCAGGGAGCCGCCGACGACGTCGGGGCTGATCGTGGCCAGGCGGGTGAAGAAGTCCTCCAGCTCCTCCTTCGCCTCGGCCGCGGGCACGACCTCCAGCTGGAGACGGGGGATGACCTCGCTGACGATCGGCGCGGGGACCTCCGTGCGCTCGGAGATCGCCTTGACAGTGGCCTCCTCGGCTGCGTTGGTGGCCGCGACGGCGGCATCCAGCTCATCGAGGATGGCGCCGACCAGCCCGGGCTCGGAATCCGTGAGCGACTGGGGCATGACCAGGCCGGCCATGGGGAAACGGGCCTTGCCGCCGGTGACCTCCGCCCAGGCGGACTGCAGGTTGACGGTGCGCTCGAGGGCCAGGCCCGCCTGCTTCCCCTTGGCCAGGGCGACCGAGGCCGCGTGCTCGGGAAGCACCGCGTAGGAGACCTGCCCGGTCAGCAAGGCGTTGAGAGCCTCCTGACCGGTGGGGAAGGACTGGATCGTCAGATCGGCCTGCGCGTCCCAGCCCTTCTGGGCCAGGAGGTAGCGGAAGACGAGGTCCGGCATGTTGTTGGGCAGGGGGACCGCCACGGTCTGCCCTCGCAGCGCCTCCAGGCCCTGGGCGGACGAGCCCTCGGGGCCGAGCACGTAGAGCATGCCCCACACCTGGACGGCGACGAGGCGGATCCCCACCCCCTTGTTGAACAGGTTGGCGGCGGCGTAGGAGGGGGTGGCGGCCAGATCGGTCTGCCCCTGGGCGATGAGCGACTTGAGGACATCAACGCCCTCCCAGTTCTGCACATCGGCGCTGCCGACCCACTCGTCGAGCTTGCCGTGGGTGCCGAAGCTCGTCATCGGGGCCATGTAGGCCAGGGTCGTGGGGACGTGCACCCGCAGGGTCTCGGTGACCCGGTGGGGCGTGGCGCTCGCGGCGGCGCCCGCCGAGGGGGCTCCCGACGACGAGGCAGCGCCCTTCTTCGCCGAGCAGGCGGCCAGTGCCGCGGGGGTGAGCAATCCGATGCCGGTCAGGGTCAGGAACGATCGGCGCTGCATGGGTTCTCCTTGTGAGGTGATCGGTTGGGGTCGGGGAAGTGGACGGCGAGTGCTGGGTGGCGCTAGGCGCTCAGCGCCCAGGTGCCGGGTGGCCCGTCGAGGCGCAGGTGCAGGTGAGAGACCTCCTCGGCCTCAGCCGGATCGTGCGTGACCCAGATGGTGATGACGTCCTCCTCGGCCAGCAGGGCCATGAGGTCGGCGCGCAGGGCGGCGGCCAGTGGGCGGTCGAGGGCGGAGAAGGGCTCGTCGACGAGGAGGAGGCTCGGCGAGCAGGCGAGTGCCCGGGCGATGGCGACCCTCTGGCGCATTCCGCCGGACATGCGCGCCGGGGGGAGGTGCCCCGCGCTCGCGAGACCCACCCGCTCCAGCCAGTGGACGGCGAGGAGGTCCGGCGTCGGGCCGTCCAGGACGAGCGAGATGTTCCGGTGCGCTGAGTACCAGGGAAGGAGTCGCGGCTCCTGGAAGACCTGCGAGAGCTTGCCATCCGGGCGGCTGACAGCGCCGGCGTCGACGGGGGAGAGCCCAGAGATCGCACGCAGCAGCGTCGTCTTGCCCGCCCCGGACGGCCCCGTGACGGCGAGGGTCTGGCCCGGCTCAACCGTGACGCTGAGATCGGTCACCAGGGTCAGGCCGCGGCGGATGAGGGTGACGCCGTCGAGGGAGAGCGGGCTGGGCGAGGGGAGGGAGCCGAGGGCGTCCTCCCCGGTGCCGCCAGCGCGGCGGGCGGGCGCCATCTCAGTGCTCCGCGCCGTCGGAGGGATTCTCGGGCGCCGAGGTCGGGGCCGGCTTGCGGGCCACGATGGCGACGGCGGTCAGCAGCTCGCCCTGGGCGCGGAAGGCCTGGCGCATCGCGCGGATCCGGTCCCGCGCCCCAGGGGTACGGCGCACAGCGCGGAAGAAGCGGAAGGCGCCCAGGAGGCCCTCGTCGGCGATGAGTCGGCGCGGCTCGAGCAGGCGCATCGGCGCGGTGCCGGTCCAGACGATCTCAAGGCCCGCTTCTTCGAGGAGGGCGCACCAGGCCTCCTGGGTCAGCGGCCTCGCCCCGACCTTGATGATCCTCGACAGGTGCTTCCTCGCGGCCTCCAGTTCCGCCTCGTCGCGGTCCGAGCGCAGGGCGAGCTCGTGGATGGCGTACTGCCCGCCGGGAGCCAGGAGCCTCGCCGCCTCGCTGGCGATGGCGCGCTTGGCGTCCTCGGACTGCATGGTGAGCATCGCCTCGCCGACGACGAGATCCGTCTGGCCCGTGGGCAGCCCGGTGCTGGCGGCGTCGGCGACGACGTACTCGGCCTGCGGGTGCCCCTCGAGGACCGCGGCGACCTGCTCGCGCCCCTCGGGGTTGGGATCGACGCCCCGGTACGAGGCGGGGATGGAGTCCAGGAGGATCTCGGCGGTGCGGCCGACGCCAGGGCCGAGCTCGACGATGCGCCGCCCTGGGCGAAGATCGGTCGCGCCGAGGAGCTGACGGGTCAGCTCGATGCCGCCGGGCCGCAGGACGCGCTTGCCGAGCTTGGCGAGGAGCCAGTGCCCCTGCAGGCGGGCGGCCTCCGGTCCCTGGCGCTGGCCGTGGGCTGAGTCGTGGGCGGCGGAGGGAGCGGGGGCCTTGCCCTGGTCCTGCTGGTCCTGAGTGTGGTCGTGGGTGGGGGCGGGCTCGGAGGCCATGAATATTTCCTGTCAGTGAGCGTGAATAATGAGGATAAGGAGAGCCTAACCTGAGAAGTGCGCCTCGTGCCATCCGAATGCCGGCGCCCAGTGGCGGGGGCCGGGGCGCAGCGCCTGGTGTGGTGGGAGTGGAGCGGCGGCGAACCCTGTGCCGTGAGCGAAAAGGCCACGATGGCGGGCATGGCGCCCCACCGCCGCGCGTTAGCGTTGGCGTACCGACACGAGAGGACAGACGTGAGCGAGCTCCACATGCGCCCGAGCGCCGTCGCCGCCCCCAGTGCCCACGAGGGCCAGGGCGCCGGGCTGGGCCTGACCGACTCCATCTACAACCGGCTCCTCAAGGAGCGCATCATCTGGCTGGGATCGGAGGTGCGCGATGACAACGCCAACGCCATCTGCGCCCAGATGCTGCTGCTGGCCGCCGAGGACCCTGAGAGGGACATCTACCTCTACATCAACAGCCCCGGCGGCTCCGTGACCGCCGGCATGGCCATCTACGACACGATGCAGTACGTCCAGCCCGACGTCGTCACCGTGGCCACCGGCATGGCCGCCTCCATGGGCCAGTTCCTGCTCAGCGCTGGCGCCAAGGGCAAGCGCTACCTCACCCCGCACGCCCGGGTGCTCATGCACCAGCCCTCCGGCGGCGCGGGCGGCTCCGCCACGGACATCCGCATCAACGCGGACCTCATCATCAAGATGAAGCACGAGCTCGCCGAGATCACCGCCGCGAACACCGGCCACTCCGTCGAGGAGATCATCGCCGACTCGGACCGCGACCACTGGTTCAGCGCGCCCGAGGCGCTCGAGTACGGCTTCGTCGACCACATCGTGCGCTCCAGCCGGGAGATCGGCCAGCAGAACGGGGAGAACTGATATGAGCACTCGTCCCTACTTCGAGGCCGTCGCGCGCCAGATGGGCCCCGCCGGCGCCGCTGGCCAGCTCGCCCCGATGCCGCAGTCCCGCTACGTGCTGCCCCAGTTCGAGGAGCGCACCGCCTACGGCTTCAAGCGCCAGGACCCCTACGCCAAGCTCTTCGAGGACCGCATCGTCTTCATGGGCGTGCAAGTCGACGACGCCTCCGCCGACGACATCATGGCCCAGCTCCTCGTCCTGGAGTCCCAGGACCCCGACGGGCTCATCACCATGTACATCAACAGCCCCGGCGGCTCCTTCACGGCCCTGACCGCCATCTACGACACCATGCAGTTCATCAGGCCGCAGGTGCAGACGGTGTGCCTGGGGCAGGCCGCCTCCGCCGCGGCCGTGCTGCTGGCCGCCGGCAGCGAGGGCAAGCGCCTGGCCCTGCCCAACGCCCGCATCCTCATCCACCAGCCCGCCATGGAGGGCATGCACGGCCAGGCCTCCGACATCGAGATCGTCGCCAACGAGATCGACCGCATGCGCGCCTGGCTGGAGGACACCCTGGCCACCCATACGGGCCAGCCCCGCGAGAAGGTCCACGCCGACCTGGAGCGCGACACGATCCTGACCGCGCAGGCCGCCAAGGACTACGGACTGGTGGACCAGGTCCTCGCCTCCCGCAAGGCCCCCCGCTCACCGCACTCCGCCTGAGCGGCGGGCGAGAACGGCACCGGCATGAACGCCCTCCGAGCCCGACGGCGCAGCTCGCCTGCGCCGTCGGGCTCGAACGGTTTGCGGAAGTCGACAAAGATGCGGCGAGTGAGCAGTTGCCGGGCGGTTCTCGGCGCGCCCCGCCGTCTCGGGGTGCCGAACACCCTAGGCTTACAGCATCTAAGGGAGGATCCCTCATCCCCACATCCCCCATCCCGCTCAATCAAACGGAGGAATTCTGGTGGCACGCAGCGCTGAGAGTGTCGACCTGCTCAAGTGCTCCTTCTGCGGCAAGAGTCAGAAGCAGGTCAAGAAGCTCATTGCCGGTCCCGGTGTCTACATCTGCGACGAGTGCATAGAGCTGTGCAACGAGATCGTGGACGAGGAGCTCGGGGAGTCCGCCGCCGGCGTGCCCCTCGAGCTGCCCAAGCCGCAGGAGATCTTCGACTTCCTCAATCAGTACGTCATCGGCCAGGAGAGCGCCAAGCGCGCCATGAGCGTGGCCGTCTACAACCATTACAAGCGCGTCCAGGTGCGCGAGCGCTCCGTGGCCGAGGGCGACGGCCTGGAGCTGGGCAAGTCCAACATCCTCCTGCTCGGGCCCACGGGCACGGGCAAGACCCACCTGGCCCGCACGCTCGCCCGCCTGCTCGACGTGCCCTTCGCCATCGTCGACGCCACCGCCCTGACCGAGGCCGGCTACGTGGGCGAGGACGTGGAGAACATCCTCCTCAAGCTCATCCAGGCGGCCGACGGCGACGTCAAGCGGGCGGAGAAGGGCATCATCTACATCGACGAGATCGACAAGATCGGCCGGAAGGCGGAGAACCCGTCGATCACCCGCGACGTATCCGGCGAGGGCGTGCAGCAGGCCCTGCTCAAGATCATCGAGGGCACCACGGCCTCCGTGCCGCCCGGCGGCGGGCGCAAGCACCCCCACCAGGAGTTCCTGGAGATCGACACCACCAACATCCTGTTCATCGCCGCCGGCGCCTTCGCCGGCATCGAGGACATCGTCCGCCAGCGCGAGCGCAAGGAGTCAGGGGCGCAGACGCTCGGCTTCGGCGGGATCCTGGCCGGGGAGAAGAAGGACGTCTTCGCCTCCCAGGTCCGCCCCGAGGACCTGCACAAGTTCGGCCTCATCCCCGAGTTCATCGGCCGCCTGCCCGTCATCGCCACCGTCCAGGACCTGGGCGTGCCCGAGCTGGTGCGGGTAATGACCGAGCCCAAGAACGCGCTCGTGTCCCAGTACGAGTACCTCTTCAGCCTCGACGGCGTCGAGCTCGTCTTCACCGACGAGGCCATCGAGGCCATCGCCACCCTCGCCCTGGAGCGCAAGACCGGTGCCCGAGGCCTGACCAGCATCGCCGAGGAGGTTCTGGGCAACGCCATGTTCGAGGTGCCCTCCATGCCGGAGGTAGGCCGGGTCGTCGTCGACGCCGATGCCGTGCACGGGACGGGACGCCCCCGCTACGAGGTGGGATCGGGGACCCTGGCGGCCGCCTACAAGGGGGAGCGGAGCCGGACGGCATGAGCGGCTCCGCCGCCGGGAGCGCCGGCACGGCCGGCGCCGCGCCCCCGATGACGGGGCCGGAGGCCGTTGAGCGGAGCCTGCCGGACGTGCCGCCACGGCTGGCGGCCTACCGCGCGACCATCGACAACCTGGACGCCGCCCTGGTCCACCTGCTGGCCGAGCGCTTCCGCTGCACGCAGCAGGTCGGCCTCCTCAAGGCCGAGCTCGGCCTGCCGCCGTCGGACCCGGGCCGGGAGAGGCGCCAGGTGGCGCGCCTGCGGGCCCTCGCCCAGGACTCCGGGCTCGACCCCGTCTTCGCGGAGAAGTTCTTCACCTTCGTCGTCGCCGAGGTGATCCGCCACCACGAGGCGATCCGCGACAGGCTGGCCGAGTAGCCGCCGGGAGCCCGCTCCGCCGCTCCCAGCAGCTCCCCCTTCGCCGAGATCGGTTCACTTCCGTGTCGAGATCGGTCGAGTTCCGCGTCGAGATCGGTCCGCGGCGCCTGAGGTACGACCGCGCGAGCGGCGGGCCGCGTCGCCCGGGCGCGCTCCTTGGAACGTGAACGTACCTTTCCCGCGTCAACGTACCTTTCTCGCATCCTACTGGGGGTAG
>ERZ773050.1647-NODE-1647-length-12232-cov-3.931839_pt1 | contig 12232 bp, 10 predicted proteins | sample MGYA00580632_ERZ773050 | MGnify/ENA primary metagenome ERZ773050 (study PRJEB29015, sample SAMEA2738123) | human oral metagenome | biome: human oral; feature: human-associated habitat; material: saliva | place: China | collected 2166 ... | reverse complement strand
GCCGCCGGGGGCGATGATGACGATGGGCCGCGAGGAGCGGACGGTCTCGAGCGTGAGCCCGCCGTACCTCGCGCGCGTGACGGCGCCGTCGCTGATCGAGGTGACCCCGGTGAGGACGGGCGCGTCGAGCCGGGCGGCGACGGCGCCGGCGATGACGCGCTCGGCAGCGCGGTCCGCCGCGAGGATGAGGTCCCCGGGACCGGCGTCGATGAGCTCTTCGGCGTTGGGCAGGATGCTGTTCTTGCGGCTGCGCGGCTCGGGGCGGCTGAGGGAGACGACCTCGAGGGTGGCCGTGGGCGCCTCGGGGCTGACGACGTCGACCTTCTTCTTGCCCGCTGCCAGGATGTCCTTCATGCCGGGGGCCTTGACGACCACGGCGTCTTGCGGATTTGCTGCCCACTTGTAGGCCACGGCGATAGTCATCGGCGCCTCTCCTTGTATGACGTGTGCGTGTGCTCTCGTGCTTGCGGTGCGGTGGCGCGACGTCGCGTCCCTGGTCAGGTGGTGTTCGCGTGATTCCCACGCTCCACAATTAACTGACGGGTACAATCGTGACATGGTGAGATCGGGGTTACAAGGTCCAAGGTCCCGTCATGGTGGCAGTGGCGCCGCCTCCGACGGGCCCATGCGGCCCGCGCCCTGTGAGGACCGCTGCCGCTCCGAGGAGCCGGTGCGCCAGTGGCTGAGCGCGCTCCAGTGGGGCGCCGCCCGCCGCGCCTGGGAGCTGATGGTCGGCGCCAACCCCCTGCCCGCCTGCATGGGGCGCATCTGCTACGCGCCGTGCGAGTCGGGCTGCGTCCTGGCCACCAGGCGGATGGACGGGGGAGCGGTGGGCATCAAGGGGCTCGAGGGCCGCGGTGGGCGAGCTGGCCCTGCACGACGGCTGGGCGCTGGGGGAGCCGGGGGCGCCCACCGGTAAGCGCGTCGCCGTGGTCGGCTCGGGGCCGTGCGGGCTGTCCGCCGCCCACCAGCTCGTGCTCGCCGGTCATGAGGTCGTGCTCCTCGAGGCGCACCACGCGCTGGGCGGGATGCTGCGGCGCGGCATATCCGAGCGCCGGCTGCCCCGGTGGATCCTCGACGGCGAGATCTCGCGCCTGGTCGACGGGCGGATGGAGGTGGCGCTGTCCTCCCCGGTGCGCAGGATCGAGCGCGCGATGGAGGGGCGCGACGGCATGATCTGGGCAGCGGGGGCCTCGACGTGCATGGCGGTCGTCGAGGGGGCGACGATCTGGCGCCAGCCGATCCATATGGATCGCGCCGATCGGCGCACGGCCACTGTGTCGATCGGCCGTGGCGCCCGGGCGGCGAGGGCCCTGAGCGACTATCTGATCGGGGAATCCCGCGCCGCTGATATCGCGGGCGGCCCTCGCGGATCGGGGCCCGATTCCGTGGGCGCCGGCTCGGTTCTTCCCCCGAATACGCGGATGATGGCCGATGTGGCCGGAATGGCCGGGCGTTGTATCCTTTGCGGGTCGCGCGGGGCCCTTCAGCGCCCTCGGTGATCTGAGAACGGCTCGGGCTCGCGCGGAAGGACGATGAGGGAATGACGCATGGGAGCCGCAGGATTGAGTGACCAGGACGATGCCAACGGACGGGCGAGGAACTCCCGGAGGGATCCCGAGCTCACCCGGTCGGAGATCCTCGAGGCCGCCGTCCACGAGTTCGCCGCTCATGGCCCCAACGGCGCCCGCACCGAGGACATCGCCCGCCGGACCAATACCTCCAAGCGGATGATCTTCTACTACTTCGAGTCCAAGAGCGGCCTTTACCGCGCCGTCCTGGAGGAGAACTACCTGCGGATCCGCGCTCTTGAGTCCGCGCTCTTCCTCGATGATCTCGAGCCCCCGGCCGCTCTTCGGGAACTCGTCCGGGCCTCCCTCGCGCACTACGAGCGCCATCCGGATCTGGCGCGCATTGTCGCCATGGAGAACCTCATCATGCACGGCGCCGTCGCCGAGGGCATTGAGGAGTTCAAGAGGATCAATGGTTCCGCCGTCGAGACCATCTCCAGGATCCTGGAGCGCGGCCGCCTCAGCGGGGACTTCTCGACAGGACCGGATGCCCCCAGCGCCCTCGATGTGCACCAGGTCCTGTCCGCCCTCATTTTCAACCGGATCGAGCACCGCTCGACATTCCGGCTCGCATTCGGGCGCGACATGCTCGGCGACGACGCGCCCCATGTCCGCTCGCTCATCGAGCGGACGGTGCTCGGCATGGTCCTCACCTGCCCGCATCGGGAGAACTGCCGCTGCCTCGCCGAGGGCCCCGCCGCCGATCCGGAGGAGCCAGCCCGGCGAAGCGGCGCTTGAGGGAGACCCGATCGATCTTGCCCGAGCCGGTCATCGGCAGGCCATCCAGGTGCTCCACGAGCTCGGGCGTCTTGAACTTGGCGACCCCCTTGCCGACGAACCACTGCCTGAGCGCCGGGATGTCGAGCCGCGGCTCACCCGGGCGCGTCACCAGGCACGCCAGGGAGCATTCCCCCATGACGGGGTCTGGAACCGGGACCACTGCGGCCTGCTCGATCGAGGGGTGGTCCATGAGCACGCGCTCGACCTCGCAGGGGCTGGCGCGTGTCCGGGTCGACGATCCTCACCTCTGCGGCAGGGCAGGCGCTCCCGTCGGTGGTCAGCACCCGCTCGTCGGAGTCCTGGAAGGTGGTGAGCGTGTGAGGGGCGTGCTCGGTCGAGCCGTACACCGAGTACAGGCGCACCCCCAGGGCGCGGGCCCGCTCGAGGAGGCGCCTGGGCACCGGTGACCCGCCGCAGCACAGGAACCGGAGCCGATCGAGGCGTGCCCCGTGGCCCTCGCACTGGCACAGGATGATGTCGATGACGGCGGGCACGGACATCCCGCAGGTCGCCCCGTGCTCCTGGAGGAGCCGCGCCATCTCGGCGCCATCGGTCGAGTCGCACAGGACGGAGGCGCCGCGGGTGAGGATCGGCATGATGACGCCGTGGAGGAAGCCCGTGGCATGGCCCAGGGGCGAGGGCATGAAGATGGCGTCGTCGCATCCCAGGCGCAGGGCGTAGGCGAAGGCCTCCTCGGAGGCGATCATGTTGTTGTGCGAGAGCATCACCCCCTTGGGGGCCGCCTCGGAGCCGGAGGTGAACAGGATCGCGGCGATGTCGTCGCCCGCCGAGCGCCTCCAGTCCTCGCGGGCCAGAGGAGCCGTGTCGCGCACGACATCCTCGAAGCGGCGCGCCCCGGCAGCCAGGGGCTCGTCCTCGGGCGCTCCCACGAGCAGGACGTCGCGCACCGGCCCCGGCGAGGCGAGGAGCTCGCGGGCCATGGCCGCGTAGTCGGCGCGGCGGAACCGGTCGGGCAGGATCGCCACCCTCGGCTCGCACTGCTCGACCACGTCGGCCCACTCGGCGAGGCACGCCATGGGGGACAGGGGGACGATCGTTGCCCCGCTCTTGGCCGCCGCGATGAGCACCGGTAGGAACTGCGACCAGTTGGGCAGTTGGACGGGGACGAGGTCGCCGGGCCCGACGCCGCGCTCGACGAGCCACGACGCGAGCCTCGACGACGCCGCGTCCGCCTCGGCATAGGTGTAGGAGCGCCCCGCCCGGTCGACGACCGCCAGCGCCTCGGGGCTGGCGCGCACCGCCAGGTCCCACCAGTCGATGAGGCCGTGGTCCCCCCCCCACCAGCCGCTGCGCCGCCAGGCCGATGCCCGGGCGGCTGGCGCGGGCCTACGGCCCCGCCGCTCCCATACCGAGGTGCCCATCATGCTTCCCTTCCGATCAACGATGCCCTGGAGTGCCCGGCCGCCCGCCCTGGGCGGGCCCGGACGTCACAGCCGGGCGGCTCAGAGCCTGCTGACGTATTCCTTCTTGAGCTGGCGGGCGATCACCACGGACTGGATCTGGTTGGTGCCCTCCATGATCTGGAAGACCTTGGCGTCGCGCATGATCTTCTCCACCGGGTACTCCTTGGTGTACCCGTTGCCTCCCATGACCTGGACGGCGTCGGAGACGACCTCCTGGAGGACGTCGGTGACGAACTGCTTGGTGATCGCCCCGTCCTTCTGCACGTCCTGCTCCTCGTCGACGAGCCGCATCGTGTGCTCCACCAGCGCGCGCGAGGCGACGATCTTGGCCGACATGCGCGCGAGTATGTCCTGGACCATCTGGAACTCGAAGATCGGCTTGCCGAACTGCTCGCGCTGGAGGGCGTAGACGGCGGCCTCGTCGAGGGCGCGCTGCATCATCCCCACCGCGATCGTCGCCATGAAGGGCCGTGAGATGTCGAGCCCGGACATGGCGATGCGGAAGCCCTCGCCCTCGGCGCCCACGAGGTGATCCGCGGGCACCCGGACGTCGTTGAGCGTGAGGTCGCAGGTGTTCGAGGTGCGCAGGCCCATCTTGTCCTCGTGGCGGCCGTGGGAGAGGCCCTCGCGGTCGGCCTCGACGAGGAAAGTCGAGATGCCGTGCGCCCCGGCGCTCGGATCGGTCTTGGCGGAGATGAGGTAGATGTCCGCGATCCCGCCATTGGTGATCCAGCACTTCTGCCCGTTGAGGACGTAGTCGTCGCCGTCGCGCACGGCGGTGGTGCGGATCGCCGCGGCGTCGGAGCCGGCGCCCGGCTCGGAGATGGCGAAGCAGCCCAGGCCGCCGTCGGCGATGGTGTCGGCGAAGAGGCGGGCCTGCTCGGGGGTGCCCGCGATGAGGACGTTGCGGAAGGCCACGAACGTCGACACGAGCGTGATGGCGTAGCCCGCGTCCACCTTGCCGAGCTCCTCGAAGAGCATAGCGCCGGTGCGGTAGTCGATGCCCGCCCCGCCGTACTCCTCGGGCAGTTCCAGGAGGTGGAGCCCGAGCTCGAAGGCGGGGGCGAAGTCGGAGCGCTCGCACTGGCCGTCTCGATCGCGCTGGGCGACGTGCGGGGCGACCTCGCTCCACACGAACTCCTTGACCGAGTCGAGGAGGAGCTGCTGCTCGTCGGTGAGGGTGATTGTCATGGCTGCTGGCCTTTCTCTGTGATCGGGTGGGCTGGAACGCTGGCGCGCCCAGGGCGCGCCGAGGCTCGTGAATGCGCGGCGTCGAGATCCTCGGCGCGTGAGAGATGGGTCTCGGGGCTCGCCCACGCGGCGAGCGCCACCGAGAGTGTGAGGAGGAGGGTGAGGCCCCCGACGATGAGGACGATGGATCCCGCGCCGCTGCCCGGAGGGCACAGCTCGGCGAAGACCATCGCCATGAGGGAGGAGGCCGCGGAGCCGATGTTCTGCCCGATGTCCATGCCCGTCACCCTCGTGGCGGTGGGGAAGAGCTCGGGGAAGAACGACGGGAAGACGGCGTTGTACCCCTGGTAGAGGACGCCCCACATGGCCAGGCCGATCACGAGCGTCAGCCAGAGCCGCCCATGGGTGATGGCCCACAGGTAGGCGAAGGAGAGGGCGCCCATGAGCGCCATCGTCAGGATGAGCGTGCGACGGCGCCCGACGCGGTCGCCCATCGCCCCGAGTGTGAAGGCGCCGACTGGACGGGCCAGGTAGCCCACCCCGAAGGTCCCCAGGGAGGCGATGATCGCAAGACTGGGATCATCGGAGGGGAAGAACACCGATGGGAAGACGAGGGCGGCGGCCTGCGTGTAGATGAAGAAGTCGTAGAACTCCAGCATGGAGCCGACGGCCCCGCTCGTGGGTCGGAGGTGCGGGCATCGCGCTGCTCCTCGGCTACGCCGCTGGCACTGAGGCGAGCCGGCGCTTCTCGACGCGGTCGACCATGACGGCGACCCCGACGCCCACCAGCGTGATGATGGCGTTGAGCAGGACGACGTTGCCCGGCGCGCTGGCGACCCATGGCTTGGCGAGTTGCTGGAATCCGAAGGCCCCCACGGCGGAGGCGATCATCACCAGGGAGGTCATGAGCCCGCGGGACTGGGGGAACAGCGAGTTCGCCAGCGAGGTCACCAGCTGGAGCACCCCGCCCGCGGCGGTCCACCCGATGATGAACCCGCTGGCGGGCACGATCCAGGCCGCGTGGATGAAGTACACGGCGAGCAGCGTGATGGCGGAGATGAGCGGGTAGACGACGATGATCTGGGTGACGCGCACCCGTGTCAGCAGAACGGTCGAGACGAGGATCGCCACCATGGCGCCCGCCGCGTACCAGCTCTGGGTGCTCCCGGGATCGGCCATGCCATAGGCCTTGCCGAGCTCCTGGTTGGAATTGCCCCAGAGGGTGAAGGTGGTGATCGTGGTCGCGCCCAGGACCATGATCATGAGGACCGTCGTGTCGAAGCGGAAGCCCGCGGCGCTCTCGGCGCTGGCGCTCGCCGCGGCGTCGCCATGGGAGGCGTTGGGCGGGAAAAGCGAGAGCGCGAGCCCCACGATGACGACGGCGATGATGACGGCGTAGGCGATGTAGATCGTCCGGAACCCGCCGTCGTGGCCCGATCCACCCGTGTGGGAGATGAGGAAGGGCAGGAGGAACTGGGCGACGAGGATCGCGAACTTGAGCAAGAGGTTGGCGATATGCGCCTTCGACTCGAAGATCTCCGACAGCGCCGGGTAGACGGCGGGGTCGAGGAAGCCGTTGCCCATGCCGGCGACGACGCACATGACCACGCCCATGGTGGACGAGCCCACCATGATGATGCCGATGAAGGACAGGGCGAGCAGGGCGGCGCCGATGATGGCGCCCAGGCGCCGGGAGACGCGGTCGGCCACCGGCCCGGCGAGGGGATAGGCGATGAGCTGCCCGACCATCATCCAGGCGATGGCCGAGAAGACGCCCTCGACGCTCGTCGACCACTGGGTGGCCAGGGCGGGCTTGTACTGGGCCTGGGCGAAGAGGGAGAAGCCCAGCACGAAGTAGGACAGGTAGAGGAACGCGGCGGTGATCCAGTACTTGCGACTGGAGGCGCCTGAGGCGGGAGTCGTGGTCATGGGGGTCCTTCCCAGGTCGATCGGGTGCTCTCAGGGGTGTGACCCGGGGATGGATGGAGAGTTCCTCATACGCGCGGCGTGGTGCCGATGACGGCGCCAGAGGCGAGGCGGTCCGCGATCTGCTCGGGGGAGTAGCCGAGCTCGGCCATGACATCCGCGGTGTCCGATCCCTGGGCACGCGTCAGCCGGAGCTCCGGGTCCCCCTGGGAGCTGAAGCGCACAGGGTTGGTCGGGATCATCCGCTGCGCCCCCGAGGCGCAGGTGACGGTGCGCAGGACATCATTGGCCCACGCCTGCTCATCCTCGTAGACATCCGTGGGGAGCTGGCAGGCCTCGATGGGGATGTCATTGCTGAGGAACAGATCGAGCCAGTACTGGCGGTCCCTCGTGGCGAAGGCCGCGTCGAGGATGTCGACCACCTCGCCGTTGAGGCCCTGGTCATTGATCGTGTCGCAGATGTTGTACCGGGTGTCGCCGGTGAGGTCCTCGCGCCCGAGCAGCGTCATGACCTTGTCGAAGTCGTGGTCGTACTCGGGCGCGCACAGCGTCATGATGAGCCCATCGCGGGCGACATAGGTGTTGTTGAAGGGGTTGATGACCTCGCGGCGGTCCTTGGGGTAGGCGCTGCCGTACTGCGCCGCCACCATGGCCGTGTTGAGCATGAACACCCCGGAGTGGAACAGGGAGGTCGTCACGTAGTCCCCCTGCCCGCTGCGCTCGCGGCCCAGGAGGGCGGCGAGGATTCCCGAGGCGAGCACGAAGGAGACCTGGAAGTCCCCGTAGCCGTTGGGCGGGATCATGGGGCTGGAGCCCCGGTTGACCGTGGTGCCCAGGACCCCGCCGCGGGACATGCACGCGGTCATGTCGAATCCGGCGGCGTCCTTGAGGGGGCCCTTGGCGCCGAATCCCAGGACCTGGGCCATGACGAGCCTGGGGAAGCGCTCGTGGAGGGTCTCGAAGTCGTAGCCGAGTTTGACCAGGGACTTCACACGTGTGGAGGTCAGGAAGACGTCGGCGTCGGCGAGAAGTCGGTCCATGACCTCGCGCCCGGCCTCCTGGCGGAGGTCCAGGGTGACGAAGCGCTTGTTCATGTTCGACATGTCGAAGCCGAGGTTCTCGTCGTCGGTGTAGGGCGTGCCGAAGACGGCGCCCTGGGTGCGGCCGGGATCGCCCTTGGGCGCCTCGACCTTGATCACATCGGCGCCCCACTCCCCGAGGATCCGAGCCACGGTGGGAGCTGCCAGGAATGCCGTCATGTCGACGACCTTGATTCCGCTGAGGAAGTTCATGTCTTCCTCGGTTCTCGTGAAGGTTCTGACAGGTGCGCCCGGGGGCGGCGTCGCCGCGCGCCCCCGGGCGGGAGGGCGCCACTGGTGGCCGGGTCGGGCTCGTGCCATCCGGTCGCCGGTGGCGCTCAAGGGGCCTGGTTCAGGAGTTCCAGAGATCGCCGCCGCTGGTGATCAGGCCCCTGGCGGCGGTCGTGCGCTGGACGGAGGGCGGCCCCTCCTCGAGCCACATGGCGCGGCAGTCGCGGTAGAGCCGCTCGGCGGGGCCGTACTCGCACTCCTCGAAGTAGCCGATGCCACCGAGGATCTCGAGTATGTTGTCCGAGACGATCTTGACGGCGTCGATCGAGGCGAGCTTGCACAGCGAGGCCTGGGTCATCGGGTCCTCTCCGGCGTCGTAGCGACGGGCGGCGTCGTGGATGGCGGAGCGCAGCAGGTAGATCCACTTGCCGGACTCGGCGATCATCGTCTGGATGGCCTGCCGCTTGATGAGCGGCTTGCCGAAGGTGATCCGCTCCTTGGCCCGCGCGATCGACATCTCCAGCATGCGCTGGGCCATGCCGAGGTTGGAGTCGGCGATGTGCAGGCGGGACAGGCCCAGGGAGTACATGGCGACGTGAAGGCCCTCGCCGACCTCGCCGAGGCGGTACTTGTCCGGGACCCGGCAGTCGGTGAAGCGCAGGCCGGCGTGCCCGGCGCCACGGCAGCCCATCATGTGGGGCATGTCGACGATCTCGTAGCCGGGGGCGTCGGTGGGCACGAAGAAGGCAGTCAGGCGCTTGTCCTTGTCCGCCTCGGGGTTGGTCAGGGTGATGAGGTAGATGCCGTCCGAGCAGTCGGTGTGGGAGATGAGGGTCTTCTCCCCGTTGATGACCCACTCGTCGCCGTCGCGCACTGCGGTTGTCTTGATGTCGGCGCCGGAGCCCGCCTCCTTCTCCGTCAGGGCGAAGTTGACGAAGAGGGTCTTGTCCTGGAAGCGGGGCATCGCCCACTCCTTGAGCTCCGGCTGGGCGAAGTCGTCCATGATGCGCCAGTTGAGACCGGCCGCGTGGTGCAGGTGCATGCGCATGCCGCCGGGTCCGCGCGAGAACTCCTCCTGCACCTTCATGATCTCCAGGGTGCTCAGGCCCCAGCCCCCGTACTGCTCGGGCATGTAGAAGCGGTAGAGGTTGTGCTCCTTGGCGAGCTCGTAGAACTCGTCCGGGAACTTGTTGGTCACCTCGATCTCGGTTCGGAGCTCATCGAAGGGGCCCTGGGCGAGCTCCCGGATCTCCGTGAGGTATTGCTGGAACTCCTCGTCGTTCTTCGGCTTCGATGTGATCATCGGCGTCTCCTTCGACGGCGTCTGTCTGATCGGTGCGTGCCCGCGGGCCCGGTGAGGGGCGCATGGGCCTCGGCCGCCCGTGATATGAACTAACCGAGTAGTACAAATGCTGGATGTGAATGGTGGCACAGTCGAGGGATCGAAGTCCCCGGCCAGCGATCACGTCCATCGGAGGGGCGAGCGCGCCGCCGGGGAGGCGCGGAACTGGCGCGGGAGCGAGGGCGCCCCCGGCGGGGTGCGGGGGAGTCTCCCACTGGGAGCGGCGCGCGAGGCGGTGAGCGTTGACGCGACGGGGCCCGGCTGGTGATCGACACCAGCCGGGCCCCGTCGCTATGGATGAGCGCCGGGCTCAGGCCTCCCCACCGTCGGAGCCGGAGGTGCCGGCGTTGACGTTGGTCAGGTCGTAGCGGGCGATCGCCTGGGCGACGACGTCGCGCCCGAGCTTGCCCTCATCGGCCAGCGCCTGCAGCGCCTTGACGACCACGGAGGCCGAGTCGATGAGGAAGAAGCGGCGCGCGGCCGGACGCGTCTCGGAGAAGCCGAAGCCATCAGCGCCCAGCGTGTGGTAGCTGCCGGGCACCCACTTGCGGATCTGGTCGGCGACGAGGTGGTCGTAGTCGGACGTCGCGATGAACGGGCCCTGCGTCTCCTGGAGCCGGGAGGTCACGAAGGGCACCCGCTGCTCGCCGGTGGGGTTGAGGAAGTTCTCCCTCTCCGCGGCCAGCGCGTCGCGGCGCAGCTCGTTCCAGGAGGTCACGGACCAGGTGGAGGCGCGCACGCCCCAGTCCTCGGCGAGCACCCGGCGGGCCTCCTCGATCCAGGGCAGGCCCACGCCGGAGGCGAGGAGCTGGACCTCGGGGCCGTCGCCGTCGGCCGGGCCGGACAGGCGGTAAATGCCCTTGATGATCCCCTCGACGTCGACGTCCTCGGGCTCGGCCGGCTGGTGGATCGGCTCGTTGTACACGGTGAGGTAGTACATGACGTCGCGGTTGCGCCCGGACTCCGGCCCGTACCAGCGCTCGAGGGCGTCGCGCACGATATGCCGGATCTCGTAGGCGTAGCCGGGGTCGTAGGTGACGACAGCCTCGTTCGTGGCGGAGATGAGCGGGGAGTGCCCGTCCATGTGCTGGGTGCCCTCGCCCGCCAGCGTCGTCCGGCCGGCGGTGGCGCCCATGATGAATCCGCGCGTGAGCTGGTCGCCGGCGGCCCAGAACTGGTCCGCGGTGCGCTGGAAGCCGAACATCGAGTAGAAGATGTACACGGGGATCATCGGCTCGCCGTGGGTGGCGTAGCTCGTGCCGACCACCTGGAAGAGCGCGGCGGAGCCTGCCTCGTTGATGCCGGTGTGCATGATCTGGCCGTCCGTGGACTCGCGGTAGGACAGCATCATCTCCGCGTCCACGGGCGTGTAGTTCTGGCCCTGGGTGTTGAAGATCTTCTTGGTGGGGAAGAGCGACTCCAGGCCGAAGGTGCGCGACTCGTCGGGGACGATCGGCAAGATGCGCCGGCCGATGCCATCCTCCTTGATGAGCTCCTTGAGGAGCTGGACGAAGGCCATGGTGCTGGCCACCTCGCGCTTGCCCGAGCCGCCCTTGAGGGTGTCGTAGGGGCGGTCCCCGGGCAGCTGGACCTGCGTGGGGGCGTCGCGGCGCTCGGGCAGGAATCCGCCGAGCTGGCGGCGGCGGTCCATCATGTAGAGCAGGGCGGGGTCATCCGCGGCCGGCCGGTAGTAGGGGGGCATCTTCGGGTTGGCCTCGAGCTGCTCGTCCGTGATCGGGATGTGCAGCCGGTCGCGCAGGCCCTTGAGGTCCTCCAGGGTCAGCTTCTTCATCTGGTGGGTGGCGTTGCGCCCGGCGAAGTGGGAGCCGAGCAGGTAGCCCTTGACCGTGTGGGCCAGGATGACCGTGGGCTGGCCCTTGTGCTCGGTGGCGGCCTTGTAGGCGGCGTACATCTTGCGGTAGTCGTTGCCGCCGCGCTGGAGGGCCCAGATCTCCTCGTCCGTCCAGTCCTTGACCAGGGCGGCGGTGCGGGGGTCGCGGCCGAAGAAGTGCTCGCGGACGTAGGCGCCGTCGTTGGCCTTGAAGGTCTGGTAGTCGCCGTCGAGCGTCTCCATCATGACGTGCTCCAGGGCGTGGTCCTTGTCCGCGGCCAGGAGCTGGTCCCAGCCGCGGCCCCACAGGACCTTGATGACGTTCCAGCCGGCGCCCTTGAAGGAGGCCTCGAGCTCCTGGACGATCTTGCCGTTGCCTCGCACGGGGCCATCGAGCCGCTGGAGGTTGCAGTTGATGACGAAGGTGAGGTTGTCGAGCTGCTGGCTGGCCGCGAGCTGGAGCATGCCGCGCGACTCGGGCTCGTCCATCTCGCCGTCGCCCAGGAAGGCCCAGGTGTGCTGCTGGCTCGTGTCCTTGATGCCGGCTCCGGCGAGGTAGCGGTCGAACCACGCCTGGTAGATCGCCTCGGCCGGGCCCAGGCCCATGGAGACCGTGGGGTACTCCCAGAAGTCGTCCATGCGGCGCGGGTGCGGGTAGGAGGGCAGGCCGCGGCCCTTGCCGCGCGCGGGGTGGGAGACCTCCTGGCGGAAGCCGTCCAGGTCGTCCTCGCTCAGGCGGCCCTCGATGTAGGCGCGGGCGTAGTTGCCGGGGGAGGCGTGGCCCTGGAAGAAGACGTGGTCCCCGCCGCCGGGGTGGTCCTTGCCGCGGAAGAAGTGGTTGAAGCCGACCTCGTAGA
>ERZ773050.1645-NODE-1645-length-12235-cov-9.381609_pt1 | contig 12235 bp, 8 predicted proteins | sample MGYA00580632_ERZ773050 | MGnify/ENA primary metagenome ERZ773050 (study PRJEB29015, sample SAMEA2738123) | human oral metagenome | biome: human oral; feature: human-associated habitat; material: saliva | place: China | collected 2166 ... | reverse complement strand
CCAACCTCTTCGGCTGCGTGGAGGAGGAGCACTCCGGCGGCGCGATCGCCTTCCCCCGCTACGACCTGGGCCGCGAGTTCCGCGACGTCCACACGCCCGCCGACCGCACGCTCGACGACGTCCTGGCCGCCAACCCCGGCCGCTTCCGCCGCGAGGCCTCGGGCTGCGCCGTCGACCTGGACGACGAGACGATCGTCCTGGTGCCCGGCGGGGCCTTCTACTCCATGCTCACCCAGACCATCACCTGGACCGGGGCGGACGGCGAGACGGCCCGCATCCCGCTGCTGGCCGGCAGGACCTACGTGACGCCGTCGGGCTACCGCATCCACTGCAAGGCGGCCATCGGCAACCCCAAGCAGTGGCACATGATCGGCACCGCCCCCTGGCACACCCAGCTGCACAAGCCGGCCACCGTCTCCGGGGGCGGCAAGTCGGAGATCTCCAAGTCGATCCTCGACGCCATCGTCTTCGGCGAGGCCTACATCGGGGACGTGGAGGCCGACCTGGACGCCGTCCAGGGCATCCTCGACGGCGACTACGCCGACCGCTTCGTCGACCCGGCCAACAGGAGCGCCCACCACCGCTCCATCCTCTCCGAGCGCCGCTCGCTGGGCAGCGTCATCAAGCTGCTCACGCCCTCGGACATGTACACCGACCAGTACAACGCCTTCCTGGAGTCCATCCCGCCCCACATCAAGGAGCTCATCTTCACGGTCAAGCGCTACTACCGCCCCGAGTGGGGCGCCGACTGGCGCAGCCACTTCTCCGTGGGCATGATGAACGGCCGCCAGGGCAACTCCCTGCGCCTGGACGGCAACACCGTCAAGATCAATATGCTGCGCGTGGGCTTCGAGCCCGACGGCGCCTGGCGGCTGTTCTCCCTGCGCCCCGACTTCGCGGCCTGCGCGAAGGTCCAGACGGAGGACGACATCACCTCCTCCCTGGTGGCGCCGGCCTCCGCCGACGACCCGGCCTCCGCGCGGGGGCTGAGCCGCAAGTACGTCACCAACTGCGAGCGGCTGCTGTTCCAGCGCCCCGACGACGCCATCGTGCCCGGCTACGACAAGCAGACCGAGTCGGACATGGCCGGAACGGACCTGTTCATCTCCAACTACGCGCCCCTGACCCCCGCCGACGCGCGGGCCATGGTCGACGACGCGCCCGGGCTGTCGCGCTTCACCGAGCCCATGCAGGGCCTCGTCCGCCGGGCGGCCGCCCTGCCCGAGGCGCCGGAGCCGGCCCGGCGGTCCTACTGGGTCTGCACCGCCAACCCGCGCCTCGTGAACGGCGCCCCCACGCGGAACCCGCGCTACCTCCAGGTGCGCCCGGACGTCGCCCGCCCCGAGGAGGTGCGCCTGGCCGAGGTGGCCACCCACCTGTACTCCCGCGTGCCCCTGGACGAGCCGATCCGCCACAGCGTCGACGTCGTCGCCGCCGGCCGGCGCAACAACCCGCCCGAGCCGGGGGTGCCGGCCCTGTGCGCCTACAACCCGCTGCACTACATGGAGCTGCCCGAGCTGTTCATGGAGTTCATCTCCTCCATGACCGGCAAGTCCCCCTCGACCACGGGCGCCGGCAGCGAGGGGGCGCTGACCAAGTCGCCCTTCAACGCGCTGCCGCCCGTCTACGACCTCAACGCCTCGCTGCTGTCCTACGCCCTGGGCGGCTACGACGGCTGGCTGAGCTCGGCGGGCTTCATCGGGCCCAGGGTCAGGGTCGCCCACGACATCTCGCTGCTCGTGCCGGAGGTGTTCTCGCGCATGACCGAGGCCGAGCGCGACGCCCGCGCCCTCATCGCGGGCGGCTACCTGGAGCGCCTGGAGGACAGGGAGATCGGCGGGCGCACCGTCCAGGCCTCGCGGCTGGGCTACCGCATGAACCAGGCCTTCGCCAACAGCTTCTTCGGGCGCATCTTCCTGCACCCCGACGTCGTGTTCACCGAGGAGATGCTGCGCCCCGAGCTGCAGGATGAGGAGGTCTTCGCCGACTCCGTCGACGTCATTGTCACCACCCACCGGGTGGTCGCCCAGCACTACGTCGACGACGGCTCGATCCGGTGGGCCGTGCCGCCGCTGAGGGCGCTGCTGGAGATCATGCACTCGGGGCGCTCCGAGCAGGGGTGGACGCTGGCCAGCCCGCAGTTCCGGGCCCTGTTCGAGCGGGAGAACATCCTGGCCTCCGACTGGTACGCGGCCCGCATCGACGCCAAGGTCGAGCGCGACCGCAAGCAGGCCGAGGCCTCGATCCGGTCGCTGACCCGCTTCACGACGACGCCGGGCAACGAGGGCGTGACCGAGCGCCTCGACGTCGGAGCGCGGCTGGAGGCCGCCCGGGCGCACCTGGCCGAGGTCGCCTCGCCGGCCGCCCGCGAGCGCCTGGTGGGCACGCTCGGCCTCCAGCCCGAGCTGGCCGGGGGCGCGCCGATCGACGTGGCCTGACCGGCGGGCGTCCCCCGCCGCGGAGCCCGGCGGGGAGCCCGACGAGGGGTCGCCCGGCCCGGTCGGTCCCGGGGCGGGGGGTGAGTACTCCCCTCCCGCCCTGGGCGAACAGGGATGACGCCCGCGCCGGCGCCCCGATGGGATTGAACCCATGACACCTCCGACGGCATCCGCCGCCACCGCAGATTCTCCCCCCGCGCCCTTCGCCGAGGACCCCGAGGCCGTCGCCGCCGCGCACGGCGCCGACCTCGCCGAGGGCCTGACCGGGGCGGAGGCCGCCCGCCGCCTGGCCGCCGACGGCCCCAACGAGCTGCCCTCCACCCCGCCGGAGCCGGCCTGGAAGCGCCTCCTGGCCCAGTTCCGCGACCCGCTCGTCTACCTGCTCCTGGGCGCCATCGTCGTCTCGGCGATCACCTGGGCGCTGGAGGGGGCCCACGGGGCGCCGGTCGACGCGCTCATCATCCTGCTGGTCATCACCCTCAACGCCGTGCTCGGCTTCGTCCAGGAGAGCAGGGCGGCCGACGCCGTCGCCGCCCTGTCGGCGATGACGGCCGCCACGAGCACGGTCCTGCGCGACGGGAGCCGCCGGGTCGTGCCGTCCTCGGAGCTGGTCGTGGGCGACCTGCTCGTCCTGGGCGAGGGCGACCAGGTCGGCGCCGACGCCCGCCTGGTCCAGGCGGCGGCCCTGCGCGTCATCGAGTCCTCGCTGACCGGTGAGGCCGACGCCGTGGTCAAGTCCGCCGACGCCGTCGCCCCCGACGCCGACCTGGCCGACCGCTCCTCCATGGTCCACCGCGGCACCTCCGTCGCCCAGGGCACGGGCCGGGCCGTCGTCGTGGCCACCGGCGCCGACACCGAGATGGGCGCCATCGCGCGGATGCTCGACTCGGTCGAGGAGGAGGACACGCCCCTCCAGCGCGAGATCACCCGGATCTCCAAGATGCTGGGCACGGTGGTGATCGCCATCGCCGTCGTGGTGGTGGCGACCCTGCTGGCGCTGGCCCCCGAGCGCACCGCCCAGACGGTCACCGACGCCCTCCTGCTGGGCGTGTCCCTGGCCGTGGCCGCCGTGCCCGAGGGGCTGCCCGCGATCCTGTCGGTGGTCCTGGCCCTGGGCGTGCAGCGCATGGCCCTCCACAAGGCGGTGGTCAAGCGGCTCACGAGCGTGGAGACCCTGGGGTCGGCCTCGGTCATCTGCTCGGACAAGACCGGCACCCTGACCCGCTCGGAGATGACGATCCAGGAGATCGTCACCGCCTCGGGCACCACCGTGGTCACCGGCATCGGCTACGCGCCCGACGGCGAGGTGGCCCCCGACGCCGACCGCGACGGCCGGCCCGACCCCGAGCCGCTGACCGGCGCGCTGCGCGACGAGGTGACCGTGGTCCTGTCGGGCGGGGCCATGGCCTCCGACGCCGAGCTCGCCGTCGACGAGGGCGTGTGGAGCGTCGTGGGCGACCCCACCGAGGGCTCCTTCCTCGTGGCCGAGCGCAAGCTGGGCACCGAGGGGGGCCGGGAGGGCCGCTTCGAGCGGGTCGGCGAGGTGCCCTTCACCAGCGAGCGCAAGCTCATGAGCGTGCTGTACACCGACGCCAAGCACGGGGCCACGATCCTCGTGTCCAAGGGCGCCCCGGACGTGCTCATGGGGCGCTGCACCCGGGTGCGCGAGGGCGATGCGGCGGCCGGCGCCGAACTCGGGGGCGTCCCCGCCCCGCTGAGGGGGGACGTGCGCGAGCGCTTCGCCGGCCACATCCGCGACATGTCCGGCCGGGCCCTGCGCACCCTGGGCGTGGCCTACCGGGTCCTGAGCGAGGACGAGGCCCGCCTCGTGGCGGCCGCCCTCACCGAGGGCGCCGACGCCGAGCTGGCGGAGCTGGAGAGGGACCTCGTGCTGGCCGGCGTCGTCGGCATCATCGACCCGCCGCGGCCCGAGGCCGCCGTCGCCGTGGCCGAGGCGCACCGGGCCGGCATCCGCGTGCTCATGATCACCGGCGACCACCCGGACACCGCCGGGCGCATCGCCGCCGACCTGGGCATCGCCGAGCGGGGCGCGCGCGTGCTCACCGGCCGCGAGCTGTCCGCCATGGACGACGGCGCCCTGGCCGGCGCCGTGGCCCGCACGAACGTCTACGCCCGCGTCGCCCCGGAGCACAAGATGCGCATCGTCGGCGCCCTGAAGTCGCAGGGGCACACCGTGTCCATGACGGGCGACGGCGTCAACGACGCCCCCGCGCTGCGGGCGGCCGACATCGGCGTGGCCATGGGCATCACCGGCACGCAGGTGACCAAGGAGGCCGCCGCCATGGTGCTGGCGGACGACAATTTCGCCACCATCGTCGACGCCGTGCGCGAGGGCCGGCGCATCTTCGACAACATCAAGAAGTTCCTGCGCTTCCTGCTGTCCTCCAACATGGGCGAGGTCCTCACCGTCTTCGGCGGCGTGGTGCTGTCGGGCGCCATCGGCCTGAGCGGGCACAGCGAGTCCGGCGTCGTCCTGCCGCTGCTGGCCACCCAGATCCTGTGGATCAACCTGGTCACCGACTCCGCCCCGGCCCTGGCCATGGGGGTGGACCCGAGCGTCGAGGACGTCATGGGCCGGCCGCCGCGCAAGCCCACCGACCGGGTGATCGACGCCACCATGTGGAGCGGGGTGCTGCTCATCGGCGCGGTCATGGCCGCCTCGACCCTGGCCGTGCTGGACGTCTTCCTGCCCGGCGGCCTCATCGACATCGCGGGGCTGTCCACGGACGAGCTGCCCACGGCCCGCACGGCGGCCTTCTCCACCCTGGTCCTGGCCCAGCTGTTCAACACCCTCAACTCGCGCTCGGAGACGGTCAGCGCCCTGCACCACCTGTTCGTCAACAAGTGGCTGTGGGGGGCGATCGGGCTCGGCGCCGTCCTCCAGGTGGCCGTGGTGGAGGTGCCCGTCCTCCAGGTGGCCTTCTCGACGGAGCCGTTGGACCCGGCCCACTGGGCGGTCGTGGTGGCCATGGCCTCGCTGGTGCTGTGGGCGGGCGAGATCCGCAAGGCGGTCCGCCGCGCCCGCGGGCTGTGAGCGGCGGCGGTCGGCCGGGCCGCTACTGCCAGCGGGCGGTGGCCGGGTCCACGCCGTGGGCGGCGGCGTTGGCGTCGATGATCTCCTTGAGCCAGACGGCCAGGCCGGGCTCGTACCCGTCGTAGTGGGCGGCGAAGCGGGGGTCGGCGACGTAGCCGCAGGCGATGAGCACCTGCTTGGAGTGGCTCGTGTCGAACCACTGGTCGATGCTGGCGCGGTGCCGCTCGGCCAGGGCGTTGGCGCGCTCGCCGCCGGGTTCGGCGCCCTCGCGCATGGCGGCGGCCAGATCGGCCAGGAGCCGGTCCGACTCCTCCTTGACCCGCTTCCAGTCCGAGGCGCTCATGGCGGCCCGGCGCGCCTCGGACTGGGCCCACTCGTCGGTGTCCCCCCAGCGCCGCTGGGCCTCCTCCTCCCAGGCGGGGTCCCAGCCGGTGCCGAAGATCTCGGCGCGCTGCTCGGGCGTGGTGCTCATGCGCGTCTCCTCGTCCATGAGCGCCTCGACCGCGCGGACCATCCGCTGCAGCCTGGTGATGCGGGCCAGCAGGAGCGCGCGCTGGCGCTCGAGGTGCTCCAGCGCGTTCGTGTCGGTCTCGTCCAGGAGCTCGCCGATGCGGGCCAGCGGCATGCCGGTCTCCCGGTAGACGAGGACCTGCTGGAGGCGGGCGACGTCGTCGGGCGAGTAGAGCCGGTAGCCGGACCAGGTGCGGCCCGAGGGAACGGCGATCCCGAGCGCGTCCCAGTGGTGCAGGGTGCGCACGGACACCCCGATCAGGCGCGCCGCCTCGCCGACGGTCAGGTCCTGGCGGGATTCGGTCAGGTCGGGCTCGTGCATGCGCCCAGCATCCCAGTGGCGTCTCACGACCGCGAGCCCGGGGCCCGCCGCCGCGTGAGGGTCAAGCGGCGACGTCTCACGCGCCCGGCCCCCACCGGCGGGTTCACTGCACGTCGCCGCCCACGACCTGCCGCCACGGCGTGCGCACCGCCTCGGCGGCGCTGCGCCCCGATCGTCTCAGGTACTGCGTGACGAGGTCCCGTCCGGCGGCGTAGCCGGCGCCGGTGGGCACGCCCACGGGGTCGAGTCCCAGTCGGCGGGCGCCGGCATCGCCCAGGATCCAGGGCATGAAGTACTGCATCCCTGTGATCTCCAGGGCCTGGCGGACCTTGTCGACGACATCCCGTTCCCGCGACGCCTCATCGACGAAGTGCGTCCACCCGCGCTCCCCGTACAGCTCGGCGGCGAAGGCGTCGGCGAGTCCCTCGGCGATCACCTGCTCGCCGAGTTGGACCCTCATTGGATCCCACACGACGCCGCCCGGTCCGTAACGCACGTTGTGGTGGAGCTCGTGAACCGCGATCGCCTCCAGGCGGTCGAGCACGACGTCGTGGGGCCAGACGGTGATCTCGATGTAGCCGCTCATGCCGCCGAAGGCGGACAGTCCCTGGATCTCGTCCATGAAGTACGCGTCTCCCGGGTCGCCGACGGTGAGGTGGACCGTCAGGTCGGGGACGCTGAGATCCGGCACGGCGGACGTGAGGGCGACGATGCCCTCGGCCAGCGCCCTCCTGATGCGGCCCCACGCGTCCGCATCCTCCAGCCGCGCGAGCGCGTCGAGGACGCGCGCGTCGGACCCCTCGATCGGGTAGCCGTAGGTCCCCCGATGAATCTCGAACTGGTCCGGGCCGCCGGGGATGAAGGGGAACATGCCGTTCAAGGGCGCGCGGACCTGTCGCAGGAGCTCGGCGCGCTCGGACGGGGGCGCCGCCAGGACGCGGCGGGTCGTCGAAGCCGTGTCGATGATGGTGAGGGCTGTGTCATGGGCTGTCATGGAGCCGACACTCCTCCCTCACGCAGCGTGAGGGTCAAGCGGCGCCGCTGCGCCCAGCCCCGGCAGCCCGGTCACCTCGCGGGGCCGGTCGCCCAGCCGGCGCACCGCCCGCCCGTAGGTCAGCGCCACGCACCACACGAAGACCACCAGCGCCGCCTGCGCGCCCCGCGACCAGCCGACGTCGGGCAGGACCAGCACGGCGACGCCGGCGGCCACGCACTCGGCGGTGTTGAACAGGACGTCGTAGAGGGAGAAGGCCCGGCCCCGGTAGGCGTCGGCCGTGTCCGACTGCACGATCGTGTCGACGGCGATCTTGGCCCCCTGCACCCCGATCCCGAAGACGACCAGCCCCGCCGTCATGGCCCCCTGGGCGTGCGTGGCCACGAGCACCAGCTGCCCGGTCGTGCCGCCCACCAGGCATATGACGATCCAGGTCGACGGCGCCACCCGCTCGTGGGCCAGGGGCGTGAGGATCACGGCGATGCCGTGCCCGGCCATCATCGCCCCCATGAGGGCCCCGAACAGCGCCAGCCCCCGGTCCGCCTGGGCCGGGTCGGCCAGGAGGTTGCGGGAGGCCAGGATGATGGTGATGAGCTCCATGCCGTAGACGAAGCGGTGCAGCGCCATGGCGCTCAGCGCCAGGCCGGGGGTGCCGCGGCGCACGAGGTAGCGCACGGCGTCGGCCAGGTCCGCCGCGGTCCGGCCCAGCGCCGCCCCCAGCCCGGCGCCGCCCGGGCGCTCCGGCCCGAGCTGGTCGCGCCCGAGCCGGGTGACGACGACGGCCGCGAGCGCGTACAGCCCGGCCGCGGTGAGCAGGCTCGCGGTGTTCCGGGCGGCGCCGTCGGGCAGCAGCAGGCGCAGCAGGATGCCGATGACCATGCCGAGCGCCGTCGCCGCCCCGCCCAGGGTGGGGACGATGGAGTTGGCCACGAGCAGGCGCTCGCGGTCGATGATCCGGGGCAGGCCGGCCGAGAGCACGGACAGCAGGAAGCGGTTGACGCCCAGGGCGACCAGGACGAGGGCGTAGACGCCGATCCCCACGCCGGCGGTCTGCATGACCAGTGCGGTGGCGACGATGAGGCCGGCGCGCAGGAGGTTGCCCGCCAGGAGGGTCTGGCGCCGTCGCCACCGGTCGATGAAGGGCCCGGTGAAGGGGCCGACGACGCTGAAGGGCAGGAGCATGACCACCAGGGCGGAGGCGACGCCGGGGGCCGTGGTCATGTTCTGGGGGGCGAAGAAGAACACGGTGGCCAGGCCCGCCTGGACCATGCCGTCGCCGGTCTGGGAGACGAGGCGGATCCCCAGCAGGGTGCGGAAGGCCGGGACGCCGGCGAGGTCCTTGAGGTCGGTGGTCAGGCGCATGGGCCCATGGTGCCCGACGGCGGGCCCGGGCCGTTGACACGAGCGGGGAGATCCCCCTACACCCTAACTACTACTTAGTAAGTAGTAACCGCATACGGACACCGTCGTTCGCTGAAAGGGTCGCGCATGTCCCAGACACAGAAGTCCACCGCAGTGGACGCCACCGCCCCGCCCGCCCCCTCCAACCTCGCGCCCGACACCGGGGCCCCGCCCAGCCGCTCCACGCTGGTCCGCTTCGGCGTCGGCTTCTTCGGCATCTCCCTGCTGTGGGCCATCGGCCTGAACGCCGTCGCCGCGGTACTCCTGCCCAGCGCCTCAAGGACATCGGAGTCGACAACCCCACCGCCCTCCTGGGCTCGATCAGCGCCGTGACGGCCCTGGTCTCGCTGGTCTCCAACCTCGTCTTCGGCAACCTCTCCGACCGCACCCGCTCGCGCTTGGGCAAGCGCAGCCCCTGGGTGGTGTGCGACGGCATCCTGGGGGGTCTGTCGCTCTTCGCCATCGGCGTACTCACGAGCTCCGCGGTGATCACCGTCGTCTACTGCGTGTGCATGGTCGGCCTCAATATGATGCTGGCCCCGGCCATCGCGGTCCTGTCCGACCGCGTCCCGGAGTCCATCCGCGGCACCATGTCCACCTTCTGGGGCGTGGGCGCCTCCGTCGGCTACCCGCTGGGCGCCATCGTCGGCGCCCGCTTCATCTCCGAGTCCGGCGCCTCGGTGTCCGGGTTCACCCTCGGCGGCCTCCTCATGGGCATCGCCGGCCTGTTCGCCGTGCTGGTCTGGCCGCGCGAGAAGTCCGCCGCCGACGAGACCGCCGCAGCCCAGTCACTGGGCGACGTGCTGCGCTCCTTCATCCCCCCGACCCGCGGCGCCGGCGACTTCTGGAAGGCGTTCTTCGGCCGCTTCACCATGCTCATCTCCTACCAGATGATCAACGCCTACCAGCTCTACATCATCCAGGACTACCTCGGCCTGTCCACCGAGGAGTCCGGCGCCACCGTGACGGTCATGTCCTCCATCACCCTCGTCGTCGGCCTCATCGGCGGCTTCCTCGGGGGTCCGCTCTCCGACATCCTCAAGCGCCGCAAGGTGCCGGTGGTCATGGCCTCCCTGCTCTTCGCCCTGGGTGTCCTCATGCCCTGGATCATGCCGACGACGACGGGCATCTACCCCTTCGCCCTCATCGCGGGCTTCGGCTACGCCGTCTACAGCTCCGTGGACCAGGCCCTCAACGTCGATGTCCTGCCCGACCCCGAAACCGCCGGGAAGGACCTGGGCATCCTCAATATGTCGACGACGCTGGGCCAGATGTCCGGCCCGGTCATCACCTCCGCAATCGTCACCTGGACCGGCTCCTACACGTTCGTCTTCCCCGTCTCCATCGCCTGCGCCGTCATTGGCTGCTTCTCCATCCTGGCCATTAGGAAGGTCCGCTGAGCCGCCGGCCCGGCCCCCGGCCGCTCGGCCCCGCCCGGCCGGCCCCGGCCCTCCGGGAAGGTCCGCAGGATCCACCGCGGAACTACCGGGAGGTCCACCGGGCCGGGCACCGGGAGGTCCTGGTCGCGGCCGTCGCGCCAGGTCCGGGCCCTGAGCACAGCAACCGGCAAGACGCCGCGGGTGGACGGGGTTCTGCTCTCCGGAACCTGATTTTGGCGTTCTGGGAGGATCGTTCCGCTCCGCTCTCGGCGGCCGCGACGAGCAAGCCGCGGAATTATGCGGAAAGCGCCGGGCACTTCCGACGAGCCGGGGCGAACGATCCTCCCAAAACGCCATTTCTGCGGTCACCGTCCTCTGCGAGGCGTCCTCGCCGAGGACGGTGGTGCGGGGACTGAGATCGATGCGGTGGGGACGATCTCCTGCGAGGGTCGGGTTCCCGGTGGGCATCTTGCCGGAGGGCCGCTCCCGGACGGGCCGGGTTCTTCCCGCCCCACTCCATGACGACCATGACCGGTCCCGGGGTTCCGGGGGCCGCGGGAGGCCGCGCCCCAGGGGGCCAGCGGTGCCGTTTGTCCGAATCTGTTGCAAAGGCCCGGATCGTGCCGGAGCGCCGGAAGAGAACCGTTGATATTCTGCGCTTCTTCTCGCGGCTGATCCCGGCCTGGGGCGCCTTTGCAACAGATTCGGACACGATCCCGCCCCAGATCACCCCAGGAGCCCCACGCGTCCCACGCCATCACGTCGATTCCGGACCGCGGCCCGGCCGCCGGGCAGCACGCCAGCGCCCCGGTCCCAGTCAGCGCCCGTTCCGGCCACTGACGCCGCCGTCGGGCTCCGCATGGTCGGCGGCAGTACTCCACTAGGATCGAGGCCATGGCCACCAGTCGCAGCAAGCGCGTCCGCCTGTCCGCGGAGGAGCGGCGCGAGCAGATCATCGAGGCCGCCACCGGGCTCGTGGCCCGCCACGGCTTCAACGGTCTGGCGCTGCAGGAGGTGGCCGACGCCGTCGGCATCACCCAGGCGGGACTGTTGCACTATATAGGCAATAAGGACGGGCTCGTCGAGCTGCTCATGAGCGACCGCTACGACCGCCAGGGCACACCGCAGGACTTCCTCGACTCCGGCGACCCGGCGGCCGCGCATCCGGAGGGCATGAGCCTGCCCGCCTACTTCCGCTACCTCGTGGCCTACAACGAGGCCCGTCCTCAGCTCATGGGCCTGTACATGACCCTCGGCGTGGAGGCCACCGACCCCGACCACCCCGCCTACGACTACTTCATCCGCCGCCCGGACCACGTCTGGGAGTTCTACTCGACCTTCACCTGGCGCCTGCCGCCGCGGGTCGTCGAGGCCGGCGGCTGGCCGACGATGCGCCCGCTGGTGGAGATGGCCCTCGAGGCGATGGACGGGGCGCAGATCCGCTTCTTCCGCGAACCGCGGGTGTCCCTGGTCGAGGAGTGGGCGCGCTGGGAGGCGGTGCTCTTCCCCTCGCCCGTCTGGGACGGCTACCGCTGACTCCCCGCAGCGCCGACCGGGCTCGGGGCGCGGAGCCGGCGGCGGGTTCGTGGCGGCGTCCCACCATGCGGGACGTCCGGGACCGGCGTCGCAGTCCGCGAGATCGCCGGCCCCGTTCTACTACGCTCCTTTCCTACTACTACGCTCCTTCATCCTCTACTACGCCTCTTTTTCTCGTACAGTAGAGGACGAAAGGCGTAGTAGTGGAAAAGGAGCGTAGTAGACGATCCGGCGCGACCTCCCGCGGACCCCCGCCGGTCGTGGTCATTGCGGAACCCGACTCCGGTCCCGCCTCGGGACCCCTTCTGGAAGATTATTCTGGGGATGTCTACGTGGGGCGGGTGGGGCTCCTGTGGCGCCCCGGGGCGGGGCGTGTCCAAATCTGCCACAAAGGCACTCCGGGCCGGGATCAACGGTGAGCGGAGGCGCGGAATATCAACGTTTATTCTCGCGCGCTCCGGCTCGATCGGGGCCTTTGTGGCAGATTTGGACAATCCGCCGCCGCGGACCGGCCGGGCGGGGCGGTCGCGGGCCGGGCGGCGGGCCCGGCGCCCGAGCGGACGACCCCGCCGACCTCTCCGGGCCTGCGGGAGTGCCGGT
>ERZ773050.1642-NODE-1642-length-12261-cov-3.866049_pt1 | contig 12261 bp, 11 predicted proteins | sample MGYA00580632_ERZ773050 | MGnify/ENA primary metagenome ERZ773050 (study PRJEB29015, sample SAMEA2738123) | human oral metagenome | biome: human oral; feature: human-associated habitat; material: saliva | place: China | collected 2166 ... | reverse complement strand
CAGTCGCAGGTCAATGGGAGGATGACGCGATGCGCAAGGCTTATGACGAGACGGGTCTCAAGCAGCTGATTGAGGATCTCAATGCTACTACCCGCGTCGCCATGACGAATCGCTTCTACGGCTATAATGCCTTCAATGGTGGTATCTATTACGCCAAGAATTTTGGAGGTGCAAACCATGATGTCCGTGGTTTCTATAGCAACTATTGCTAATGATGACAAACGTGGCGTCTTCCGTAACTTTACCTACCAGCCTCTGCGTGCTTACTCTACGACGTACCAGGGTAACAACGGTCTCGACTCCTCAGGGAACTAATTCGTTCTCTCTCAATAGTACCTCCTATATATGAGGTATAAGATGTCAGTCCCCGCACCCTTCCTTAGGGTGTGGGGACTGATGCCTATGAGTAGATAGGTAAAATACTTAACTTTGTGTGAGGGGATTCCCCTCCCAACGTATTGATCATAGAACGATAAGCTATGAGTAAGCATCCCTTCCGCGGGATGGGTGTGGCGCTGGTCACGCCCTTCACCGAATCGCAAGAGGTCGACTACAAGAGTCTGGAGCGCCTCCTCGAACATCTGCTCCGTGATGGGGCTACGGACTTCATCGTCATCCACGGGACGACGGGTGAGTCGCCCTGCCTCACGCGCGAGGAGCGCCAGCGAGTCACCGACCACATCGTTGAGCAGGTCGCAGGACGCTGCCCGCTGATGATAGGCCTTGGGGGTAATAATACCCGCGAGACGGCAGAGCGCCTCCGTGAGCTTGACCCCCGTGGTCTCTCGGGCGTCCTCTCGGTAGTGCCCTATTACAACAAGCCTTCGCAGGAGGGGATGTACCGCCACTTCGCACACTTGGCAGAGGCGAGCCCGCTACCGCTGGTACTCTACAACGTGCCTGGGCGTGTCGGGGTGAATATGGCTCCTGACACAGTCGTGCGCTTGGCACGTGACTTCGATAATATCATCGGGATCAAGGAGGCTTCGGGCTATCCTCAGCAGGCTGCTCAGATCACCGCATGCGAGCTCCCCGAGGACTTCGTCGTCCTCTCGGGCGATGATGCGCTCACCGTACCCTTCATCCAGAATGGTGCTGTGGGCGTGATCTCCGTAGTAGGGAATGCCTATCCCCGTCTCTTCTCCCACCTGACGCACCTGGCTATGGAGGGGCATATCAATGAGGCCGACATGATCCAGACGGAGATGCGCGCCATCAATACCCAGCTCTTCCAGGAGGGCAATCCTGTCGGGATCAAGGCCCTGCTCTATCTCATGCGTCTCATCGACAGCAATAGCCTGCGCCTACCCTTGGTTGCTGCGAGCCCTGAGCTCTCCGAGCGCCTCGATGCTACGCGCAAGGCCCTCGATATCTACGCCTCCCACCTCTTTGCCTAAGTGAGCCCGACGACAGAGATCAGCGACAGCTATTGGACGCTCGCCGAGCCCAGCGAAGGAGAGTTCTCTGAGAAGAGAAGTAAGTTCCTCGCCTACGCCTATCCCGTGACGACCGAGGAGGAGGCGCTGGAGCGTGTGCGCGAAGTGCGTGCCCGCTACTACGATGCCCGCCACGTGTGCTGGGCTTATCGTCTGGGCCCTACGGGTGAGCCCTATCGTGCGAATGACGATGGCGAGCCCTCGGGGACGGCAGGTAAGCCCATTCATGGTATCCTCGTCTCGCTGGGGCTGACGGAGGTTATCGTCCTTGTCGTGCGCTACTTCGGTGGCGTGAAGCTTGGTACGAGTGGCCTCATCGAGGCTTATCGTGAAGCAGCCTTGGCTGCTCTCGCCGATGCACTCCGCCGTGAGTGCATCCTTACTGAGCGCATTCGCCTGACCTTCAGCTATGAGCTGATGGGCCCCGTGATGCGCATCGTCAAGGAGACCGAAGCCCGCGTCGTCGTGCAGGACTTCAGAGAGTCCTGCTTCCTCGAGCTTGAGCAGCGCCAGGGGTGTGCCGCCGAACTCCGCTCCCGTCTGGAGCAACTCTACGGAGTGACCCTCCTCTCCGAAGCCCCCGACTCCACCCTTTCCGAAGAATAGTATCCTATCATATAGATGGAAGAGAATATACCTACTAACGAGCCGGAGGCTATAGGCCAACTCACGGACGACGTTGCCGAGCTCAAGGCGAAGTCCGTCTCGGGCTTTGGCTGGTCGACGATCCAGCAGATCGTCGGGCGTGTGACCACCTTTGTGGTGAACCTCGCCTTGGCTCGCCTTCTCGTGCCAGAGGACTTCGGTACGCTCGCCGTACTGGGGATCTTCCTCGCTATCTCCACTCAGCTCGCTGACATTGGCTTCGGGAGCTCGCTGACGCGCTCGGAGCGTGTCGATGATGCCGACCTCTCGACGATCTTCTACTACAACATCGGGATGAGTAGCCTGCTCTACCTCATCCTCTTCATCGCAGCACCATGGATCGCGGACTACTTCCGCAATCCTATACTGGTCTCCGTCCTGCGTGTGATCTCGCTGAGCGTGGTCATCAACTCGCTGTGCAGTATCCAGGCGATCTTGGTCTGGAGGCAGATGGAGTTCCGCAAGGATATGCTTATCCAGCTCGCTACGGGCGTGCTGTCTGAGCTGACGGGTATCGTAATGGCTTACTTCGGCTATGGCTACTGGGCGCTGGTAGGTATGGGGCTTGCCAACTCGATCGTGCGCCTCATCGGCTACTGGTGCTCCTCTCCTTGGCGGCCTAAGCTGATCTTCAGCATGGAGAAGCTCAAGCTTCACTTTGGCTATGGCTCGCGTATGGTCGGCGCTGGGCTGATCACCACGCTGTACAACAACCTGATGACGATCCTCATCGGACGCTACTTCTCGCTGTCGACCCTCGGGCTCTATGGCAATGCCAATGCTCTATATATCGTTCCCGTCTCGGTCATCGCTGACCCCATCAACAAGGTGACTTTCCCCGTCTTTGTGCGTTTCCAGAATGACAAGGAGCGCCTGCGTGCAGGCTATCGCCGTGTGATGCGCCTCCTATTCCAGCTCTCTTGTCCGCTGATGATGGCGCTCGTCGTCTTGGCTCATCCCCTTTATCACTTCCTCTACGGGGATAAGTGGATGGCTGCTGCACCTTACTTCCAGATCCTCTGTATCTGCGGGATTCTCTTCCCTATCAACTCGTATAACATCAATCTCCTCGAGGCTAAGGGGCGTAGTGACCTACACCTGCGTCTGGAGATTATCCGCCGTATCATCGGGGTCGCTGCGGCCTTCATCGGCTTGCAGTTCGGTATCTACGGGCTACTGTGGAGTACGGCGATCACGCAGGTGATCTTCCTCTTTATCAATAGCCATTACTCGGGTCGCTTCATCGACTATCCCCTCGGTCAGCAGCTGGGCGAACTCTTCCCCTTTGCGCTGATGAGTGCGGCTGCCGGAGGCCTTCTTTGGGGATTAGATACCTATGCATTATCATCACTTGCCGACTTTTGGCGTTTATCTATTGGGAGTACAGTATTAGGGCTGACCTATCTCCTCTTGGTCTACCTCTTTGCCCGTGAAGACTACCTCTACGTATGGGGGCTGGTGCGCCACTATGTGCTGCGTCGCCCCGCTACCCAGTCCTGACAATTTGTTATCTTTGTAGACATTGGTCTACAATACATTGTATCACGTCCATAATCATAGAATGAGAATTATGAAGAAGATCATCTTGGCCTCTCTGGCACTTGTGGCAGTTGCTTCGCTGAGCTCCTGCGGTGCGAAGAAGAGCGCTTATCGTAAGGCCTACGAGCAGGCTAAGCAGCGTGAGGTCGCTACTCAGAGCACCACGCCAGCCGTACAGTATGAAGCCCCTGCAGCTGCTCCTGCTGTCCCCGTGACCGTACGCAAGGAGCGTGTCACTACTTACCAGGGCGAAGATGCTACCCGTCTGAAGCGCTATAGCGTAGTCGTAGGTAGCTTCCAGAATCCTACGAATGCTCGCAACCTCAAGGATCGTATGGTCCAGGCTGGCTACAGCGCCGTCCTCGCTACCAACGACGTAGGTATGCTGCGTGTCATCGTAGCCAGCTTCGATACGCGCGAAGAAGCTGTTGCAAGCCGTGACGCTATCAAGGCTCGCTTTGCTCCTGACTTCAAGGATGCATGGCTCCTGGAAAACGATAACTAATCAGACTTTATAGCCCCCGCCCCAATCCCTGGGGCGGGGCTACCTATATCTATATGGAGATACTACAGAGCTACTCGCTACGTGAGCACAATACCTTCGGTATCGATGCCCAGGCTGACTGGTTCATCCCCTTCGCCAGCATCGAGGATCTCCAGCTATTGAGCCGTGACGAGTACTTCCAAGAGTGTCGCTGTATCACTATTGGTGAGGGAAGCAACCTGCTCTTCCTCACCAATTTTCATGGGATCGTACTCCACTCGGTGATCCAAAGCATCGAGCGCTGCGCTGAGACGGCCGATACGGTCGACCTCCTCGTCGGCTCAGGCGTCAAGTGGGACGACTTCGTAGCCCAGATGGCCGAAGCCGAGCTCTACGGCGTCGAGAACCTCTCCCTCATCCCAGGCGAAGTCGGTGCTGCCGCTGTGCAGAATATCGGAGCCTATGGCGCTGAGATCTGCGAGGTCATCCGCGAGGTGCACACGGTGCACCGTCGTACGGGCGAGGTGCGTCACTTCGCTGTCGAGGAGTGCAACTACAGCTATCGCCATAGCTTCTTCAAGGAGCCCGAGGCGGCTGACTACATCGTCACGCACGTCCTCCTTCGCCTCTCCAAGCACCCCCATCTGAAGCTCGACTATGCTGACCTCCGTCAGCGCGTGGAGGCTCGCACGGCGACGCCTACTGCCCGTGATGTCCGTGACGAGGTCATCCGCATCCGCCAAGAGAAGCTCCCCGACCCGAAGGTCTTGGGTAATGCTGGTAGCTTCTTCATGAACCCCATCATCTCGGCCGAGGCTTTTGAGCGCCTTCGTGAGGCTTATCCCGAAGCACCGCACTACGACCTCCCCGACGGACAAGTGAAGGTCCCCGCAGGCTGGCTCATCGACCGCTGTGGTCTCAAGGGCTATCGTCTCGGGCATGCCGCCGTCTATGAGCGTCAGGCACTCGTCCTCGTCAATGCTGATGGCGAAGCTACGGGGCAGGATATCGCTCGCTTGGCAGAGTATGTGCAGGAGCAGGTCGCAGAGCGCTTTGGCCTACAGATCACCCCTGAGGTGAGGTACATCTCTTAGATAGCCACCCTTCACCTCGCTGCTTATTCACCTAACTACTCGCTCTACCACGCACCCTCTCTCACTCGATAGAGAAGGTCTCTCTTTGCCGTGGTAGCTCTCCCTCCTACTTACATGAAGGTAATTCTTCTCGGTACGGGCACCAGCACTGGTATCCCCGAGGTAGGCTGTGGCTGCCCTGTGTGCCATAGCTCGGATGCTCGTGACCGTCGTCTGCGCACCTCTGCCCTCATCATCACCGAGGGTGGGAAGCGTATCCTCATCGACTGTGGCCCTGACTTCCACTACCAAGCCACACGTCTCGGTATCGATCGTATCGATGCTATCCTTTTGACTCACGAGCACTACGACCACACGTTCGGTCTGGACGATGTGCGTACCATCGCGTGGCGTCAGGATATCCCCATCTACGGGCAGCAGCGCGTCCTCGACTCGGTGCGTGCTCGTATGCACTACGTCTTCAGTGACCATCCTTACCCAGGGACGCCTCGCTTCACCCTCTGCCCGATAGAGGAGGGGAGTGATGCCTCCTTCGAGCTCTTCGGTGAGCGTGTCACGCCCATCTCTTTGGCACATGGCTCGCTACCTATCGTAGGCTATCGTATCGGCGAGGTGAGCTACATCACCGATATGAAGACCATCGAGCCCAGCGAATGGGCTAAGGTCAGTGGCTCACAGCTCCTCGTCATCAATGCCCTGCGCTATCAGCGTCCGCACCCCAGCCACCAGTCGGTGGAGGATGTCGAGCGCCTGCTGCCTGAGCTTGCCGTTCGCCCCAAGCTGACCCTTCTCACGCACCTCTCGCACCATGCTCCTTCGCATGCCCAGCTGGAGGCTATGCTCCCCGAAGATCTGCAGCCTGCTTACGACCAAGAGTATATCGTGGTCGACGAAGCGGGACCTCGTATCCTTCCTCTACCAGAGTATGTAGAGCCCTACAGCTACCGCGATATGGGTCGTATCGCTTATGCCGATGCGTGGGCACTACAGAAGGAGCTCTTCGAAGCCCAGCTGAAGGCTAAGCACGAGCACCGCCCCACGGAGTCCTTCCTCCTCTTCTGTGAGCACAATCCCGTCTTCACCATGGGCCTCCATGCCGATGCGACGAATATGCTGATGAGCGAGGACTTCCTCCGTGAGAATGGCTACGACTTCTTCTCCGTCGAGCGCGGAGGTGATGTCACCTACCATGGCCCTGGGCAGATCACCGGCTACCCCATCCTCGATCTGGAGCGCTTCGGCCTCGGGCTGAAGGCTTATATTGAGCTACTGGAGCAGTCGGTCATCGAGCTTCTCACCTTCTTCAAGATCGAGTCGGGGCTGAAGGACGGCGCTACGGGTGTCTGGCTCGATGTCGGCGATCCCCAGCGCGAGCGTAAGATCTGTGCTATCGGCGTGAAGAGCAGCCGCTACGTCACGATGCACGGCTTCGCCCTCAATGTCAACACCGATCTCGCTCCCTTCCAGCTCATCAATCCCTGTGGCTTCAAGGAAGGCAAGGTCGCCTCTATCGCTGGCGAAGTGGGCCACGAGGTGGACTTCACCGTGGCTAAGCATCTCTTAGCTTCGATCCTCCATCGTCGTCTTGCGGCCCTCCTTCCTCCGCGTTTCTAATCCCCCCAATCCCTCCCTTTTACATCCCCATCACTCACATCATATCCTATGACTACTGAGTTCAATCTCTCTACACCGCCGCTCCTTTTCTCGGCGATCTCTCTCATCCTCCTGGCTTATACCAATCGCTTCCTCTCCTATGCCTCCACAGTGCGCAACCTCAAGGAGCGCTACGAGAGCAACCCCGAAAGTGAGCCTACCTCCCTCAAGCAGATCGAGAACCTCTACCGCCGTCTCGACCTCATCCGCTGGATGCAGGTGCTCGGTGCATCGAGCCTGCTGGTCTCGCTCGTGGCTATGTTCCTCTACTACCTCGAGTGGAACCTCGCCGGTGGCGTCGTCTTCGGTGTCGGTATGGTCCTACTCGCTCTTTCGCTCTGTATCTGTATCTGGGAGATCCAGATCTCGGTGAAGGCCCTCAACCTCAACCTCCAGTCCATCCGTCGTGAGCGCAGTGGCTCACTTCGTCAGCGCCCAGATGATGAGGCCCTCCAGCGTGAGAAGTCTCGTAGCAAGCGCAAGAAGAACCGCGAGGGCAAGGACGGCAAGGACGCTTCCTCACAGCCCGCAGCTCCTGCTCAGCCTCAGGAGAAGCAGTCCAACCAAGGTCAGCAGGGCGGTGGTCGTCAGCCCCGTCAGGAGCGTGGCGAACGCAACGAACGCAATGGCCGTGGTGAGCAGCGTCAAGAACGTAATGACCGCCAGGAGCGAGGCGAGCGCCGTGAGCAGAATCGCCAAGAGCGAAACAATGACCAGTCCGAGCGCCCTGCTCGCGAAGGTCGTGGCAATGGCAACAACGGCGGTAACAACAATGGTAATGGTGGCAATAACAATAACGGCAACGGAGGCAATAACAACGGCAACAACCGCCGTCAGCGCCCCGAACGTCAGGAGCGTCCCGAGCGCAATAATGAAGCTGCCCAGCAGTCTGCCCCTGAGGTAGCACCTGCCGCTACGCCTTCTACCGAAGCTCCAGCTGAGCGCCAGCTCCGTGCTGAGCGTACGGAGCGTCCCGAGCGTAACCAGCAGCAGTCCGCCGAAGGTCAGCAGCGTGAGGATCGCCGTCCTCGTCAGCAGGAGCGCCAGCAGCGCCCTCAGCAGGAGACGACGCCCGTAGCTCGTCCTGCCGAAGCCCCCGCAGCTACCCCTGCTCCAGCTCCACAGCCCACGCCTGCACCAGTGACTACTCCCGCTCCCGTCGTGCAGGAGCAGCGCCCTGTGGCTCAGCCTGCCGAGCGTCCTGCTCGTCCTATGAGCTACGAAGAGGCTGTTGCCCGTCAGCGTGAAGCCCAGGAGTCCGCAGCGAAGCCCGCTACGCCCTCCGTGCCCCGCACCAACGAAGAGGAATAGTCCTTAGGGCTACGTCCCTCCTCCCCATATTAGTCATTCGGCTCCTTCACCCAATCAGAGGTGGAGGAGCCGAATGTGTTTATCCTCTCTGTATGAGAGTGAAATCAGCTACCTATATGGAGGGGGAAATGCAACCAGTACTGGTCACTGATCGGACCAATACTGGTAAGCTATAGTGACCAGTACTACTTCGCGTCGTGACCAGTACTGCTCAACTCATCGACCAGTACTGCTTCGTTTTTACAAATCGTAGGACGCTGTCCTCGCTCCTTCGTAGCCTTCCCCTTAGATATCGCTATCTTTGTCCTACAGACCAATAAGCTTTCCACAAGAAATATATGACTTGGCAGCAGATCAAAGACTCCCTGCGCGTCCAGCTTTGGATGCTTCTGAAGGGGCGTAAGTATAGCCAGCAGTATCGAGCTACGGCCGACCGCCGTCGTCCCCTGCGTGTGCATGACTCGTGGGAGACCCTCGATGAGATCCTCCGTACGGGTGCCTCGGTGAGCCGCTTTGGCGACGGGGAGCTGCAGATCATGCAGCGCTACCTCGACGAACTCGAGCGCCCTTCGTCGGCCGAAGAGGTGGATACCTTCCAGCACTACGATGCTTCGCTCGGTAAGCGCCTCTATGAAGTGTGGCAGGTGCCTTCGTCGGAGCGCCATCTGAACTGCGTGCCCTATGCCTTCAAGGACTCCTCCCCCCACCGTGGGTACAACCGTATCTTCTTTGAGCGCGAGGCTCTGATGCGCCTTCCCGCACTGGAGAAGCTTGCCCGCGAACACGACTTCTACGATACGAACTTCACCCGCTTCTACATGGGGCGCTACGATATCCGCGACTATCCTGCGTACATCGAGCGTATGAAGGCGATCTGGAAGGATCGTGACCTACTCTTCGTCGAGGGCGAGAAGTCGCGCCTCGGTGTCGGCAATGACCTCTTCGATGGCGCACGTAGCGTGAAGCGCGTCCTCTGTCCTGCGACGGATGCTTGGGGTAGCTATCCCGAGATCCTTCGTCTGGCGAAGGAGCATGGAGAGGGACGCCTCGTCCTCATTGCCCTCGGTCAGACGGCGACCGTCCTCGCCTATGACCTCTCCGAAGCAGGGCTGCAGGCTATCGACCTCGGTCACGTGGATGTGGAGTATGAATGGTATCGTATGGGTGCGAAGACCAAGGTGCCCATCCCAGGGAAGTACGTCAATGAAGCCCCTGGCGGGCGTACTGTCGCCGAGCACCCTGCACAGGCCGCTTACCTCCAGCAGGTCGTAGCTCGTGTAGGCGAAGCGAAGCCCACTTCGACTGCCGCTCTGACGACTGCCGTCTATCCTATCGAGGGGCTGAGCTGCGGGCACTGCGTAGCGCGTGCTACCGAAGCCCTCAAGGCGGTGGCGGGCGTTAGCTCCGTCACTATCTCGCTGGAGGCTGGCGAGGCAAGTGTCACGTATGACGCTGAGCACTGCACGCCCGAGGCCCTGCGTGCTGCGGTAGAGGCCGCTGGCTACACGCTCCGCATCGACGCGCCCAAAGCATAGCAAAACGAGGCTGCCAGCTTCGGCTGGACCGAACAAATAGGCGGTACGAGTCGTTTTATCCATACCGCATCGATCATCGGTGAGGGGTACATCTGCAGACGACAGGTGTACCCCTTGCCCGTACTAATAGTTAAATTCATTCTATATGGTCAAGAGATCTTTCCCCCTCCTGGGACTTAACTGCGCAGCCTGCGCCGCTCATTCGACGAAGGCCCTGGAGAGTACGCCTGGCGTGCAGTCTGCCACCGTCAACCTCGCCTCCGCTACGACCTTTGTCGTCTATGATGAGACGCAGTGTACCCCCGAGATGCTCCGTGCAGCTGTGGCTACCATGGGCTATGACCTGCGCATCGATGAGCCTGAGGTGGGCGAGCTGGAGGCACTTCGTCAGCGGGAGGAGCGAGCCCTACAGCGCAAGACGCTGGTGGCAGTCGTCCTCTCGCTCATCGTGATGGTGCTGATGATGTGGCCACCGATGACGCTCCCGAAGTCGCTCATCTCCGCTGTCCTCACTGCCGTGACCCTCATCTGGGCAGGCTCGGGCTTCTTCGTGCGTGGCTGGCGTCAGCTACGTGCTGGGGCGGCGGGCATGGATCTGCTGGTGATGCTCTCGACCTCGGTAGCCTTCGTCTACAGCCTCTATCATCTGGGCGAATACCTCTTCATCGCGCCAGAAGCGCACCACCTGCACCATCTTTATTTCGAAGCCGCCTCGATGACGGTCGCCTTCGTGCTCCTGGGCAAGGTGCTCGAGGCACGGGCACAGCGTCGCACGTCGTCGGCTCTGCGTCGCCTCATGGGCGGTCAGCCGAAGACCGTGCATCAGCTCCTCCCCTCGGGCGAAGTCATCACGCTGCCCGTCAGTGAGGTCGAGCCTGGTATGGAGCTACGCGCCCTGCCGCACGAACTCTTCGCCGTCGATGGCGAGGTCATCTCGGGTGAATCCTATGCCGACGAGCAGCTCATCAGTGGCGAGCCCATTCCCGTGGCGAAGGTCGCTGGCTCCGAAGTCTATGCCGGTACGCTCAATGGCTCGGGGGCACTCGTCTACCGTGCCCGTGAGGTGGGGCGTGCGACGGTACTCTCCCGCATCATCCGTCTTGTGGAGGAGGCGCAGTCGTCACGCGCACCGATTCAGCAGGTCGTGGATCGAATGGCTCGAGTCTTCGTGCCCGTGATCGTCCTTATCGCCGTCTTGACCTTCGTAGCGTGGGGCTCCCTTAGTCCTGCAGACGGCTGGGAGCACGGCTTTGTCGCCGCCGTCACGGTGCTTATCATCGCTTGTCCCTGTGCTCTGGGGCTGGCTACCCCTACCGCTATCATGGTGGGTATCGGCCGTGGCGCCGAAGAAGGGCTCTTGGTGCGCAATGCCGAGGCGCTGGAGGCTGCAGGCCATGTCGATACCTTGGTCTTGGATAAGACGGGCACCATCACCGAGGGGCGTCCCGAAGTGAAGGCCATTCGCTGGTGCTTCGCTGAGGAGGACACTTCCTTAGCTACCATCTTGGCCGCCCTCGAAGAGCGCTCATCACACCCCTTGGCTGGGGCTATCGTTCGTGCGCTTGGCGTATCTACGCAGGGAGTAGCCGAGCCCACGACCTTCCGCGAAGAGGCGGGGCGTGGGCTGGAAGGTGTCGTCGATGGGGTGACCTATCGTGTCGGGCAGCGTGCCTTCGTGGAAGAGCTCTCGGGGGCACTCAGTGCCGAAGCCTTGAAGGCCTTGGAGGAAGGCGAGCGCTCGGGTGCTACGTGTAGCCTCTTTGCCCGTAGTGGGGAGGTGCTGGCCGTCATTCTTATCGCCGATACGATACGTGCCACCTCGGCCGAAGCTATCGCATCACTGCGTGCTCGTGGGCTGGAGGTCATCATGCTCACGGGTGACGGGCCGAGTGCTGCCCGTGCCGTCGGCGAAGCTGTCGGGGTAAGCCGTGTCGTAGATAGCGTGCGCCCCGAGGAGAAAGCGGCCTTCGTCGAAGGTCTGCAGAAGGAAGGGCGTCGTGTGGCGATGGTCGGCGACGGCATTAATGATGCCGCGGCCTTGGCACGTGCCGACCTCTCGATAGCGATGGGCAGTGGGAGTGATCTGGCGATGGAGACTGCGATGGTGACGCTCCGTAGCTCCGACCTCAAGGCCTTGGAGCGCTTCTTCCATCTGGCACGCACGACCCTCAGGACCATTCATCAGAACCTCTTCTGGGCGTGCATCTACAACCTCATCGCCATCCCCGTGGCGGCAGGTGTGCTCTATCCCTTCACGGGCTACCTGCTCAATCCGATGCTCGCTGGTGGGCTGATGATGCTCAGTAGCCTCAGCGTCGTCACCAACAGCCTCCTCAGCGCACGCCGCCATCGCTAAATAGCGCTCCCGTGATATTTAGGTATCTTTGTGCCCTATAATAAAGGATAATAGATACGGATACTCTTAAAGTATACACAGCATTATGCCAGATATGCCTAACAGCGTAGCCCCAGCAGAGAGTGGGGAAGAGAAGAAGAGCCTGAACTTCGTCGAGCAGATCGTCGAGGGCGATCTTCGTGCCGGTAAGAATGATGGACGCATCCAG
>ERZ773050.1641-NODE-1641-length-12270-cov-15.312567_pt1 | contig 12270 bp, 8 predicted proteins | sample MGYA00580632_ERZ773050 | MGnify/ENA primary metagenome ERZ773050 (study PRJEB29015, sample SAMEA2738123) | human oral metagenome | biome: human oral; feature: human-associated habitat; material: saliva | place: China | collected 2166 ... | reverse complement strand
GCTGGTCGTCCGCGAAGACGCGCATTTGCTGTTTGGTTTCGCCTCAGCCGAGGAACGCGCCACCTTCCGCCAACTGGTCAAAGTCAGCGGCATCGGTGCCAAAACCGCATTGGGCATTTTATCGGCCATGAATGCCGACGAGCTGGCGCAAGCCATTGCCGAGGAAGACGTCAAACGCCTCTCCTCCGCTCCCGGTATCGGTAAGAAAACCGCCGAGCGCATGGTGTTGGAACTGCGCGGCAAACTCGTGTCCCATACCGTTTCAGACGTCCTGTTTGCCCCTAATGCCGTTGCCGACGAAAGCCAAGACATCATCAACACCCTGCTTGCCCTCGGCTACAACGAACGCGAAGCCAAAGCCGCCACCAAAGGCATTCCCAAAGGTACGGAAGTCGGCGAAGGCGTGCGTCTGGCCTTGAAAAACCTGCTCAAATAAGGCCGTCTAAAACATGAAGGCATTGGCACTGATCATCACCCTCTTGCTGAGTGCGTGCGTCTATACCGAGACTCCGTATGGCCGCACCGCCGTCTTGGACCTGCCCGTCCACTCGCAAACCACTGTCAACAAAACCGTGACCATCAACGCCCCGCCGGGAACGACCGTCATTTACCAAGACAGCCAGCCCATTCACAATAATCCGGCTTATCCCGTCTATCCGCGCCGGGTTTATCATTATCGATAAACAACGCTGACCGTTTGAAACCATATGTTCAGACAGCCTGTTGAGAGACCGACCATGAAATACATCCTTCCCCTGCTTTTACTCCTAAGCGCCTGCACACCGGACACCAAGACCACAGATGCCGCATCCTCCCCAAAAACACACGGCTTCGCACACCGCCTGACCGAAGGCGAAAAACTGCTGACCCAAGCCCTCATCAAACAAGACCTCGCCGCCTACTTCAAACACGAAACCGGCGGCGCATTTGCCGAACAAGCCCCCTTATTCTCGGCCCAACAACTTGCCGAACAGAAAAACATCCCCAAAAACGATGCCATCGGCGTTTACGGCAAAATCATCAAAGCCCAAGGCCGCACCGCCTGGCTGCAAACCGACAAGCAAACCCTCAAACTCGATTTGGCCGAACCGCTGCAAGAAGCTCAAGGCGAAGTTACCCTCGTCTGCCAATATGAAAACACTGCATTTCAAGACTGCCAAACAGAAGAAAACTTCGCCCGACGCTTTACAGAACAAATTTTCTCGGCGGTCGAGTCCGGACGCGTATCCGCCCAAACAGACGCACCGGCCGAAGAAATCATGGCCGGCCGCCTCATCCCGTTTTTGAGTGCCGCCAGCGACTTTACCGGCAACTTCAAAGCCTGCGCCACCACCATGACCGAATACTGCACCAGCCGCCTGGCACGCGAAATGCCCGAATCCGCAGTCCGCAAAAAAGCACAAGAATTGGGTTTAACTGAAATAGCATTTAAAAAGAAAAAATAAATATTTAGGCCGTCTGAACCTTATACCGACTGTGCTATAATCCGCGACTCATACAGGTCGGACAGACAGTCGCCGCGTATCGCGTAAGGCATACGGGGAGGAAAGTCCGGGCTCCATAGAGCAGAATGCCGGCTAACGGCCGGGCGCGGCAACGCGACGGAAAGTGGAACAGAAAGCAATACCGCCGATGATTGCCTTCGGGCAAAACAGGTAAGGGTGAAAAGGTGCGGTAAGAGCGCACCGTGCATTTGGCAACAAAGCGCAGCAGGCTAAACCCCATTCGGAGCAAGACCAAACAGAACGCAATGACGCTGCTCGCCGAGCGTTCGGGTAGGTTGCTTGAGCACACCAGCAATGATGTGCCTAGAGGAATGACTGTCCGCGACAGAACCCGGCTTACCGTCCGAGCTGTATGTCCCCATACCGCGGCAGGTTTTAAAAACCTGCCGCATTTTTATAGAAATAAAAAGGCCGTCTGAAACCTCAATCTTGGTTTCAGACGGCCTTTTTTTAAACCGCTGTTTATGGACGGTATTCCGGTTTCATGCCGTTGGGCAGGAGCTGCCATACATAGCCGGTGGTTTTCATTTTGCCGGCCACTTCGCCTGCTTCGTCGCCATAGCCCCAGAAATAATCCACACGGACCGCGCCTTTAATCGCGCTGCCGGTGTCTTGCGCCATAATCAGGCGGTTGAGGGCTTTTTTGGTGGTCGGGTGGGCAGTGGCGACAAATAATGGTGCGCCAAGCGTGATGTAGTGACGGTCGATGGCACCGGCGTATTCGCCCATCAACGGCGTACCCAATGCACCCACCGGGCCGGAATCACTGCTGCCGGTCAGTTCGCGGAAGAAGATGTAGCTGGGATTTTGTCCCAAAACTTCGGCGAGGCGGCCGGGGTTTTGTTTCATGTAGGCTTTGATGCCCTGCATGCTGGTTTGTGCGAGGGGGAGGTAGCCTTTGTCTGCCATGTAGCGTCCAATGGAGACGTAGGGGTGTTCGTTTTTGTCGGCGAATCCGACGCGGATGTATTTGCCGGACGGGGTTTTCAGACGACCTGAACCTTGGATGTGCATGAAGAAGAGTTCGACGGGGTCTTCTGCGTAACCGAGGATGGGGGCTTTGCCGTTGAGCGCGCCGCCGTTGATTTGGTTGCGGGTGTAGTAGGGGACGAAGCGACTGCCTTCAAATCTGCCTTTGAGGGCGGTGCTGCGGGCGGTAATGGGGAACTGGGACAGGTCGGCGGTGTGTGTGCCGCTGTTGTCGATGACGCCGCTGTTGGCACCGGTTTGGCGGATGCGGACGGTGGCTTTGCTGTTTCTTAAATTAGCGGACAGGGGGACGGAAACGAAGTCGTTGGGGATGCCGTAGATGGGGAAGCGAGCTTTGCTTGTGGCTTTGTCATCGCCGAGTAGGACGGGTTCGTAGTAGCCGGTGATGGTGCCGGCGGGGTTGCCGTTGTTGCTGACTTGCCAAGGGGTGAAATAGCGTTCGAAGAAATACTTGGCTTGGAAATGGTGAACGGGCGTCTGCATGGATTGGGCGCACACGTCTTGCCAGCCTGCGCGGTTTTTGAGTTTTTCGCAGCCTAAGCGGAAGGATTGGAGGCTTTTGGTGAAGTGTTGGGTGCTCCAGTGCGGCAGTTCTTGGTGGGACACGACAGTGTAGGTCGCGCCGCCGCCGCTGAAGGTGGTGCCGACGGGGTCGGGTGTGCCTGTCGGGCGGTCCGGACCTTTGATGGTGGTGGTGTCGACTTCGGGGAGTTTTTTGATGCGTTTGCTCGGGCAGGCGGAGAGGATAGCTGCGGCGATGGTCAGGAGTGTGATGCGGTATAGGTGTTTTTTCATGATGCTGTCTTAAAGGTCGTCTGAAATCGGGTGGATGGGAACGTGGTTTGCAGACGGGATATTGGTCCGTTTATTCAAGAGCTTGGGATTCTAACACAGTTTTTCCGCCTGCTTTGGCTCAAGGTGTGAGGTCGTCTGAAAGCGGATGGGGCGGGTTTTCAGACGACTTTGTGTGTTGTGGCGGATATTGTTTAAGGGCGGGAATATATTTTGACTGCCGTATCGGCTGTTGGGAGACAGGCTGGAAAAGTACGTTTGTCCGATACTTTCGTCATTTCCTTGTTAACATTCGTAACTGTGTTTATTACTTAAAAATAAAAATTATTTGCATTTGTTTCATTATCGGTTTATAAATATTTGGGCATAAGGTCGTCTGAATTTTCTTGGAGAAGGTTTATTGTAGCCGAATAGAATAGATAAGGCGGCGGGTGAAACGGATTGAGTAAAAGAATAAATGGTTTAGTTTTGGATATTTAGTTTTAAGGTTTGTTTTATATATGTTGATTGCTTTTTTGATTATGTTGCGCGAGGGTATCGAGGCGGCTTTGATCGTCGGTATCGTCGCGGGTTTTTTGAAACAGTCGGGACATTCGCGGCTGATGCCTAAGGTGTGGCTGGGTGTGGCTTTGGCTGCGCTGATGTGTTTGGGCATCGGATACGGTATCCATTCGGCAACGGGCGAGATTCCGCAGAAGGAGCAGGAATTTGTGGTCGGCGTTATCGGTTTGGTGGCGGTGGCGATGCTGACTTATATGATTTTATGGATGAAAAAAGCCGCCCGTTCGATGAAGCAGCAGCTTCAGGATTCGGTTCAGACCGCCTTAAACCGCGGCAACGGCCAAGGTTGGGCTTTGGTCGGTATGGCTTTTCTGGCTGTGGCGCGCGAGGGGTTGGAGAGTGTGTTTTTCCTCTTGGCGGTGTTTCAGCAGAGTCCGACTTGGTCTATGCCCGTCGGCGCGGTATTGGGGCTGCTGGCCGCAGTGGTTATCGGCGCGCTGATTTATCAGGGCGGTATGCGTCTGAATCTGGCGAAGTTTTTCCGCTGGACGGGCGCGTTTTTGATTGTGGTGGCCGCCGGTTTGGTGGCAGGTTCGCTGCGCGCGCTGCATGAGGCGGGCGTGTGGAACCACCTGCAAGAGGTGGTGTTTGATTCTTCCAAATACCTGCATGAAGACAGCCCGCTGGGCGTGCTGCTCGGCGGCTTCTTCGGCTACACCGACCACCCGACGCAGGGCGAGGTGCTGGCGTGGCTGCTGTATTTGGTTCCGGTCATGATTTGGTTTCTGCACGGCAGCAGGCCCGCCGCGGTGCAGAGGTCGTCTGAAAGCCATTAGAGACTGTCAACAGCCCCTAGTGGCACTTAAAAATTCCGTATCTCATTCTTATCAACATGCCAAAGAGGTTTGAAATGAAAAAACTCAATATAACTGCTTTATCCGTGATGCTGGCTTTGGGTCTGACCGCGTGTCAGCCGCCCGAAGCGGAAAAATCCGCGCCTGCCGCGTCAGGTGCATCAAGCGCGAATGCCGGCGGCTCCGTCAATATCGGCGTGAACGATACCGCCTGCGAACCGATGGAACTGACCGTGCCGAGCGGACAAGTCGTGTTCAACATCAAAAACAACAGCGGCCGCAAGCTCGAATGGGAAATCCTCAAAGGCGTGATGGTGGTTGACGAACGCGAAAACATCGCCCCCGGACTTTCCGACAAAATGACCGTTACCCTGCTGCCGGGCGAATACGAAATGACCTGCGGCCTTTTGACCAACCCGCGCGGCAAGCTGGTGGTAACCGACAGCGGCTTTAAAGACACCGGCAACGAAGCCGATTTGGAAAAACTCGCCAAACCGCTTGCCGACTATAAAGTTTACGTCCAAGGTGAAGCCAAAGAGCTGGTTGCCAAAACCAAAGCCTTCACCGACGCCGTCAAAGCGGGCGACATCGAAAAAGCCAAATCCCTGTTTGCCGCCGCCCGCACCCACTACGAACGCATCGAGCCGATTGCCGAACTCTTCAACGAACTCGACCCCGCCATCGACGCGCGTGAAGACGACTTCAAAGACAAAACCGAAGACGCGGCCTTCACCGGCTTCCACCGCATCGAACACGCCCTGTGGGTCAAAAAAGACGTATCCGGCGTGAAAGACATTGCCGACAAACTCATGAAAGACGTTGAATCCCTGCAAAAAGAAATTGACGCCCTTTCCTTCCCGCCGAACAAAGTCGTCGGCGGCGCGGCAGTGTTGATTGAAGAAGTTGCCGGCAGCAAAATCAGCGGCGAAGAAGACCGTTACAGCCACACCGACTTGAGCGACTTCCAAGCCAACATCGAAGGCGCGCAAAAAATCGTCGAACTCTTCCGTCCGATGATTGCCGAGAAAAACAAAGCCCTGCTCGAGAAAGTCGATGCCAACTTCAAACAAGTGATCGACATCCTCGCCAAATACAAAACCAAAGACGGCTTTGAAACCTACGACAAACTCAGCGAAGCAGACCGCAAAACCCTTCAGGCACCGATTAACGCCCTTGCCGAAGACCTGAGCCAACTGCGCGGTACACTGGGTCTCAAATAAACCTGACCCGCCCGTTTCAGACGACCTTTTGAGATACAAGGGGTCGTCTGAAAACTTATCGCTGACAGCAGTCATGCCCGCGCGGCAATCGCAGACGTAGCGTGGGCTTTGCCCGCGAAAAAACCCAAAGCCGTATAGATCGGACACTTCTATCCGACAAAGCACAAACCACGACACACCTTGCCGTCATGCCAAACTACATTCAGGACAAACCATGAGCCAAGACAACAACCCACAACCCGCCCAACCAACCAAACGCACCCTGTTCAAAACCGTCCTCGTCGCAGGCGCAGCCGGAGCGGCAGGCTGGTTTGCCGGCAAACAACAAGGCGAAACCGCCGCCGAGACCCGTCACAACGAACACTCCCCGCAAGCCTACCCCTGCTACGGCGCCCACCAAGCCGGCATCACCACCCCGCACCAACTCTTCGGCATCATGTGCGCCTTCGACGTCACCGCCAAAGACCCCAAACAACTCGAAAACCTCTTCCGCACCCTCACCGCCCGCATCGAATTCCTCACCCAAGGCGGCGAATACCAAGACGGCGACGAAAAACTCCCCCCCGCAGGCAGCGGCCTGCTCGGCAAAACCTTCCGCCCCGACGGCCTCACCATCACCGTCGGCGTCGGCAGCAGCCTCTTTGACGACCGCTTCGGACTCAAAGACAAAAAACCCCGCCACCTCCAAGAAATGCGCGACTTCCCCAACGACCGCCTCCAAAAATCATGGTGCGACGGCGACCTCAGCCTCCAAATCTGCGCCTTCACCCCCGAAACCTGCCAAGCCGCCCTGCGCGACATCATCAAAAACACCGCCCAAACCGCCGTCATCCGCTGGAGCATAGACGGCTGGCTGCCCAAAGCCGAACCCGGCGCCATCGCCGCCCGCAACCTCTTAGGCTTCCGCGACGGCTCCGGCAACCCCGACGTATCCGATCCCAAAATTGCCGACCAAGTCCTCTGGACAGGCATCGCCGCCAACAGCCAAGACGAACCCGCCTGGGCGAAAAACGGCAGCTACCAAGCCGTCCGCCTCATCCGCCACTTCGTCGAATTCTGGGACAGGACACCCTTGCAGGAACAAACCGAAATCTTCGGTCGCCGCAAATACAGCGGCGCCCCCATGGACGGCAAAAAAGAGAGCGACACCGCCGACTTCGCCAAAGACCCCGACGGCAAAACCACCCCAAAAGACAGCCACATGAGGCTCGCCAACCCGCGCGACCCCGAGTTCATGAAAAAACACCTGCTCTACCGCCGCGCCTTCAACTATTCGCGCGGCCTCGCCGCCAACGGCCAGCTCGACGTCGGCTTGGTGTTCATCTGCTACCAAGCCAACCTCTCCGACGGCTTCATCTTCGTCCAAAACCTGCTCAACGGCGAACCGCTGGAAGAATACATTAGCCCCTTCGGCGGCGGCTATTTCTTCATCCTGCCCGGTGTCGAAAAAGGCGGCTTCCTCGCCCAAACCCTGCTCAGCGCGTAAACACAGGTCGTCTGAAACCTTACGGTGCATAGGTCTTATCCGTAAAACTCTCCCTGTAAAAGGTCGTCTGAAAACCAAGTATTCCAGTTTTCAGACGACCTTTCCGTCAAATGGACGCAGACTTAGGACAAACCGAACCCGTAGCGTGGGCTTCGCCCACGACCTTCCATCCGAACATCCGAATCCAATCATCTCTGTTTATTCATGGGCAGAACCCACGCTACCAGCGGCTGGTAACGGATAGGGCAAAGCAAAAAGGTCGTCTGAAAACCTAATTCCGGTTTCAGACGACCTTTTTCTTGTCTGCTGTACGGCTTATTGCTGCTTCGCCGCCCATTCCTCAGGCGTGGCGGCAACGGAAATCGACAGCGCGTGCAATTCGTTGCTGGCCAGTTGCGCCTTCAGACCGTCTTTGATCAGGCGGTGGCGGGCGAGGCGGGCTTTGCCTTCAAACTCGGAAGAAACGATGACGGCGAAAAAGTGATGCCCGTCGCCTTCGACTTCTACGTGTTCGCAAGCGGCGACGCCTTCAATCAGCGATTTGACTTGTTCTGGGGTAAGCATTTGTATTCCTTGTTTCAAAAACATTGCGGCATTATACAGAATAATGCCGTCAAACATCGCCAACTTGCTGAGGATAGTATTTTAAAAGTTATTCATTAATATTGAATTAACATAAGATTTACAAAGGTCGTCTGAAACGTTTTCAGACGACCTCTTTTCTTATTTTTGGATGTCGGATACTTAAAAATATCATTTTTTTAGTATGAGTGAATTCAGGCAAAAGGGTTTTGGCATATAAATTGCTTTCAGATAAAAGGTAAAGTTTCACTTTGATTGCAAAATAAAGTTAAGAAAATAGAAGTCATCAAAGATAAGCGGATAGATAAATAGCCAAAAGGTCGATAAATCAGTTTTTGGAGATTGTTATCTGAGGTATAGATAAATCCTGAAATTTGTTTGAAAGTGACAATATACGTCATATCCGTTGAATAAATTTTGCAATCGAAATATCAGTATCAAATACGATAGTTTCATTTTTGGTTATTGGATTGGATGTTTGAAAAGCAGGTTATTCCATCAATTCAATAATATATTAAATTTATTTGTTTAACATTTTAAATCAGAGAGTCAGCATGAATAAAATCTATCGTGTCGTATGGAACGAAACCACACAGACGTGGAATGCGGTGGCGGAATTCGCCAAAGCGCATGGGAAAACGGCTTCATCAGGCATAGGCGGCATCGTTGCCTCCGTAGGCGTGCGCTTCGCGTTTACCGCCATCATGTCCGGCCTGCTGCTTGCCAGCGGTCAAGCCGTCGCGACAGTAGAAAATAACGGCAAAACCCTTGCCAATGGCACAGTTTTATCTGCAGCCGCCGATGGTACTGATTACAACACCTGTTATTTCGATACCGTCAGCTACAACGTGGTCTGTGGTGATGATACTACGAAGGCGTTAGATTTCATTCCTCAAACCGGTGGGCAACCCCCAAAACAAGGTAAATCTGTCGCCATCGGACAAGGAGCCCAAACCAGCGGAGAAAGTAATGTTGCCATCGGTCCGAAAACGGTTACTGCCAACACAGGCTCTATTGCCATCGGCGTGGCGGCAAGTGCCAATCACAACCAATCTATCGCTATGGGACAGGAGGCATCAGCAAAAGGTGAAGCCGATGTCAGTATTGGAAAATTGGCAGGCGATACCGTTTCTTCCGACGGCCGCAATATTTCCATTGGCGAGAGCGCGCTGAAAGGCGGCTCGGGAGTCAATAATGTCATCGCCATCGGTTCGGCAGCAGGCATTGATTCCAATAGCAGCCATTCCGTTTATATCGGAACCGGTGCTACCGGTATGGATCCCAAAAACGTTGCTATCGGTAATCTGTCGAAAACTAAAGGTGGCAGTATTGCTGTCGGCGACAGCTCTAATGCGCAGGGTAGTTCTTCCGTTGCCATCGGTACCAGTGCTGCCACAACCGGTGTGGCAGCTAATGGCGTTGCTATCGGTTTCAATTCCACTACCTCGGGATTAAGTGCCGTCGCCATCGGCGGTTCGAGTTCATCCGGTAAAGGTGCCAATGCATCGGGACCTGCCAGCCTTGCAATAATGGGTACTGCCGTCGCTTCCGCGCAGCGGGCGATTGCTGTGGGTGAGTTGGCTTTAGGTTCGGGATCTTACGGCATTGCCATCGGTGGTAAAGCGAATGCGCAGGGCACGTCCTCCATCGCGATTGGCGGTAGTCAGGCGACGGACAAAGCGACGAACGCAACCGGCAATTTCTCAACCGCTATCGGCTATGGAGCCAAGACAGTCAATCACGATACTACTGCCGTCGGTAAAAGCAGCTCGGCAAATGGTCTGCGCGCCACAGCCTTCGGTGTAGACAGCAATGCAGATGCAGAAAACGCCTTGGCAGTCGGTCCGCAAACCGCTGCTTCTGCCAAAGGTGCGATTGCCGTTGGTTTTGCCACTCAGGCTACCGGTATGAGCAGCGTCGCAGTCGGTAAGGAAGCCATTGCCACCAAAGAAACTTCTACTTCGCTCGGACAAAACAGCCAAGCCACTGCCAACAACGCCATTGCCATCGGTAACAAAGCCGTAGCGGCAGGTACAGGCAATATCGTAGTGGGTACGAACGCGGGCGTGTACGACGCCGCCGTTTCTGCAGGGCGCACAGTCGGTGCGGACACCGTTTATATCGGTGCGGACAGCGGCCGCAATGCTTATACCAATGAACGCCAAATCTCTATCGGTAAAGGTACGGGCAATAACGCCACCGGCGTGGATAACATCGCCCTTGGCTTGCGTTCCGGCGCATTTGTGGTCGGTGCGAACAACGTCGCTATCGGTAAAGAAGCAGGCATGGGCACGGATGCCCAAAAATTGAACGTCACCTCTACCGTTGCCATCGGTGAGGCCGCAAAAGGCAGCTTCAACAATACCGTTGCCATCGGTAAAACTGCATTGGCAGAAAAAGAATCTGCGGTTGCCGTCGGTACACTTTCCAAAGCCAGCGGCGACAATTCCGTAGCCATCGGTAAGGCAGCAAATGCATCAGGCAGTAAAGCGCTCGCATTGGGTGTCGATTCCGTTGCTGTCAATGAAAACGATGTTGCATTGGGTAGCGGCAGTTTGACCGACGCACATCACAGCGGCAATTACACGCTGAATAGTAACTATACCGCTGCCGGAACAAGCTCTCAGGGTACGGTTTCTGTCGGTAAAGTTGATGCAGCCACCCCTGCCAACAATTTCACCCGTCAAATTCAAAACGTCTCCGCGGGTGTTATCAGCGCAACCAGCACCGATGCCATCAACGGCAGCCAGCTTTACGCGACCAATTCTTACCTGCTCAACTTGGGTAACAACGTCAAAAACGCCTTGGGCGGCGAAACTGCAATCGACAATGCAGGCAACCTGACCCTGAACAACTTGGGCGGTACAGGCAAAGCCAATGTTCACGACGCTTTGGAAGCAATGAACACCAAAATCAATCAATTGGGTGGCGGCAGCTCCAGCCATTTTTACAGTGTTCAGACGCCTTCAAATGCCCGTGGCAACTACAACAATGACGGCGCAACCGGACTGGATGCTCTGGCGGCAGGCGCGGACGCGCAGGCAGCGGGCGAATTTGCCGTAGCCGTCGGTACTGGCGCGCAGGCGGTGATTTCCAACTCTATCGCCATCGGTAAAAACGCCACTGTCAACGAAGACACTACATCCAATATGGATGTCAACGGTTTGACCAAAGGCGAAGGCTCCGTCGCCATTGGTGCATACACCAAAGCCAGCGGTACCAATGCCACTGCCGTCGGTCAGTCGTCCAATGCTTACGGTCAAAACTCTTTAGCAGCCGGTCAATCTTCCAAAGCATTGGGTAAATCCAGCGTAGCGCTTGGTGATGGTGCAAATGCCACCCAAGACTCTGCTTCTTCACTTGGCCCATACAGTCAAGCTACGGCGGCAGGTGCGACCGCGTTGGGCTTCAATACCCGCGCTACTGCTTTTGCTACTGTCGCGGCAGGCCGGAACAGCAAAGCCGTTGCCAATAATGCGGTAGCAGTGGGTAACGAAGCAGACGCGCAAAAAGAAGACACCATTGCCATCGGCTACAACGCCCAAGCCACGCAAAACCGTGCCGTAGCCTTCGGTAAAAACGCCCAAGCCACCGCAGGCGACACCTTTGCCTTCGGCGATTCGGCAAAAGCCTCTGTCGGTAATGCTATTGCCTTCGGTAAAAACGCCAATGCCGCTCATGCAGGTTCTATCGCATTGGGTGCCAATTCCGCGACTGAAGCAGCCGTTCAGACGACCTCTGCCACCGTTGGCGGTCTGACTTTCGGCAACTTCGCAGGTAACGCCCCTGAGTCCACACTCAGCATCGGCACGGCAGGCAAAGAACGTACGATTACCAACGTCGCCGCAGGCCGCATCAGCAACAACAGCACCGATGCCATCAATGGCAGCCAGCTTTATGCAACTCAAAACGTCATGAACAACATCGGTACGACCGCAGTCGGCGTATTGGGTGGAAACGCAACTATTGCGAATGACGGCACTATTAAGATGACTAACATCGGCGGTACGGGCGCATCCACCATTGAAGGCGCGATTTCCGCCATCAACAACGCCTCTTACAAGTCGTTCAAACTGAATACAGCCAAAACCAGCGGTACCAATGGTGAAGCCAACAACCACTCGCTGAAAGAAATTACCAACGGTTCGACCATCACGTTGGAAGCGGGTAAAAACATCGTGCTGAACCAAAACGAGTCCACCGTCAGCATCAATACTGCCGATGCGCCCGAGTTCGCAGGCAAAATCACCGCCAAAGGCGGACTGGATATGTCCAACACCAAGATTAGACCTCTTGCGAAAGTATCCTGAAGATTTACAATTCCCAAATGAAATACGAAA
>ERZ773050.1640-NODE-1640-length-12275-cov-4.663339_pt1 | contig 12275 bp, 10 predicted proteins | sample MGYA00580632_ERZ773050 | MGnify/ENA primary metagenome ERZ773050 (study PRJEB29015, sample SAMEA2738123) | human oral metagenome | biome: human oral; feature: human-associated habitat; material: saliva | place: China | collected 2166 ... | reverse complement strand
GGGGGGCGGGGATCCCCCTCTCGACCCCGGGGCGGCGTCCGACACCGATCTCTTGGAGGGCGGGCGGGACCGGGCGGCGCGAGTCACGTGGACGGGGCCGGTCCTGCACCCCGACCCGGTCAGGACGGCGCAGACCCGGCGCGGGCCCCGCAGCTCCTCCCTTGCGCTGGTCGATGCAGTCGGCGGATCAGCGCGACGGGCGCTCACACTCCGCCGCCATGGGGCAAGCCGACGCGCTCCGCCCGATCGCGCCCCCCGCCCCCGGCCCGCGCGGACCCCGACGCCGGCTCCCCGGTGCGCCGGGCCCCCTCGCCGGTGGTGCCGGGCCGGTTGCCGGCCACCGACCCGCCCCCGGCCGGAGCCGACGGCGAGCGCTGCGCGCAGCAGGGCGGCCAGGCGCTCGCGGGCAGCCTTGCGGTTCTGGCGCTGTGAGCGCTGCTGGGAGGCGGTGACGGTGAGCACTGTCCCCGTCATGTGCCGGGACGCGTGCTGGGCGAGGGCCCGCCCGCCCGTTCCGGCGAGGCGCATGACCTTGTCGAAACAACCGGGTGGGAGACTGGCGGCCGGTCCACAACGTCTACCAGGAGGCCCACCATGATCAGGATTGCGATTAACGGCTACGGGAACCTCGGCCGCGGCGTCGAGCGGGCCGTGAGCAAGGCCAAGGACATGGAGACCGTCGTCGTCTTCACCCGGCGCGACCCGGCGGGCGTGGACACCCTCAGTGCGCCCACCGCCCGCCTCGACGACGCCGCCGACTGGGTCGGCAAGGTCGACGTGTGCGTCAACTGCGGCGGCTCCGCCACCGACCTCGGCGAGCAGACGCCGGCCGCCACCGCCCTGTTCCACACCGTCGACTCCTTCGACACGCACGCGCGCATCCCCGAGCACTTCGCCGCCGTCGACGCCGCCGCTCAGGCCGCCGGCCACGTCACCCTCATCTCCGCGGGCTGGGATCCGGGCCTGTTCTCGATGCTGCGGGTGCTCGGCGACGCCGTCCTGCCCGACGGCGAGGTCACCACCTTCTGGGGGCCGGGCGTCTCCCAGGGCCACTCCGACGCCCTGCGCCGTATCGACGGCGTCGTCGACGCCAGGCAGTACACGCTGCCTGTGCCCGCGGCGGTCGAGCAGGCCAAGACCGGCTCTGTCGCGGGGCTGACGACCCGTGAGAAGCACACGCGCGACTGCTACGTCGTCGCCGCCGAGGGGGCCGACCGGGCGGCCATCGAGGCCGAGATCGTGGCGATGCCCAACTACTTCGCCGACTACGACACGACGGTCACCTTCGTCACCGCCGAGGAGCTGGCCGCCAAGCACTCCGGAATCCCGCACGGCGGCCAGGTCATCCGCCGTGGCACCACCTCCGAGGGCGTCCACGCGACCATCGGCTTCGAGCTGGCGCTGGACTCCAACCCGGAGTTCACCGGTGCGGTGCTGGTGGCCGTGGCGCGCGCCGTCGCCAGGATGGCTGAGCGCGGCGAGACCGGCGCGCGCACCGTCTTCGACGTCACCCTCGCCGACCTGTCCCCCCGGTCCCCGGAGGAGCTGCGCGCCAGCTTCCTGTGAGTTGAGCGGCGGCCGCGTCGGAGCGGGTGCTCGCAGTGAGTGGGGTCACTTCGTTACGGTTGGTAGGCGAGTTCCCCGGCTCGTGCGCAGTGTCGCCGTTCCTGTGTGAGGTGTGCTGATGGCCACTGGTCCCGATGACGTTCCCGTGCCGTCCGACGTGCCCGGTGGGTCCGGGCAGGGGCTGAGTGGATTGTCCTGGGTGTGGTGGAGGGTCTGAATCCATGGGGGATTGAGTGGCCGTGCCCGCGCCCGGGAAGCGCCCCGATGAGCCGGGGGCGTGCGATCGGGTTGGCGCCGGGGCGCCCTGGCCCGTCCCGGACCGGCCCGGGGGTGGGTGTGTGCGGCGCGTGGGCGAAGGGGCCGGGAACCCGGTCCCCGCCCGGCCCGCACGCACCGCGACTCCCGCCGCCGTCCGGCGCGGACCGGCGCCGGGCGGCCGACCCCACCTGAGCAACGACGACGACATCTCGCCCACCGCCGTCGAACACCGTCACCACCGCAACCACCACCGCCGCCCCGCCCGCCACGGCACAACACCCCCCACAAAACCCAGGAAGATCCAGTTTCCCGTGAGCGCACCGGTGCCGGCGCGCCCTGAAGGTACGCGCCAGCCACCTTTTCCAGCCCGCCAACGCGCGCGGGGCGCCGAGCGTGCAGGGACGTCGAGCCCGCGGCCAACCTCTGAGTGCCGCTGTCCGCGAGATCGCCGGGTAATCCGCGAGAACGTTCCCTGGCAGACGTTCTCGCGGGTCAAGTGACGTCCTCGCGAACTCGAGGCCCGAACCCGAGCCGTCGAACCCGCACCCCGCTAGCGGCGCGCCGAGCGGCGGGCGAGGCTCGCCGGGTCCACGCCGAGCAAACGCGCCTGCTCGGCGGTGCGCCCCATCACCAGAACGTCCGTGCGGCGCAGCTGCTCGACGTCGGCCGCGCCCAGCAGGGTCATGAGCGCGCGCACGTGATCGGTCCACGTGCGCAGCTCCCGCCGCAGCCCGTCGGCGCCGTCGTGGACCAGGGTGCGCAGGAAGTGGCCGGAGGCGCCGACGGCGCTCGCCCCCAGCGCGAGCGCGCGCACGACGTCGAGTGGGTTGCGCACGCCCCCGGAGGCGAGCACCGGCAGGCCGACGGGCTCCTCGCCGCCCAGCGCTTCCAGGAGGCACAGCGCCGTCGACTGGCCCCAGCCGGTCAGGTAGGAGTAGTCCCGGCGGGGGCGCCGCTCGTTCTCGATGGCGATGAAGTCCGTGCCGCCTGCGCCGGCCACGTCGACGGCCCCGACCCCGGTCCGCTCCAGCGCCGTGATCGTGCGGCGCGAGAGTCCGAACCCCACCTCCTTGACCACGACCGGCACGCCCACGGCCGCGGCGATGGCGGCGATCCGCTCGGCCCAGTCGCGGAAGTCCCGGTCCCCCTCGGGCATGACCAGTTCCTGGGCCGCGTTGAGGTGGATCTGCAGGGCATCGGCCTGGAGCATCTCGACGGCGCGCACCGCCTGCTCCGGGGCGAGCGTCGGGCCCACGTTGGCGAGCACGAAGGCGCGGGGGGCCTCGCGGCGGATGACGCGGAAGCCCTCGGCGCGCTCAGGGTCCCTCAGGGCGATGTGCTGGGAGCCGCAGGCGATCGCGACGCCCGCATCGGCGGCGGCTCCGGCCAGATCGGCGTTGACCGCCGCCGTGGCCCGCGTGCCCCCGGTCATCGCGTTGATGTAGAAGGGGACCTGCCAGCGCGCGCCGCACACGGTCGTGCTCGTGTCGACCGCCTCGGTGCCGATGCCCGGCAGGGCGTGGTGGACGAAGGCCAGGTCGTCGAAGGCGCTGGGCCGGTCCGCCCCATGCAGGCGCACGGCCAGCTCCAGGTGCTCGTCCTTGCGGGAGGCGCGCTCCGACTCCGCGGGTCCGGCGGGCCGGTTCATGAGGCGGCCCCGGGGCGCGAGTGGACCGACAGGTCCAGTGGCACGATGCCCGCCGCCTCCCAGGCCGCGCACATGGCGGCCGCGTCCGTGGCCGGCGGGCACAGGGCGATGCCGCAGTCCCCGCCCCCGGCGCCCGAGCTCTTGGCCGCCGCCCCGTGCTCCCGGGCGATGTCCACGAGCCGCTCCAGCAGAGGGGTCTCGATGACGACGCCGCTGGTGCGGCTCAGGCCCAGCAGGAGCCGTCGGCTCTGCTCGATCCGCCGCATGACCTCCCGGCCGTCGCCCTCCTCGAGCGCCCGCACCAGACGGGCCAGGCAGGCCTCGGAATCGCGCAGGAAGACGGCGTAGGCGCCGTCGTCCCCGCGCGCGCCGGCCCGGACGTCCGCCACCAGGCGCGGGGTGGAGGCGGGGTCGCCGGTCCATCCCGCGCGCAGGCGCAGGTCCGGGGCGGGCAGGCGGCGGATGCTCAGGCGCGGCCAGCGCGCGCGCACCAGCTCGCCCGTGCTCATGCGGGTGCGCGCCCGGCGCAGCCAGGCGCGGTCGGGGGAGGCGTAGGCGACCCAGCCGGTGAAGGCGGCGGCGGCGATATCGCCCCCGGAGCCGATGGGCTGGACGTCGTCGGTGGCCAGCAGCGCCAGCTTGTACACGGCCAGGTCGTCCAGGGGCAGGCCGTACATGCCCGCCACGGCCCGCACCGCGGCCACGGTCACCGCCGCGGAGGAGCCCAGGCCGAGCTTGCGCCCGCCGGTGTCGTCCAGCTCGCTGGAGATGTCCAGGTCGAAGAGGCGCAGCCCGCCGCCCGTCTCGAGCACCATCCGCTCGACGGCGCGGATCGCCGAGATCACGTAGTCGCCCGCCCGGTCCGGGGCCTGCGCCATGGAGTCCCCGGCGCGCCGGCGCCAGGTCAGCGGGCCGTCCTCGTACAGGTCGGAGCTGATGCGGCCGGATCCCTCGGCGGCCGCGGCCCGCACGGTGATGAAGCGGTCGACCGCGACCAGCACCGCCCGGTGACCGGGTTCGACGACGGCGTACTCGCCGGCGATGTAGAGCTTGCCGGGGGCGCTGCCGGTCGCGCCGCGGGGCACTGCGCTGAAGCCGCCGCGGGGGGCGCCGGCCGGGGTCACCGGGCGACCCCCTCGACGCGCACGCCGCCGCCGGGGCGGCGCACCGTCATCGCCGCACCGGGGAGGCGGTCGCGCAGGGCGGCGACGACGGCGTGGGCGTCGGCGCCGCGGGTCAGGACCTTCACGTTCGGGCCGGCGTCGATGGTCGCCCAGGCGGGCAGGCCCTTCTCGCGCACGGCGCGGACCGCGTGCAGCGCCTCGATCGTCCGCGGCAGCCAGTACATGATGGAGGGGCGCGAGGCGATCATGGCGGCGTGCATCCCCAGGGCGTTGGCCTCGACGACCTCGCCCAGGCGCGGCAGGTCGCGCTCGCGCACCGCCGCCAGCGCCGCGCGCAGGTCCTCGCGGCCGGCCTCGACCCAGGCGGGGTAGAGCGGGGAGGTGCGCATGGTCGCCCGCATGGCCTCGGTGCTGCCGATGGTCTTGCGCTCTTCGGAGAGCACGATCACGACCATGGCCGGGTCCAGGCCGGCGCCGCCGGGCTCGTCGGCCCCGTCGACGACGACGGGCTCGGCGTAGGAGGTGGCGTCGTCGACGCCGGCGTTCCACAGCACCAGCCCGCCGAAGACCGAGCGTGCGGCCGAGCCCGAGCCGCGCCGGGCGAGCCGGGACAGCGCGCGGTCGTCCAGGTCCATGCCCGCCGCCCGCGAGGCGGCCGCGGCGAGCGCGGCGAAGCCCGCCGCGGAGCTCGCCAGGCCGGCCGCCAGCGGCACCACGGAGGAGGAGACGACGCTCGCCGCGGCCGTCAGGCCCGCCCGCGCGCGCACGAGGTCGAGGAAGCGGGTCACCCGGGCCCGGGCCGTCCCGCCGGGGGCCGCGCCGTTGATAGTCACGGCGTCGGCGCCGTCGGCGCCATCGTCGAAGGAGACCGTGGTGGTGGTCCGGGTACCGCCCAGGGTGAGGGACAGGCTCGAGGCGGTGGGGATCGTCAGCGACTCGTCCGCCTTGCCCCAGTACTTGATGAGGGCGATATTGGTGTTCGCGCTGGCCGTCGCGGCGGGGGTCATCCGTCCGCCTCGCTGACGCGCATGCGGTAGGTCCATGTCGCCGCCGCCCCGGCGCGCTCCAGCTCGGCGCGGATGCGCTCCGCCGTCCGCGGGCCGTCCGCCAGCGCGATCGTGCACCCGCCCAGCCCCCCGCCGGTGAGCTTGGCCCCCAGGGCCCCGGCCCGGCGGGCGGCCCCGGTGAGCCCGTCGAGGATCGGCAGGCTCAGGCCGAGCTCGGCGAGCACCGCGTGCGCCCGGTTCATGGCCGCTCCCAGGGCGGGGGCGTCGCCGTCGTTCAGCGCCGCGATCGCCGTGTGCGTGAGCGCGCCGAGGGAGCCGATGAGCGGGCCGACGGTCCCGGTGTCCTCCTTGTAGCGCCGGCGCAGCGCGCCGACGGCCTCGCGGGTGCTGCCGTGGACGCCCGAGTCGGCGATGACCAGGTGGGCGCGCTCGATGTGCTGGCTGAGGGGGCGCATCTGGCCGCCCTGGAACCGGATGGGGCAGGGGGAGCAGGTCGCGGCCGCGTCCAGCCCGGACGGCCTGCCGTGCGCGACCTTCTCGGCCGTCTGCGTGAGCGCGAACAGCTCGCTGGTGGAGGCGTCGCGCCGGCAGGCGTCCAGGACGGCGCGGATGATCGCGCCCGCGGCGGCGGCCGACGATCCCAACCCGCGCTCGTGGGGGAAGTCGCTGCGGGTGGTGATCTCGAAGGACAGGTCCAGGCGCCCGGAGAACTCGCGGGCCGCCTCGAAGGCCCGGGCGATGCAGGCGAATCGGGGCCCGGCGTGGTCGATGGGGCCGCAGTAGTCGAGGCTGCGCAGCCTCGAGGGGCCGTGGACGGGGGCGGCCGTCGCCCGCATCTGCAGATCGTGCAGCGGCAGGGCCACGGCGGGGTGCCCGTACACGACGGAGTGCTCGCCCAGGAGGATGGCCTTCGCCCAGGTGCGGCCGTGCCCCACGCGGGCGGGGGAGCGCCTTTCCATGTCTTTCCTTGCCTGTGGCCTGAGAGTGCGGGAGGGCCCGGGCCGGGTTGAGGGGTGGGTGTGCGATGTGCTGCGCGAAGCCGTTGACGTCCCTCGACTTCTCGGGATCGGCGGCGAGCGGGGAAGAGCGTATCGACCCCGTGCGCTCAGCCGCAAGCCTCGTCAGATCGACGGCGCGGGCGGCACGACGACTCCGGCGCGGGCGGTGCCGGCGCCGGTCGTGGACATGACGGCCGGCGCCCGCGCCCGCGGGTGTCGCCTCTCGGTACCAGTAGCCGCGGCCTGGTTTCAGGGCCGGCGCCCGCGCCCGCGGGTGTCGCCTTTCACGAGTGAGAGGGTTCTCGCCGGGCCGCGGCCCCGGATCCAGGTGCCATACTGGGCGTCGTGACTCAAGCGATCGCCCTTGGCATCCCTACCATTCGCGAGGAGCGTCCCGTTCTGGCGCCGCGCAGGCCCACCCGCAGGATCAAGGTGGGGGACCGGTACGTGGGCGGCGATGCGCCGATCACGGTCCAGTCCATGACGACCACCAAGACCCACGACATCGGCGCCACCCTCCAGCAGATCGCCGAATTGACGGCAGCCGGCTGCGACATCGTGCGCGTGGCCTGCCCCACGGACAAGGACGCCGCCGCCCTGCCCGTCATCGCCAAGCAGTCCCGCATCCCGGTCATCGCCGACATCCACTTCAATCCCAAGTACGTCTTCGCGGCCATCGAGGCCGGCTGCGGGGCGGTTCGCGTCAACCCGGGCAATATCCGCAAATTCGACGACCAGGTCGCCGAGATCTGCAAGGCGGCCTCCGACCACGGCGTCTCCCTGCGCATCGGCGTCAACGCCGGCAGCCTCGACAAGCGCCTGCTCAAGAAGTACGGCCGGGCCACGCCCGAGGCGCTGGTCGAGTCGGCCGTGTGGGAGGCGGGCCTGTTCGAGGAGTGCGGCTTCCACGACTTCAAGATCTCCGTCAAGCACCACGACGTGGTCACCATGGTCCAGGCCTACCAGCTGCTGTCCGAGAGGGGCGACTGGCCCCTGCACCTGGGGGTGACCGAGGCCGGCCCCGCCTTCCAGGGCACCATCAAGTCCTGCGCCGCCTTCGGCACGCTGCTCGCCCAGGGCATCGGCGACACGATCCGGGTCTCCCTGTCCGCCCCGCCGGTGGAGGAGGTCAAGGTCGGCACCAAGCTGCTGGAGTTCATGGGCCTGCGCGAGCGCAAGCTCGAGATCGTCTCCTGCCCGTCGTGCGGGCGCGCCCAGGTGGACGTGTGGACCCTGGCCGAGGAGGTCGAGGCGGGGCTCAAGGACGTCAAGGCGCCTCTGCGCGTGGCCGTCATGGGCTGCGTCGTCAACGGGCCCGGCGAGGCGCGCGAGGCCGACCTGGGCTGCGCCTCGGGCAACGGCAAGGGCCAGATCTTCGTGCACGGCAGGGTCGTCGAGACCGTCCCCGAGGCCCGGGTGGTCGAGACCCTTCTGCGCCACGCCCAGGACATGGCCGACACCCTCACGGCCGAGCTCGGCGAGGAGGCCCTGGCCGGCACCCGCCCCGCCGTCGTCGCGAGCGCGTAGGCCCGGTGCGCCAGTGAGGGCCGCGCGTCCCGACCGTCCCGCGTCACCATGAGGATCCCGGCCCGGCACCTGACCTGCGTCGCCCCCGCGCGCACCGAGGGCCTGCTGGCGCTGTGCGCCCTCGACCCGGTCGGCGGCGTGTGCCTGGCCCAGCAGGTGGGGCGCTGGCGATCCTGGAACGACGGCGACGTCGTCGCGCTGGGCCGGTCCGCGCGCCCGGCCGGCGCCGCCTGGGCCACCGGCTCGCTCCTGCCCTTCGGCCTGGCGCCCCGGCCCGGGCTCGGCCACGACGGCGCCACCCGCCGGCAGGTGCGGGCCCTGGCCGAGCACGCCGGGGCGCGCCTGACCCGCAACGGATCGGTCTACGGGCCCGCCGCGGACGTGGCCGCGGTGTGGCCGCACCTGGCCGACTGCGGTCTGCGCTCGCGCGAGGAGCGCTGGGTCCAGCCGCTCCTGGTGGCCCCGCGGGAGACCGGGGCGCTGACCCGGGACGCCGTGCGGCGCCACCCGGACATGGGCTGGGCGGCCGAGGGCCTTCACGCCGCGACCCTGGGCGAGGAGGAGCTCGTCCTGCCGGCCTCCGTCGCCATGTTCGCCGAAGAGGTCGGCTACGACCCCACCTCCGCGGGGGGCGCCTACGCCCGCCACGTGAACTGGCTCGTGGCCGCGCGGCGCAGCTACGTCGTCGTCGACGACGGCGAGGGGCGCCCGCCGCTGCCCGGCGGCCCCCGTCGGGTGGCCTTCAAGGCCGACGTCGGGGCCCTGTGGAACCCGGTGCCCGGGCGGGCGGACGGCGTCGCCCAGCTGACGGGGGTGTGGACGAGGCAGGACCTGCGCGGCAGGGGGCTGGCCTCGGTGGCCCTGGCGGCCGTGATCGGGGCGGTGCGGGCCCGGCACGTCGGGGCCCGGGGGACCGTGAGCCTGTACGTCAACGACTTCAACACGGCGGCCCTGGGCCTGTACGGGCGCCTGGGGTTCGAGCGCGCGGGCACCTTCGCCACCGTGCTCCTGTGAGGGGCGCCCCGCACCCTTCGCCGAAACCGGCGGATTCAGGCGGCGAGCAGCTCGACCAGGGCGGGGGCGAGGGCGCGGAAGGCCCGGCCGCGGTGGGAGATCGCGTTCTTCTCCCGCGCGCTCATCTGCGCCGTCGTCCGCCCGGCGCCGCCCGGCGCGTCCTCCGCCGCGGGCACGAAGACGGGGTCGTAGCCGAAGCCGCCCCCGCCTCGCGGCGAGCGCAGGATCCGGCCCTCCATCGAGCGCTCGACGACGAGGTCGTCGGCGGCGCCGGGGCGCACGAGCACCGCCGCGCAGGTGAAGCGCGCCCCGCGGTGCTCGTCGGCGACGTCGGCGATCTGGGCGAGCAGGAGCCGCAGGTTGGCGTCGTCGTCGCCGTGGCGGCCGCACCAGCGCGCCGAGAAGACCCCCGGCGCTCCGCCGAGCACGTCCACGCACAGCCCCGAGTCGTCGGCGACGGCGGGCAGCCCGCTCGCCTCCGCCAGGGCCCGGGCCTTGATCCGCGCATTGGCCGCGAAGGTGAGCCCGCTCTCGACTGGCGCGGGCGCGTCCAGCGCGGCCGCCGAGATGATCGCCTCCGGGGCCAGGCCGGGCACGAGCGGAGCGAGAATGGCCTGCAGCTCGGCGAGCTTGCCGAGGTTGCGGGTGGCCAGGACCAGACGGGCGTCCGGCGGTGCAGCTGGCGGCGCATACGACGGTGCGACCGGCGGCGTCGCCAACAGCGGCGTCGACGGCGCTGGTGTCCCCGACGGCGGTGCTGGCTGCACGGGCGCCGCTGGCCGCTCCTCCATCCGGTTCACCTCTCAACCCTGCTCGCCGGAGCGGACGGTGAAGGCCTCGCCGGTCGGACCGGCCAGGGCGCGGGCCTGCAGCGCCGCCAGCTCGGCATTGCCCTTGGCGGCCAGGTCGAGCAGGGCGCACAGCTCGTCGCGGTTGAAGGGGGCGTGCTCGGCGGTGCCCTGCACCTCGATGAACTTGCCCGCCCCGGTCTGGACGACGTTCATGTCCGTGTGCGCCCGCACGTCCTCCTCGTAGGGCAGGTCCAGGCAGGGGGCGCCGTCGACAATGCCGACACTGATCGCCGACAGCGAGTCGGACAGGACGGGCCCGCCGGCGCGCGGCTTGATGAGGCCCCGTCCACCGGCCCAGGCGACGGCGTCGGCCAGGGCGATGTAGGCGCCCGTGATGGCGGCGGTGCGGGTACCGCCGTCGGCCTGCAGAACGTCGCAGTCCAGGGCGATCGTGTTCTCCCCCAGGGCGGCCACATCGATAATGCCGCGCAGGGAGCGTCCGATGAGGCGGGAGATCTCATGGGTGCGGCCGCCGACCCGCCCGCGCACGGACTCGCGGCCGGAGCGCTCGGAGCCCGCGCGGGGGAGCATGGCGTACTCGGCGGTCACCCAGCCCTCGCCGCCGCCCTTGCGCCAGCGCGGCACGCCCTCGGTGAAGGAGGCCACGCACAGGACGCGGGTGCGCCCGAACTCGATGAGGACATTGCCCTCGCCGTGCTCCTGCCAGTGGCGGGTGATGGTGACGGGGCGCAGCTCATCGGTCGCGCGCCCGTCCTTGCGGGTCCTGGTTCCAGTCACGGCGTCAGGCTACCCGCCGGGCGGGTGCGCGCACGTCCGGGCGCCGCTCGGTTCCGGTGCGCGGGCCGGGCCGTCCGTCGGACGGGGCAGGGGTGCGCGTCGGCGCCGACGGCGTTCTGGGCGATTCCGGGGCCGCGGCGTCTTCGCCGGGGTTGCGGGGCGGTAGGTCACCGTATGGTTGCAAAGGCGGTCGAGGGGCTTGTACCCGTGGTGGGCGCGCGTATACCTGAGGAGGCTCTGCACACTCCCCACCCCTTTAAGGATCCCATCGTGCCGATCATGTCCCGTTGCGCCTGTCCCCGCCCCGTTCCGCCGCAGTCCGGCCCTTCGCCGCAGTCCGCCCCGTTGCGCCCGCGCCGCAGGGCGCTGTCCGCCGGCGGCTGCCTCGTCGCCCTGGTCCTCGCCCTGACCCCGGTGCTCGCCGGGTGCGACGGGGCCGCCGCGCAGGGCACCACGCCCACGGGGGCCGCCACGACCCAGGCCCTCATCACGGTTCCCGACGTCGTCGGCATGAAGGGCGACGCCGCGGCCGAGGCCCTCAAGACGGCCGGGCTCACTCAGGCGCCGAGTTATACGGACGTCGACGGCAAGGAGTCCGTGTGGGAACCGGGCAACTGGTCCGTCACCGCCCAGGAGCCGGCGGCCGGCGCCCAGGTTCCGGCGGGTCAGGCGATCACCCTGACCGTCAACCACGACTCCGCCAAGGCGGCCGCCTCGGCCAGGGCATCGGCCTCCGCCGCGGCCGCCGCCGAGGCGTCGGCGTCCGCGGCCGCGGCGGAGCAGGCCCGGCAGGAGGCGGCCCGCGCCGCGGAGCAGACCCAGCAACAGACGCAGCAGCCGGTCCAGACCGAGCCGGATCAGACTCAGGAGCAGTCGGACGGGTCGAGCGGGACGTACTACGCGAACTGCGCGGATGCGTGGGCCGCGGGGGCGGCCCCGCTGCATCGGGGCGACCCCGGCTACCGCGCCGGGCTGGACCGCGATGACGACGGGATCGCCTGCGAGTGGAAGCAGGGGCAGCCCGAGCAGGACTCGTCCCAGGAGCAGTCGGGCGGGTCGAGCGGAACGTTCTACAAGAACTGCTCCGAGGCGCGGGCCGCGGGGGCGGCCCCGATCTACCGGGGCGAGCCCGGCTACCGCGAGAAGCTGGACCGCGACAACGACGGGATCGCCTGCGAGTGGAAGTGAGCCGTCGCCGTCGCGCGCCCGGCGCGGAATGACGTGCTGAGCCTTATCTCGCCATCTCGTCGGGAGTCGTGATCCGGGTCGGGGTGGTGTCTCATCCCATGGGTGGCGATGCCATCAGATTCCGAGTCGGCGTTCCTCCTCCAGTTGGGTGATGCGTCTGGCCACGGTGTGGCCTCCCTCCAGGCGCCACTGCTCTAGTCTGTCGCGCAGCCAGTCGGGGATGAACTCCTGGTCGCGGGGGAACCAGTCCACCTCCGTCTTGTACTCGCCCGGGTCCAGTTCGCCCTGGCGGAAGTCCAGTCCGTCGGGGGTGGTGCACAGGCCGTAGGGGTCGATCTCCGGCTCGCACATCCAGT
>ERZ773050.1639-NODE-1639-length-12275-cov-9.966530_pt1 | contig 12275 bp, 15 predicted proteins | sample MGYA00580632_ERZ773050 | MGnify/ENA primary metagenome ERZ773050 (study PRJEB29015, sample SAMEA2738123) | human oral metagenome | biome: human oral; feature: human-associated habitat; material: saliva | place: China | collected 2166 ... | reverse complement strand
TGGGCGAGACGATTGCTAGCGAGCAGGAACAAAAAGAATTTGTGAAGCTGTATGGCGCAATTCTGAGAGTGAAAAATATTCTGTCGAGCTTTGATGAGTTTATTGGGCTAGAGATTTTGAGCCAGCGAGATGTGCAAGATTATCATAGTATGTACATCGACTTCTATAACGAGCTGCGACCGAAATCTGATGAGAGCAAGGAGAATATCAACGATGATTTGGTATTTGAGATGGAACTCATCAAGCAGGTTGAGATAAATATTGATTATATATTGGAGTTGATTCGACAGTATCATGATAGCCATTTGAATAATAAAGAGATTTTAGTCGATATTGATAAAGCGGTTAACTCGTCCATTGAGTTGCGCAATAAAAAGGATTTAATCGAGCAGTTTATTGCGTCGCTTACGGTTGATAGTTCGGTTGACGGTGATTGGCAAGAGTTTGTGAAGTCAAAGAGAATTAAAGAATTGAATAAAATCATTGATGATGAAAAATTAGATAAAAAAGCGACGTATACATTTGTTGAAAATGCTTTTCGTGATGGATATATCCAGTCAACTGGAACGAATTTGTCGCGGATATTACCGCCAATCTCGCGTTTTTCAGCGGGTGGAGAACGCAGTAAAAAACGTGAAACAGTGCTGAAAAAGCTGAGGAATTTCTTTGATTGCTTCTTTGATATTTCGAGCGGGAAGTTGTAGGCGCTGATAAATTATAAAATGAGAGCCAGGCTTGTAGCTGGCTCTCATTTTATTTTTAGTGCTTCTCAGAATAGCCGGGTTGATTTTTTGAGATGTACGAATTAAGTCCGTACCCTTGCTGTGCTAGACTTTTCATTGTCTCAACGGCATCAGCCCCTGCGCTCTCATAAGTGTAGGTGTACACAGTATATTTCCCAGATTTGAACTGTACTATAATACTCTCCTCTTCTATGCTATAAGTAACTACATTTGAATTGCCATTAATATTCTTATATGGTTTCATAAATAAACCTCCATAATTATTTTGATTAACTTTGCGCCGCCATTACCCTCCATAAAAGTATTCATTATTAAGAATAAGACACAGCGCTATCTTTGTCAAGTCTACCCGAAAAATTATTGATATTTATGTAATGGGTGTTGTATAATAAAACACATGCACCACATCCAAAAGAAATTGTTAGAACTAGCAAAGACCAATAACTTGGCAGAATGCACATTGCGCAGAACAGCTGAGCTCATTGGCGATCCAGATATGAGTCCTGGTCAGGTTCAACATCATCTACTGCAGCTCGAAAAACGTAACCTACTTTTTATAAATAGGAAGAATAAAACCCAGCGGCTGGAATCGCCAGTGGAGGATGATAGGTTTGTTTTAGTGCCGATCGTTGGCTCGGCAAGTTGTGGTCCGGCACTCAATTATGCCGAGGAATGCTATGAGGGGTTTCTAAGGATTTCTAAACAGCTATTGGGCAAGCAGACCACACAGCTTAAAAACAGATATATGGCAGTGAAAGCTGATGGTGAATCCATGAATAATGCTCGTATCGGCAAGTCAAAACAACCGATAAAAAGCGGTGATTTTGTTCTCGTAGATGTTACGCAAAATTATGCTGAAGATGGGGATTATGTTTTGTCTATTATTGGCGGCATGGCTAATATAAAGCGTCTTAAAAAACATGAGGAATACATATCGTTAGAATCTGAATCTCTTACCCCTGAGAGGTTTCCGCCTATTATTGTCGATCAATCGGAGAACTATATGATTAATGGCAAAGTCGTCGCTGTTTATAAAAATACAAGCAGCTAAAGATAACCCGTTTGTTGTTGTGGGGAAATTAATGGAAAGGATTGTAAATATGCGTCAAATAAAATGTCCGAATTGTGGTCAAGTATTTGAAATAGACCAAGCGAGTTACGCTGATATTGTTAAGCAGGTTCGCGACCATGAATTTACACGCGAGATTGCCGAGCGCGAGAATTTATTGCGCACAGATAAAGAAAAAGCCGTACAATTAGCAGAGCAAAAGACTCGTAGCGAGCTCCAAAAGCTACTGTCTGAGAAAGAGGCCGAACTAGCAAGCTTGCAAGCAGAGAATAAAGCAGAAGCTGCTCGAATTAACTCTGAGAAACAATCGGAAATATTATCGCTGAAGTCTGAACTAGACAAAGCACAAGGTGATAAAGAGCTAGCTTTAGAGCGGCTACGCTCAGAAGCTGATAAAGAGTTAGCGCAAACTAAGTCGCAGAGCGATCAAACAATTGCGGACTTAAACGCAAAAATCAAGGCTTTTGAGACCGAGAAAGATTTGGAGGTTAACCGGGCGGTTAGCGCTGTTGAGCGTGAGCGCGATAATTTCAAACTGCAGCTAGCCGCTAAAGAGAATGAGCGCCAGCTTGTTGAGTCAAATTTGAAAGAAAAATATGCAGCAGAGCTAAAAGCAAAAGATGAGCAAATTGCGTATTACAAAGATTTTAAGGCTCGTTTGTCGACCAAAATGTTGGGCGAGACGCTGGAGCAGCACTGTGAGACTGAGTTTAATAAATTGCGCGCTACAGCCTTTCCGCGCGCATATTTTGAGAAGGATAACGACTCTCGTACTGGCAGTAAAGGCGATTATATTTTCCGAGAAAATGATGAGTCTGGCAATGAGATTATCTCCATTATGTTTGAAATGAAAAACGAGAGTGATCAGACTGCCACCAAAAAACATAACGAGGACTTTCTTAAGGAGCTGGATAAAGATCGTCGCGAGAAGAATTGTGAATATGCAATCTTAGTGTCGTTACTTGAAGCGGATAGTGAGCTATATAATGTCGGTATCGTTGACGTGTCGCACCGCTATCCAAAAATGTTCGTGATTCGACCGCAATTTTTTATACAAATAATTATGCTGCTGCGCAATGCAGCGCTTAATGCTCTGAAATATAAATCAGAATTGGCATTGGTGCGTGCACAAAATCTGGATATTACGCATTTTGAAGAGGATATGGAGAAATTTAAGGCTGGTTTTGCGCGCAACTATGACTTGGCAAGCCGTAAGTTTACTGATGCTATTGAAGGAATAGATAAGACTATTAAGCAACTAGAGAAAACTAAGCAGGCGCTGTTATCGTCTGAAAATAATCTTCGTTTAGCTAATGATAAGGCCCAAGACTTAACGATTAAAAAACTTACCCGCAATAATCCAACGATGGCGGCGAAGTTTGAAGAAGCGAAGAGGCGGGAGTCGTAATTGTTAGATGCGGGTGCGCCGACTTGATGAATTAAACATGGGGCGGGTCTCAAGCGTTTTTGGAGTGTTTAAGGAGAATATATGAACAAGCTAAATAAAAATATTACCATCGCTCGCGCTATCATCCGTATCGGTGATGCTGCCAGAAATGATAATGATTATAGTTTGCTGGGCGTGCTGCATGAAATGGTGGAGCAATTGTCGCAGCATGGTGTTAAAGACACTGACGTCGATATGGATTTGCTGCTGGAATATGTCGAGGCGGCGGATGGTTGCGACTATTGCCGAGCGGGCGATGGTAAGCCAAGTTTTGAGGAATTGACAACAAAAATTAATCAGCAGCTAGCGCGTCGCGGTCAGGCGCAGGTGGAGGCGAGCGACCAGTCGGTGCTGAAATTTGAGCCGCTGGTTCATCTGGTGACAGCAGCATATGCCAAAAATGAGGATGGCATGACGTCGGGCTTATCGATAGCACTGGTTGTCAATCAGGACGGTTCGGTGGATCTGCCGCGCGACCATTTTTTGAATGCGGAATTGCTGGATTATTTTGATGAAAACCGCCCGGTTGACTGGCGCCATGCCGAAAGTGATTTACCGCAACGGTTGCAGGGTTACCATCTGGTGGCGGGTTCGGTCGAGGTGCAGGAGATTTTGCCACGGGAGTTGGAGGTGATGTCGTTTTGATCCACCGATCCTCACAAATAATAAAGAGAAGAGCTTATGATTCTATATAAAGATATCGTTGAATTTGATATAGTGATCATGAAACAAATTCTACAGAAACATGGTACAGACGAAGAAGCCTGGCGGCTATTTCGCCATTTTTATGTCGATCCTGATGGCTATCCAATCAATGAGCAGGGGTTGAGGACTAGAAATGGTGTTGAGTGTACTGCGGACACAATTATTTCTACATACCGTATTCGTATGCATGAAGGATTTAATGAGCAATTTATCAATACTTTTGCTCAATATCGAAGAACTCCGATGATATTTTTCCCAAGAGAACTTGGCGGTATAAATACCTCCAGAGCTGCAAGATTTGGAGACAGAATTGACCACGCTTTGTATGACTTAAAGCGTTACTATGACAAAAAACCATGCAGACTTGCGTCAGCTTATGCGCTACCAAAAACGCAGTGCTGGCTTCAGTCTTTCAATGATTTTCATGAATTGGTTGTCTGGATGGAGATTGACGGAGTGCTAATTGACGATAATGATGAAGTGTTTGATCTGGAGAAAAACGACAGTTCAGTGATTTGTGACTATTATGAGAAGTACACGAGGGCTTGGAGTGAAAATTACTACCATAATGTAAAAGAAAAGATAAAACCACTTATTCGGGACTAGTCTATATGAAATTCTCCATCCTCCTCAAGCCCAACTCCCGCCACCGTGAAGAGGTCGTCCCGAACGATGACGGTTCGCTGACGGTATACACCAAGGCGCCAGCTATTGAGGGGCGGGCGAACATGGCGGCAGCGAAGTTACTGGCGAAACATTTTGGCGTGGCGTCGTCAAAGGTAAAATTGGTGCACGGCGTGGCTTCGAAATATAAGGTGTTTGAGATAGATAAATAGAATAGCCTCCGCAACATCCAGCTACGATTCTACGGATATCCAGCCCCTGGCGCCATATTACCGAGTAGTCCCTGCACCGTTACAAACGAATATCCTTGCTGTTTTAGCGCGCTGAGGATGCACGGTACGGCACCGACTGACGTTTGGTGAATGTCGTGCATCAAGATGATGGCTCCAGGGCGAGCGCCAGCGACGGCGCGCGAGCAGACGATGTCGCTGTTGCGGTCAGCCCAGTCGCGGGTGTCGACCGACCATAAGATTGACGACATATCACGCGCCCGAAGCTGCTCCAAGACAACGCCGTTGACCGCGCCGTAGGGCGGGCGCAAAATAGCCGGTGTGACGCCGGTGGCTTGCTTAATAGCGTCGTTGGTGCGGTCAATTTCACCGGCAATCTGGTTAATGGGTAGCTTGGGTAGCTCTGGGTGCGACCATGAATGATTGCCCAGTTGGTGGCCGCGCGCATGGATGCTGCGTACGACGTTGGCTTGGCTGGAGACTTTGCTACCGATCAAGAAGAACGTTGCTTTCGCACCATACTGATCCAAGACGTCCAGTAGGTGCGCAGTGTATGGTCCCGGCCCGTCATCAAACGTCAAAGCGATCACTTTATTGCCAGTGGTTGGCGCGGGTGCTGGTACAGCGGGCGCTGGCTTTGGTTCTGGTTTTGGCTCGGGCGGCTTGGGGATATTAGCCAGCTTTCGGGCTGTCGAATTTTGCAGATATTTGGCAACGGCGGCGATCGGCACTTTGATCGTCATTTCGCCGTAGGCTGACGGCAAGAGCGACGCCTGTCCGATTGGCCAAGCTATACTATTGCCACCATCGGTAATAATAAAATTCGATAGTGTTTCTTGGGTAATCGTTTCACTAAGATCCAGCTCTGCTTGCTGACGTTGCTTGATAGTTTCCTTAATATTATTTCGGGCAGCTGCCACGATTTCCTCAGCCGCTTTCTCTGATTGCTCGGTCAAATCGCTCAAGCTAATCACCTCGCCAGATTTTTTATCAAACGTCCAAAAATGCGTCAGCGACACCGGATGGGCGCCGTGTATATCTTGCTTTATGTTAACAATAATTGATAAAGCAGCTGAATTATTATGTGTAATCTGATAACTAACTGTTTCAGTCATAGGTTGATTGAAACTTAATACATTAGTAGCGATATAGCGAAAATCCCTATCGTCACGGGTAATTACTTGAGCTATAGTTTTATTGATTTTGTTATTTTTAGTTATAGGATATTCAATTGAAACTTTTTCACGACTAGTTTGGCGTATCACGAATTTTGATCGGATTTCAGAATAGCGTGAATCTGTAAAATAATATTTTTCATCTGACAGAGGGGTTGGCTGGCGCATTAGCTGCTGATTAAATTGTAAATGAATAAAAATTAGTAGCCCAGCCGCAATTACAACAAAAAATAATATAATAAAGCGAACAACTATTCGTTTTTTACTTATACACACTTCTGGTTTAGACTGTTTTTTTCTAATTAATTTTGTTCGCGATCCTCTTGCAGGCATACTTTTAGTATAGCACTAATATGAAATAAGGCTATGACCTATTGTATAATCAAGTTGTTATAACCGTAATTTGCCGTTTTGTAGGTTTTCGACTGTTAACAGAATGTGTGGCTAGGTGAATTATTTGTTAATACTTATTGGATACGTGCTGGTATAGTCGTTACTAGTGTGACTTTACTTTGCTTGTTGTCGTTATTTTTGGCGCGGAAAATTCCAGCTGGTGAGAGTATGGAGCGATACTCTTAGTAGGCTAGACTGGCTTGCATTTAGAATGTATACCAGTAAAACTGAAGTTATTAAGAGAGCACTAAGCAAATACGAGCCTGAAGACTAAGTCTATCATGTGATATAATTTGTCATGAAAGAAGTACTTAGAATATGAGCCAGGATAGCGCAATAGCAGCCTACGGACAACAAGTAATAACTGCCTGTGCGGTAGTCAACAAATTTATAAACGGCAAGCCATCTATTCTTGTGGCAAAGCGAGCAGCGACTAAAAAATTTTTACCAGGTAAATACGAACTACCTGGGGCCATATTGATTATGGTGAGAACCCAGAGGATGGTCTTAAGCGAGAGTTGCTAGAGGAGCTTGGATTTGATGTGACGATAGGTAGTTTGTTTGCAGCTTTTACGTACATAAATGAAATAAAAGGCTCGCATTCAATTGAGCTCTTGTATTTTGCACAAGCTAAAGGGGGCTCAGAGCCGACAGTCAACCCAGAAGACCACTCAGGTCTTTTATGGGTCAACGAAGACAATATAAATCTTGTAGAACAAGAAAATGGCAGCGACGATCAAGAATTACCGTATCTAAAAAAGTCTCTACGCATTCTTAACAATTATGAATCGATCAAATTAGGGTAAACTAATGCTGGGTATGATGAAGCGTTGCACTTTATAAGTAGTTGAGGCCAGTTTACGGCTATAAATACACGCGGCGGGCGATTTGGGCGGCATTTGGTATTATGCTGCTGGCAGTGGCAGCGTTTACGGTCGTGCGCTATATGCCGCCAGCTCCGGAATATACCGCTCAGGCGTCGTACGAAGCGGTTCTAGGATTTTTCCCGAGGATAGTCGCAGCCAGCTTGGCAGCGTTTTTGACCGGCTCGTTCCTGAACTCGTTTGTATTGGCGAAATTGAAGGTTAAAACGAAGGGTGAGAAGCTGTGGCTGCGGCTGATCGGCTCAACGTTTGTCGGCGAATTTTTCGACACTGTAGTGTTTGCCCTGGTGGCGTTCGGCGGCATCCTTCAGGGTACAGGCATGCTGGTGTATATTCTGATCGGCTGGTTGTTTAAGACCGGAGTGGAAGTCGTGTGCTTACCAATCACCTACCGGGTGATTGCCAAAATGAAGCAGATTGAAAAAGTCGACACCTATGACGATAAGACTGACTTTACGCCTTTTAGGGTCGATTTGGATTAAAGATTATGGAAATCCTATACAGAGTCTTAGTCTATTAAGATTGCGTATTTCGCGTTCTGTAAAAGCCTCGTTTCACGTAAGCTAGCTTATTCTTTATCATTGCTTTCAGCGGTTGGGTTGTTTTTCTCATACGTCATCTCAAACGCACCTATCTCAATAAGATACCTATCTCCGTTAATCTGACTCTCTACAATCATACAATCAGCCCCACCTGTCTGGTCGCCGCCCCACGGCGCATCAATAATAATCTCCTGGCCAGTAGGGTTCTTCATGCACTTCACTACATTTTTAGGCAAATACCTTCCGTCAGTAATCACGCCATTCTCATCCGTAAGCGGTTCATAGAGTTTGCCAAAATCCTCAGCACTCACAACATAACGTTCTCCTTTCTTGCCCGTAACAATTGCATCGCCAGGATTTGCTGTGTTAACTGTTTCGACTCGCCCTGTTACGTCTTCTTCTTTAATAGTAGTCTTTATCTCCTGAGTGGTATCTGAAAACTCAACCTCAACAGCCTTGCTAGGATCTTGGACTTTGCTGTAAGTTTCTCGTATATTTGAAAAATCTAATGTAGATAAATCCAGATGAACCGGTCCGCTCTCTTTGCCAAGTTCAGCCCAAGCAGCAACATCTGGATTTTCGCTACCATTAGTATGCTCATAATTTTGCGTCATGTTTGTTTCTTCCTTGTGTCTAGTAAAAAGTATATTATAAACCTTATATTACTTATTTTTTCTTTATTTGTCAAGCGGGCTTGGTGTAGATGACTTAAAGCAATTTTACAGACCTCTCATTTATAGGTGCTTGCATGAAAGCAACAACTGTAACTCAACTAATTATTCAGTCTCAGCGAGTCGCCGTCACTCAGGGCTAGGTCTGCTTCGTTTGATGCTTGCTATGTATCTATCGCGTAGTTGCCAAAATGAAGTAGATTGAAAAAGTCGATGCTCTATGACGGCAAGACTAACTTTATAATTTTTAGGGTTGATTCAGGGTAGCTTATCAATTTGTCGCTCTTCTGATTGATGTATAATCTAGGTGGAGATATGTATGAAAAATAGTGCACAAATACGGCTATTGAAAGCTCAGATTGATAAGATTGATAACCTTGAAAGGGCTGAAAACTATGATAATTATAAATCATGGCACACACAAACTGAGCTTTTGTTAAGAGATATATTAGGTGAAAAAGCTGGTGAGGTTCGGGATTTCCATCTGCTCAGTGGTGAACATAGAGCTGTTATCAACCTTAATCCTGATATTAATGCTAAGCGAAGGACTGAAGCTTATTTTAGAAATTTAAAGAAGTGCCGTAGTATCTTAATTGGTGTTTTAGATTTTCTAAAGATTAAAAAGGTGAATAACACTGAGGCACCGATATCTATAGGTGCTCAAAATTTAAAAAATCTGCATAAAAATGTTAAACAAAAGTGTTCTAAACTATATACAGACGGACATTATCCAGAGGCCGTTGAAAAAGGTTTTAAGGTCGTTCGCGATAGACTTCGTGAATTAACTACATACGAAACTGGGTCTGAAGCATTTGGTAAGGGCAATCTGTATATTAAAGGTGCGTCCGCAGAAAATGTTGATAGAGATTTCCAGAACGCAGTTAAGTTTTTGACGATGGCTATTGATCAGTTTCGTAATGAAAAGAGCCATACATCGGATGGTAATATAAATGATCCAGTACGTGCCTATGAGTATCTCACATTGAGTAGCTTAGCAATGCGTCTATTAGATAATGGTGAAGTGAGAAAGAAAAATGAACAGCCAAAAAGGCAAAATTCCGATAAGGTTACGACTTCAAGTCGTCAACAAACAATTGCCTTAGATACACTACAAATATTTATACTTAGGTTATTTGGGTCAATGACCAGCCTTAAAGAGTTGGCGATCGTTCGTCATATGGGCGGAAGCATAATACATCTTCTCGGTAGCATAAGTAACCCCGAACTACTCAAAGAGCTTAATAATATAGATTCTGGAGAGCTTGAAGCTAACCTTGATGAGATGGTGTCGCTTGGCTTGCTAACACATGAATATAGCAGTCGAGGCACTCCTAAATACAAACTGGCAAAACAGGGATATGACATTATAAAACAACATCCCGAGCTAAGTACTGGGAAATGAGTGTGCCGATATCTGGTGAAACACGTATATGGGTAAAGATTACTACCCAGCCCAGTAATATAAATTTTTCAACAACAGTTTCCCTAAATGGCGAAAAGTGGAATGTTGTGTTTTCTAATAACTACATAAGGGCTGAGTCGCAAAAAACATATCCTCTCCCTCAGAATAATTCCATTAGTGACGATAGGGCTATAGAAAATGTTATGAATCGGATTGTTGGGCATATCAGGAATTTGGGCTACTTCAGTATGGAGTTAGATATGAAATGGGGTTATGAAGGAGGTTATGGTGGGGTACATGTTTATGCTGAGGGAGCAGATATTTTTCCTTCAATTCATCAGAATAGTTCAGCGAGGTACAGTAAATATAGCCTAGAGTTGGCAGAGCTAATAATAAAGGACATTGGAAGTAGTCGTAAAAAGGGTCTCAAGACAATGCTAAATTATTGGAGGAGAGCAAAAGAATTAGAAAATCTCGGTTTTGATTCAGAAGCTTATCTAAATTATTTTAAAGTCATAGAATGTCTATCTGAGCTCAATAACCCTCAATATAAGAAAATAGTTGAACGGTTTAGTCCTGGAGGAATACCACAGAAATCCTTATGTAAAAAATATAAAGCAAAAACAAAAGCAGACAAGAGGCGTTTAAACCGGCAAATATGTTTTGTTGCTAAAGCGCTTAGTGCCGCTGGAAGTGATTCACGCATAAGAAGAGGGCTTTTTATGAAAGTGCTTGATATTGTGTATATACGTCATCATTGGAATGTAGCTCATAAACTATTTCGTTCTAATCCATATGACAGCTATGATGCGATAGGTCAGCATAGTGATGAGTTTAGTCTTGTAATGATCGAAAATACTTATATTAGCATAATCACACAGCTTTTAGTACTCCTTTATGTTAAACCTGGTCAATACGGGCTTTCCATGAATGGTAATATGCCCGTGATAGTATCCTTACCGGGAAAAGATAGGGTATGATCACTTTCTATACTCTACCTTGTAAGGGTTGGTATTTTTGAGAACCGTTAACGTGTTATTAAGTATGAAGTTTGTTTAAAGCAAAATTACAGACCCCTCATCTATAGTTGCTGACATGAACATGTGTCGTGCCGGTATTAAATGAGGAAAAAATCCTTCAAGAAAGCATCACAACACTTGATGAGTATATGGCGAAATATTTGCCGTATCGCTACCAAATCACCATTGCGGACAACGGTAGTCAGGACAAGACGCTGGAAATTGCCAAAAACTTAGCGAGAAAGCACCAATCGGTGCGGGTACTAAGTCTGGCGGAGCATGGTCACGGGCGAGCGCTCAAACAGGCCTGGCGGAATAGTCCAGCCGACATCTTGACCTATATGGATGTTAATCTGTTTACTAGTCAGAATCAGACTGGTCAAAGCTCACAAGCACCATCGACACAGAACAATAATAGTGCCATGCAAAACAACCAAGCCGCGCCGTCCGGAAGCGCAGCCACCAACCACCAACACCGCGCCGCAGGCCAATTAATCGGTGGTGAATAACTAAAAAGCAGCGCCTTCCTCCTCGGACGCTGCTTTTATGTTATACTGGTTATAGTTATCGGCCGGGCGCCGAGCCTGGTTGAATAGCCGAATACGACTAATTCAGCGAAAAGGGGGGTGCCGGTCACGTTTTCTAGTTAACAGGAGTGATACGCAGATTATCGGGAAGCCAATTGCCACATATCCCGATAGCAATATGTATCGATTAAAACATAAAGGCTGTTTTTGAAAATATAAAGGCTATTTTACAAAATATAAAGGCGATTTTGCCGAATAGATAGGAGTATATATGCCAATTCATTATAAAGCAGTTGAACGAACTAATCCAACCAAGCCAAGCGAACCAAAAAAGTTCTATGCCACCGTTACCGGGCGCCAGCCGGTCGACTTGAAAACCATTGCCCAAAGTATATCAGACACATCGACTACTGTCAGTCATGTCGATGTCTATGCTGTGCTGATGGCACTCACCGATGAAATCCGGCACCGACTGCTGAATGGCGAGAACATTCACCTGGGCGACCTTGGCTATTTCCATATCACCCTGCAATCCAAAGGTGTCGATAAAGCAGAAGACGTCAATGCTGCGACCATTGAAACCGCGAAAGTGCGCTTTGTCTCGGGTAAAGACCTAGAAGCCGGGCTGGCCGCTGCCGAATTCAAAAAAGCCGCCGAACCAAAGAAGGAGAAGCCGACGCCGCAGCCGTAAGGGTGCCGGGGTAGCAGCTACCTGTGCTTTGTTGTGACGAAGAGACCCAGGCATGTCGGTAAACTGCTCGCCTTTTCTGAGGTAGATATATGATTCCATTTCTTAAACTTCCGGCTACGTCCCAGGCCGACTGCATTACCATAAAAGAGGTGC
>ERZ773050.1637-NODE-1637-length-12278-cov-5.254847_pt1 | contig 12278 bp, 9 predicted proteins | sample MGYA00580632_ERZ773050 | MGnify/ENA primary metagenome ERZ773050 (study PRJEB29015, sample SAMEA2738123) | human oral metagenome | biome: human oral; feature: human-associated habitat; material: saliva | place: China | collected 2166 ... | reverse complement strand
CCTGGGTACCCAGGAAGATGATGCGCTCTTCAAACAGCTTGTTGTACGGGTTGGACTCCTTCGCGCCGAACGCCGAGTGCTCCACGAAAGACGGCAGCACATAACGGGACGAAGGCATCTGCATTTCACTGCTCATGTTTGTTTAAAACTCCTTGCTTGTTCTGTACCGCGTTAAGACTGCTTAGCAGAGCTGATCACGTGATCCACGAAGCCGTAATCCTTGGCCTCCTCCGCCGTGAACCAGCGGTCACGGTCAGAATCCTTGGTGATCTGCTCCACGGTCTGGCCGGTGTGCTGGGCAATAAGCTCCGCCATCTCCCGCTTGGTGTGCGCAAACTGCTCCGCCTGGATGGCAATATCCGCAGCGGTACCGCCCACGCCCGCAGACGGCTGGTGCATCATGATGCGCGCATGCGGCAGGGCATAACGCTTGCCTTTGGTGCCCGCCGAGAGAAGGAACTGACCCATCGACGCTGCCAGCCCCATGCCGTAGGTGGCAACATCACACGGGGAGTACTTCATCGTGTCATAAATAGCCATGCCGGCGGTCACGGAACCACCAGGCGAGTTGATGTAAAGGGAAATATCGCGATTCGGATCCTCGGCGCTGAGCAAGAGGATCTGGGCGCACAGCTTGTTAGCGATCTCATCATCCACCTGGCTGCCCAGGAAAATAATGCGCTCGCGCAGCAAACGCTCAAACACTGAATCGCTAAGGTTTAACCCGGCAGGTGCTGAGTGCATCCGGCTGATATCAGTCATGGGTGTACACAACCTACTTTCTTTAAATCGTGACGTACAAAGACGATAGCCCCTACAGTACAGCCGCGCTGCCGCCATGGTGGCCTTTGTTCGCTGACAGCGTCGAATCTGCATAACCCCCGGTTCACGTGCTGCCCACTGCGGGAGTCGGGGCGTCGATAAGCGGCAAAACTTGCAGCACACAGCACAAAAGCCCAGCGGCAGTGCTGGGCTTGAGTGATGGTACAGGCTTAGGACTCGTCGGAGTCCTGGGTGGTCTCTTCCTCGTCGCCGAAGTAGATCTTCGGGTCAACGTCATTGCCGTCGGAGTCCTTAACCGTGACGCTGCAGATGGCGTTGGCCAGGGCCTTGCCGCGGCGAACATCGGAAACCAGGTTCAGCAGTTGACCGCTCTGCTGCAGCTGCATCAAGAACTGCTGGGGCTCCACACCATAGCGGCGGGCGGTGAACACGATGTGGTCATTCAACTCGTCCTGAGTCACCTCAGGCTCTTCCTTCTCCGCAAGCACGTCCAAGAACAGCTGCGTGCGCACAGCCTCTTCGGCACTGGTACGGGTCTGCTCGTTGAACTCCTCACGGCTGGTGCCTTGAGCCTCAAGCAGCTTCTCAAACAGGGCTTCGTCGCCACCAAGCTGGCCCATGAGCTGCTGCACCTGGGCGTTGACCTGCTCGTCAACCACGGACGCGGGCAGCGGGAACTGCGTCTTCTCCAGGGCGACCTTCAGCACCTCTTCGCGGATGCTGGCAGCCTGCTCGGCCTTGGCAGATTCCTCCGCGCTGGAAGCCAGGTCAGCGCGCAGCTCCTCCACGGTGTCAAACTCGGAGGCCATCTGAGCGAAATCGTCATCCAGCTCGGGAAGCTCGCGCTCCTTCACTGCGGTCACCGTGACGGTCACCTCGGCGTCCTTGTCGGCGTACTCACCGAACACCAGCTTGGACGTGAAAGTGGCGGACTCGTCGGCCTTCAGGCCCTTCACTGCGTCATCAAGGCCCTCAATGAGGTCGCCGGAACCAACACGGTAGGACATGTCTTCGACCTTGGCGTCTTCAATCTCTTCGCCATCAACCGTGGCGGACAGGTTAAGGGTGATGAAGTCCTCGTCGCCAGCCTCGCGGTCAACGGTCTTCAAGGAACCAAAACGTTCGCGCAGGTGCTCCAGCTCGTGATCAATGCGCTCCTCAGTGGAACCCAAGGCTGGGACCTCGACGGAAATGTCGGAAAAGTCTGGAAGGTCGAACTCGGGGCGAACATCAACCTCGGCGACGAACTCGATCACGTCGCCGTCCTCCAGCTTGGTGATGTCAATGTTCGGCTGGCCGAGCGCCTTAATATCAAGCTCTTCGATGGCCTGGCCGTAGCGCGTAGGCAGCATGTCGTTCACAACCTGCTCCAAGACAGGGCCGCGCCCGACGCGCGCATCAATCAACTGGCGGGGTGCCTTGCCGCGACGGAAACCCGGAATGTTGATCTGCTGGGCCAACGCCTGGTACGCCTTGTCCAGTTCGGGTCCGAGTTCGCTAAAAGGCACCTCAACTGTCACCTTCACGCGGGTGTCATTGAGCTGATCAACAGAGCTCTTCACGAGTCATTCTCCTGGAACATGGTTTGTGAAATGAATAAGACAAAAGGACCCTTCAGTACGAAGGATCCCAGTCGGGGCAACAGGATTTGAACCTGCGACCCCCTGCTCCCAAAGCAGGTGCGCTACCAAACTGCGCCATACCCCGTTATGTAGTTACACACTGTAGCCGTGCCACAACAAACGCTGTAAACGTGCTGTGTGCGGGTACGAAAATGCAGTTTACATAGTTTTCCGTTCGAGCACATACACCGGGGTAGCCTAACACACCGTTTTATGCCTTCACCTGCGATTTTCAGGACGCTTAGCGCTGTGCTTAGCACCAGGCTTAGCGACGCCCGCGCAGCCTCACCATCGCACGCATCAACACCGCAAGCAATCCCACGGCGATCCCAGAGCGATCCCAGAGCGTGATCCTGCGGTTTTCCTACGTGTTTGTAGTGATCTGCTCGTAGGCTTGTTCGGCAGCTATTCTGCACTCCCTCCCCCGCCTAAAACGAACGTAACGGCGAAACAGTTCTAGGCGATACATAGAGAGAGTAAGGAAAGGTGCCACAGCGCCCGTGGCCGACCGAAGGCGACTTGCGGGCGCTGTGGTGATCACTGTTAGTTGACATCGCCTAGCTGGCATCACCACCTCCAGCCCTTCCAGCGAAAATTGTTCAACAATTCCCATAAAACACTGGCGGACCTTCCACTTTTTAGCGCTTACCCCATATCGCAGCTCGCTGGGGTGCAACACGCAGGGTGTGACACATCAACCCGAGCAGATAACCAATAGATCAGCACAAAAGCTAATAACGGCTACATTACAGTGCTGTAACGATCGCATAACAGCGCTATCCCATCAACAGAGTGTCGAGAATGCTATAGATATTACCATTGAAAAATTCCCTGCATTCGGCCCGCATAGTAAATGTGATGACTATCCAATCCGACTTTTTCGCATTCCACCACCATGGCCAGAATCAGACAGTGGCACAACTTTTTTCGCACTTCACCACAAAGATGCCAGTGATTAAAATCACTTCTGAAGCACGGCATTCCCCTCCCCCGAAAGTAGTGACCCCCACCCCAAGCTGCCACACCACAACACTCACCCGCAACGCAAATATCCCCAACTACCAGCACTCTTACTAGCCCGACACCTCTAGCGAGCAATGGGACATAGATCAATTACATGAAGAACATTTAATATTTTCTTCTCCCACACTTTGCGGACATATTCACATCTCGCGCACCAGAGACTTAGTTTAACAATTAAACAATCTCCACCCCAAACATATTCAAACCGGACAATCACGCCTAACCCACAGTACCCACTTACGGACACAAGCAGAATAGCTAACCCCTATAGCAATTTCGATAGTTATCATTGTGATGTTCTCCGCGAATTGCTGACGCGTTTCAAAAATGTTGACACGTCTTACAGTTTGCTCTCGGTTGTATAACGGTTTTATATCGAAGCTAGGTTGTTGATGTGTCAATAAATTAGGCCACAAAAGCATCGGGGCAATCATTGGAACAAAAGAGAAACGCCCCCAGAGCTTGCACAATGAGTAATACTTCATTTTCATAAACAATAAAATCGCCCCCTACCGCATCACTGCCGGTAGGAGGCGATCCTTGGAGGGAACGACGGGAATCGAACCCGCGTCTTCAGCTTGGAAGGCTGAGGTATTAGCCACTATACGACGTTCCCCTTGCAGGTAGATACCCTATCTCACGGCACGTTCTTTGGCAAAATAGCACCACAGGACGCCCATTCGAGGCCAACGGTATGTCGTTAGGCTGCAGCCACACGGCACCCCAAGACGCCTCGTTAACTCCATCCGCTAGCACTATCGGCGATGGCTAGCACCCCCTTTCACCGCGCCGATAGCACCCCCGCTGCATCCCCCATCGAAACTTTTTTTCGCGCATCATCCGGCACCACCGGAGCCTTGTACACCATCTAGATCGATCATCAAACCACCCCAGAACGTCATCAATTAAGTCCAAAACATGACGCGATCCAAAAACTTTCAGACGCGACGCAGATGCTCAATTTGTCTGACCTTGCTGGAAAAACCCACCGTAGTATGGGTGTCACCCGCACGAGACGAAAAGTTGTTTCTGCCCCCACAGAATTACCCCATGTTTTCATCTGAGATGAACCTTGGATTGAGTATAAGTTGCCAAAGGGAACATTCCCGAACAAACCCACTCGGAATCACAGGGGACTTTATTTAGTATTTTAAGACTTTTCTTAGTTGCACCGTCTACTGTAGTTTGCATGCAACCTAAAATTGTAGATTCCGAAACCGGACGTGAACTCTGGACAGCAGTGGAATGCGCTGAATTTTCCGGCACAGCTCGTGGCACTTTCACAAGCTACGCGGGCCGCGGCCGCGCCCCGAAGCCAGTAGCTAAGCTACATGGCCTCACCCTTTGGGATTCCAAGACCATCCACGAGTGGGTGGAAGATCGCAAGAAGGGCATCTTCGTGCCGCAGGGTGAAGCTCAGTAGTCCAGCACTGCTGTTATTCATCGGTCTGTACCTGAGGCAGCATCATCGTGGTGTGGCAGGGTATGGCTGACAGAATGTGCTCTTTTCGCGCGTCTTTTGTCCCTTGGTTGGTGCATCATCGCCTGATTGGTGACCTTCCCACCATGTGGCGCACACACTAAGTGACTGGAACTTTTCGGGAGTGGCTGTCGTTGAGTGCGTGTAGTTGTCCATCAACCAAATGGAAATGAGACCTTGTGCTTGCACTCATTCTTGTCCTCCTCGCCGTTGGCGGTGTCGTCTTCTTTATGTCGCGTCGCAGCGCGTCGAACACTAAGGCGATTCAGGAAACGGAACTTGATGATGCCATTGCGGATGCACGGCGCTGGATTGAGCGGCTAGGTTCACAGGTGTTGACCATCGCGGGAACTGACACCGCATCCACTCAGGCCATTGCTGACGCTTCGGAGCGTTATAACGCAGCGTCGTCTCAGATCAGCACCGCTACAACAGTGAAACAGGCTCAGCTTGCACGCGAGTCCGCTCTTGAAGGCTTGTATTACATCAACGCAGCCCGAGAGATGCTAGGCATGCCCGCAGGACCCGAGCTCCCACCGCTGGAGGGACAGCGGCAGGCAGGTAAAGTTACCGAGCAACGCACCATTTCGCATGAGGGGCATGACATCACTGCCTCGCCGGTTGCTACGGAGCAGACGCCTAACTACTACCCTGGTGGCACCGTTGCTGGCCGTCCAGTTCCTGCTGGGTGGTATTCCGAGCCTTGGTGGGCGGATGCGTTGCGCACCGGTTTGTGGACTGCTGGCTCAATGATGCTATTCAACGCATTGTTTAATGGCATGTCCGGAATTGGGTATTCAGCTGCGGCCTTCGCCAACGGAATCGGCGATTCCGCAGGGGATGCCCTATCTGGCATCGGCGATGCCTTTGGGGGCGATGGTGGGGGATTCTTGGACGGACTTTTCGGCGGCGATAGCGATGGCGGCTTCCTTGATGGAATGTTCGACGGCGGTATTGGCGACATTTTTGATTAGTTCGTCACCCCGCGCTTCAAAACCCCCCCCGCGCCCCTAACTGTGCCTATTATTTGGGCAGGTTGGGGGCGATTCCTGTTTTTTCGTAATCGGCGATGACATCAATGCGTCGTTGATGCCGTTCCGCTTTGCTCCATTCTTCGGAAAGGAAGGCGTCGACAATTGCCAGCACCTCGTCCTCGCTATGCATGCGTCCGCCGATACCAATGAGCTGAGCATTGTTATGCTCCCGGGCAAGGCGCGCAATCTCAGGCGACCACGCTAGGGCGCAGCGTGCACCTTTAACCTTGTTGGCCGCAATCTGCTCACCGTTTCCTGAACCACCCAACACGATGCCCAACGAACCAGGATCATTCACTGTGCGATACGCCGCTTCGATGCAGAATGCTGGGTAATCGTCTTCAGGATCGTAATCGTGCGCCCCACAGTCGATAACTTCGTGCCCGGCATCAGTGAGGTGCTTGGCAATAACATTCTTCATCTCGAACCCTGCATGGTCCGCTCCAAGGTAAACACGCATATTTCCTAGTGTAGCCGACTCGTTTTACTCCCTGTTGGCTTCGGCCAAGAAAGCGTAAGAACTCAACCAAAAAAGCGCCACGTGACATTTTCTCCAACTTTTGGTGGATAACTGGAGGTATCCGGGGCTAACGTATGTAGGTGAAGACGCACGCTTAAGTATGAGCAGGAGCACACCATGTCACACGCGCCGACGGTTCGCACCGTTCGACATGACATCAACACCAAACCCTTCATCGTCATTTGGGAGGTCACGCGAGCCTGCGCCTTGGTGTGCAAACACTGCCGTGCCGACGCCCAACACCACGCCAACCCACGTCAGCTCAGCACCGAGGACGGCCTCAAGCTTCTCGACGCCCTGGCAAGCTACCCACGCCCCTATCCCCTGGTGGTTCTGACCGGCGGTGACCCCTGCGAACGGGAGGACTTGGAACAACTTGTGGAGTACGGGACGTCGTTAGGCTTAAACGTCTCCATCTCACCATCAGTGACCCCGAAACTCACTCCCGAGCGCATTTCCTCGCTGCGGGAGGCTGGGGCAAAGGCCATGTCTATGTCCCTTGACGGCGCCACCGCCGCCACCCATGATTCTTTCCGCGGCTTCCCCGGAACATTCGATGCGACGCTGGCATTGGCCCCACATGTGGTGGGATGCGGCTTCCGACTGCAAATCAATTCCACCTTGACGCGCAGCAATATTCACGAAGCTCCAGCACTGTTGAAGCAGGTCATCGATATGGGCGCACACATGTGGTACACCTTCTTCCTCGTTCCCACCGGTCGCGGAACGCAGCTTCACTCCCTCTCCCCCACCGAGCGTGAAGACGTGCTGCACTGGCTGCATGATGTGTCAGACCGCATCGCTATCAAAACCACTGAAGCCCCGCAGTATCGCCGCGTCGCACTGCAGCGCAAACAACCTGACTACGCATACTCCGGCGGCGACCTGTACCAACAACTGACCGCACAAACCCACAAGCTTTTGGGGGAAGTGCCCGTGAAACCACGCCGTCCTCGCCCTCCCATGGCGGTGAATTCCGGGTCAGGCTTCGCGTTTATCGACCATATCGGTGACGTTTACCCCAGCGGCTTCCTGCCACTGCACTGCGGAAACGTCACCGACACCTCCTTCGCGGACATCTACGAACACTCCCCCGTATTCCAGAACCTCCGCGACCCCGACCACTGGGAAGGCAAGTGCAGCGTGTGCGAATTCCACACCGTCTGCGGCGGTTCCCGCTCGACCGCCTACGCAATGACCGGCAACTATCGAGCCTCAGATCCTACCTGTTCATACGTGCCGCCTGCCTGGAAAAAGTCCAGCTAGAAGCATTCCTCTTCGCACACATGTACCCAGATGGGGGAGGCATGTCAGCGCAATGTCTACCGCCGATACTATTGTGGGGAAGCACATTAATGAAACGGCGACATGTGTAGAAGGACATAATGCGAGAATCTGTGCCGAGCAGGCACATCAGAACGGTACTGGGCTTGGTGATGGCCCTGTGCTTGGTCGGCGGCATTGCTGCCTGTGAGTTCCCCACAGAAAAACAACTCGCCAAACCTTTAGGCAGCTCAGATGGGTCTGGATCCTCTGGTGGCACCACTCCTGACTCGGCTTTCAGCGAGGCTGATTCCGCCATCGCTGTATTACAGTCACTTCCCGTCAAAGGGCGTGCGCCAAAGACAGGCTACAACCGTGATCAGTTTGGGCAGCGCTGGTCAGATAACGTCTCGGTTGAGAGCGGACACAATGGGTGCGACACACGCAATGACATTCTTCGACGCGACCTCACCAACGTGGAACTTAAACCTGGCTCGCGGGACTGCGTTGTGGTGAGTGGACTCCTGCACGACCCATACACAGGCAAAGACATCCCTTTTACCCGTGGCCAAGGCACCTCGGAGGCGGTGCAGATTGATCACGTGGTGGCTATGTCCAACGCATGGCAAACCGGCGCGCAGCAACTCACGGCAGAAGAACGCACCAACTTTGCCAACGACCCATTGAATCTTCTGGCTGTGGATGGTCCCGCAAACCAAAAGAAGGGCGACGGTGATGCCGCAACATGGCTACCGCCGCAGAAAAGCTATCGCTGTGCCTATGTCGCGCGCCAGATTGAGGTGAAGGCGCGGTACCGCCTCTGGGTTACTCAGCCAGAGAAAGACGCGATGCTCTCAATTCTGGATACGTGCGACACGGACACAAGTTAGTTGAATTCAAGCCTCTCGGTGCGGGAGCGCTTGAGCTCGAAGAAGTGCGGGTACTTGGCTAGGAGCACTGCCCCGTCGAAGATGCTCCCGGCATCCTCGCCACGTGGAATACGGGTGAGCACTGGCCCGAAGAAGGCTGTGTCGCCCAGGGCAACAACCGGGGTGCCTACCTCGTCGCCCACGCGATCCATCGCGCCCTGGTGGTAGGCGCGGAGCTGGTCGTCAACCTCGGTGGTGGAAGCGACGTCGAGAAGTGACGCCGGCAGGCCGACAGCAGCGAGGGATTCCGCAATGAGGGCTTCGTACGCGCCGTAGCCTTCCTTGCCACCTTGCTCACCGTTATGGATGCGGGTCCCGAGGTCGGTGTACAGGGCGTCCACCTTGTCGGAGTGATTGGCCTTGACGGCCGCGAACACACGCGCTGGACCCCAGTTGGCTTCCATCTTCCGGCGGTAGTCCTCGGGGAGGTAGTCGCGCCCCTCGTTGAGGACAGACAAGCTCATCGGGATCCACTCAACCTCAATATCACGAACTTTTTCTACTTCTTTGATCCAACGGGAAGTCACCCAGCAGTAAGGGCAGGAGACATCAAACCAGAATGAGACTTTTTCAGACATAGTGCTTTCCTCACAATTGATGATGGTGTGATTACTCAACAACCACACCATCCTAGGCGCAAGATTAGTCTGGAAGCCACTATCCGCGACACAACAACACATGGTTGTTCATGTACAGAAAGGCCGTCATGACGTCCCTCAATCTAACCCGGGTCGAAGCCGCAGAACGGGCCCGTATCCTCAGCGTCCAGCGCTACGACATTGCGCTGGACCTCATCCACGGCGACAAGGAATTCGGGTCCATCACCACGGTGAAATTCACAGTCAAGGAACCCGGTGACACGTTCATTGATCTGCGGGCCGCGCGCGTTCGGGAAGTCATCCTTGATGGTAACGACATCACCAAAGGTGCCATCACCCTGGACGAGAAAGGATACGACCCAACCCACGGCGTGGCGCTGCGCGACCTTACCACTGGCGAACACACTCTCCGCATCACTGCGGACTGCGAGTACTCGCGCACTGGTCAGGGGCTGCACCGCTTTGTTGACCCGGCTGACGGTGAGACCTACCTGTACACCCAGTTTGAAACCGCTGACGCCAAGCGCGTGTTTGCCTGCTTTGACCAGCCGGATCTGAAGGCACGATACAAACTGACTGTGCACACGCCAGACAACTGGAAGGTTATTTCCAACGCGGAGCAGGACGTTCAAAAAACCGCCGACGGTGAGGTCCATATTTCCCGCATCGACTATCCCTTATCCACCTACCTGGTTGCGCTGTGCGCCGGGCCTTACCACGAGGTACGGAGTAGTTGGACGGGCACGCTGACCCGGCACCCGGAAACCCCTGAGGATCAGCCCGACACGATCACCGTGCCGTTTGGCCTGTACTGCCGCGCATCCCTGGCACCACATCTTGATGCGGAACGCATCTTCGAGCAAACCAAGCAGGGTTTTGACTGGTACCACCGCAACTTCGGCATGGCCTATCCCTTTGGCAAATACGATCAGGTATTCTGCCCCGAATACAACATGGGGGCCATGGAAAACGCGGGGTGCGTGACATTCCGTGACGAGTACATATTCACCTCCAAAGTGACGCGTTACCTCTACGAACGCCGCTGTGACACAATTCTGCACGAACTGGCGCACATGTGGTTCGGCGACCTGGTCACCATGGAATGGTGGGGCGATTTGTGGCTGAACGAGTCCTTTGCCACCTGGGCGGCGGCGATCTCCCAGTCGGAGGAGACGGAATTTGACACCGCTTGGGTGACCTTCGCCAACATCGAAAAGTCCTGGGCCTACCGGCAAGACCAGCTTCCCTCCACACACCCGGTGTTCACCGATGCCTCGGACGTAGAGACGGTGGAGCAGAACTTTGACGGCATTACCTATGCAAAGGGGGCGTCGATACTCAAACAGTTGCAGGCATATGTGGGCCGCGATGCCTTCCTGGCCGGTGTGAGGCGGCATTTTGCCAACCACGCGTTCGGCAACGCCACTTTTGACGACCTGCTGGCTGCGCTGGCGGAGGCATCCGGCCGTGATCTGCTGGGCTGGGCTGATCAGTGGCTAAAGACCACCGGTATCAACACCATCCGCCCGCGTTTCACTGTGCAAAACGGCAGTTATCTCACCTTCGAGGTGGAGCAACTGGGTGCCGCGCCCGGCGCGGGTGAGCTGCGCGACCACCGCATCGCCGTGGGCTTGTATTCGGTGATGCCGGACACGGGCAAGGTGGTGCGCACCCACCGCGTGGAGCTGGATCTGTCGGGGGCCTCCACTCCGGTTACTGAGTTGGTGGAGGTACCCGTGGCGGACCTGGTGCTGGTCAACGACGATGACCTCACCTACTGCCTGATGGGTTTGGACCAGGATTCCCTGCACTTTATCACTCACCACATCGCTGATATCGAGGACCCGATGGCGCGTTCCCTGTGCTGGTCGGCGGCGTGGCAGATGACCCGCAACGGCGAGATGAAGGCACGCGACTTCCTGACCCTAGTCGCCCAAGGTGCCGCCACAGAAACCGAGATTGGTGTGCTGGAGTTGATTCTGGCACAGGCCCGTGAGGCACTGGCCAGCTACGCCGATCCGGATTGGGCTGAGGCTACCGGCCGAAAACTGCTTGTCGACGCCCTGCTTCACGGCGCGCGCTCGTCCGCTCCCGGTTCCGACTACCAGCTGGCCTTTGTGAAAGCGCTGGCACGGACCCGGCAAACTGAGGACAGCATCGCGTTTTTCACCTCCATCCTCGCCGATGAACCGCCAGCTGAGGGCTTGGTTATGGATACGGAACTCCGCTGGGCGGCATTGTCCATCCTGGTTGGCGCCAATGCCGTTACTGAGGTGGAGGCGGCGATTCAAGAGGAATTGGGTCGCGATAGCTCCGCCACCAGCCATAACTATGCCCAACGCACTCGTGCTGCGGTGAATACCCCTGAAGCAAAGCAGGCCGTGTTTGCGGAATTGACGGATGTGAGCAGTACCTTGTCCAACCTGGATCGTCGCCACAAGCTGGACGGCTTTACCTATCCGGGTTCCGCACCATCACTCGCTGACCTTGGTCCGCGCTACTTCGAGATAGCGGCGGATTTGTGGCGGGGATTCTCCTCTGAGGTGGCACTGCAGGTACTCACGGGCCTCTACCCCACCTGGGACATTTCAGAGGACGCTATTGCTGCCGCAGATGCGCTGCTCGCGCAGGATGATCTTCCCGCAGGGCTGGCGCGCGTGGTGGCGGAGAATCAGGATCGCGTGAAGCGTGCGCTGCGCAACCAGCGCTTTGATGCCGCATAGGTGATAAAAGCGGAAGTATGCCCGGCCCCGGATAGGTGAAGGCTTCAACCGTGCTGGATCCATCGGGGCGTCGAGACGCGTGATCGGTGATGGTGGAGGCTGCGCCTGCGGAATCTCACATCCTGTGCTTCTCCCCTACCAGCGGCAGAATATTTCCCTTGAAGTTTTCCATCTTGATGCGGGCCTTGATGCAGGCGCGAGGCAGAGAAACGGATAGGGAAATCAGCACAGGCAAACAGTATCGATCAGGCTCTCAGGCAGTTCGGGGGACGAAATCGAGTCGACCTGCATCATCTTTGATA